>Ga0111538_10014398_pt1 | contig 10418 bp, 7 predicted proteins | sample SoiMethybrSBSTD1_FD_79669 | JGI IMG/M metagenome (GOLD analysis project Ga0111538, IMG submission 79669) | Bulk soil microbial communities from a Populus tree surrounding site in Tennessee, USA - Soil MetaG P. TD hybrid SBSTD1 (version 2)... | ecosystem: Environmental > Terrestrial > Soil > Tree... | reverse complement strand
TCGCGGAGCGCGTCGGCAACGCGGAGGAGGTGGGCGGCTGTCTGCTCAACCTCGGCGCGGTCGAGCACGAGCGACGGAACTTCGAGGCCGCGGCCTCGTACCACCGCCGGGCGATGGAGGTGTTCGAGCGCATCGACCACGCGACGGGACGCACGCAGGCGACCGCGAACCTCGCCTGGGCGCTGGCCGAGGGCGGCGAGCACGAGGAAGCGCTCGCGTGGTGCGACCGTGCGCTCGAGCTGGCACGGACGTTCGACCACGCAGCCTCTGTCGCCGACGTCACCGACACGATCGCCTCGATCCATCTCGCGAAGGGCGAGTACGCCGAGGCCGAACGACGCGCGGAGGAAGCGGCCGCGCTGTACCTGGCGATGTCGGCGATTCCGCAGGCCGCACGGTCGCTCGACATCGCGGCCGAGGCCTGCGCGCGCTGGGGCGAAGAGGAGCGGGCCCGCGCCATCCGGCAACGGGCCCGCAGTCTCGTCGCCGTCTAGTTGAAGGTCGTGCCGCCCGGCGAGACGCCGCCGGCCGACAGCTCCATCGCTCCGGCCGCGGTCGAGCAACGGCCTCGGCTGTCGTACCCCGCGAGGTCACGCACGCGAAGTCGATAGACCGTCAGTGCGCAGACGTAGATCGTGTCGTCCTTCGCACGCGAGACGTCGATCCCCTCGCCGGTCGGCCCGGCGAACTCGAGCGCGGTGGTGACGCCGTCGCCGCGCAGGACCTGGATCGCGATCGGGAACAGGTCGCCGTCGTTGTCGTAGATCGCGACCGTGTACAGCCCCTGCGTCAGGCTCTCGGAGAAGAGCGCCACGCGGACGAACGCCCGCTTCGCCGGATCGACCTCGTACCCGCCGGCCGACGTATCGCCGAACGCGTTCTCCGGCACGATGTCCGCGCCCGGTGGGTCGGCGTCACCGCCGTGGTTCGCCCAGGCGGGAACCGCAATCGCGAGCGCCAACGCCGCAGTGGCGAGTGCTCCGAAGGTCAATCGTTTCATCCGTCCTCCCTCCTCGTGGGACCCGGTCTACGGCACCGCGCGGAAGGTTCCGCGGGCGCTGAACGTCCAGTTGTGGTTCGGCTGTCCGCTGATCCGCGTGACGCCCTGTCCGCCGACGACGATGTCGACCTGCTCGAAGGCCAGCCCGGCGTGCGGGATCTCCTTCGAACGCAGGAACGCGGTGATCGCCCGACGGTCGAACGCGGCAGCCGCGTACTCCTTGTATCCGATGTAGCCGGTGGTGCGGAACGCCGGATTCGCTGACACGTCGAAGCCGGCGAGGCTGACGATTCGCACGGACGAGGCGACGACGTCGCGCATGTCGACGTAGTCGACCTTCATGCCCTGGGCGGAGAACGTGCGATCCGTCGAGCTGACGGCGACCGTCGGCGGCACGAAGAGCGCGATGCCGTCGTACGACGTCTGCTTGACGCACGGCGCCGTGCCCGTGCTGACCTCGTCCTGGTTCAGCTTGCCGTCGAGGTCGCCGTCCTTGAACGCGTTGAGCGGGTCGTTGTCCGGCGGCCCGGTGGCGCCTCCGGCGACGCACGGCAGCGACGTCTCGAGCCCGACGGGAATACCGTCCTTGTCCGCGTCCTGGAGGACGACGATCGACCGCTCGACCGTCGACGTGAGCCCGTCCTGGTCGGTTCCCGTCAGGGTGAGCGTGTACGAGCCCGCTGCCAGGACGAAGGACGGGTTCGCTCCGGTGGCGGTGGCGACGACGCCGCCGGCGTTTCGGACGGCCCAGGACAGGCGGTTGCCTTCGAGCGCGCCGTCCTCCTCGGAGCGACCCGAGCCCCAGACCACGACCGCGCGCGACGAGAGGAACTCCTCGCCGGGTCGCGGGTTCGTGATCGCCACGATCGGCGGGCTCGTGACCGGCGTGATCACCGGCGAGCCGGCCGACACGAGCGCCGTGCGGTTCACGCCGTCGTTGAAGGCGATCTTGAACTGGCCGCCGGGGCAGCTCGCGTCCGTCGGGATCGCGAAGCTCGCCGTCCCGCCCTCGGTCTCCGTCGGCTCGACGCCGACGTCGACGACGTGGTTCTCGACACCCCCGCCCGTGACGGGACAGGCGAGCAGCACGTCCGCCTTGACGGGCTTGTCGTCGGTGACGGTGGCGAGGATCTCCTGCTCGCCGTCGCCGCCCCCACCCTCGGTGATCTCGTACGTCTTGCTCGCCTGGTCGGAGATCGTGTAGCCGTAGCACCGTCCCGTGATGCGGTCGACCGCGACCCACGGGTGCGTCAGCCACGTCGACTGCGTGTAGGAGCCGTTCGGCTCGAGCGTGTTGTAGAGGACACGCTCGCCGGCGAAGTCGAGCCAGTAGATGTCGACCGTCCTCGACGTGTGGTTCAGGAACATGATCTCGCTCGTCGTCTCGCTCACGAGTGACTCGTGCTGCGAGATCGAGCAGGCGCTAGCCGGCGCCGCCGGCTCCCGCACGTAGATCTGGCCGGTTCCGCTCGAGTCGGGCGTGACGAAGTTCTTCGCGCGCGAGCGGAACGCGATCTTGCGGCCGTCGGCGGTCATCGACACCGAGGTGAAGTCCCCGACCAGGTCGCCGCCGCTGTCGCCGTCTCCTTCGACGTCCTGGACTCCGACGCTCGCGCGGATGTTCTCGCGACGGTTGCGGTCGCGAACGTAGATGTCGCTGACCCCGTTCTGGTCTCCTGCGAGCAGGTTGGAGGCGGCCGTGGAGAAGGCGACGAAGTCGCCATCTGCGCTCACCGCGACCGTGTGAGCGTCTCCGCTCGCCGAGCGCGCGAGCCCGGGACCGCCGATGCCGTCGACGTCGACCGCCTGGCTGATCAGATGCGGCACGTCTTCGAGCCCGCGGGCGTAGACGTCCGAGTCTTCGTCCGACTCGTTGCCCGCAAGGTTCGCATTCGACTCGAAGACGAAGGTGCTTCCGTCCGCGGACACGATCGGGTTCCGGCCACCGTTCCCAAAGTCGCTGTCGCTGATCAGGACCACCGATGCAGGCGTGGGCGTCCGCGTGTATGCGTACACGTCGAGCTGATCGTTCGTGTCGGCGCCCCCGCTCACGAGGTCGTTGGCGAGCGATTCGTACGTGACGACGTTTCCGTCGGCGCTGATCGACGGGTCCTGGCTCGGTGCATTCCCTGCCCCGTCGATCACTGCGGAGTCGCTGATCCGGAACAGGCCACCGGTGTCGAGATCCTTGACGAACACGTCGGGCCCTCCGTTGGTGTCCCCCGGCCCGCTCACGAACGTCGACTGGAACGCGACGTGCTTGCCGTCGCCCGAGATGTCCGGGACGGAGCTCGCCCCCGCAAGTTGGTTTCCAGCACTGTTGAGGCTCGCGCGAACGGTGGTGCCGGTCTGGCGGTCGTGGACGAAGACGTCGGTCGAGTCGTTCGTGTCGCCCGCGACGAGGTTGCTCCCGCTCGAATCGAAGGCGACGTACCGGCCGTCGTCGCTGATCGTCGGGTTCGCCGACGAGCCGTTGTTCGCGACGCCGGCGACCCCGAAGTCGACCTGCTCCATCGCACCGGTCACGACGTCACGGACGAAGATCGAGCCGCGATCGCTCGGAACGAGGTTCGTCGCGTTCGACTGGAACGTGATGAATCGCCCGTCGCCGCTGATGTCGGGGAAGTTCGACGGGCTGTCGCCTTCCTCACCGGCGCTGTCGCTCATGAGATCGGTCCTGCCGAGCGTCGCGCCGCCCCCGCCGCCCGTCGTGATCGGCGTGCCGACGATCTGCGGCGTCGTGGTCGAGCGGTCGAGCGAGAAGAGCACGACGCGCCCGGGGCTGCCCTGCTTGTAGAAGACGACCTTGCTGGTCAGGTTCTCGGCGGCCGCCGGGAACGGAATCGCGCCGGAGAACACCTTGATCGCCTGGTTGCCGGAGTCGCCGGTGTCCTCGTCGTGGTGCGACTCGAACTCGAAGACCGGCACCCCGAAGCGCATCGTCGCGCCACCGACGTTCAGAGCGTTCCCGGCGGCGTCCTGGTACTCCACGAAGTACGGCCCGTCTGGATCGAGCGGACCGGGCTGCATGTCGGCGGCGTATGACTCGACGACGTGCGTCGTCGCGGCAGTGTCGCCGGTCGTTCCCGACATGACGAAGCTGTCGATCGGCGCGGCGGCAGCGTTGCCGAGCGGGGCCGGCACGGCCGTACGGCACTCGGTCGTCGCCGTGCCGCCGAACGCGCAGAAGCTGTAGAGCCAGTCCGCAGGCTCGTAGAGCGTGTTCGTGTCGAGCCAGGCCGTCGCGGACGACAGCTTCATCGCCGAGCGGTCGTCGGAGAGGTACGTCCCCGCGGCGACGTTGAAGCCGGTGTTGGCGTCGCCGACGGTGCCGTCGGCGGGAGTCTTCGCCGAGTGCGACGGGCTGAAGTTGTCGTCCCGGCTGTCCGGCACGCCGCCGAGCATGTGCATCGTCTCCATTCCGATCGTCGCGCCGGTGCGAAGCGGCGAGCCGGTGGCGTACATCGCACGCACCCACGCCGTGTTGGACTTGACGCGCGCCATGCCCTCGGCGCAACCGGCGCCGCCTCTGCTGCGCAGCTCGTCCGAGACGCCGACGGCCTTGTCCGCCGCGAGCGAGGGATTGACGGTGTTCCAGACGTTCAGGAACTGACCGAGCTGGGCTTCGATCGGGGCGAAGTTCGTCGACTTGCCGCAGAACTTGCCGTTGACGACGTCCGTCGTCGGGGCGCCCGCTGCGTCGACGAGCGAGCTCGTGACGTCGACCAGGTCGCCTCGGTTGACGGTGTAGCGGACTGCTCCGCGCGGTGCGCCGAGCGCAGCGGTGCCGCTCGGCGTTCCCTTCGGCACAGCAGAGAGGCGAGCGAGCGTCTGCATCCCGCTCGCGACCGCAGCCTCCGCGCCCGCGCTGAACTGCTCGGGTTGGCCGGGGACGCCCATCGGGATCACGAGGAGACGCCAGCCGTTCGTCCTCGCCTCGACGGTGACCTGCCGGCTCGCGGTCACCGGCGTGTGGCCGGCGATCAGCGGAGCGGTCGCGCTGGACCTGGACTGGTACGTGATCGTTGCCGTGAACGTCGCGGTGAAGCGACCGGCGGTGGCGCTCGCCTCGAGAACCTCCGCGGGCACGCGAAAGATCGGGTCGCCGGGCGAGTTCACCGGCGGCGTCGCTGCGAACGGCGCGATCGGCGGGAACGGGCTCACGGGAACCGGCGTCGCCTGGATCGGAGCGGAGGACAGTGGCGTCGCCCCTTCCGACACCGTGATCGTGGCGCCGGTGAGGAATGCGGCCGCGCCGGTGGACGCGCAGGTCGGCAGCGTCTGCGGCGCGCTGAGCGTGACCTTGAGCAGCGTGTCGTGCCCACGAACGATCGGGCTGTTGGCGTAGGACGAAAGACCCTGGTCGACGAGCATCTCGCCGCGGACGACGGGGACGATCGCGCAGTGGTTCGCGAGCACGGGTTGCGCGGAACGCCCGAGCAACGCGGCGACCGTCAAAGCTGCAAGCACGGCGAGCACGAGCCGTGCGCGATGTGTCCGGCGAGCTCTTCGGACAGAGATTGCGGGCATGGTTTTTCCCCCTCCTCCTCGGTGGAGCGGAACGACCCCGCCGCAGTTGGGCGTTGGTGCCCGCGCAGTCAGGCGCGAGGCTACGACTCAATCCTCACAAATGCAAGAGCGCGAGGCGCGTGTTGTCTCCGGTCACGTGCGGGGCCGCGCGAACGCGGCCCCGCTCGAGATTCCTGGCTAGCCGAGGTCGAGCTTGATGACCTGGCCGCCGCCGAAGCACACGGTGCACGTGCTCACGTATGCCGCACCGTTGCCGAAGGCGACGCCGTACGGCGCGAACAGGCCGCCGATCACCGTCTGGTGGCTGCTGCCGCCCGGCGTGATCTTCACGAGCTCGCCGATCGGGCCGTTGAGCAGGCCGTTGCTCGCGATCTCGATCCCGTAGAGCGACCCGTCGGGCCCGAATGCCAGATCGGTGAGGTTCGTGAGCCCCGAGGCCCAGACCGTCGCGGGCTGGCCCGGAACGACGCGCCAGATGTTCGCCGCGCCCTTCTGGAACGGGAAGCCCGTCAGCTGGCTGATGTAGTAGGCGCCGTCCGGCCCCTGCACGACCGACGTCGGCACGGCGTCGGCGCCGATAGCCGTGGGAGGGAGCGGCGTGACCGTCGTGAACGTGCCCTTGTGCGACGCGCGCACCACGGCGTTGCCGCCCGCGTCGGCCAGGACGTAGCCCTCACCGTCGCGGACCATCCCGACGGGGTTGGTGTCGATGTCCGTGCCGTCCGGGTTGGACGCCAGCTCGTTGGCGAGCACGTCGGCGAACAACGAGACGCCCGCCTGCTTGAGCTTCCCGGTGAGCAGGGTCCCGAGCCACGCTGCCTGCGGGCCGTAGGCGGCCCTCAATGCGGGGCTGCCGCCGAGCCCGATGCTGACGACGTACTTCTGGTTGCCGGTGAACGAGATGTCCGACGGCCCCAGTGCCTCGGTCGCTCCGGCGATCGAGGGAAGCCCCGTGACGACGCGCTCTTCGGGACCGGCGTCACTGACGAGCGTGACGGCGCCGGTGAAGCCGAAGCACGATGAACCGAGAGCCGGGTGAACGACGCCGCACGTGATCGAGCCGCCGCGGCCCGCTTCGACGACGTACAGGTCTCCGTTGGCGGAGAACGTGAGGTGGCGAGGGTTGTCCAAGCCTGTGGCCACGACCTGCGGGGTCGGTGCCGCGGAGGCTCCCGCTGCCGCGATCGCAAACGCCACCATTGCGAACGCGGCGATCGCGAGCGCTCCTACTCGTTGTTTCGTGCGCATGAATTCCTCTCCCATGAGGTTGGATACGACCAACTCCCGACAGCCGACGCCGGCTGTGGGTCCAGGAGACGGCCAACCACCTTAGCCCGGTTCGGCGGCATCACACAAGCACAGAGGAGGCGACATGGGCAACGTGGTCATCGACATGAGCATGTCGTTGGACGGCTACATCGCCGCTCCGAACGACAACCCGGAGCAGGGACTCGGCGAGGACGGGATGCGACTCCACAACTGGGCGTTCGACGACCCCTCGGTGTTCGAAGAGTTCTACAGGGACCTCGTGCAGGAGACGGGCGCGGTGATCATGGGCCGCCGGTCGTACGACAACTCGATCGAGGCGTGGGGCGGCAAGGCCCCGTTCGGCGACGTCCCGTGCTTCGTCGTCACCAATCGGCCGTTGGAACCTTCGGATTCGCTCTTCACCGTCACCGATGGGATCGAGAGCGCTCTCGCGAAGGCGCAGGAGGCCGCCGGCGAGAAGCGGATCGGCCTGATGGGCGCGAACATCGACCAACAGTTCCTCGCGGCCGGGCTCGTGGACGAGCTGAGGATCCACGTGGTCGACGTTCTGCTCGGCGGAGGCCGTCGGCTGTTCGACGAGCTGCCGCAGCGCGTCGAGCTAGAGCAGACCGGGGTCACCCAGACCGGCGGCGTGACGCATCTCGAGTACCGCGTCGTCCGGTAGGCGCCGCGATTGAAGTCGCCTTCGGGCGGTGCCATCATCGGCGAAAGGGAAGAACGACACGCCTCCAGGGCTCTTCATCTGCTACCGCAAGAACGACTCGCCTGGACAGGCGCTGCGCGTCTACCGGCTGCTCAGCACCGCGTTCGGCGACGACCGCGTCTCGATGGACGTCACCATCCCGCCGGCCGTCGACTTCGTCGAGTGGATCGAGCGGCGGGTCGGGACCGCCGGCGTGATGGTGCCGATCATCGGCCGCACGTGGCTGGAGGCCGACGCGCAAGGGCGCTCCCGGATCCACGACGACCGCGACTTCGTGCGCAACGAGATCTCCGCAGCGCTCAGACGGAACATCGCCGTGCTCCCGGTGCTCGTCGACGGCGCAGAGATGCCGAACGGCGACGCGCTTCCTGCCGATCTCGAGCGGCTTCCGCGACTCCAGGCACACCACCTCCGAAGCGACGTCGACTGGCAGAGCAGCGAGAGCAGGCTCGTCGAGACGTTGGCGGGGCTCCTCGGCGAGCCGGTCCCGGGTCACGCGCCGCAGGGACCTGCGCAGTCGCCGCCTGAGCGGCGCTGGCCGGGCCTCGTGACAACCGGCCTCGTCGGCGTGGCGCTGCTCGTCGTCGGGCTCGTGCTGCTCTGGCACGAGTTCATCACGCCGCGCTTTGTCTCCCTGCCCGACGGCGTCCCCGCAGGCATCTTCACCGCGGTCGCGCCACTGGGCGTGCTCGCGGGTGCGGTCATCGGACTCGCTCTCGTGAGCCGCGAAGCGACGACGACGTGGTTGCGGGTCGGCCTGTTGGCGGGCTTCGCGGTCGAAGCCGGCGTCAAAGGGCTCAGCCTGCTCGACAATCCTTCGTCGCGAATCCAGACGGGAGGACTCTTGTGGCTCGCCGGCGGTGCAACGCTCGCGGCCACCGCCGGGATCGCCGCGCGACACCTGTCGAGGCAGTCTCTCGCAGAGTCGTCGGACCAGCCGTTGTACGGCCCCACCGCCGTCGTTGCGCTGATCGGTGCCGCGATGCTCGTCGTCGGCGCCCTGATCCCCTTCAACATCGCGGAAGGAACGGACGACAGGATCGTCGCCGAGTTGGGCTGGCTCGCAGCGGACCCGATCGGGACCGCGATCGGCGTGGTCGTCGCCGTTGGCTTGCTGCTCGCTCGCCGGCGCTCACTCGCGGCAGGCCTGCTCATCGCGTTCGGGATCTGCAGCACGCTTCTCTGGGTGCGCTACATCGGGATTCCTGTCGCCCAGTGGTCGACGAGCGACAAGGTCGCGTCTCCACAGGCGGGCGGCTTCGTCGGCCTCGCGGGCGGCGTGCTCGTCTTCTGCGCAGGCTGGCGGCTCGCCGTCGTGCGCGAGGTCGGCGTTCCCGCCGCGAGGCCGCTACCGACCTCGTAGCGACCTCACTCGCGGATCTTCCAGAAGCTGTCCTTGCGGACGATCTTCCCGTCGGCGTCGAACGTCCAGATGTCGCAGCCGCGGACGTCGACGCGCTCGCCGTCGACCGTCGTGCCGGTGATCGTCCACTCGGAGACGCCGCGTCTGCCGCAGGCGAAGTGGTCGTCGTCGCCGTAGTGGACGTCGGGGATGCCCTCGAAGCGCGCGGCGAGCCCGCGGCGCACCTCGTCCTTGCCGACGAAGCGGCGGCCGAACCGGTCCGGACCGCGCGGCGTCTCGAACACGCAGTCGTCGGCGAAGGCGGACATGATCGCGTCGAGGTCGTGGTCGTTGAACGCAGCCAGCACGCGGCGAAGCGTCAGCTCGAGATCCTGGGACATCGCGCCTCCTGTCGGTGTGACGGGGACCATCGTCTCTCACTCCTCTTGACCTTGCCCCAAGGGCAGGCCCTACGGTGACCACGGTGCACGACGTCTACACATCCGCCGTTACGCTCGACCGGGTGGCCGATCCGCTGCTCAACATCGGTGAGTTCTCCCGCCGCTCGCGGCTGTCGCCGAAGGCGCTGCGGCTGTACGAGCGCCGTGGGCTGCTCGTTCCGGCACAGGTCGACGCGGACACGAGGTACCGTCGCTACCGCGAGAGCCAGCTCGATACCGCCCGGCTGATCGCGCTGCTGCGCGGCCTCGACATGCCGCTTGCGATCGTCGCCGACCTCGTCGCGGCGGCGGACATGGAGCGCGTCCGCGTCCTCGACGACTACTGGGCTCGCGAGGAGACGCGTCTCGCATCCCAGCGCACGCTCGTCGCGCACCTCCGAATCCAACTCGCAGGAGAAGAAGGGAGCTACGACATGTACGAGATCCGAGAGCGTGACGTCCCGGAGCAGATCGTCCTGGCCGAGCAGCGACACGTGCTCGTTCCCGATCTGCCGGACTGGATCGCCGCCGCGGGGACGCGACTCGTCGACGCGGCCGACGCTCACGGCGGCATCGCCGGGCCGATGTTCGTGATCTTCCACGGCGAGGTCAGCGAGGACAGCGACGGGCCGGTCGAGGTCTGCATCCCCGTGCACGCCGAGCCGAGCGACGGCGCCGACGTGCTGCGGCGCGAGCCCGCGCACCGCGAGGCGTACGCGAGGATCACGAAGGCGGACGTCGACTATCCGCAGATCCTGTCGGCGTACCAGGCGGTCGAGCAGTGGCTGCGAAGCCAGGAGCGAATGCCGTCCGGCGCGCCGCGGGAGGTCTACTTCGCGGACTGGGACGCGTCGGCTCCGACCGACGAGGTCTGCGACGTCGCGTTCCCTGTGAGCTGAATGCCTCGTAACGATCCACGCGCTCGACGCGTAGACCTCGTGTGCGCATCCTCCTGCTCGGCGTCCTCGCGACCCTCGCGGCTGTCCCGTCGCAGAGCGAGCTGCAGGAAGCAGCTGACCGCGTTGTCGCGAAGAGCGACATCCCGGCCGTCGTCACCCTCTTCGAGCAGGACGGCGTCCGCCACGTCGCCGCCGCCGGGCTCGCGAACGTCAAGACTCGCCGCAAGGCGCAGCC
>Ga0111538_10014396_pt1 | contig 10421 bp, 3 predicted proteins | sample SoiMethybrSBSTD1_FD_79669 | JGI IMG/M metagenome (GOLD analysis project Ga0111538, IMG submission 79669) | Bulk soil microbial communities from a Populus tree surrounding site in Tennessee, USA - Soil MetaG P. TD hybrid SBSTD1 (version 2)... | ecosystem: Environmental > Terrestrial > Soil > Tree... | reverse complement strand
GCGCGAAGGTCAGGCCCTTCTTCTCGTTCACCGGCACCTGCACGATGCCCGGGATCTGGTACTCGACCGGGTCCTCGATCGTGATGATCTTGTCCTCGGGGCTAGCGATCTCGCTGAGCGCGGCGTAGAGCGTCGTGGTCTTGCCGCTGCCGGTCGGCCCGGTGACCAGCACCATGCCGTAGGGCTCGGTGATGTACTTGCGCAGCTTCCGGAGGTCGGGCTCCGAGAAGCCCAGCACGTCGAGCCGCAGGCTGCGGAACTCGGCGTGCAGCTGCTCCTTGTCGAGGATGCGGATCACGGCGTCCTCACCGTGGATGGACGGCATGATCGAGACGCGGAAGTCGATCGTGCGGCCGCGCACGCGCAGCCGGAAGCGCCCGTCCTGCGGCACGCGCTTCTCGGCGATGTCGAGCTCCGACATCACCTTGAGCCGGCTGATGATGGTGTCGTGGTGGCGCTTGTCGAGCGGCTCGAGCGCCGGGTGCAGCACGCCGTCGATCCGGTACTTCGCGAGCACCTCGCGGTCCTTCGTCTCGATGTGGATGTCCGAGGCGCGCTTCTCGATCGCGCCGATCACGAGCGAGTCCACCAGGCGCACGATCGGGCTCTCGCCCGGCAGCAGCTTCTCCTCGATCGTAGCGGTGGAGTCGTCGTCGGTGACGAGCTGGAGCCGGAGCCCCTCGCTCGCCTGCTCGAGCATGAGCTCGCCGCCGCGGTGGCGCCGCAGTAGGGCTTCGACCTTGTCCTTCGGCGCGAGCACCGGCTCGATCGGCCGCTCGAGCAGGAACTCGAGCTCGTCGACCTTCGTCTCGTCCTCGAGCGAGCCGAAGGCGAGCACGACGCGGCCGCCGGCGCGCCGCACCGGCACGCAGCCGTAGCGTACCAGCAGCTCGAGCGGGACCTCGGCCCAGAGCGCGGGGTCGTCCGGGGGGCTCGAGAGCGGCTCGGTCGGGAGGTCGAGGGTCCGCTTCACCTCCGCCATGCGCTGAATGCTAGCACGCGCGCCCGGCGCGGGCTCGTCAGGGACGGCCGATCGCCACGAGCTCGCGCTCGCCCCGCACCAGCAGCAGCCGGCCGGAGATCGCCGGCGTCGCCATGAGCGGCTGGCCCATCGGGTTGCGGCCGACGAGCGCGAAGCTCGGGCCGGCCTTCACGATCAGGATCTCGCCGTCCTCGCTCGGCAGGTAGAGCTTGCCGTCGGCGGCCACCGGCGATGCGCTGAACCCGCTCGTGACCTCGGGCAGGCGCTGCTCGTAGCGCAGCTCGCCCGTGCGCAGGTCGTAGCAGGTGAGGATGCCCTGGTTCTTGAGCACGTAGAGCTGGCCGCCGTAGACGATCGGCGTCGGCATGTAGGAGCCGGCCTTCTCCTTCGTCCACACGACGCTGCCGCCCGTCGTGGCGCCTTCGGGCAGCGTGATGTCGCCCGAAGCGCCGGCCTTCAGCACGAAGATCGGCGCGTTCGGCCTGCGGCCGCTCATCACCACGATCAGCCCGCCGTCGAAAACCGGCGTCGGCGCCGTGATGTTCGAGCTGCGGCCGAGCCGCCAGAGCTCCTTCCCGGTCTTCGGGTCGTAGCCGCGGATGAACTTCGGCGCGTTCGTCACCAGCTCGGCTCCGCCCTTTCCGCTCCCGGGAACGACCGTCGGCGTGGACCAGGAGGGCAGCTCGTCGCGCGACGTCCTCCAGGCGACCTCGCCGTCCGAGAGGCGCAGCGCGGTCAGGAACGAGTCCTTCTGCTGGTCGCACTGCACGATCACCAGGCCGTCGTAGAGGATCGGCGAGCTGGCGTTTCCCCACTCGTAGCTCGGGTCGTCGTAGGCGCCGGCGTCGATCCGGCCGAGGTCGCGCTGCCACAGCAGCTTGCCCGCGAGGTCGTAGACGTAGAGCCCCTGCGACCCGAAGAACGCGGCCACGTGCTTGCCGTCCGTGGCCGGGGTCGCGTTCGCGTAGGTCGCCTTGATGTGGCGCTTCTCCTTCGGGACGCCCTCGTACGCGGTGCGCTCCCACTGCACCTTGCCGGTCTTCCGGTCCAGGCTCAGCAGCTGCCACTTCTGCACCGACTTGTCCTCGGACGCGGTGCCCTCGCCGTAGAGGCCCGGCTTGAACGTGGCGTTCGGCAGCGACGAGACCGCCGTCGTCACGAACACCTGGTCGCCCCAGACGACAGGGCTCGAGTGCGCGAGGCCGGGGATGCGCGTCTTCCAGAGGACGCCCTTGCCGCTGGCGGCGTCCCACGCGTCGGGCAGGTCGGCGCCGTCCGAGACTCCGGCGGCGTCCTTGCCGCGGAACTGCGGCCAGTGCCCGGCGCCGCGCTCCGGGCCGGCGGCGCGCGTCGCGAGGGGCACGCCGGCGAGACAGCCGATCAGGACGACGAGAGCGATGCGCCGCATGGGAGCCTCCTGCGGCACGCTACAGCGAGGCCGCGCACGGAGGCAAGTGGGCCGTGGCGCCCGCTCAGCGCGCGCGGCGTGCGGCCTCGGCACGCCGGCGCGCGCGCCGCTCGAAGCGCCCGTCGCGCTCGTCGTAGCCGAGCGCCGCGAGGACGGCCGCGAGCTCCTCCGGGCGACAGCCGAGGATGCCGGCGAGCTCGGCGGGCGGCGCGAACGGCCCGGTCCGCGACAACCGCGCGAGGACCGCGGCCGCGCGCTCGAGCCGATCGAGCCGGACGACGCGCGGGCCGGCCGCGAAATACGAGCAGGCGAGGAAGAACTCGGCGGGGTGCCTTGGGTCGTTCATCGCGGACGGGGCGCCCGCCGGCCCCTCGGACGCGGCGAGGCCGTGGCGCACCGCGAAGAGCCGGGCCCGCAGGCGCATCGCCTCGGCGTTCTGCAGCGCGGGCAGGAACAGCGTCAGCCGCCCGAGCGTCACTCCCAGCCGCCCCAGCTCGCGGCGCTCGTCGGGCGACAGCGCGTCGACCTGGCGCGCGACGCTGCGGCGCGTTACGGCGCCGAGGCCTTCGGCGAGCGCGAACGCGAGCCCGCGCGAAGCACCGGCCGGCGCCTTCTCGCGAAGCGCGACGAGTGGCGCGAGCGCCCGGGCGATCTCGGCGTCGAGCCAGGCGGCCAGCCGCTTGCGCAGGCGCTCCTTGAGCGCCGCGTCCAGCAGGTCCGAGCCCAGCACCTCGACGCGGGGGCTGAGGGCGGCGTCGCCGGCGACGAGGCGCGCGATGGGCGAGCCGCGCCAGGCGAGCTCCGCGCCCGGACCAAGCGCGATCGCGCTGGCAGGACCCCCCTCGAGCGCCTCCACGCGCTCGCGCACGAGACCCTGGAGCGCGCGGTTCGCCGCCGCGAGCAGGGCCCGCGACGCGTCGCTCTTCGGCTTCTCCGGCCGGAAGCGGAAGCCCTCGAGCCGGCCGGCCCGCAGCCCCTGCACCAGCACCTCGCCGTCGTCGGCGACGCTCGTCACGAGCTCGCCCGGGTCGTGGCGCGCGATCACCGTGCCCACCCGGTCGACGAACTCCTGGGTCAGCCGCTCGTGCAGCGCGTCCGAGAGCCGGTCCTCGACGTCGCGCGTGCGCTCCTGCCAGAAGCGCGGCTCCGGCACCCAGCTCGGGCGGTGCGAGAGGTAGGTCCAGGTGCGGATCGCGGCGATGCGCGCGAGCAGCTCGTCGAGCGGGCCCGTGGTGCTGTCGATCTCGCGCACCTGCGCGGCCAGGAAGTCCTCCTCGATCCGGCCGAGCGGCCCGCGCAGGAAGCGGAAGACGCGCGCCAGCAGCCGCGTGTGAGCGTCGCTCAGCACAGCCTGGAAGTCGGGAACCTGGCAGACCTCCCACAGCAGCCGCACGGAGTCGGCGTCGCGCGCGAGCGCGGCGATCTCGGCGTCGGCGGCGAGCGCCGCGAGCGCGCGCTCGTCCTCGGCGTGGCGCATGCGCAGCAGGAACGGCTGGGGCGGCTTGCGCTCGAGGCTGCCGAGGAGCGCGAGCGGGGAGAAGAAGTCGAGCTCGTCGGTGCGCCAGAACACGTGCGAGAGCGCCGCGAAGCGGTGCGATTCGACCGCCTCCACGAGCCCGCGCTCGAAGGGGCCGAGCTCGGCGCTCGGCCCGAAGCGGCCGTCCTGGGTATGGCGGCCCGCGCGGCCGGCGATCTGCGCGACCTCCGCGGGCAGCAGCGCGCGCGGCCCCACGCCGTCGTACTTTCTGAGGCTCGTGAAGACGACGTGGTCGATGTCGAGGTTGAGCCCCATCCCGATCGCGTCGGTCGCGACCAGGTGGTCGACCTCGCCCGCCTGGTAGAGCGCGACCTGCGCGTTGCGCGTTCGCGGGCTCAGGCCCCCGAACACCACCGCGGCGCCGCCACGCTCGCGGCGCAGCCGGGCCGCCACCTCGTAGAGCTCGCGCACCGAGAACGCGATCACGGCCGAACGCGCGGGCAGCTTCGAAAGCTGCTTCGGCTCCGAGTAGCGCAGCGTCGACAGCCGCGGCCGGCCCGTGATCTCGGCGTCGGGCAGCAGCTTCCTGAGCAGGGGGCGGATCGTGTCGGCGCCGATCAGCCACGTCTCGAGCCGCCCGCGCGCGTGCTCGATCCTGTGGGTGAAGACGTGGCCTCGCTCGCGGTCGGCCGCGAGCTGGATCTCGTCGACCGCGAGGAAGTCGGGGCGCAGGTCGAGCGGCATCGCCTCGACGGTGCACATCCAGTAGGCCGGCTCCTTCGGGACGATGCGCTCCTCGCCGGTGACGAGCGCGACCCGCTCCCGACCGCGCTCCGCCACCACGCGGTCGTAGTTCTCGCGCGCCAGCAGGCGCAGCGGGAAGCCGATCATGCCGCTCGCGTGCGTCAGCATCCGCTCGAGCGCCAGGTGCGTCTTCCCGGTGTTCGTCGGGCCGAGCAGGGCAGTGACGGGACGCTGCATTGCGAGGGGTGGGAGGCTTCCACTCTATCTCAGGCCCGAACGCCGAGAGCGTCGTCCGAACCACGAGATTGGACCGTGCGATCCACGATCGTGGAGTGGACCTCCATCCAGACCGTTGGTCGCCGCAACTCGTTTGTGCTCAGTCGTTGGCGTCCAAATATCAGGACGTCGATTGGCTTGGTTGTTGCAGTTTGTGAGGCGTCAAGGACGTGATCGAAAACGAGGGCCCCACGGCTCTTCGCACACGAGGTGTCGAAGGGGCGCGCGCAACAGCTTCTGGAGGTGGATATGAAGTTCAGCCGTTGGCAAGGCATGGCTGCAGCGATCACGCTCGCGGCGAGCCTCTGCGCGCCGTCCTGGGTGACGGCCCAGACGGGCACCGGCACGATCGACGGCCGCGTTCACGACGAGAGCCGCGCGGCCCTGCCGGGCGCGACGGTGACCGCCAAGAACCTGGCGACCGGTCTCACCCGCACCGCGACGGTCAGCGGGACGGGGACCTACCGCGTGGGGGCGCTCCCCGCCGGCACCTACGACGTGACCGCCACGCTCACCGGCTTCAGCAGCCAGGTGACGAAGGCGGTCGAGGTCCGCATCGGTGAGAACGCCAACGTCGACTTCTCGATGAAGGTCGGCGCCGTCAGCGAGACGGTCGAGGTGCTCGGCGAGACCCCGCTCGTGCAGGCGACGACCTCCGACGTCGGCCAGGTGATCACGCAGAAGATGGTCGAGAACATCCCGCTCAACGGGCGCAAGTTCCAGGACCTCTCGCTGCTCGTCCCCGGCACGCGCCCGTCGAATTACTACGACCCGACCAAGACCGAGGTGGGCGGCATCAGCTACGGCGGCGCCACCGGTCGCTCCGTGATCATCAACGTCGACGGCGGCGACAACAACGACGGCGTCGTGCGCGGCCTGCTGCAGCAGTTCAGCGCCGACGCGATCCAGGAGTACAAGGTCACCACCCAGCGCTACAGCGCCGAGTACGGCCGCTCGGTGGGCGGCGTCGTGAACGTGATCACCAAGAGCGGCTCGAACGACTTCCACGGCGGGCTGTTCGGGTTCGCGCGCAACCAGTCGCTGAACGCGCGCACCTACTTCGAGGAGCAGACGGGCGCCGAGAAGCCCGACTTCAGCCAGCAGCAGTTCGGCGGCACGCTGGGCGGGCCGATCAAGAAGGACAAGGCCCACTTCTTCCTGTCCTACGAGCGCAACCGCCGCAACGAGACCGCCACCATCTTCACGAACGGCGTGCTGCCCGACGAGGAGGGCCCGATCGAGAAGACGTTCCGCAACCACCTGCTGACGGCGAAGATGAACTTCGAGCTGAGCCCGAAGAACACCATGATGGTGCGCTACGCGCTCGAGGACCAGGCCCGCGACAACGACTTCACGGGCGGCAACTTCATCTCGACCGTGGCGGCGACCAACACCAACAAGATCCACTCGGCGGTCGCCAGGAACACCACCGTCATCGACACCAGCAAGGTGAACGAGATCAGCGTGCTGTTCCAGTACTTCGAGAACAACATCCTCGCCAAGTTCCCGAACATCCCCGGCATCAACACGCCCGACTTCACCGCCGGCGCGAGCGTCAACACGCCGCAGCAGACGATCCAGCGCCGCTGGCAGATCCGCGACGACTTCTCCTTCCGCAAGCAGGAGTGGGCCGGAGACCACAACTTCAAGGTCGGCGGCGAGCTGCTGAAGTCCCACTACGGCGGCTTCTTCATCCCGACGCTCTACGGCTACTTCATCTTCAACAACCCGATTCCCGGGGCGAACAGCGTCGACGCCTACGCCAACTCGATCGCCGACACCTTCACGGGCTCGGCCGGGACCAACGAGGCGAACGACAACTGGACCTACGTCGCCGGCTACGTCCAGGACGACTGGAAGCCGACGCCGCGCCTGACGCTGAACCTGGGCCTGCGCTGGGAGATGCAGACCGGCCCGTACTCGAACAAGTTCCAGAGCGTCGGCAAGGCCTCGCTCGAAGCCCACGGCTACAACGGCGAGCTCAAGAACGACACGAACAACTTCGGGCCCCGCATCGGCTTCGCCTACGACGTCAAGGGCGACGCCACCCTCGTGGTGCGCGGCGGCTACGGCCGTTACTTCGACGAGATCTTCCAGAACATCACGCTCTACGAGGCCTGGTCCGACCCGGCGACGCCGCTCAACTTCGTCTCGGCCTCGCCCACGCCGTGGACGCCGAACTTCTTCGCGGCGAACCGCGACCAGATCCGCAACGGCTTCCTCGACCCGACCTTCGCGGGCCAGCAGGTCCGGCTCACCGATCCCGGCCTGGTGCAGCCGAACTCGCACCACGCGAACGCCGGCTTCTCGGTGGCCCCGAGCCGTAGCGTGGCCTTCGACATCGACTACGTCTGGTCGGGCGGGCGTGACGAGGTGCACCGCTGGAGGGTCAACACGCCGCAGAACGTGAACACGGAGATCTCGCCGGCGGGCGTGTTCGACAGCGCCTACGGCCCGTTCATCGTCGAGGGCAACCGCGGCCACTCGAGCTTCAACGGCGTCTACGTCGCGAGCAAGGTGCGCACGACCAAGCTCTACGGCATGGCCACCTACACCTGGTCGAAGGCGAAGAATCTCGGCAACGACTTCGGCAGCCAGCCGGCCGACATCACGAACGCCGACTACGAGCTCGACTACGGCCTGACGCCGAACGACGTGCGCCACCGCGTCACGGCCGCGCTCGTCTACCAGATGCCGTTGGGCCTCCAGTTCTCGAGCGGCTTCCAGTACAACACGGGCAAGCCCTACAACGCGCTCGCCGGCCTCGGCGGCATCCGCAACGCCGTTCGCGCGATCGATCCGGCGACGGGCCAGATGTTCGAGCGCAACTCGTTCACCGGCCCGAACTACCTGAGCTGGGACGCGCGGCTTTCGAAGATGTTCCGCTTCGGCGGCTCGAAGTACCTCGAGGTGCTGTTCGAGATGTTCAACATCACGAACCACGTGAACTTCGCCGGCGACCCCGCGTTCGGGTTCGTCAACACGTACACCTCGGAGAACTTCGGCACGGCGACGCAGATCGTCCCCAACAGCCAGCGCCAGGCCGAGTTCGGAGTGCGCTTCCAGTTCTGAGTCTTGTCTGGGGGGTGCTCTGTCGCACCCCCCAGGCCCCCCCTTCGCTCCGCCGGAGTGAATCCGGCTGCGCTCCGCGCCCGTTGTCTTCGGCGTCAACCCTCCAAAGCTCGTCGAGCCACGACTCGCCCCGGGGCGAGTTGATCCAGGTAACTCGGGGCGCCCCGAGTTCCACCCAATCCACCAATGAACCCGTGCGATCCGAGTGCAACCATTCTCGGGACTTGAGGGAGCTCGGGGCTGCAGGCTGATTGCCTGCTTCCTGGCTTTCTCTGAGATGGGGGGCTTCGCCCCCCAAACCCCCCCTAGATGAGATGGGGCTACGCCCCCCAAACCCCCCTAAAAGGCTAGTGCGCGGTCTGTAGGCGCGAGCGGGCGGCGGCGCGCGCGTCGGGCGGGGCCTGCGCGTCGTCGGCCACGGTCCGGTACTCCGCCGCGGCTTCGGCGGAGCGGCCCGCCTTCTCGAGGAGCTGGGCGAGATTGAGGCGGGCCTGCGTCGCCGCGGGCTCGCTCGCGAGCGCCTTGCGCAGCGTCGCCTCGGCGCCTGCCACGTCGCCCTGCTCGGCGAGCACGGCTCCGAGGCCGGTGAGCGCGGCGGCCGAGGTCGGCTCGAGCTTCAGGATCGTCTCGAACTCCGCGCGGGCCTCGTCGCGGCGGCCGGCCTCGGCGAGGATCTTCGCGAGGTCGAGCCGGAGCATCGGCTTCGCCGGGTCGGTGGCGATCGCCTCGCGCAGCACCGCGACCGCGGCGGCGTGCTCGCCGCGCGAGGCGAGCACGCCCGCCTTCAGCACGCGCGCGTCCGTGAACTTCGGGTCGAGCGCGAGCGCCGCCTCGGCCTCCTTGAGCGCCAGCTCGCGCTCGCCGAGCCGGACGTGGCAAATCGCCATCCACTGGTGCGCGTACGAGCTCGTGGGCACGAGCTCGAGGTAGCGGCGGAACTGGGCGATCGCCTCGCGGCTCGAGCCCCGGCCCATGTAGGCGCTGCCGAGGATCAGCGTGGCGAAGGCGTTCCTCGGGTCGCCGGCCAGCACCGCTTTCAGGGTCGGGATCGCGTCGTCGAAGCGCCGCTCGCGCACGGCGCTGTTGGCCTGGCGCAGGCGGTCGAAGAGCGCGATGAAGTCCTTCGGATCGGCGAGGTCGCTGGCGTCGCCCGTCTGCGGCTCGGCCCCGGCGCCGATGTAGCCGAGGGCCGCCAGCTTCTCCATCGCCTCGCGGTCGAGCGTCTGCAGGCTCATCGCGTCGCCCGCCGTCGCGAGGCGCTCGAGGCCCTGGCGCAGCGCCGCGGCCAAAGGCGCGCGCTCCGCGTACAGGTTGCGCGACTCGCCGGGGTCGGCCGAGAGGTCGTAGAGCTCGGGGCGCGGCGCGTCGATCAGCTTGTAGCGGCCGTCGCGCAGCGCCCGCAGCGGCGCCCAGTTCATGTAGAACTTCGGCAGCAGCGTCTCCGCGTACGCCGGCGGCGGCGCGCCGGCCGGGCGCCCTTCGACGAGCGGCACGAGGCTGCGCGCGTGCGGCGCGGGCAAAGGCGGCGCTCCGAGCAGCTCGAGGACGGTCGGCGCCACGTCGACGAGCCGCACGGGATCGCCCACGACGCGGCCGGCGGGGACGAGCCCCGGCCGCCACAGCACGAGCGGCACGCGGATCGCGCCCTCGTAGACGAACATCGAGTGGGTGGTCTCGCCGTGCTCGCCCAGGCTCTCGCCGTGGTCGGCGGTCACCACGACGAGCGTGCGGTCGATGAGCCCCGCCGCCCGCAGCCGGTCGAGCACCGAGGCCAGGATCGCGTCCGCGAACGCGATCTCGCCGTCGTAGGGGTCCTGCGCGAACATGTCGCGGAAGGGCCGCGGCGGCCGGTACGGCTCGTGGGGATCGTAGAGGTGCAGCCACGCGAAGAAGGGCGCCTGCGGCTCCTTCGCGCGCTCGTCGACGAAGCGCCCGAGCGCGAGCGCCGTGTTGTCGCCGCGCCTTTCGGCCTGGAGCGCGACGACCTGCGCGTACTCGCCCTCCATGCGGTCGTCGTAGACGTCGAAGCCGCGGTCGAGCCCGTAGCGCCGGTCGAGGATGAAGGAGCTCACGAAGGCGCCGGTCCGGTAGCCGCGGGCCTTGAGCACTGTCGCGAGCGTCGGGAAGCGCTCCGCCAGGTAGAAGTTGCCGTTGTTGCGGACGCCGTGCTCGAACGGATAGAGGCCGGTGAGGATCGAGCTGTGCGACGGCAGCGTGATCGGGGCCGGCGCGATCACCGTCTCGAAGCGCGTTCCCTCCGCCGCCAGCCGGTCGATGTAACGCGTCTTCGCCGCGGCGTGACCGTAGCAGCCGAGGCGGTCGGCGCGCGTGGTGTCGAGCGTGACGAGCAGCAGGTTGAGCCCGCGTGGCGCGGGCGCGGGGACGCGGCCCTGCCGCCGCAGCACCAGCGAGCCGGCCGCGGCGGCCAGGATCAGGGCGAGTAGTGCGAGCGCGATCCGCTT
>Ga0111538_10014395_pt1 | contig 10421 bp, 7 predicted proteins | sample SoiMethybrSBSTD1_FD_79669 | JGI IMG/M metagenome (GOLD analysis project Ga0111538, IMG submission 79669) | Bulk soil microbial communities from a Populus tree surrounding site in Tennessee, USA - Soil MetaG P. TD hybrid SBSTD1 (version 2)... | ecosystem: Environmental > Terrestrial > Soil > Tree... | reverse complement strand
GGTTGCGTGCGATCCGGTAGAGCCAGGGCCGCACGTTGATCTCGCGGGCGTCTGCCCGCATCGCGTTGTAGGACGCAGCGAACACCTCTTGAAGAACGTCCTCCGCGTCCTCCTTCGAGCCGAGCATGTGCCGGCAGAACGCCAGGAGCCGCGACTGGTAGCGCTGGAACAGCGCGTCGAACGCGCCGTGTTGCCCGCGGCGAATGAGCGCGATCAGCTTTTCGTCGCTCTGGAGCCGAAGCAGGGGCGACCGCCCGGCGAGCGCCGATCCTGCACTGGGAGTTAGGGCATGCGCTTCCATGGGAGCGGGCTGCTTCCAGCCCTGAAACAAGGGTAGACGGCCTTTAGTTGCGGTCCAATACCGCAGAAGGGGGATGCCCGGGGAGGGATTCGAACCCCCATCGTGCGCAATGCACCGCAGGGTTTAAGCCTGCTGCCTCAGCCAGTTGGGCTACCCGGGCGTGGATCGAGTCTAGGCGCGCTAGTCCTTCGGCGGGGCGCGTTCGGGCAGCTGCAACGACTCCTCGGCCGGCAGGCCCGCGGCGAGCTCGCGCGAGCGTTCGAGCTCGGCATCGAACTCCGCGCCGAACAGGAGCGCGAGATTCGACAGCCACAGCCAGATGAGGAACACGATCACCCCGCCGAGCGATCCGTACGTCTTGTCGTAGGAGCCGAAGTTCGCGACGTACACCCCGAACCCGGCCGACGCGAGCAGCCACAGGACGACGGCGACGATGCCCCCCGGGGTCACCCATCGCAGCCGCGGCTGGCGGACGTTCGGCGCGACGTAATAGAGGACGGTGAACATCCCCATCACGACGGCGACGATCACCGGCCACTTCGCGATGTTCCAGATCGTGATGGCGGTGTCGCCCAGGCCGACCTCGTCGCCGATCGCGCGAGCGAGCGGACCGGTGACGACGATCGAGATCGCGACGAGCGCGAGCAGCAGGACCATCGCGACGGTGATGACGATCTGAAGCGGGCGCCGCTTCCAAAAGGAACGTCCCTCCTCGACTTCGTAGATCGCGTTCATCGCGCGCATGAAGGCGCCGATGTACCCCGACGCCGACCAGATCGCGAACAAGAGGCCGACGCCGAGCAGGGCACCGGCGCCGCCGTTCGACTTCACCACGCTCTCGATCGGGCCGCGGAATGTGTCGACCGCCGACGCCGGTCCGACGTCGCGCACGATGTCGAGCAACGCGTTCGTCGTCTCCGGGTGCTGACCGACGAGACCGAGAATCGCGACGAGCACGATCAGTCCCGGGAAGAGCGCGAGCACCGAGTAATAGGTGAGAGCGGCTGCCCAATCCGTCAGGTTGTCGTCGCGCAGCTCCCTGACGGTTCGTTTCAGGGTGGCCCAGGTATACATCTCAGACAGTGAAGTTTCTCTTTCTCCCGATTTCCATTCTCAGCGGTCTGCTCGCCGGCTTCATCGGCAAGAAGATCTTCGATGGGATCTGGGGCGCGATCGACGACGAGGAGCCGCCGGACTCGAAGCACCTCGAGATCTCGTGGCCCAAGCTGCTCCTCGCCGCCGCCGTCCAGGGGGCGATTTTCCGCGCTGTCAAGGAGGCGACGGACCACGGATCGCGGCGCGCTTTCATGAGCGTTACGGGCACCTGGCCGGGCGAAGAGCGCCCCGAGCCGGAGTAGCGCTCAACACTCACTTAACGCTGCTGCGTCAACAACTGAGACTCCTAGCCGTTTCACTGATGTAGTTTTTCCCGCGCGTCGGGGGGAAAGAAGCCCTTTACGGGGGCTTCCGGCGCCCGAGACGGAGGAGCGAGACGAAGGGATGCGATCGGTGAGCGGCGTAGGGCGCGCTGCCGCAATGGCGGCAGTGATTGCGGCCGTCGTCCTGGTCGCCGTACTGCTCTTCGGCGGCGGCGGGTCCGGCTACACCGTCACCGCCGATTTCCTGAACGCCGGCCAGCTCGTCAAGGGCAACCCCGTGCAGACCGGCGGGGTGCCGATCGGCTCCGTCAAGAACATCGACATCACCGACGACGGGCACGCGGTGATCGAGTTCTCGGTCGACGACGACCACTCCCCATTGCCCGTCGGCACGCACGTCACCATCCGCCAGTTCTCGCAGTCGGGCATCGCGAACCGCTACATCGACCTCGCCTACCCCCCGGAGGCGCAGTCGCACGGCAGCACGATCGACGACGGCGGTCACATCGCCGCCGACGAGACGACGACCGCGGTCGACCTCGACGAGCTGTTCAACACGCTCGACCCGAAGACGCGGAAGGCCCTCCAGGGATTCTTCAAGGGCCAGGCGCGCCAGTTCGAGAACATGGGCAAGGAGGCGAACGTCGGCTTCGAGTACCTCAACCCCGCGCTCTCCACCTCGAGCCGCTTCTTCAACGAGCTGACGCGCGACACGCCGACCCTCGAACGCTTCCTCGTCGACTCGTCACAGCTCGTCACCGCGCTCGCCGAGAAGCGCGACGACCTCTCGTCACTGATTTCGAACCTGAGCACGACGACCACCGCGCTCGCCAGCCAGAAGACGGCGCTCGCCGATTCGATCAGCGAGCTGCCGCCGTTCATGCGCCGTGCGAACACCACCTTCGTGAACCTTCGCGCCGCGCTCGACGACGTCGACCCGCTGGTTGACGCGTCGAAGCCGGCCGTGCGCCAGCTCGGCCCGTTCCTCAACGACGCGCGCGCCTTCGTCCACGACGCCGAGCCGACGGTGCGCGACCTCCGGATCACGATCGATCGCAACGGCAAGGACAACGACCTCATCGACCTGCTCAACTCCTTCCCGGCACTCGCGGACCTCGCGGTGGTCGAACGCGAGCGGACTGCGTCGCCGGGCGGCAAGCCGATCGACGTAGGCAACACGAAGGGCTCGCTCGTCGAGTCGACCGAGGCCTTCAAGAACGCCGCACCCGAGATCGCGTTCGGCCGTCCGTACACGACGGACTTCTTTGGCTGGTTCGACGACTTCTCCACGACCGGCGCCGGCTTCGACGCGCTCGGCGCGACCGCGCGCGGCCACATCGTCTTCAGCGAGGCGATCCCGGGCGGCGGAACGTCGGCCGGACACTTCCAGCGTTGCCCGGGTGCCGCCGAGCCCGCCCTCCCGGACGGCTCGAACGTCCTCACGCAGGAGGAGCAGGATGCGCTCGACTGCAAGGAAGAGGACAGGGCGAGCGACTGATGCGGCGCGCGATCAGCATCCTCGTCGTGCTCGCCGCCGGAGTCGCGGCGTTCGCCTTCACGGGTGCTTCCGACGACAACGGGGGCGACCCGACGTACAAGATCCAGTTCGACAACGCGTTCGGCTTGGTCGAGCAGGGCGACTTCAGGATCGGCGGCGTGACCGCCGGGCAGACGAGCGCGTTCGACGTCGTCAAGGGCGACGACGGGCGCGCGCTCGCCCTGGTCGAGGCGAAGGTGACCGAGCCGGGCTTCGCCGACCTGCGCGAGGACGCGAGCTGCGAGATCAAGCCGCAGTCGCTGATCGGCGAGTACTACGTCGATTGCCAGCCCGGCAAGTCCGACAAGAAGCTCCCGACCGACGGCAGCGCGGTGATCCCGGTCGAGCAGAACTTCTCGACGATCCCGACCGATCTCGTCAACGACATCATGCGGACGCCGGTCCGCGAGCGGCTGCGGCTGATTCTGACCGAGCTCGGCACCGGCCTGGCGGGGCGCCCGGACGACGTCGCCGAGGTGCTTCAGCGCGCGCATCCGGGCCTGCGCGAGACCAGCCGCGTGCTTCGGATCCTCGGCGACCAGAACCAGGTGATCGAGAGGTTCATCGCCGATGCGGACACGGTCGTCAACGAGCTCGAGGCGAACAAGAAGGACGTCGCGCGCTGGGTCACGGCTTCGGCCGACAGCGCGGAGGTCACGGCCAGCCGCCGGGCCGAGCTCGCGGAGAGCTTCCACAAGCTGCCCGGCTTCCTCGACGAGCTGAAGCCGACCATGCACGCGCTCGGTGAGACCGCCGACCAGCAGACCCCGCTACTCGTCGACCTGAGGGAAGCCGCGCCCGACCTGAACGAGTTCTTCCACCGCCTCGGCCCGTTCTCGAAGGCGTCGCTCCCCGCGCTCGAGTCGCTCGGCGAGTCGTCCAAGGCGGGCACCAGGGCGTTCCAGCACGGCAGCGAGGAGGTCAAGGAGCTGCTCGAGCTGTCGAAGGACGCGCCTGGCTTCGCCAAGCCCCTGCGCCAGTTCCTCGAGACGATGGACGACCGCGACCGCGCGATCGAGAGCGACGCGCGCGCGAAGGCGACCGCTCCGCCCGAGCCGGACCCGACCGCCATCCCGGACGACGCGAACTTCAGGGGCCTCGCTCCGGAGGGCGGTTTCACCGGCCTCGAGGCGATCTGGGACTACGTCTACTGGCAGACGCTCAGCATCAACATGCTCGACGACGTCGGCCACATCGTCCGCCTGGGCCTGACCGTCTCCCCGGACCAGTGCTCGCAGCTCTGGAATCACCCGCCGGAGAACGCGGAGGAGCAGGCGATCTTCGACAAGTGCAACCAGTGGATCGGGCCGCACCAGCCCGGCATCAACGAATGCGACTTCACGATCGATGACTGCGGCAACAACCCGGACGCGCCGACCGGTGGCGGGGAGCCCGACAATCCGAGCACCGCGCGTCACGAGAGCTCGGTGGACCGCCGCGCGCCCGGCCAGCTCGAGGCGCCGCCCATCCCGGGCAGGCCTGACCCGTCGGTGCCGCAGGTGACGTTACCGCCGCTCGTCAAGGACCTGATCGAGAAGCTTGCGCCCGAGAAGAAGCTCAACCCCGAGAAGCTCAAGCCGGACCAGCTGGACGAGCTGCAGCAGAAGGCTCCCCAGCTGCCGGACCTCTCCGACCCGCAGGCGTCGCCCGAGACGCTGCTCGACTTCCTACTCACGCCATGAGCCGCCGACCCGCTGCATCCATCGTCGCCAGCCCGGTCCTGATCGGGGCGGTAACGCTGCTCGTGACGATCGTCGCCGTGTTCCTCGCGTACAACGCGAACACCGGCCTGCCCTTCGTGCCGACCTACGACATCAAGGCGCAGCTGCCGAGCGGCGCGAAGCTCGTGAAGGGGAACGAGGTGCGCGTCGGTGGCTTCCGCGTCGGTCTGATCGAGGACATCAAGCCGACGGTCGTCGACGGCAAGAGCGTCGCGCTCGTAGACCTCAAGCTCGACAAGACGGTCGATCCGCTTGCGGAGGACACGACGGTTCGCGTGCGGCCGCGTTCGGCGCTCGGGCTGCGCTACGTCCAGATCACGCCGGGCACGTCGGACAAGACGCTCGCGGCCGGCGACACGATCCCGCTGGCGCAGACCTCCGAGTCGCTTGACCTGGAGGACATCTACGCGGTCTTCCAGGGCAAGACGCGCAACGACGTGCGCGCCGCCACGACTGGGTTCGGCGACGCCTTCGCGGGCAGGGGCGCGTCCCTAAACGAGGCGATCGCGGCGCTCAACCCGTTCTTCACCCACCTCACGCCGGTGATGCAGAACCTGGCCGACCCCAGGACCGACCTCGACCAGTTCTTCCGTGGGCTAGGGAGGGCATCGGCCGAGGCGGCGCCCGTCGCGCACGCGCAGGCGGAGGTCTTCACGCACATGGCCGACACGTTCGAGGCGATCGTGCGCGAGCCGGAGTCGCTCCGGCAGACGATCGAGAAGTCGCCGCCGACGCTCGACGTGTCGATCGAGTCGCTCAGGGTGCAGCGGCCGTTCCTCGAGGACTTCGCCGACCTGTCGGCGCGACTGCGGCCGGCGGCCCAGGAGCTGCCGCGGTCGCTCCCGGCGATCAACGACGCCCTCAGGGTCGGCACGCCGATCCTGCCGCAGACCGACGTGCTGAACGAGAACCTCGAGGACAGCTTCAACGCCCTCGACGACCTGTTCCAGGCGCCGGGCACGATCCTCGCCCTGCGCGACATCCGCACCGCGCTCGCCGCCGGTCGGCCCGCGCTCACGTTCATCGCGCCCTACCAGACGGTCTGCAACTACACGGTCTACTTCCTCCACCCGCTCGGCGAGCTCCAGTCACAGGTCCAGAACGGCCCGACGGGCGGCGGCACCGTGCTGTCGCAGGGCGTGAAGCTGGTCAACCAGAGTCAGCCGTTCAACTACGCCACGACGATCAGCTCGCGTCCGGTCGACATCCCGAAGGACACGAATCCGATCGGTGCGGAGGACTCTGAGGGCAATCCGCTCCACCGCCTCTACGCCACTGGCCCATATCCGCCGGCGATCGACTCGCAGGGGAACGCCGACTGTCACGCCGCGAACGTCGGCTACGTCCAGGGTGGCCCGATGGGCACCGGCAGCGTGCTCAACCACCGCGGCCGCTACCCGGCGGGCGACATCATGGCTCCGGGCGGCCACATTCCGGGTCAGATGGTCAAGACCGGCGGCGGCGGCAACTGGGAGGTCACAGACAGCGACTTCCCGATCCTGTCCGGCGGGACGTACGCCAGTGAGGCGCTCGGCATCCACAACCTGGAGGACGTGCCCTAATGGCCCTCTTCAGGCGCAAGCGCCGCTCGGCTCAGCACAAGGGTATGCCCGCCTTCCGGGCCGGCCTGATCGCGCTCGTGATCGTCGTGGTCGCAAGCTACTTCGGCTTCACGAAGGCCAACCCGTTCGCGAACCCGTACGAGATCGAGGCCGTCTTCGACACGGTCAACAACCTCAAGCCGCGGTCGCCCGTCCGGATCGCCGGGGTCGAGGTCGGGAAGGTGACGAAGGTCGAGGCGATCGAGGAGGGCGACGGCGCCGCCCGCGTCACGATGGAGCTCCAGGACAAGGCCCTCCCGATTCACGAGGACGCCGAGCTGAAGATCCGGCCGCGCATCTTCCTCGAGGGCAACTTCTTCGTCGACCTCAAGCCCGGCTCACCGACCGCGCCCGAGCTGGCCGACGGCGGGACGATCCCGATGAGCCAGACCGCGGCGCCGGTGCAGTTCGGCGATCTGCTGGCCGCGCTCCAGTCCGACACGCGGAAGGACCTCCAGACCTTCCTGCAGGAGTACTCGAAGGCGCTCGAGGATGGCGGCGCCGACGGCTTCCGCGCATCGATCAAGTACTGGGAGCCGGCGTACCGCAACTCCGCGATCGTGAACGAGGCGTCGCTCGGCCAGCAGCCTGACAAGGACGTCCAGCGGATCCTCGCCGGCCAGGCGAAGGTCGCACGCGGGCTGGTGCGGGACGAGGGCTCGCTTCAGGACCTGATCACGAACTTCAACACGTTCGCCGGGTCGCTCGCGCGCGAGGACGACGCGCTGGCCGCTTCGCTGCCGCTCTTGCGCGACACGCTGCGGGTGGCACAGCCGGCCCTCCAGTCGATCGACAGCTCGCTTCCGTCACTGCGTGCGTTCGCGCGCGACGCACTCCCGGGTGTTCGCTCCTCCGACGAGGCGCTCGCGGCGTCGCGCCCGTTCATCGCCCAGCTGCGTGCGCTGTTCTCCCCGGCCGAGCTGCGCGGCACCGCGGCCGTGCTGCGTGCGCAGATCCCGAACCTCGCCGACTTCAACCGCGTTTCGCTGCCGCTGCTCGACGAGGGCCGCCAGCTGTCGGCGTGCACGAACAACGTGCTCGTTCCCTTCGTCGAGTCGCGCATTCCCGATCCCGACTTCCCCGGCAATACGGATCACCGCGTAGTCGAGCAGATGCAGCACTCCTTCCCGAACCTCGCGGGCGAGAGCCGCCTGTCCGACGGCAACAACCAGACCTTCCACGCTGGCGCGGTCCCCCCGGGCGAGAGTGTGCGTCCGGCGCCGCCGACCGACGGGGGCTTCACACCCCCGCCGCACCGGCCGGACCAGCCGTGCGAGATCCAGGAGCTCCCCAACCTCGACGCGCCCGGCGGGCCGGCCGTTTCCTTCCCGTCGGTCGTGACCTCGCAGAGCAAGGCCATGGAGGCGCCTGCGCAGCCGATATCGCCTGAGGCGTTCCAGGACGCCGTACTCAAGGCGAAGAACGCCTTCGAGTTGCTCGAGCTCAACCAGCTCAAGAAGCAGAAAGTGGGGAACGGATGAGCCGCGCGATCCGCGCCCACCTCGGCGACTTCATCGCGATCATCCTCTTGGTCGTGGTCGGGCTCGCGACGACGGGGTACATCCTCTCGAACGAGCGACTCCGGTTCCCCTTCATCGAGGAGGAGGCTTTCAAGCTGAACGTCGAGCTCTCGGACGCTCAGGCGGTCACCGCGGGCCAGGGCCAGACCGTGCGCGTGGCCGGCGTGCGCATCGGTGACATCGGCAAGGTGGAGCTGGAGGACGGTAAGGCCGTCGTCGGGCTCGATATCGACCCCGAATACAAGGGCCTCATCCGCGACGACGCGACCGCGCTCCTGCGTTCGAAGACGGGCCTGAAGGACATGTTCCTCGAGGTCGACCCAGGCACCGGCGAGCCGCTCCAGGACGGCGACCGGATCCCGATGGAGAACACGGCGCCCGACGTCGACCCGGACGAGTTCCTGGCGGCGCTCGACTCGGACACGCGCGGCTACCTGAAGCTCCTCATCACGGGCGCGGGCAAGGGCCTCGACGGGCACGGCGACGACCTGCGCGCGGTGTTCGAGCGCTTCGAGCCCCTGCACCGCGACCTCGCGCGCGTTACCAGCGCAATCGCGACCCGGCGCGAGAACCTGAAGCGCCTGGTCAACCGCTACGGCCTGCTCGTCGAGGAGCTGGGCGGAAAGGACCGCGAGCTCACACGGCTCGTCCAGCAGGCGAACGCCGTGTTCAGCGCCTTCGCGTCGGAGGATCAGAACGTCTCGGCGTTCGTCTCGAAGCTGCCGTCGACCCTGGGCGTGACCAAGACCGCGCTCGGCAAGGTGGACAAGCTCGGCCAGGAGCTCGGCCCGACACTCGAGTCATTGCGGCCGGCGTTCCGCGAGCTCGACGATGCGAACGCGGCCGTCATCCCGCTGGCCGAGAAGGGCACGCCGATCGTCCGCGACGAGATCCGTCCGTTCGCGCGGATCGCCCAGCCGTACACGCGCGACTTCGGCACCGCCGCCGGCCGGCTCGCGGACGCGGGACCCGATCTGAGTGGCGCGTTCCACCACCTCAACCGCTTCTTCAACATGGGTGCCTACAACCCCGAAGGCACCGAGGAGCTGACCGGCAACCCGGCGGTCGACCGCAATCGCCAGGAGGGTTACCTCTACTGGCTCGCCTGGATCTCCCAGAACACCGTGAGCGTGTTCAACGTCCACGACGCGACCGGGCCGATCCGGCGCGTCTCGGTCGGCGGCCTGAATTGCCAGGTGTTCAAGGCGCAGACCGAGGACGTCGGTGCGCCGCCCGGGCTCGCTGACCTCCTGACCACCACGCTCGGCGATATCGGAGCGTGCAACAAGTGAACAAGCAGGCTCCCAGCATCGGCCGGATCCTCGCGATGGTCGTCTTCGCGATGTCCTGCATCGGGCTGCTCATGTTCCTCTGGCTCGCGTTCGGCGGTCCGGTCCCGCTCAAGCCCGAGGGCTACCGCGTGAAGGTGAACTTCCCCGAGGCGACGACGCTCGCGCAGGAGGCCGACGTGCGGATGTCCGGCGTGAACATCGGCAAGGTGAAGACGAAGGAGCTCGACAAGGGCGCCGTCAAGACGACGGTCGAGCTCGAGATCGACGAGCGGTTCGCGCCGCTGCCCGAGGACACGCAGGCGATCCTGCGCCAGAAGACGCTCCTCGGCGAGACATACGTCGAGTTGAGCCAGGGCTCGAAGGATGCCGAAGACCTGCCGGACGGCGGGACCCTCGACGACGCCCACGTGAAACCGACGGTCGAGCTGGACGAGATCTACGACGCATTCGACGACTCGACGCGCCGTGCATTTGCGGAGTGGGTGGAGGAGCTGAGGAAGGCGACCGCGCACGGGCGCGGCCAGGACCTGAACGACGCCTTCGGCAACTTCGCCGGCTTTGCGACCGACGGCGCCGACCTGATGCAGGTGCTCGACGAGCAGCACACGGCAGTGCGCCACCTGATCAAGAACACCGGCGTCGTGTTCAACGCGATCTCCGAGCGGCAGGGAACGCTGCGCAACCTGATCGACACCTCGAACCAGACCTTCGCGGCCACGGCATCGCGTGACGAGGCGCTGGCCGAGGTCTTCCACATCTTCCCGACCTTCCTCGACGAGTCAAAGGCGACGATGGCGCGGCTCGAGACGTTCGCTCAGAACACGCACCCGCTCGTGAACGAGTTCAAGGCGCCCGCGGACGACCTGGGCCCGACGGTGCGCGACCTGGGCGATCTCGCGCCCGACCTCGAGCAGCTCTTCCGCGAGCTGCCGCCACTGATCAAGGCGTCGAAGACAGGTGCCCCCGCGCTGACCGACGTGCTCAAGGCTGCAGAGCCGTTCTTCGACGCGGCGCACATCTTCCTCCAGGAGTTCAACCCGATCCTGAGCTACGCGAACTTCCACCAGACG
>Ga0111538_10014394_pt1 | contig 10422 bp, 10 predicted proteins | sample SoiMethybrSBSTD1_FD_79669 | JGI IMG/M metagenome (GOLD analysis project Ga0111538, IMG submission 79669) | Bulk soil microbial communities from a Populus tree surrounding site in Tennessee, USA - Soil MetaG P. TD hybrid SBSTD1 (version 2)... | ecosystem: Environmental > Terrestrial > Soil >... | reverse complement strand
CCACCGTCAACGTGTCCACGGCGCTGCCCAGGGCCAACCTCGTCGTCGACGTATACGACCTGGACCGGAACGGCACGGGGCCGCTGATCACGCGCCAGGCCCACATGATCTACGGCACCGGTCAGAGCAAGATCCCGCTGGACCTGTGGTCGGCAGACTGGAAGATTCCTGCCGGACACCGGATCGGGGTCAAGGTGACCGACAACAACACGGACTTCTGGCTGCTGGCGTCGCCGACGATGCAGACGGTCACGGTCACCGGCGGGGCGATCACGCTCCCGTTCCTGGGCCGCGAGCGAACGACGACGATCCAGGGCGACCCGGGCACGCAGCTCCAGAGCTATCTGTCCGAGACCGTCACGGTCCCGCCGGAGACGATCGCGAGCTCGCAGTCCGACTCCTTCGCGCTGCCGCCGAGGCAGAAGGGCGACACCACGGAGGCCCCCGTTCCCGCCGGTCCGGCGCAGCCTCCGGTCGAGGGGTCAGTCACCACGAAGGCGCCGGGCGCCGGCCAGCGCATCCCAGGCGTGACGAGCGAGTACTTCGAGTTCGACGTAGATGACGTGCACGACAACGCCGGCATGCAGGGTCGCGTGACGCCGACCCTGCCGGCGGACATCGACCTGTATCTCCAGCGCCGGAACGACGACGGGACCTGGTCGGAGTTCGCCACCGGTACGAACGGCGGCGGGCTGGACGGCGAGACGCTCGGCACGAACAACCTCACCCCTGGCCACTACCGCCTGGAGGTCCACAACTGGGCAGGCCCGGCCGGCAATCCGATCGCGATCAAGCTCACCTTCCTGAACTCAGCCGGCGAACCGGGGAGCTGAGCCGAGCTCATTCGGAGAGCCGGGTGAGGTCGACGGCGACGAGTCGCAGTTCGCTGGTGTGGTAGCCGGTCTCGTCCTCGAGCCAGCACTCGCGGGGGCCGGGGAGCATTTCGGTGAGCTCCATCCGTGCGTGGGGTGCTCGTTCGGCCGTGGTGGCGCACCAGCGGTGCAGGACGCGGCGTAGCGCCGGGCTCTCGAAGTCCACGAGCATCGGTTTCCGCTCGAGCGGTGAGCGGGCGAATACGCGTCGCGGGATGCCACGCCGGCGCGCCCAGTCGGCCAGGTCGTCCGTCGTGGCGAGCTCGCGTGCGGATGCTGTCCAGTGCGCACGGCGGATGACCGTGCGCCCGACCGTCATCCGCCCGGGCTGTCGGTCGCCGACGAGGTCGAAGCTGCGGACGGCGGCGATGAAGATTGGTAGGAAGAGCAGCTCGGCGAGCGGAAGCCTGAAGCTGTTTGCGCGGTCTGTGACCTCGCCGTCCGCAAGCACGACGTCGGCGATTCGCACCGCTCGCGTGCCGGGCGGGGCGGGCTCGTCGCCGGCGAGCACCAGCAGGTCGCCGTGGGAGTGGACGGGGAACATGCGGGCCGTCATGGCGACCGGGCCGCGGCGCGGTGGCAGCAGCTCCACGCGGGGACCGAGTTCGGCCGTGATGCGCGCGGCGATCGTGCCGGGCTGGGGGTGGCGGTGCGCGAACAGGCCCTGGGCCAGCGGGTTGCCGCCGCCGTGGAAGTCGCCGAGCACGATGAGGAAGTCGCCACGGCGCACCGCGTCGGCGTCTGCCGCGGCGATCTGGATGTCGACCGAGTGGTAGGCCGACCAGCGCCAGGCCGGCTCGTGGTCGGCGAACGCGGCCACGGCCCGCTCGGCGATGCCCGCCGCGTCGCCGTCAACGAGCGAGGCCCAGCGGCGTTGAAGCTCGCGCTGCTCATCGGCCATCTGAGCGTGCAGGTCCCAGGCCACGGTCATGAGTTCGACGAGGAGGGGTCCGAGCGGTCCGTCGCGGCCGTCGGCGACGCGGGCGAGCGCGTCTGCGCCGCGAGCGAAGACGCGCCCGCACCACCACCGCGACGCCTCGAGGATCGCGGGCAGCGTCATCCGCAGTTCGTCCAGGACGGCGGGCCCGAGTACGAGGTCGAGATCGCGCATGCAGTCGAGGTAGGCGACGGTGCGCCCCCCACCGCTGTCGCCCTCGCCCCGGACGGCGGGTCGGCCGGTCAGCTCCTCAAAGACGCGGTCCAGCTCATCGAGTGCGAGCGGAAGAGCACCCGGTGAGGCGTCCGCGGCCACGGCGCGCGCGGCCTCGAGTCGATCCAGCGCCGCCAGACCATCGGCGTCCCCGTCGAGTCGCGCGCGGAGATCGCGCTCGGGGAACGGGTGCATGGGGAGCGGGGCGTCGTCGCCGAGCGCGCGGGCGACCGCCTCAACGGCCCACGTCTCGAGGTGCACGACACGCTCGGCCTGCAGCGCGCCGGCGCGGATGTCGATCGCGGCGCCGTCGTGGGCGAACCGCCCCCACCCGAGCGGCCCAAAGAAGCCGATCGTGTCGTTCTTGGCGCAGTATCGCTGCCAGTAGGCGGCAACCACCTCCGCTCGGCGCCGCCGCCGTGCGGGCGACTCCCCACCTGCCGCGAGCTTGTGGACGGCGCCACCCAGCGCCTCGCGACTCTGCCAGGCGACCGCCTCGCGGAACCGGGGATCGCGGGCCACCTGCGCGAGCCGCTCTTCCTCGTCGGGCGCTCCGAAGACCTCCAGCCCGGCGATCCCGAAGCCGGTGCTGCGGACGGCGAAGTCCCGCCACAGCTCCCAGTTACGGCCCAACTCGACGCGATGCGCGGCCCGCGTCTCCGTTTCCGCCGACACATTCACTAGAGTGTCACTCTAGACAATATGAACCGTCCAGTCAAACGTCGCTACGACGCCACTCGCCGCCGAGCGGCTGCCGACGCCACCCGCGAGCGGATCTGCGCCGCGGCCGAGACGCTCTTCCTACGCGACGGATATGCGCGCGCGAGCATCCGCGCGGTGGCGCGCGAGGCCGGCGTGGCGGAGGCGACCATCTACCTCGTCTTCTCGACGAAGGCGGCGCTGCTGGACGCCACGATCCTCCGCGCCACCGGCGCCGGTGAGGGCAAGCCGTTCAGCGCGGTCCTCGCCGCGCCGCCACCCGACATGCTGAACCGGCTCGCCAAGGCGCACGCCGCCGGGATGAGCCGCGCGGCCCGGCTGATCGCCCTCGGCGAGAGCGCGGTCCTCATGGACGCGGCCCTGCGACCGTTACGCGACCGCGCCCACGCGAACCTTCGGGCCGCGTACGCCGCCATCGCACAGCGCCTCGCCGATGCTCAGCTGCTGCGCCCCGGCCTGAGCGCGGCCGACGCCGCCGACACGCTCTATGCGATCTGCAACGAGACGACCTATCTGCGGCTCACACACGACGTCGCCCGAAATACCAAGCGCTACGCGACCTGGCTCACCGCAACGCTCGAGGCGACGCTGCTGCCCGGATAGCGACGAGTCAGCGCGGCACTTCAGCGGCAGGGGTTGGGACCGCCTTCAATGCCGCCGTTCGTCCCGGATCCCAGCGCGTTCCGCCCGCTTCCTGATCGCGCGCAGCCACGCTCGCCGGATCAGCGCGCTCCCGGGCATCACCACCCGCCAGTAGCGCCGGAACGTGCGACGGGCCTCGGCGTCGGTGAGCTTCACCCGTGTCTCGGTGCTCAGGACGGTGCCGCCGTCGACTGCCCGGGCGTGAAGGTTCACCACCGCCTTCGCAAAGCCCGGCTCGTCGAATGAGGCGAACTCGTCAGCGCTGACGCGCCGCACGTCGCCCTCGAGCTTCCAGAACCGGCCGACCGCGCTCAGCACGAGCTCGTCTGGACGGTCTGCGAGCACGACGAAACCGCCGCGGGTGAAGTGCTCGATCAGCGGAGCGTCGAGGATGCGATCGCTGCGCGCCCAGCGGCTACGCGGCCGGAGGATGGCCGCGGGTAGGCCTCGAAGCGACATCAGCACGGTCGCGAGACGCACCTCTCGGGACGTCAGCGAGCGCACGGCCGCCATCACCGAATCCGGCGCCGACGCGATCCGGATCGAGTGCACCTCGTTCACGTCGTAGTCCCGGAGGAACTCGTCGAGCGGCACATGAGGCATCGTCGCCGAAATCCCGCAAGGAGGGGGGAGAACGCCGGTCGGGCGCGCCGGGCCAGCCGAGCGGCGTGCTTTATTGGGTGCGGAATGGTTTCCAGGGGCGCGCCACACCTTCGGCAGGGCGGGATGCGGACAGAGCCGTGCCGTTACGGCCAGTGCGACGGCACCGGCTGGGTCGAGGTGGAGGATGGCAACGGCGCCCGCGAGTGCGAGTGCCGGCGCGAGCGGGTGGCCGCCGCGCGGGCGGCCCGGCTCGCGACCTCGATTCCGCGCCGCTACCTCGAGGTGGACTTCGACCGCTGGCCGATCACGAACCTGGACCAGCGGATCGTCCGCGAGGTGAGGAAGTACTGCCGGCGGCTCGAGGACAACCTCGAGAGCGGGCGAGGCCTCTACTTCTTCGGCGAGATCGGCAGCGGGAAGACAAGCCTGGCCATGTGTGTGGCGAAGGAGGTCCTGCGCGAGCGCCGGTCGCTGGCGGTCTTCTCCGGGCCCGAGCTGCTCGCGCGGATCGGCGCCACCTACGAGGATCGCTCGCAGGACACCTACCTGGGGCTGCTCGACCTGCTCGGCAGCGTCGACTTCCTCGTGCTCGAGGACCTCGCGGTGGCGAAGCAGAACGAGTGGCGGCTCGAGCAGCTGTACGCGGTGATCAACCGGCGTTACGAGGACCGGCGTCCGATGCTGGTCACGGCGGACGTGGGCAATCCGGAAGCGCTCGGCGAGCACATCGGCCACCGGACCTGCTCGCGGATAATGGAGATGTGCGAGCCCATGCCCTTCCTCGACGGAGACCACCGTGTCCGGGCCACCACGCCTGACGACGTTCGCCTGGCGGGCTAGCGCGTCGCTGGTCGCCGCGCTCGTCGTGGCGCTGCTCGTGCCGGCGGGCGCGACCGCCCAGAGCCGTACGGTCGAGACCGCCACGAACGGCACCGTCACGGCCGAGCTGTCCTACGTGAAGCGGAGGCGGGGCAGGAACGGCTTCCGGTTCATCGAGTACCGCGACTTCCGCGTCAAGATCACGCGAGCGGGCGCGGTGCTGTACGACCAGCCGGTAGGCGAGCCCTGCGACCAGTTCTGCAGCCCCACCGAGTCCGCGCTCACAGGGAAGCACGTCGGCCTGCGCGACCTGAACGCCGACGGAGAGCCCGAGGCGATCGTCGACCTCTTCACCGGCGGCGCGAGCTGCTGCGTGCTGGTGCTCGCCTACGGCTACGACGCGGCGGCCAACACCTACCGGCGGGCGGAGCTCGACACCGGCGGCGGCTTTGTGGCGCGCGACCTCGACAAGGACGGCGTGATCGAGCTGGTGGGCGACGACTTCCGCTTCCGCGGCCTGTTCACCTGCGGCGCCTGCGGCCCGCGGCCGGTCCGCATCTGGCACTGGGGCCTTCGCCGCTTCCCGGTGGTGACCACCGACTACCCGGCGAAGATCCGCCAGCACGCACGCCGGATGCGCCGCTTCTATGCGCGCGTCCGGCATCGCAACGAGGCGGCCTTCGTGAAGGGCGCGCTCACGCCGCTGGCCGCCGACCTGTGCCTGCTCGACAAGTGCGGCCGCGGCTTCCGCCTCGTGCGTGCGGCGATCCGCCGCGGCGAGCTCGACCGCCGCAGCGAGTTCGACGTCTCCCCACTCGGCCCCAACTACCTGCGCGCGCTGAAGCGCTTCCTGCGCCGGACCGGCTACCTCTAGGCCAGGTCGTCGTCGCCCAGCAGGTGCTCGACGCTCCGGACCTTGTCGTCGAGCGTCTGGTCCGGGCGGTCGCGGCGCTCGTCGAGCTTGAGGACCGTGTAGACCCGCGGCACGCCCTGGTCGAACGGAACCGCGTGGAGCTCGCCCACCACCGCGAGGATGTCCTCGGTCGAGCCCTCGAGCGAGGTGCCCATCGCGTGCATCCGGAAGCGCACCCGATCCTGCCGCGCCAGCCGGCGCTGGATCTCGGCGATGTACTCGCTGGCGCTCGCGCCCTGGCGGCCGAGCGCGAGGACGGTGAGGTCGGCGGTCGCCATCAGCCGCGGAGGGTACGCCCGAGCGCCACGGCGCGCCTGAGCAGGGGCGCCGCGCGGTAGCGCTCCTCGTGGCGCTCCTCCCAGAGGGCGTCGAGAACCGAGAGCACATGGTCGAGGCCCATCGCCTCGCCGAAGGCCACCGGGCCGTGCGGATGTGAGAGGCCGAGCGTCATCCCCGTGTCCACGTCGTCGGCCGAGCCCACGCCCTCGCCGATGGCGAACGCGGCCTCGTTGACGAGCTGGCTCACGATGCGGCCGAGCACGAGGCCGGGCGCGTCGTCCACCCATTCAGTCACGAGGCCGAGCCGCTCGAAGCACTCCTCTACCGCCGTGGCCGCGAACGACTGGCTCCCGGGCAGCCGGGTCAGCTCCACGAGCTTCGAATCCGGGAGGAGGTGGAAGCCCACCGCGCCGGGCTCCCCACGTGCCGCGAGGCTCGTGGAGGCGCACAGGACCGCCAGCGGCGCCCCGCCGGGGGGCGGCTCCTCCGGCCGCACCCGCGCGTCGAGCACCAGCTCACTCGGCCCGCCCTCGCGGAGCTCGTAGCCGGCGTCCCGGGCGCGCTCGCGCAGCCCATCGGCCAGGGGCCCGTGGCCGAGGATGGTCAGGAGCGTGCCGTCGCCGCCGCCCGGCGCCGGCGGCTCGGGATCGTCCGCCCGGTACGAGCCGTCCTCGGCGTACTCGTAGTAGCCGCGGCCGGTCTTCCGCCCGAGCCGGCCGGCGGCCACCATCCGCGCCTGGATGGGGTTGGGCCGCCAGCGCGGCTCGCCGAAGGACAGCTCCTCGAACGACTTCGCCACCTCGAAGCCCACGTCGATCCCGACGAGGTCCATCAGCTCGAACGGCCCCATGCGGAAGCCGCCGCCGAGGCGGCAGATCCTGTCGATCTGGTCATGGGTGGCCACCCGCTCCTGGAGCAGCCGCAGCCCCTCGCCGTTGAACGGCCGGCCGCAGCGGTTCACGAGGAAACCCGGCCCGTCGGCGACGACGATCACGTCCTTGCCCATCGCCTCGCCCACCTCCCTCGCTCGTGCCACCGCGTCATCCGAGCTCTGCTCCGCGCGGATGAGCTCCAACAGCGGCATCAGGGGAGGCGGATTGAAGAAGTGCATGCCCACCACGTTCTCGGGCCTCGCCGCCGCCCCCGCCAGCGAGGTCACCGGAATCGAGGATGTGTTCGTCGCGAGCACCACATCGTCGCCGCAGACCATCGAGAGCACGCCGAACAGGTCACGCTTCAATTCCGGCCGCTCAGGAGCCGCCTCGATGACGAGGTCACAGGGAGCCAGGTCGTCGAGCTCGGAGATCGGTTCGAGCAGCGGAGCGGTCTCCTCTCCGATACGCCCTTTCTCGATCCATTTCGAAAGCCCGCGGCGGGCGCCCTCGGCGCCGCGCTCGAGGGCCTCGGCGTCGGGGTCATGCAGGAGCGTCCGCATCCCCGCGGCCGCGCCCAGCTGCGCGATGCCGGCGCCCATGGTCCCGGCACCGACCACTCCGAGGGTCGTCACCGGCCTCGGAACTCCGGCTTGCGCTTCTCGATGAAGGCGTTCATGCCCTCGACGCGGTCCTCGGTCGCCATGGCGAGCTCGTACAGCCGCCGCTCGTGGTCGAGACCCGCCGTCAGGGCCGTCTCCTCCGCCGCCAGCACCGCCTGCTTCGCCAGCCGCGCCGCCAGCGGCGGCCGCTCCGCCACCTCGCCGGCCAGCTCGAGCGCGGCGTCCAGCCAGGCATCGGGCGCCGCCAGCCGAGTAACGAGACCGAGCGAGTGTGCCTCGGCGGCGCCGATCCGGCGCCCGGTGAGCACCAGCTCCATCGCCCGCTGCTTTCCCATCACGCGCGCGAGCCGCTGCGTGCCCCCGCCGCCGGGGATGATCCCCAGCAGGATCTCGGGCTGGCCGAACTCCGCCTCCTCGGAGGCCACGATCATGTCGCACGCGAGCGCCAGCTCACATCCGCCGCCGAGGGCGTAGCCCGACACGGCGGCGATCAGGGGCGTCCGCACCGCCGCGAGCCGCGGCCAGAAGCGCGCCGCCGGCGAGGTGATCACCTCGGGCAGCGTCCGCTTCGCCATCGCCTTGATGTCTGCGCCAGCGGCGAACCACTTGTCGCCACCCGCGATCACGATGCAGCGCACCTCGGGGTCCTCGTCCCAGCGCTCGATCACCGCCGCGAGCTCCTCCATCAGCTCCGACGAGAGCGCGTTGCGCGCGTCGGGGCGATCGAGCCGGGCGAGGCCAACGGCCCCGCGGGTCTCGGCGGCGACGGTCGCCATCGCCTACGGCACCAGCGCGTTCTCGCCGGTCACGGCCCGGCCGATGATCAGCTTCTGGATCTGAGAGGTGCCCTCGTACAGAGTGGTCACGCGCGCGTCACGCAGGTAGCGCTCGACCGGGTAGTCGTCCACGTAGCCCGACCCGCCGTGCACCTGGATCGCCTTGTTCGCGCACTCCACGGCGGCCTCGGTCGCGTACAGCTTCGCGATCGAGGTCTCGGTCGTGTTCGGCTTGCCCTGGTCCTTCAACCACCCGGCCCGCCACACGAGCCCGCGCGCCGCCTCGGTCTGCACGACCATGTCGGCGAGCATCTCCTGCACGAGCTGGAACGACGCGATCGGCCGGTCGAACTGCGTGCGCTCCTTCGAGTACGCAACCGACGCGTCGAGCGACGCTTGGCAGATCCCCACGCACCCGGCCGCCACGCTGTAGCGGCCCGAGTCGAGCGCGGACATCGCGATCTTGAAGCCGTCGCCGATCTCGCCCATCAGCGCGTCGTCGCCGACCTCCACTCCGTCGAGCGACAGCTCCGCCGTGTCCGATCCCTTGAGGCCGAGCTTCCCGTGGATCTCCTGCGAGGAGAAGCCGTCGGCTTCGGTGGGCACGAGGAAGCAGGCGAGCCCCTTGTGCTTCTTCGACGGGTCCGTCTGGGCGAAGATCATGGCGAGCTTCGAGTAGTTCCCCAGCGAGATCCACATCTTGCCGCCGTTGATCCGCCAGCCGCCGTCGATCTTCTCGGCGCGCGTCTTCAGGTTGGACGCGTCGGAGCCGGTGTCGGGCTCGGTCAGGCCGAAGCAGCCGAGTCCCTCGCCCGAGCACAGATCCGGGAGCCACGTCTGCTTCTGCTCCTCGGTGCCCCAGCGGACGATCGAGGAGCACACGAGCGAGGTGACCACGGACACGACGGTCCGCATCGCGGAGTCGTTTCGGCCGATCTCCTCGACGATCAGGCCGTAGGTCAGGTAGTCCACGTCGCGGCCGCCGTACTCCTCGGGCACGATCGCGCCGAGGAAGCCCATATCGGCCATCTTCTTGACGAGCTGGGTGTCGAAATGCTCGTTACGGTCGTTCTCGCGGGCACGCGGAGCGATCTCCTTGTCGCTGAATTCGCGCGCTGTCTCGCGGATGAGTTTCTGTTCGTCAGTGAGTTCGAAGTCGATCATGTGTTCCTGATTCTGCAAGATGCGCGAGGTCGTGTCCGAGAAGCAGTCCTGGAACTTCCCCCAGGGGCATGAGATAGCCCCCGGCCGGACGACGCTCAAGCCGCTCGGCGGAGGCAACCGGTACGAGGTTTATCTGGTCTGGGACGAGCACCGCTACAGCGTCATGGTGGCGAAGATCCTGAGGCCGGACCTGGTCGAGGAGGAGTATGCGCTGCGCGGGCTGCGGAGGGAGGTCGACGCGCTCCTTGCGCTGTCGCATCCCGTGCTGCTGCGGGCGTTCGACGCGCACGTCGACGGGCCGCATCCGCACCTCGTGGTCGAGCACCTCGAGGGACCGACGCTCCGCCGGGTCATCAAGCGAAACGGCGCGCTGTCGCTTGAGCAGACGCTTCCGCTGGGGCTGCACGTGGCCTCGGTCATCCACTACATGGCCGAGGCGGGCTGGGTGCATCTCGACCTGAAGCCCGACAACCTCGTGATGGGCATCCCGCCGCGGGTGATCGACCTGAGCCTCGCGCGCACCACCGAGCGCGCCAAGCTGCTCACCGACTACATCGGCACGAACGCGTACATGCCGCCGGAGCAGTGCAATCCGCGCGGCGACGTGGGCCCGCCGGCGGACGTGTGGGGCCTCGGGGCGACGCTCTACCACGCCGTCTCCGGCCGGCTGCCGTTCCGGCGGCCGCGCACGCGTGACCCCGAGGCGCCGCTCGAGGACCGCTATCCGCAGCTGGAGGACGAGCCGAGGCCGTGGAGCGGGCCGGTGCCGGGCGCCCTGGCGGACGCGATCCTCGCGTGCCTCGAGAAGGACCCGGTCCGCCGCCCCACGGCGGCCGAGCTGGCAGGGATGCTGCAGCCTCTCGTGGCGGAGCTTCCATCGAAGCTGGTGTTCGGCCGGCGCGGTCCGCAGCGGATCGCGTGATCGCGCCAGGCCGCGTGAGTTTGAGGAGGCCGGGGTGTTCACGTTCACATGCACCCTTCCAACGCAT
>Ga0111538_10014393_pt1 | contig 10423 bp, 7 predicted proteins | sample SoiMethybrSBSTD1_FD_79669 | JGI IMG/M metagenome (GOLD analysis project Ga0111538, IMG submission 79669) | Bulk soil microbial communities from a Populus tree surrounding site in Tennessee, USA - Soil MetaG P. TD hybrid SBSTD1 (version 2)... | ecosystem: Environmental > Terrestrial > Soil > Tree... | reverse complement strand
TCGGGCCTCGGGCCTCGGGCCTCGGGCCTCGGGGGAACGCGTCCTTCGTCCGAGACGCGAGAGTCCTCACGAACCCCGAAGCCTGAAGTCCGAGGCCTGAGGCCCTTTCTCAGCTAACCCCGAAGCCTGAAGTCCGAGGCCTGAGGCCCTTTCTCAGCTAGCTAGCTCTTCTTCTTCTTGCTCTTGCCGCCGGCGGCGTCCTTGCCGTCCTTGCCCGACTTGCCGGCCTTGGCGCTCGAGTCGGCGGCGACCGCCTCGGGGACCAGCGTGAACTCCTGGTGGGGCATACCCTTCCAGCCCCACTGGTTGACCTGCGTGCCGTCGGCGGTCTCCTCGTTCGCCAGGTCCAGGACCTTGCCGCTGTGGCGCGCGACGAGCCGAAAAGCGCCCGGATTGCCTTCCGCGACGATCCACTGCTGGTTCTGCCCGCCGTTGCAGAGATACTGCTGCGTGCCCGCGCCGTCGTTCGTCGCCAGGCCGGCGATGTCGAGGCACTTCTTGCTGCGCACGTTGACGAAGGTGAAATAGCCGCCCTCGACCGGTAGCACCGTGAAGGACTGCGCGTCGGTGCCGTTGCACGTCCAGATCTCGCCATGGGCGTTGTCGTTCTGGTTGGCGCCCGCGAACTGGAGGCACTTGTTCGCCTTGCGCGAGACCAGCGTGTAGGTCGCGTCGGGCTTGGGGGTGAACGCGGCCCGCGCCGGTTCGGCCGGCGGCACGAACACCGCCGGTTTCTCCTCGACGACCTTTTCTTCTTCCCGCTTGGTGCACGCGGCCAGCAACGCTGCCGCCAGGATGATTGCGCCGAACCCTCGAATCGATGTCGTCATGTGTCCTCCCAGGTCAAGCTACCAGCGACGCGTCCGCGGCGGGCGGACCGCCCGCGCGCTCGAGTAACATCGCCAGTGGCGCGCTGGTTCCACTGGTGATGCGTACGGCAAACAGTTCCTTGGCGCCGCCCACGCGCGCCAGCTCGAAGGGGGCGGCGAACAGCGTCTTGCACAGCGTCTCCAGCTCGGGTCTGAGCGCGGCCAGCGTCGCGTCGCTGTTGGGGGCGGCGAGCCGGTCGTTGACGCGGAAGAGCAGCTCGTTGGTCGCGAAGCGGACCTTGCCGGCCAGCGCCGGATCGCGCTCGAGCATCGCCGCCGCGTGCAGCGTCCGCCGCACCAGATCGCCGAGCCGCTCGCCGGGCGGCAGCCCCGCGCGCTTGCGGTTGTGCAGCAGGCCGGGCCGGCCCTCGCCTTCGTCCATGAAGTAGTCGGAGCCGTGGCCGATCAGCACGACGCCCGGACCCTGCGGCACGTGCCGGTAGTTGGCGACGTCGATGGTCAGCTCGGGGAGCAGCCGCTGCTTGATCCAGCGGTGGAACACCGGGATGAGGTCCTCGACGTCGACGGCGCGCGCCGATTCGGGCGTCAGGTAAATCTTCAGCTGCAGCTTGTGCGCTTCCATGGCTTTCGGGCGCGCCGGTCAGGCGCCGGGTCCGACCGCGGGGACGGGGGCCCCCAACGCGGATCCGAGGCGGGTATAACACTGGTGGGCCGCATCCACGAACAGCGTTGCTTCTTCGATCAGCTGGTGCGCGGCCTCCGGGCTGGCGGCCTTGGCGTGTTCCTCGTGGGCGCGGAACAGGTAGTCGGCGAACCTCGGCCCCGCGGACGGGTCGAAGAACAGCCGCGTGTCGTAGAAGTGCTTGCGGAACTCGGCGACGACCTCGTCGGCGCCGGTGCCCAGGTTCGCGTTCTTCTCGCGCGTCAGCGCCCGCGCCGCCAGCAGCATCGCCGAGAACGCGCGCCCCGCCGACCCGTCGATCTTCTTCTCGTCCAGCAGGACCTGCGCCTCGAACAGCTCGCGCTCGGCCGCCGCCAGCTCGACCTCGACGTAGGGAACCACCTCGCCCGCGCACTCGCCTTCGCCCATGTCGGAGATCGTGTATTCGCGCGGGTCGCCCCAGTCGCTGTAGTAGCTCGGGTCCTGGTCGTAGGTCGGCAGTACCTGCAGCTCCTCGACCATCGCCCGGATCGTCTTCTTGCCGATCCGGTTGGCGAAGTCGGCGAACGACTCGTTGCCCTGGCGCTCCTTGGCGAAGCGCCCGGTCAGCCGCTTGACGATCTCGGGGACGCGCTTCGACGGCACCGCCCCGATGGCAAGCCCGTACGAGCCGCCGTTGTTCTCCCACTGGCCGCCGACGACCAGCTGGAAGTGCGGCACGCGCCGCCCGCCCACGTTGCGGCTGACGCCCAGGAAGCCGATGTCGGCCACGTGGTGCTGCGCGCACGAGTTGAAGCAGCCGCTCGCCTTGATGTGCAGGTGCTTCGCGTTTGGATCCTTGTCGATGCCCGACGCCCGCAGCTGCTTGCCCAGCTCGGCGGCCAGCGAGCGCGACGACGAGATGCCGAGCTTGCACGTGTCGGTTCCGGGGCAGGCGCAGATATCGCTGATCGTGCCCGCGCCCGACGCGGCCAGGTCGATCGCCTTCAACGCGGCGTAGACGTCCGGCAGATCCGCCTCGCTGACCCAGCGCAGGAGCATGTTCTGGTCGGCGGTCGTCCGCATCGTGTCGCCCGTGTATTTGCGCGAGAGGTCGGCGAGCGCGCGCGCCTGCTCGGAGGTGAGATCACCGAGCGGCAGCGTGATGGCCGCCATCACGTAGCCCGGCTGGCGCTGCGGGATGACGTTCGACGACTGCCATTCAGCGAACCCGCCGGGGTGCGGACCCGCCGGCAGCGGCCCCGCGGGGCGAATCGGCTTCTCGTCGACGCTGTGCAGGTCGGCGAGGAACGCGGTCCAGCGCGGATCGGGGCGCAGCGTGGCCCGCTCCTCCAGGACCAGGCGCTTCGTCTCCTCGATGCCCAGCTTCTTGACCACGAACTTGAAGCGCGCCTTCGCGCGGTTCGCCCGCTCGCCCAGGCGCGAGAACACGCGGCACATCGCCTGCGAGATCGGCAGCAGCTCCTCCTCGGGCAGGAACTCGTCGAACACCTGTGCCGCCTGCGGCACCGCGCCAAGCCCGCCGCCGACCACCAGCTCGAAGCCGCGCACGGTCTTGCCGTTCACCTCGCGGGTGCGCGCGATCGCGCCGATGTCGTGGAAGTTGGTCAGGCCGCACGCATTGTCCCTGCAGCCCGAGAACGCGACCTTGAACTTGCGCCCGAAGTCTTGCGTGTCGTCGTGTCCGAGCAGGAAAAACGTCAGCGCGTGCGCGTAGGGCGCGACGTCGAACGCCTCCGTACGGCAGACGCCCGCCTGCGGGCAGGCGGTGACGTTGCGGACGGTGTTGCCGCACGCCTCGCGCGTGGTGATGCCGACGGCCGCCAGCCGCCGGTGCATGTCGGGCGTGTCCTCGATGTGGACGAAGTGCAGCTGGAAGTCCTGGCGGGTCGTGACGTGCAGGATGCGGTCGGAGTACTCCTCCGCGACCTCGGCCAGCACGTCCAGCTGATCGGCCGTCAGCTGCCCGCGCGGGATCTTGATTCGCTGCATGCCGGGCGCGTCCCACAGCGTGCTCGGGCCCTTGGTCGCGTCCTTCAGCGGAAACACGAGCGCCTGGGTCTTCTCGCCGTCGTGCCGCTGGCCGTTGTCGTAGCGCTGGCCGTACGCCCCGCGCCGCAGCCGCGTCTCCGCGAAAAGCTTCTCCTCGATCTTGCCGCGCTTGCGCAGCTCCATCTGCGTCTCGAAGATGTCGATCTCGCGGCCCCAGGCTTCCGGGATGCGGGCGCCGAGGGTCGATTTCCAGGTCCTGCTCTCGCTCATCGATTCACCAGGGGGGCAGTATGCCGAAGAAAGTCCGGCAACGAGGTGTCTTTTATACAAGACAAGTCCGCGCCGGCAAGGCTTTTTCCGGGGTCGCCACGCATGCGCTAGGGACAGCTTCCCATCAGCTCGGGCAGCTCGGCCGTGGGCGGCCGATACTCGTCCGGCCGCGCGGTGGTGCCATCACCGAGCTGGCCGTTGCCGTTCGAGCCCCAGCAGCGGACGCCCCCCGCGGTCGTGAACACGCAGGTGGTGCTGCCCATGCCGCCGATGATCTCTCGAGCGCCGGTGAGAAAGTCGGTGGCCGGGGGCGTGCGTCGTGCGCTGATGACGTTCGTCTCGTCTCCGAGCCCGTAAACGCCCCAGCAGCGGACGCCGCCGGCGTTGCTGAGGGCGCAGGTATTGACGCCGCTGGTCGAGATCCCGCGGACGTCGGTCAGCACGTCGGCGGTCGGGGTCATGACGGACGCGGTGTTGCTGCCGTCGCCGACCTCGCCTGAAACGTTGTCGCCCCAGCAACGCACGCCGCCCGCGGTGGTCAGGGCGCAGGTGTGACCGCGTCCCGCGTCGATGGCGCTCACGCCGGTGAGCGTGTCCGTGGTCGACGGGCGATTGGTATCGCCGATCGGCGGCGGCAGGCCGAGCGCGCCCCCCAGCGGCGACCCCCAGCAGCGGACGCCGCCGGCCGTCGTCAGCGCGCAGGTGTGAGAGCCCCCCGCGGCGATGGCCTGAACGTCGGCGATCGCGTCGGTCGCGGGCGGCGCGTTCAGATCCGTGTTGAGCCCGCTGGTCCCGACGCCGAGCTGCCCGTTCTGGTTCTTACCCCAGCAGCGCGCGCCGCCGCTGGTCATGATCGCGCATGTATGACTCCAGCCGGCCGCGATGGCGCGCACGCCGGTGAGGACGTCGAAGCTCGTGGGCCCCGCCCGATCGGTGGTCGTGCCGTCGCCGAGCTGCCCGTTCGTGTTGAGGCCCCAGCAGCGGACGCCGCCGGCGTTCGTCACGGCGCAGGTGTGCTGCTGGCCGGCCGCGATCGCCTTCACGTCCCGCATGACGTCGACCAGCGGCGGCGTCGAGCGATCCGTCCACAGGCCGTTGCCCAGCTGCCCCTTCGTGCCGGCGCCCCAGCAGCGCACGCCGCCCGCGGTCGTCAGCGCGCAGACGTGCGCCCCGCCGATCGCCAGCGTCTGCGCGGCGCACGGCATGGGCGTGGCGGCCGCGCCCGCGCCGCCGCCCGTTCCGGCCGGGCCGGCGCTGCCAGCGACACCGCCGGCGCTACCCCCGCTACCGCCGCTGTCGCCTGCCGTGCCCGTCCCGGCCGTGCCGGTCGTTCCGGCCGTGCCGGAGCCGGCGTCAGGAGAGGCGCTCTTGCTGCCGCAACCGCCGATCAGGCAGACCACGAGCCCGAAGAGCCATCCGCTGCGTGCGCGCCGATCCATCGAACACCCCCGCGCCGGGCAGCATAACGCCGTTGCCCGGGCGCCCGTGTGACCGGGCGCACCGTTGGGCGCGCTAGGCGACGCGCTTGCGGCGCAGCTTCTCGACCAGGGTCGTGCGGTTCAGGCCCAGGAGCTCGGCGGCGCGGTTCTTGTTGCCGTTGGTGCGCTCCAGCGCCTCTTCGATCATCCGCGCCTCGACCGCCTCCAGCATCGCGCGCAGGTCGGTGCCGTCCTCCGGCAGCCCGACCACCGGCGTCTCCTTCGGCGTCGGGTTGCGCGGCGACCGGATCTGCGCCGGCAGATCGGCGACGCTGATCGTTCCGCGCGCCTTCATGATCACGGCGCGCTCGACGACGTTCTCCAGCTCGCGAATGTTGCCCGGCCAGCGATAGGCTTCCAGCAACGCGAGCGCCGGCGGGTCGAAGCCGGCCACCGCCCGCTTGTTCCTCTCGTTGGCGCGCGCCATGAAGTGGCGCGCCAGCGGCACGATGTCGGCCGCGCGCTCGCGCAGCGACGGCAGCTCCACCTGGATCACGTTCAGACGCCAGAACAGGTCGGCGCGGAAACGTCCGTCGGCGACCTCGCGTTCCAGGTCACGGTTGGTCGCCGCCAGCACGCGGACGTCGATCTGCGTCGGCGTCTCCTCACCGACGGGATACAGCTCGCCGTCCTGGATCAGGCGCAGCAGCTTGGCCTGCACGTTCGGCTCCATCTCGCCGATCTCGTCGAGCAGGATGGTGCCGCCGTCGGCCTGCGCGAAACGTCCCGTGCGGGCGTTGGTGGCGCCGGTGAACGACCCGCGCGCGTGACCGAAAAGCTCGCTCTCGACCAGGTTGGCCGGGATGGCGGCGCAGTTGACCGCGACGAACGGCTTCTTCGCGCGCGCCGAGCCGGCGTGCAGCGACTTCGCGGCCAGCTCCTTGCCGGTCCCCGATGCGCCCGTGATCAACACCGTGCAGCGCGTGTCCGCCACCTTCGCCAGCATCGACAGCGCCGGCAGCAGCGCGGGATCGTCGCCCAGCATCATCGGGGCGTGCTCGTCACGCCACGCGAGCGCGTCGGTCTCGGGCTCGTTGGCGGGGGCGGGCTTCAGAACGGCGGCGACCGCCTCCTCCAGGGTGCGGACCTCGAACGGCTTGATCAGGAAGTCGCGCGCGCCCGCGTGCATCGCCCGCACCGCGTCCGGGATCTCCGCGCTGCCGCTCATCGCGATCACCGGCGTCCCCGGAGCGTGCATGCGTGCGGCGGCGAGGATCTCGAAACCGCTCACCTCCGGCATCCGGATGTCGGTCAGGATCAGGTCGAAACGCTCTTCCTTGAGGCGGGCGTAGCCGCGGATCCCATCCATCGCGACAACTTCATGACCCGCGGCGCGCAGGATGCGGCCCAGGCTACGGCACAGGGAATCTTCGTCGTCGCAGAGGAGAATCTTTCCCATGGGGAGTGACCCGGGCGGGGGGCTCGCTCGGATACCTGCTCAAGTTTCTCACGCCTCGTCCGATTTGGGACAGCTTTTTTTGCATGTTGGACTACATTGATTTCCGAAAAGCCTTGATGGAATTGGTCCGTCGCGCTTGCTTGTCGTTCTCCGTCGGTCTAAATCCACGCCATGCGGGAGCCGGCCCAGACACTGGTAGGGGAGCTTGAACGCATCGTGTCGGCGCTCCCGGACGCGGTGCTGTTCCCAGGCCTCGGCCCGGAAGGGCAGCGCCGGTTCGCGGCCGCGATGGGCGTGCCACCGCCCCCCGGCCTCGCGACGTTCCTGGCGGCGCACGACGGCGGCATCCTCGCCCCGGACGCGCGCCTGCTGACGATCGAAGAGGCGGCCGCGCGGGTCAGCGGCCCGGGGGTTCTCGCGGGCGGTTTCGGCGGGGCGCGCTGGCAGGTCGGACTGTGGCCGGTCGCCGAGCGGGCGGGCCGGCGCTACGCGCTGGATGCCGAGGAGGCGAGCGGCGACGGCGAATGGCCGGTCGTCGAGGTGACCGAACACGGCGTCGATCGGGTGGGGACGTCGTTCCTGCGTTTCCTGCACGTGCTGTGCGCCGAGCTGGCCGCGGGGAGCGCCGTGGGTGACGTCGCGATCGCACTCGCCGAGACGCGCTGCCAGCGCGATCCCGGGCACGCCGATCACTGGCTGGACCTGGCCGAGCTGCTCGACGCCGCCGGACGCGCGGCCGAGATCGACGCGACGCTGGCCGCGGCGTTGCGCGCCGCGACACCGGCGACGCCGGCGCTGATGCTCGCGATCGGGATGCGCGCCGTGCGCGCCAGTTCAAGCGAGGGGCCGTCGCGCGTGGAAGCGGAGGAGAAGGCCCTGCGGGCGTTTCGTGACGCGATCGCGCTGGAGCCGGTTGGCGCGCGCGACGACGACGCGCGGCTGGACGCCGCGGCGCTGGTTTTCGTGCTGGCCGCCGAGCGCGGCGACGCCGTGACCGCGGCGGCCGCGCGCGCGCTGCTTGGCGAGTCGACCTCGGCGACGGCCGCGTTCTGGCGCGGCGAAGCGCTGGCCGCGCTGGCCGAAGACGGCGCCGCGCCCGTGCCGCCCGTCGGCGCGCTGGCGCTGCGCATCGTCGCGATGCTCGAGCCCGACGATCGCGACCTGCCCCGGCTGCAGGCCCCGTCAGCGGAGCTGCGGGCGGGCTTGCGGCGGTTGAAGGAAGGGCGCGACGCGCTGGAGTCCGGGCAGGCCGTGGACGCGGTTCGGTCGGCGCGCGCGGCGATCACGACGCCGGAGCTGGCGGCGCTGGGGGCTGCGCAGGCGTTCCTGGCCGAGGCGCTGAATGCCGCGCGCGATCCGGGCGCGGCGGCGGTCGCCCAGCGGGCGACGGAGATCAATCCCACCCTGGTCGACGGGTGGCGCGAGCTCGGCGACGCGCAGCTGGAGGCCGGCGCGCTCAAGGAGGCGGAGGCGGCGTTCCGGCGCGTGGTCTCGATGGATACGACCTACGGGCTGGGGTACGCGAAGCTCGCCCAGGTCCTGCTGGAGCAGGCGCGCACGCTGGAGGCGCTGGAGGCGATCGGCGAGGCGGCCCGGCGGGGCGGCGATCCGTTTTTCATCGCGGCGATTCGCGGCGACATCTACGCCGAGATGGAACGGCATCCCGAGGCGGCCGAGGCCTACGACCAGGCGCTGGCGATCGATCCCGAGGATCACTGGGCGTTGCACCAGGCAGCGCTCGAGCACGGCTTCGCGGGCCACCAGGGGCGGGCGTCGGAGCTGTTTCAGGCCGCGCTGGATCACGATCGCGACGGCTGCCACCAGACCCTGGTCGACTACGGCGATCACCTGCGCCGGATCGGCCGCATCGGCGACGCGGTCAAGCTGTACCGGCGCGCGGTCGCGGCGGTCCCGGGCGAGCAGGAGTGGAAGCAGACGCTGCGCGAGGCCGAGCGCGAGCTGCTGGCCGCGCCGAACTAGCGGCTGGGACCTCGGGCATCAGGCCTCGGACCTCGGGATCCGAACAGAAGCCACGCGGGCGCCGGCTCCGGATCCTGAGGCCGGAAGTCCGAGGCCCGAGGTCCAAACCAACCGATGATGATCTCTGTGGCGAGGTACTAGGTGCCTTGCGCGGGGCAGACCGGGCGGCGGGTGGGGTCAGGGGTGGGGTGGGGTGCCACCCAGTCTGCCCGCGCAAGACGAGAATTTACGAGGCCGGCGGAAGCACGACCCTGAACACCGTGCCGCCACCGGGCGGGCAGATGACGGTGACGTCGCCGCCCGACAGCCGCGCCAGCTGGCGCGAGATCGCCAGGCCCAGGCCCAGGGACGACGTCCCCGGCCCCTTGCTGCTGGCGGGCGCCTTGGTGCTGTGGCCGGGCTCGAACAGGTGGCGGCGCGCCTCCGGGCTCAGGCCCGGGCCGTTGTCGCGCACCTCGATGACCGCGCGGCTGTCGGCGGTCGCGAGCCGCACCTCGATCTGGTTGGCGCTCCACGGGCGCTCCGCCAGCACGTCGGCGGCGTTGAGCAGCAGGTTCAACACGATCTGCGTGATGCGCGTCGACGGAATGCGCACCGGCGGCGCTTCGCCCAGATCGGTGGACACGGGAGCCACCGATCCGAGGCGCGCGCGCGCCATCTGCAGGGCGCGCTCGACGGCGGGCTTGACCTCGACCGAGCCGATCACGGGCGTGATCTCGTCCGGCCGCAAGAACAGCTGGAAGTCGCGCACCAGCGCCACCATCGCCTGCGCGCTGACCAGCGCCAGCTCGATGTCGGGCACCAGCCGGTCGATCTGGCCGGCGTCGGCTGAACCATGCTGGCGCATGCGCCCGACGCGTTCGTGCGTCCAGTCCAGCGCCGCCAGCAGGGACGAGAGCGGGTTCGCGATTTCATGCGCGAGGCCGGTCGCCAGCAGGCTGGTGCTGGCGAACCGGTCGAGGCGCGCCAGCACCTGCGTGGGCACCGGTGTGACGTGATGCTCGAACGGCGCGGCGCCGTCCTCCTGGAGCTGGTCCTCGTGCTGCGATACGAGCGCGGTCAGTCCCATTTTCTTTTCCTCCTCCATTCGACTCGACGACGCCGAACGGTCGAGCAAGCGACGTACCAGCCGAAACTCAGCCGAAACATCGGCATTGATCCGGCGATTCCTGCGCGTTTCACCACGAGACCCCGTGGAGCGGACCACGACCCCACGAGCGTTCGTGGGTCAGTTCGCGTTCTGTGGGCGATTCACGCCCCAGCGCTTGAGGCGCGAGCGGAGCGTGTTCGGGTGCAGCCCGAGCCGGCGGGCCGCGCCCCGCTCGCCCTCGATCACCCAGCGGGTCTCCGTCAGCACCTGCTCGACGTACCAGCGCTCGACCTCGGCGATGGTTCGCGGTCCCACGCTGTCGGCCGCCGCGGTGGCGTTGATCTGTACCGGCGATGGTGACGCGGACAGATCGGGCAGGGAGTCGAGGTCGAGCACGTTGTGGCGGGCGAAGATGACGGCGCGTTCGATCACGTTCTGCAGCTCGCGCACGTTGCCGGGCCAGTTGTACGCGAGCAGGCGCCACATCGCGTCCGGCGCCACGTCGTCTATCCGCTTACCCGCCTGGCGGGCGAAGCGCCGCAGGAAGGCGGTGACCAGCGCCGGGATGTCGTCGGCGCGCTCGCGCAGCGGTGGCAGCGCCACCGGGAACACGTTGAGACGGTAGTAGAGGTCCTCGCGGAACTGACGGCGGACCACCAGCTGGGGCAGGTCGCGGTTGGTCGCGGCGATGACGCGCACGTCGACGCGGATGGTCTCGGTGCC
>Ga0111538_10014391_pt1 | contig 10424 bp, 9 predicted proteins | sample SoiMethybrSBSTD1_FD_79669 | JGI IMG/M metagenome (GOLD analysis project Ga0111538, IMG submission 79669) | Bulk soil microbial communities from a Populus tree surrounding site in Tennessee, USA - Soil MetaG P. TD hybrid SBSTD1 (version 2)... | ecosystem: Environmental > Terrestrial > Soil > Tree... | reverse complement strand
TAATCGCGTTTGATGGTCTCGTTCTCAACAATGTCGGTGAGCGTCATCGACGCGCCGATGCGGATTCCGGATTTGCCTTCACCGGTAATTTGATTGAGTTCCGGGAGGCGCATGACTGAGATGACCGTCTTCGGCATCTGCTGCCGCCGCTTCATATTCGGATAGAGGTCAGTGCCGCCGGCAACGAACTGGGACTCCGGGCCGGTGTCGGCGACAATCTTCACCGCCTCCGCGATGGTGCGCGGCGTGCGATAGGTGAATTTGGGAAGACGCATCATGGCGAATAAGATTATTACACGCTTTAATTCCAGGGCTTTTGATTCTCTCGATTATTTGGAACGTACCAGTTTCCAAGAAATGACTCGAGGTGACTGGACTGGACAACGAACACAGTTCGTTCCTTCTCCCGGGTGGCAGTGCTTAAGTCAGTTTTTGCGGAGTTCGAACGGGTCTTGTTACTTAGAGTCTTAGAAAACCGGATGAATGGAACGGCTTCAAAGTCGCCATCCGGAATTTCCCCATTTTCCAGAGATACTGAAGAAAGTTCAAAACGACAAATTTGGATATTCGCGTTGGTGACGATCACAGGAATGTACGAGCAGTTGAGCCCAACATTCGCTTCCAAGGCGAACGACAACTCCTCTTGGGCAAGGCACTCGATGGACTTCAAGAGAATCCCGGCCAGGCTCTCCAACATTGGCCTCTGATCTTCACCAGTGCCTCGAACGATACAGAATTCTGAAATCATTGACTCGGGCTGAGTGTAGAAGTTATGCCAACCCGTCGGCATCTGAACTTGAGCGTCCGACGGCAAGCTCACATACAACATTCTGGCGCGTGTACCAACATGGGAATGACCGTTTGTCGGAAGTAAGAAAACCCAGTCAGCATTCCGACTACGTTTGCACTCTAAAACCATTCGATCATGTTCTTTATTTCGAATAACAATATCAATGAATCCACCGCGGTCGTCATCCTTTGCATACCAAGGGTATTCTTGGCAGATGAGGCTCCACGCAAACCCTGGGTCATTCGCGCATGTTCTAATCTGCTCGGCAATGCGAAGCTGGAAAGGGAATCCCGAGCTGTTAACGAGCCTTAGGAGCTTTTCCTTTTCTTCGGCCATTCTTTCCTTTGGAATTGGTTCCCTCCCGAACTCGATCATTATCGTAGGTTAGGAACTTTACCCCGGCTCGATATCTCTCAGCGTAGATTCCGCGCCCTACGAATTTCATCTTTGCGAAGTCGTATTCAGGACGCATTTCATCATCATCTGGGGTCTTTACCTTCATCCTCTCAAGTAAGATAGCCTTAAGGGTTCGCAATCCAAAGCGGCGTCGGGCCGCCGCACTCCAAAATCATCTCTTCACGTCTCGCCGCACATACAGCACCAAATCCACGCCCGGCCGCAGCGGATACGCTCCATCCTCAAAGTTTGACTTCAGCATGTCGTAACGATCACCGTAAGTGCCTTTGAGCTGCTCTTCCTGCGCTTCCGATCCAATTATGATGGCTTCGTTGGTGGGCGTGATCTGCGAGTAGTAGCCAACCTTCTTGTAATTTCGAAAGTACCACGGCAAAGGCCAGTAGTCCGGCGAGACGATCGCGATCCCGGTATCCGTGCCCGTTCCATTCTTCTGTGCGATAGATTCAATCTGGTCGAGCATGGTTAGCATCGGGCGTTTCGTGTGGGCATAGACGTAAGGCAATTGGTCGTCGTCATAATGAACGAAGTTGAGTTGATACGATTGATAACCGCAGAGACCGACGATCAAAAGCGGAATCGGAAGGAAGAGAGCAGGTTCCTGAAACTCGCGCAGCTTTTGGTAAATAAATTCGAGGGCGTATCCCGACGTGAGCGCCAGGGGCACGATAAAATTGAGGCTAATCCAGGGCGTCTTGTAACCCACCAGCGAGTAAGCCGCCAGCAAACCAATCGACCACTGCGCGAGAAACAGGGCCAACCGGTTGTTCGCGCGCCACAACGCGATGAGCGCCCCAACGCCGCCGAACAGCATCAACGCGCCTTCTTGCCACAACAGCCAGTAAATATACTGCCACCAGGGATGCTCGTGTTCATGGGTGCGCTGTCGCCAAAGGTTCAACGTCTTCAGGGCATCACTTACACCTTTGGGGTAGTTCGTAAAGAATGATGAATAGAACAAGACGGCGACCACGATAAAGACGGCAAAAGCTGTGAGGGCAATGGTGAGTAGCGGAATTAACCCGCCGAGCCGGTCGATTGTTTCACGCCAACGATCGGCCAGAGGCGCCTGGCCGGGCCTCGCGTGATCTAAACTTTCGCGCACCCAAAAATATATGGCCGTCGAGATCCAGGCGATTAAGAGCACCGGCCCGTTCATGATCCAGGTTTCTTTGGTGGCGAACATCAGGGCAGCCGAAATCGAAGCCAGGATCAAATAAAGGCTGCGTCCGGTTTCGTAATACTTCAATCCCGCGACAACTATTGCGAGCGTAAAAAAAACAAACAGCGATTCATGAATGAAGTAGCGGGACAGATAAATCGCCCCGGGAGAAATCGCGATCAGCCCCGCCGCGCATAAGGCGCCAACGGTGCCGATGCGTCTCCGCAGGGTCAGGGCCAGCCAGATCGTCGCGACGCCGAAAACAACCGTGACCAGGCGAATATTGAAAGTCGTCAATCCGTAGTTGTCGCCGGCAACTTTTCCGCCAAAGAAGCGAACAACCCACGGAATGATGGCGGAAAAATAATAGAGTGTGGGACCGTGATAATTCTGCGGATCGTAGAAGTACTTTCCGTCACGAACCAGCGAGATCAAAAAATTTCCGTTGACGCCTTCATCATGATGCAGCGGAACGAGCGATAGTTTGAACAGTCGCAGGAAAGCGCCGGCGAAGAGAATGGCCAGCGATGACAGCTGCCAGGCGCGCTCAGACAGATCGGATCTCGGCGCTCCGGCCTGCGTCTCAGCAGACTTTTGGACGCTGGCCTGTTTCTGGCCAGTTGTTGATTGCTTATTGCGTGACTTTGTAGAGATGGTATTCACCTACCGTTGCGACTTCGCGGTAACTACTGAAGAATGCGTCGTTGACCGCCATCACGGAACGTTCCTGTGGATCGACTACAACATAATCGACACCGTATTTTCTCAGCAAGGCGCGAGCCTCTGGTGCCCCGGCATAAATCTTCTTGATTTCGGCTTCACGCGGACCAGAGTCGATTCCATGCGTCCAGATGTGACCCGGATATCCCATTACCGACCTGCGCCCGGTCAGAAAAATCGGAGTGTTGTGAATCGGGGCATGCAGAATCGTTGCGCGTGGCGGCGTCTGCTGCTTCACAATTTCAGCAAACGCCACGCCGTCGCGATCGAATTCCTGGTACAGGCCCTGTCGCGTTATTAACGCAAAAACGTCCAGTCCTCCGGCCAGTGTCAGCATGACAAAAAGAACGCCCGCACAAACGCGCTGCGGAACGGTCCCAGCCCAAAGACGCGCCAGCAGCAACGCGACGATTGGCGCTGAAGCGATCCACCAATAGAAGAGAATCTTGACGTTGTCCCAAACCCAGGGCGCCAGCTTCACCAAATTGGGAACGATAAAGCACAGCGTAAACGGCAGATAGAAAAACAGAAGTTTCCGTGAGACCAAATAAGAGTCCGTCTTCCAAAGCAGTGCGGTAATCAACAGCGGGATGAACATGCCGGTATTCTTCAACCAAAACCAGATAATGCTCTCCTCACCATGACCCCACCCAAATTCCCAGGCGATGAACGCGCGGGTGCTGACAGCGCTGCCGTGCACCGACCAGAGCATTTGTGGGCCGGCGATGACTGAGGCGACGATGAAAAACAAGAGCCATTCGCGCCATCGCTTAAAGTTGATCAAAGCAAGTACGGCAGCGACGCCCATGATTGCGATGAAGCTGTGCGCGTGGACCAGCGGCAGCAGGCCGGCGATGAATCCGGCAGCCAGCATGCGCCGCGAGGGCAAAGAGCCAGGGGCAAAGGGCAGGGAGCTAAGAGCGAAGGCGGAAGAGTTTGGTTCGTTTTCTTTGTCGGCCTTTCCCTTGGCCCTTCGCTCTTTGCTCTTCGCCCTCTGCCCCTGGCCCTTCGCCCCTTGCTCTTCGCCCTGTGCGCTTTCCGTCGCGGCCCACCATTGCGTGATTACCATCACAGCCAGGGGCATGCCCAGGAGAAAGCCTCTCTGGGTCACCAGCAAACTGGTTACCGCGTTGCCCCAACGCCAGCCCCTGGTCACGTCCGGTAGAATCGTATAAGAATGCTGGAGGTTCATCAGCACATGAAAAACTCCGGCGTCGGAATTGTTGACTTCGCCAAACAACATCCACCAGCCAAATCCGCCGTTCAGAATCACGAGTACCGGAACCAAAATCGCGGCGACCCGATTGCGCAGCAGCTGTAAACTAAAACGATGCAGGACGCCGACCAGCGCGACGCCGATGAGCCAATTTTCAATGAACAAAGATTGGCGCAGCGTCGCCCCCACGCGCACGAAGATTGCCGACACGAAGTCAGTCAGAAACGGATAAGTAAATCGCGCGCCGGCAAACGTCGGATCTTCCGGCGGATAGTTTTGACCAAAGGCGAACCGCGTGATGACGCTCAGGTGAAAAGGTAGATCGCCGTAATTGTTGAGTACTCCGGTATAGATGCCGTCCGGCTTTTCCAGCAACGCCCGGTCAAACACCAGCCACATCAGAATCATGGCGCCGAGATAAAACAGAAAATAGATGAAGTCCCAGCCATCCGGATTCGAACTGGCCTGGCTGATCGCTTTCAGATCCCGATCGATATCCGCATTTATTTGATCGCGCTTCGCCCGGTTTTTCAGCAGGATGAAAGGCAGCAGCAGAATCGCCCCGGTAATAATGATGGTGACCGGAGTCAAACCAAAGAAAAGCGCCAGGACAAAGGCGACCAGCGCCAGACAGGCAAAGCCTATGCAGGCGCCGCTGCACAAACGCGAAACGAGCGGCGCGCCCTCGTCATAGGTGTAAGTGAGAAGCGTGCCGCTCGCGATGGCAATTAGAGATAGAGCCAGAGAGGTGATCATTAATGTCCGACAAACTTCAGTTTGTCGCGCATTCTCATAACTAGGTTGACCAGGTTGGCACGACAAACTGAAGTTTGTCGGACATTAGACGCTCATGATTTCGTGTTCCTTGGTTTTTGACAGTTCGTCGATCTTTGAAATGTAAGTGTCGGTGAGCTTCTGAACCTGATCCAATCCGTCTCGTTCGTTATCCTCAGAGATAGCCTTGTCTTTCAGCATCTTTTTCAGCTTGTCGTTTTCATCGCGACGGATGTTGCGCACCGCGGTGCGGTGTTCTTCGGCAATCTCGTGAATCTGTTTGGCGAGTTGTTTGCGTCTTTCTTCGGTCAACGGAGGAATGGGAATCCGCACCAGCTTGCCGTCATTCGAAGGATTCAAACCCAGATCGGCGGCGCGAATCGCCTTCTCGACGTTGGCTAATTGGGTGGGATCCCACGGCTGCACGGTCAGCATTTGCGGTTCCGGAGCATGCACGGAAGCCATTTGATTGAGCGGCGTCGGCGTCCCGTAATAATCGATCATCACGTTGTCGAGCAGACTAACGGAGGCGCGACCCGTGCGCACCGTCGCCAGCTTACGCCGGAAGTCGTCAATCGCCGATTCCATCCGGGGCTTGGTTTCTTTGATGATGTCTTGTTCGGTCATGACGGTCGTGAATAGTAAATCGTAAATCGGAAATAGACAAAGCGCGCGTCAAAGCGGTCGCCTTAAATCAATTACCATTAACAACTCACGGTTTTGCGGATCATGGTCGTTCCCGGCAGACTCGGGTGCCGATACCTGATCCAATGGTCAGCACGCGCGCGATGTTGCCGGGCTGCCTCATGTTGAAGACAATGATGGGAAGGTCATTGTCCATGCAGAGAGAAATCGCTGACGAATCCATCACCTTCAACTGCTTTTCCAAAACTTCGAGATAAGTAATGCAATCAAAGCGAGTGGCGGTGGGATCTTTCATCGGATCCGCGGAATAGACGCCGTCAACCTTGGTGGCTTTTAGAATCACATCCGCCTTAATTTCTGCAGCCCGCAACGCCGCCGCCGAGTCCGTGGAAAAGAACGGATTGCCGGTGCCCGCGGCAAAAATGACGATCCGGCCTTTTTCGAGATGGCGTATCGCTCGCCGGCGAATGAACGGTTCGGCCAGCTGGGGAATATCAATCGCCGACAGGACGCGGGTGTTGACGCCCAGATTTTCCAGGGCATCCTGGAGCACCACCGCGTTCATGACGGTAGCCAGCATGCCGATGTAATCGGCCGATGAACGATCCATCTTGCCGGCGCTCTTCGAAATTCCGCGAAAGATGTTGCCGCCGCCGACCACGACTGCTACCTGCACGCCGAGTTCATGGACCTGCTTGATCTCTTCGGCAACTGACTGTGAGACGTTCACATCGATGCCGAACGTCTGTTCACCGATCAGCGCCTCGCCCGAGATTTTCAACAGGACGCGGTGATAGGCCGTACCATTCGCTGTTTCAGTCATGCTCATGATTTAGTTTCGAGTTCCGAGTTTCTGGTTTTGAGTTGGAGACGAGCGGTCCCGCGCGAGCGAACTCGAAACTCGCAACCCGAAACGCGAAACTAGTTACCGGCCAGCTTCGCTACTTCATCCTGGAAATCGTCGTCGCGTTTGCTCAGTCCTTCGCCCATTTTGTAGCGAGCGAATCGCCGAATCGTCACTTTCTCGCCGGTCTTGGCGATTTTTTCGGTGACGAGTTCGCCGACGGTCTGGGCCGGGTCTTTAATAAACGGCTGGTCAAGCAAAACAAACTCTTCATAGAATTTGTTGAGCCGGCCTTCGACGATCTTGTCGATGACCTGATCCGGCTTGTTCGCATTCTTCGGATCGTTCGTAGCCTGGGCGCGGGCGATCTCACGTTCTTTGTCGAGCGTCTCAGTGTTGACCTCGTCACGCGAGACGAAACGCGGCTCGGCGGCGGCGATGTGCATGGCGACGTCTTTGACGAGTTGCTGAAACTCTTCGCCGCGGGCCACGAAGTCGGTTTCGCAATTGACTTCGACGAGCACGCCGACTTTGCCACCCATATGGATGTAAGAGCCGACAACGCCTTCGGCGGCGACCCGGCCTTCTTTCTTCTTAGCTGAGGCGAGACCACGCTCGCGCAAGATCTCGTTTGCGCGCTCTTCGTTGCCGTCGGATTCGATCAGCGCTTTCTTGCACTCCATCATTCCGGCGCCGGTTTTTTCTCGCAGGGATTTGACCGCGGCTGCGGTTATTTCTGCCATGATTACTTGGATTCTCCTAAAATAGTGTCACTAACTTCTGGTCTGTAATTGCGTGATTTTTCGAGTACACAGAGCAGAGTCTGTGCCACTCATGAAAAACGCAGCCCGGCGGAGGTCCCGCTGTGAAGGCTGCGCTCGCCGCATGATCGTTTCGCTTTAGATTTAACTGGCGGCGACGACCTCCGCGCTTTCCGTTCTGTCTTTGGCCGGGGCTTCAGCCACTTCCGGATTCGCGGTTTCGCTCTCTGAAGCGACAGCACTCTCCGCCGTCGGCGCTTCAGCCTCGGTCCCGGCAGGTGTTGCCGCCTCGCTCGGTGCCGGAGTCTCTGGCGTTTCGGTCGTCGCACCGCCCTCGGTCAGCATTTGCTGGCCTTCGAGGACCGCGTCGGCAATCCGCGAAGCAAACAGGCGCACTGCGCGTAAGGCGTCGTCGTTGCCCGGAATCACGTAATCCACGCCTTCCGGCGAGCAGTTCGTGTCGACCACGGCAATTACCGGAATGCCTAGCTTATTAGCTTCAGCGACCGCAATTTCTTCCTTGCGAACGTCGATTACAAAAACTGAATCCGGCAAACGGTTCATCGCCTTGATACCGGACAAGGTCTTGTCGAGGCTCAGCCGTTCACGATCGAGTTTGATGCGTTCCTTCTTGGTCAGCTTTTCGTAGCGACCGTCGGTCTGCATGGCCTCGAGATCCTTCAGACGCTTAATAGACTTCTGCACCGTCTGAAAATTCGTCAACAGGCCGCCGAGCCAGCGTTGGTTTACGTAGTACTGGCCGGAGCGCTCAGCTTCTTCGCGAACAGCATCCTGCGCCTGGCGCTTGGTGCCGACAAACAAAACCGTCTTGCCGCGATCTTCAGCCACCATGTTGGTGACGTATTGAAGCGCATCGCGAAACATCTTCTGCGTTTTTTGCAGGTCGATAATGTAAATGCCGTTGCGTTCACCGAAAATGTATTCCTTCATCTTCGGGTTCCAACGACGTACCTGGTGGCCGAAGTGAACACCGGCCTCCAGCAATTCTTTCATCGTAACCGTTACCAAACTACTTTCTCCTTTGTTAATTGGTTTATGTACTCGCCGCGACCCTGTCCCGACAGTCGGGACAACCAATCCAAATCGCGACAATGGACTTCTGAGATCTCAATTTTCAGACTGAGATCTCAGATTTGAAGTCTGAAACTTACCGTTTCGAGAACTGGAATCGCTTGCGAGCGCCCTTCTGTCCGTACTTCTTTCTTTCCTTGATGCGCGGGTCGCGAGTAACCAATCCGGCCTGCTTCAAAGCCGGCCGCAAATCAGCGTTGTATTCCATCAACGCGCGAGTAATTCCGTGACGAATCGCGCCCGCCTGGCCCGACGGGCCGCCTCCGGCAACGTTTACCAGTACGTCAAATTTGTTGGTTGTTTCCGTCAGGTTCAGAGGCTGGCGAATAATCATTCGATGGGTTTCGTTGGGAAAGTACGCATCAAACGACTTTCGATTAACCACGACGTTGCCGCCGCCTGGTCGCAAATAAACGCGGGCGGTTGATGTCTTGCGGCGCCCGGTTCCGTAGTATTCAATATCTGCCACGTCTTAAATCCTTTTGGTTTTCTATTTCTTCTGATTCTTGCGGGAAGGGAGCTCGAGGACTTGTGGTTGCTGCGCCGTGTGTCGATGCTCGGCGTCAGCATAGACCTTTAACTTCTTGGCCATCGCGCGGCCCAGCTTGGTCTTGGGCAGCATTCCTTTCACGGCGAACTCAATCACGCGCTCGGGATGTTTGGTAAACATTTCAGTGACTGATGTTTCACGCAAACCGCCGGGATAAAGTGTATGCCGGCGATAAACCTTGTCGGTTGACTTTGCTCCCGTGAACATTGCCTTGCGAGCGTTGACGACGATCACGTGATCGCCCATGTCCATGAAAGGAGTCCACTGGGGATTCCTTTTGCCTGATAAGATCGCGGCCACCTCAGACGCGAGGTGGCCCACTGTCTTGCCCGAGGCATCCACAACATGCCATTTCCGATTCTGAGGCAAACCCTGACCGCTGGGAAAGTAAGTCGACATAGATAGATCCTTCTCTAAAAAGCGCCTAAAACGCGAACGGCTAGAATAGAAAACGGCTAAACCGTTGTCAAGTTAGCCTTCCAACCTTTGCGAATCAATTCTGCATTAGATCTGATACCGGTGGCCCCGAAGTGCGTTTAAGACGCGTTCGCCCGGATAGAATTTGAAAAAGTTGGTGGGCCAGGTCAACGCAAATCTAAACGCGCTTCACTTTGAAAATTCATCCTGCTAGTATGACGGGGCCGCGACGTCAGCCGGCGTAGCTCAGTTGGTAGAGCAACTGATTTGTAATCAGTAGGTCGGGGGTTCAAGTCCCTTCGCCGGCTCCACAGAAATTATCTCCACTGAAAATTGTTTTGCACGAAGTGAAATTCTGCCGGCTCAAGTCGCTCGTGCGCACTTGCAAAAGCAGAGTTCCTCAGTTAAAGTGACGAGTTTGCGACTGGGGCCGGAGTGCGCGCTGATGAGGTCTGTCTTATCTTTCTCCCCGGGTTCGTTTCGCATTTACTTGAACACAGGCAGGGGTGGTCGAGTGGTTAATGGCACCGGGCTGTAAACCCGGCGAGCGCAAGCTCTACGTAGGTTCGAATCCTACCCCCTGCACCATTGAGATCTGAGATCTCAAATTCTGAGATCTGAGATCTCAATAAAAGGGCGGGTGTAGCTCAGTTGGTAGAGCATCAGCCTTCCAAGCTGAGGGTCGCGAGTTCGAGTCTCGTCGCCCGCTCCACGTTACGCAAATAGCTAATTTGCGTTTGAGACTTGAACGACGCGCAATCCAGCAGGTTGCGTCACATGAGCCCGCGTAGCTCAGGGGTAGAGCGCCTCCTTGGTAAGGAGGAGGTCATGAGTTCAAATCTCATCGCGGGCTCCAGCAAAGATTTCGTTTAGACGCAGCGCTTGAGCTGCGAAGGACAACGAGGACAGGGAAAAGATGAGCAAAGAGAAATTTGATCGCAGTAAGCCGCACGTGAACATCGGGACGATTGGGCACGTTGACCACGGGAAGACGACGTTGACGGCGGCCATCACGAAGGTTTTGGCGAAGAACAATCCG
>Ga0111538_10014390_pt1 | contig 10425 bp, 7 predicted proteins | sample SoiMethybrSBSTD1_FD_79669 | JGI IMG/M metagenome (GOLD analysis project Ga0111538, IMG submission 79669) | Bulk soil microbial communities from a Populus tree surrounding site in Tennessee, USA - Soil MetaG P. TD hybrid SBSTD1 (version 2)... | ecosystem: Environmental > Terrestrial > Soil > Tree... | reverse complement strand
TCGAACAAGCCCGATTGTGTGAAGCGGCCGGTGAGCTGCTCTTCGAGGCCGACCCCCAGCGACATCATGCCGGCGAGCGACGCGATGCCGATCGACACGCCCAGCGTGGTCAGAGCCGTGCGCAGCTTGGCTTGATTCAGATTACGAAGCGCGAGGCCGAACGTGTCGCGGAAGGTCATGCGCCGGCCTCTCCGACCACCGCGCCGTCCATGAGCGTCACCGTGCGGTGCGCGTACTGCTGCGCCAGGGATGCGTCGTGGGTGACCATGATCACGGTCTTGCCGACGCGCTCGTTCAGATCCTTCAGCACACCCATGATGTCGCGCGACGTCCGGCTGTCGAGATTGCCGGTCGGCTCGTCGGCGAGCAGCAGTTCAGGCTCGTTGGCCAGCGCACGGGCGATCGCCACGCGTTGCTGCTCGCCGCCCGATAGCTCACGGGGGCGATGTTCCCGACGCGGGCCGAGACCCAGCTGGTCGAGCAGCTGCTTCGCGCGGGCATCACGCGTCGCTTTCGGGACGCCGGCAAACATCATCGAGAGCCCGACGTTCTCCACGGCCGACATCGTGGAGATGAGATTGAACGACTGGAAGATGATCCCGACGTTGCGGCTGCGGTGATGGCTCAGCTCGGCGCTCGACATGCCGGCCAGGTCGCGGCCGAAGATCTCGAGCGATCCGTCGGTGGGCCGATCGAGGCCGGCGATCAGGTTCAACAGCGTGGACTTGCCGGAGCCGGACGTGCCGAGCAGGCCGACGAACTCGCCCTGCGCCACCTCGAGGGAGATGCCGTCGAGCGCGCGCACGGTGGCGGTGCCCATCTGATAGTGCTTTCTCAGATTTCGCGCGCGGAGCAACTCGGGCACCGCGGCGAGGCTATCAGGAGCGGTGCGATCGCGGCAACTGTCGCGATATAGACTGAACGTCGATGACGTCGGTTGCTGCGTCCGCAGCGGTGGCCGCCGCGATTGCCGAGCTGAAAGAGCGATTCGGCACGCGCGCGAGCGATGCGCCGGCCGTGCGCGAACACCACAGCCACGGCGAGTCGTACCACGCGCCCGCCGCGCCCGATGTGGTCTGCTTTCCCACAACGACTGAGGAAGTCGCCGACATCGCACGCGTGAGCGCTCGCTGGGGTGTGCCCATCGTCCCGTTTGGCGCCGGCACGTCGGTGGAAGGGCACGTGCACGCGATTCGCGGCGGTATTTCGATCGACATGCGCCAGATGAACCGCGTGTTGCGCATCAGCGCGGAAGATCTGGACGCCACGGTCGAAGCGGGCGTGACGCGGCAGCAGCTCGCGCGGGACCTTCGCGCGACGGGCCTCTGGTTCCCGATCGATCCCGGCGCCGACGCCACGATTGGCGGCATGACGGCCACGCGCGCGTCCGGCACGACGGCGGTCCGCTACGGCACGATGCGCGAGAACGTGCTGGCGCTGATCGTGGTGCTGGCCGATGGCGCGGTCATCCATACCGGCACGCGCGCCAGAAAATCGTCTGCCGGCTACGATCTCACACGGCTGTTCGTCGGGTCCGAAGGCACGCTGGGGATCATCACGGAAGTCACGCTGCGGCTGCACCCGGTGCCGGAAGCCGTTGCCGCCGCCGTCTGTGCGTTCGACAGCCTGCATGGCGCCGTGGACACCGTCATCGCCACCATGCAGCTCGGCCTTGCCGTACAGCGCCTCGAGATGCTCGATGACGTGCAGATGGACGCCATCAACCGATATTCGAAGACCAGCTATCCGGTGGCGCCGACGCTGCTGTTCGAGTTTGCTGGTGACAGCGAGCGTCACGTCTCGGATCAGGCAGCCGCCGTGCAATCGCTCGCGGCCGAGCACGGCGGGCACGGGTTCGAGTGGGCGACGCGTCTCGAGGATCGCGAACGGTTGTGGCAGGCGCGGCACCAGGCGCACTACGCGGCGATGGCGCTGCGACCGGGCGCGCGCATCTGGTCTACGGATGTGTGCGTCCCGATCTCGCGCCTGGCGGAGTGCGTGATCGAGGCGAAGCGCGATCACGCCGGGGCGCCGTTTCCGGTGTCGCTGGTCAGCCACGCGGGCGACGGGAACTTTCACCTCCTGTACGTGTTGGATCCGGCGAGCGAGGCCGAGCTGAACGAAGCGCGGCGCCTCAACGCGCGTCTCATCGCCAGCGCGCAGGCGATGGGCGGCACGTGCACGGGGGAGCACGGCGTCGGCACGGGCAAGATGTCGTTCCTCGCCGCCGAACATGGCGAGGGTCTCAACGTGATGCGCGCGATCAAGCGCGCGCTCGATCCCGACGATCGAATGAATCCTGGAAAAGTTGTCGATGTGGAGATGCCCTCTGACAGTGCTAATGAGTGAATGGGGCAATGGGACAATGGGGCAGTGGGGCAATGTGTGAATGAGGCAATGAAATGGGTCAATGTGTGAACCGGCGAATGAATGGGCAGATGAGTGACGGCTGACTCGAGTCGCTCATTCAGTCACTCACCCACTCATTCACTTAGTGCCCCATTGCCGCATTGCCTCATTCACACATTGCAATTGCCTCATTCACCCATTGCCCCATTGCCGCATTAATTTGCGCTTGTGCATAAAATATCCACCATGCCGTTATCTCGTAATCCATCCGTGCCGCTCGCGACCAACAGCCACCTCCTGCGATGGGTGGAGAAGATGCGCGAGCTGACGCAGCCGGCGGCGGTGCATTGGGTGGACGGATCGCAGGAGGAGTACGACCATCTGTGCGAGCAGATGGTGCGCTCCGGCACGTTCACGCGCCTCAATCCTGACCTGTGGCCCGGCTGCTTCTACGCCCGCTCCGATGCGAACGACGTCGCACGCGTCGAGCAGCGCACGTTCGTCTGCTCGCTGTCGAAGGACACCGCGGGCCCCACGAACAACTGGGTCAACCCGTACGAGATGCGGCGCAAGCTGAAGCAGCTCTTCAGCGGCTCCATGGCGGGCCGGACGATGTACGTGCTGGCGTACAGCATGGGCAGTGTGGGATCGCCGATGTCGCAAATCGGCGTCCAGCTCACCGACTCTCCGTACGTCGTCGTCAGCATGCGGATCATGGCCCGCATCGGCCTGCCGGCGCTGGCGGAAATCGATCGCGACGCGAAGCGTGTCGTGCCGTGCATGCACAGCGTGGGCGCGCCGATCGCGCCCGGCCAGACCGACGTGCCGTGGCCCTGCAATCCGGACAAGTACATCGTCCACTTTCCGGAAACGCGAGAGATCTGGTCGTACGGGTCCGGGTACGGCGGCAACGCCCTCCTCGGCAAGAAGTGTTTCGGACTGCGCATCGCCTCAGCCATCGCTCGAGACGAGGGGTGGATGGCCGAGCACATGTTGATTCTTGGCGTCGAGAACCCGGAAGGGGAGAAGACCTACCTCGCGGCGGCGTTTCCGAGCGCCTGCGGCAAGACGAACCTCGCGATGCTCATTCCGCCCGACGGCATGAAGGGCTGGAAGGTGACGATGGTGGGCGACGACATCGCGTGGATCAAACCCGACGCGAACGGCCATCTCCGCGCGATCAATCCCGAGGCGGGTGTCTTCGGTGTGGCGCCGGGCACCTCGGCGCGAACCAATCCCAACGCGATGGCGACCATCGCGCAGAATTCGATCTTCACGAACGTGGCGCTGACACCCGATGGCGGCGTCTGGTGGGAGGGCATGACCGAACATCCGCCGGCCGAATGCGCCGACTGGCGCGGTCAGAAGTGGACGCCGGACATTGCGCGCGAGACGGGCGCCACGGCGGCGCATCCGAACGCGCGATTCACGGCGCCCGTGAACCAGTGCCCGATCATCGATCCGGATTGGGAAGCGCCCGAAGGTGTGCCGATCAGCGCGTTCATCTTCGGTGGCCGCCGCGCGACGACCATGCCGCTCGTCTATCAGGCGTTCAACTGGACCGCCGGCGTCTACGTCGGCGCCACGATGGGATCCGAGACGACGGCGGCGGCCGTGGGCAGCATCGGCACGGTGCGTCGCGACCCGATGGCGATGCTGCCGTTCTGCGGCTATCACATGGGCGACTACTTCCGGCACTGGATCAAGATGCAGCGCGCCCTGAGCGAGACGCCGAAGATCTTTCACGTGAACTGGTTCCGCAAGAGCGCGGATGGCAAGTTCCTGTGGCCCGGCTTCCGTGAGAACATGCGCGTGCTCGCGTGGATCGTCGATCGCGTTCATGGCCGCGTGCTCGCGCGCGAAACGCCGATCGGCTGGATGCCGCGCTACGAGGATCTGAACTGGACGGGCCTGTCGATGTCACGTGAAACGTTCGACGAACTCCAGGCGCTCAATCCCGCCGAGTGGCGGCGCGAGGTCATGGAGCACGAAGGCCTGTTCATCGATCTGCACGATCACCTGCCGCCAGAAATGATCTACGAGCGCGAACTGCTGATCTGCCGGCTCTAGTCTCGCCCTGGGAGTCCGATGAGCGATCGATTGGTGCTGTCACGCACACGCGCAGGCTGGCTGGTGGAAGCGGTTTCACGAACGGTCCTGCTCCCCGAGACCGACGCCGATGGCCTGACGTCGCGCGAAGATCTGTTCCAGTTCCTGACCAGGCGCCTCGCCGATCTGCCTTCGGTGACCGCGCCCCCCACGGACCGGCTGCCGCCGATCGAGCAGCAGGAAGTGTGGGCCGCCGGCGTGACGTACCTCCGCAGCCGCACGGCGCGCATGGAAGAGTCGAAGGCGGTGAGCGGCGGCACCTTCTACGACATGGTCTACACGGCCGAGCGGCCCGAGCTCTTCTTCAAAGCCTCGCCGTGGCGCGTCGTGGGATCCGGAGCGGCGGTGCGCATCCGCAAGGACGCGCGCTGGAACGTGCCCGAGCCCGAGTTCACGCTGCTCATCTCGCCGAAAGGCCGCATTCTTGGCTACACGTCGGGCAACGACATGAGCTCGCGCGACATCGAAGGCGAGAACCCGCTCTATCTGCCGCAGGCGAAGGTGTATGACGGATCGTGCGCGCTCGGCCCGTCGATTCTCGTGGTCAGGGACGCGCTCTCTCCGAAGACCGAAATCCACCTCGAGATTCGTCGCGCGGGGGCGACGGCGTTCACCGGCGCTGCGAGCATCGGCGGCATGAAGCGCGATTTCGGGACGCTCGTGTCGTACCTCTATCGCGAGCTCAGCTTTCCGAACGGCGCATTTCTGCTCACCGGCACCGGCGTCGTCCCGCCCGACGAGTTCACGCTGCAGTCCGGAGACGAGATTCGGATCACGATGGACGGACTCGCGGCCCTCAGCAATCGCGTCGAATAGAAGCCGCGCACGGCACGCCAGGAAGCGGAAGCCGGAAGCCAGAAGTCGGAAGTCAGGGGAACCGATATATGACGACGTTCGGCAATTACATCGACGGCGCCTGGGTGAATGGCGCCACGTTCGAGAATCGCAATCCGGCCAACGACGGCGAACTGGTCGGGCTCTTTGCGGCGGGCACACCTGCGGACATCGAGCGTGCGGCGGATGCGGCGGCGGCGGCGCTGCCAGCGTGGGCGAATCTCCCGGCGCCGGCGCGCGGAGCATTTCTGTTCAAGGCCGCCGAGTGGATCGAACAGCGGGTGGACGCCATCGCCGCCGACATGACGCGCGAGGAAGGCAAGACGCTGCCCGAGGCCAAGGGCGAAGTGCGGCGGACGATCAACATCCTTCGGTACTTTGGCGGCGAAGGCGCGCGCCTGGGCGGCGTGATGGTGCCGAGCGAGCGCGACCGCGTGCAGATGTGGGCCTCGCGCAAGCCCGTCGGCGTCGTCGGTCTGATCACACCGTGGAATTTTCCGAGCGCGATTCCGGCGTGGAAGCTTGCGCCGGCGCTTATCTGCGGCAACACCGTCGTGATCAAGCCGGCGTCAGCGGCACCGCTGAGCGCGTGGCGGATCGTCGAGGCGCTGCACGAGGCGGGCATGCCGAAGGGGGTCGTCAACTTCGTCGCCGGCAGCGGACGGACGGGCGCGGCCATCGTTGGCGCGAAGCCGGTGAAGGCGATCTCGTTTACCGGGTCTTGCGGCGTAGGGCAGGAGCTCCACGAGGCCGCGTCGAAGCGGAAGCTGCGCATCCAGCTCGAGATGGGCGGCAAGAACCCGACGATTGTGCTGGCCGATTGTGATTTCAACGCTGCGGTCGAAAACGTCGTGAACGCCTCGTTCTTCTCGACGGGCCAGAAGTGCACGGCGACGAGTCGCGCGATTGTCGAGGCGTCGATCTACGACAAGTTCCTCGACGCGCTGATCGCGCGCACCAGGCAGCTGAAAGTGGGGGACGGCATGCGCGCCGGGGTAGACATCGGACCGGCCGTGTCCGAAGCGCAGTTGAAGACGAATCTCGAGTACATCGACATCGGCCGTCGCGAAGCCGGCGAGCCGAAGTGCGGCGGCACACGCCTCACCGGAACGGGACCGAACGGCGAGGATCTCAGTCAGGGCTGGTTCTGCGCGCCGACGATTTTCTCGGACGTCACGCCCGATATGCGCATCGCGCAGGAAGAGATCTTCGGGCCGGTGCTGGCCGTGATGAAAGCGCGCGATTTCGAAGACGCGATGAAGATCGCGAACGGCTCACCGCTGGGACTTTCGGCGTCCGTGCAGACGACGAACGTCAGTCGCGTGTTCGAGTTCATCCAGCGCATGGAGGCGGGTCTGCTGACGATCAACCTCCCGAGCGCCGGCGTCGAGTACCAGCTGCCGTTCGGCGGCACGAAGGATTCGAGTTTCGGACCGAAAGAGCAGGGACCCGCAGCGCTCGAGTTCTACAGCGACTACCGGACGGTGTATTTGAAGTACTAGCAGCCCGCGGTGGACGTCGCCGGAAGCCGGAAGCCGGAAGCCTGCACTAAGAGCACGTCGCAGAATTAGCAGCGACGCGGGTCCTGCCGCCCGAACAGCCCACGTGGTGCTCGCTCAAGGGCGTGGGTCACGGGAGCGAGCTCCGCGCCACGTGGGCGCCCGTTCGGGCGTCACCCGCGCCGCCGCCAATTCTGCAACGTGCTGCGCGGTCGAGCAGCGCCTGACCCGCGCGACGAGTCTCGGCCCGGTCCGACTCGGCGGGACGCGAGGGCGCAGGGGGCAATCGCCGAGGTACGGAGATCAATGAATCGAATGGTGCGAAACAGGTTCCGCACCTCTGACCTGTGACCTCTGACCTGTGACCTAATTTGGATCTGGACGTGAAACGGTGGAGGACCGGTCCGCGACTCGCCGCGTGGGTTGGGCGCGCCCTGAGCAGGACCGCGCCGCTGATTTTGCAACGTGCTCTTAGTGCGTCAGCCCGTAGATGACGTAGTTGACGCCGATCTCGTACGCCTCGTTCGACGCTTCGACCGGCAACATGCCGGTGCCGGAGAACTCCCAGAAGTCTGAGATGTCTGTGTTGTAGTTCGCCACCGCCATCAGGCGCTTGTCGCGATCGTTGTCCTCGTACAGGCCGTAGATCTCGGGCCGCCCCATGTCGTACGACTGCGGGATGATGGCGAACGAGTCGATGTCGAAGAACACGTGGAACGGCGTGTCGGAAGGTGTCAGCGGTTCCCAGCGCCCGTTCGGAATCACGCGCGCCATGTTCGCGGCGAAGTTGTCCCAGCCACCGCCTCCGCGCGGCGGCGGACGGAAGTCGTCGAAGATCACGAACCCGCCCTTGAGCAGGTAGTTGCGCAACCCCGCCGCTTCGCGCGCGTTCATCGTCCAGTAGCCAGCCTCGGCCATGTACGCGACGGGGTATTTGTCGAGTTCGGCGTCGTCGAGCGCAACGACGACGGTCTCGTCCTGGTGCGGGTGAATCGTCGTGATGGCATCGAGAATCCGCATCAGGTTCTCTTCAGCCCGCGGCCACCCGTGCGCCCACGCGGGCAGACCCCGGTAGTAGTAGCCGCCCGGACCGGTCTCGTACTTCAGGCGCGCGAGCGCGAAACGCCCGTCGTACTTGAAGTGCGGAATCTCGGGTTCGGGAGCGGAGAAATAACGGCCGAAGGGGAACTGCGGCGCCGCGCCGGAGTTTTCAACGGCGGCGATGACGAGTGAAGCTGCGAGAACCGCACTCAGCAGCGGCGCAGCAGATCTGAAGCGCATGGAACCGTACACCATGCAGGGGTAACGCAGCCCACGCAGAGACCATGGCCGATGGTCTCTACGTGTTCTACGTTACCCCTACGTGGCCTGAACGCGGTAGTCCTAGTTCGTCTTGGCGAACCCGCTGACGATGGCCTCGACGTTGTGCGTGAAGCGCACGCCGTAGACGCCATCCGTGGACTTGAGCTTGCCCGCGGTCACGACATTGGCCTTCGTATCAGTCCAGACCTCGGTGCCGTTGATCGTGCAGCTCACCTTGTCGCCCTTCACGCTCATCGCGATGTCCTGCGCCACCGGCTGGCCCTTGTCGGCCGCCGTGCCGCCGGCGCCGGCCTTGTGCACCGCCGGGCTGGGCGTGCCGCGTCCGTTCATCTGGAACACGGCCGGGCCGAAGCCACGGACGATGAAGGTGCCGGTGCCGTAGGCCGCGCAGTAGAGGTAGCTCTGCTGGTCGGTGCCCAGATCGTTGCCCCCGATCACGATCCCGTACGAGTGGGCGTGGCTGTTGAGATCCATGAACTTCGGCTCATTGAACGACGCCTTGACCGTGTAGTCGCCCGTCGCCTTGTTCGCTGGATTCCAGTACGTCACGGCCGGTCCGGTCGTGATGTGGAAGTTCGCGCCTTCCTGGGCGAACTTCGCATCGTTAATGGTGCGGCCCTGCCGCTCCGACTGTGGATCGATCTTCCCCGTCCAGCCTGCCACCTTGATCCCGCCGTCCGGAATCACACGGTCCGGATCCATTTGCGCGGCCACGCGGGACACTGACGAGCCGACGAGAAACAGAGCTACCGCAAATGCCAGACCTTGAACCACACGCATACGAACCTCCTGATGGGAAGCTGTTCGAGCTTCCAGTCTACGACTTCCGCCGTGCCGTGGGGAGCGGGTCTCGCGCCAGGACCTCCCGGCCAGCATCAATGACCTCGATCAGCCGGTCGACATCATAGACGCACCCGCCCCAGGTACCGCCACCCACTTCCTGTAACGCCGCCCACAACCGTGTGTCGTCGGGCAGTGCCGGGTGCGCGCGCAGTCCGGGATGCCGTGCCCGTGCCGTCAACAACCCGGCCGCCTCGTCGTCCGAAAGCGGGCGGCCGTCTGCGGCGACCAGATTCACCCGACCCTCCAACGTCTTTCGATCCACGACGATTTCGATCACGTCCCCGTCGCGCAGTTTGCCGATGGGCCCGCCGGCGAGTGCCTCGGGTCCGACGTGACCCAGGCATGCGCCGGTCGAGACGCCGGAAAACCTGGCGTCGGTGACGATCGCCACGCTCTTGCCCCACGGTATGTACTTCAACGCCGACGTCAGCTGATATGTTTCTTCCATCCCCGTCCCGAGAGGCCCCGCGCCGATCAGCACGACGATGTCGCCCGCTTTCACGGGAGGGTTCGACTGTCCCTTGATCGCGCGAATCGCATCCGACTCGCTGACGAAGACGCGAGCCGGTCCGCGCTGACGATAGACGTCGTCCACGATCACGGCGGGATCGATCGCGGTCGCTTTGACGACCGACCCTTGCGGCGCCAGATTGCCCGTCGGAAACACGACGGTGCTCGACAGGCCAGCGGCACGCGCCGCATCGGGCGACATGATCACGCGATCCGGATCGACGCCGTCGCTGTCACGGAGTCGCGCGCGCGAGGCCCGGCGGCGATCGCTCTCTTCCCACCAGTCGAGAATCGTCGAGAGGCGTTCGCCGGAGACGGTACGCACGTCCACGTTGAGCAGCCCCATGGTGCGCAGGTGGAGCATCACCTCGGGCACGCCGCCCGCCAGGAACACCTGCACGGTCGGGTGATTGCGCGGGCCGTTCGGCAGCGCATCCACCAGACGCGGCGTCGCGCGGTTGACGCGTGTCCAGTCGGCCACGTCCGGGCGCGCAAGACCGGCCGCGTGAGCGATGGCCGGAATGTGCAGCAGGAGATTCGTCGAGCCGCCGCACGCCGCGTGGATGAGCAGCGCGTTCTCGAGCGCCGCCGGCGTCAGGATGTCGGCAACGCGCGTGCGCGAGGCTGCCAGCGCCACGAGCGCGCGCGCTGAGCGGCGCGCCATGTCGGTCCAGACCGGCTCACCCGACGGCGCGAGTGCGCTGTGCGGCAGCGTGAGTCCCAGCGCTTCGGCGACGACCTGTGATGTGGCCGCCGTGCCGAGGAACTGACATCCGCCGCCCGGCGTGCCGCACGCACGGCAGCCGGCGTCCGATGCCTCTTCGAGCGTGATGAGTCCGTGCGAGAATCGCGCGCCGATCGACTGCACCTTGCCCGCATCTTCGCCGCCCTCAGCCGGCAACGTGACGCCGCCCGGGACGATGATGCCCGGCAGGTCGTGCGAGCCGGCGAGCGCGAG
>Ga0111538_10014387_pt1 | contig 10425 bp, 7 predicted proteins | sample SoiMethybrSBSTD1_FD_79669 | JGI IMG/M metagenome (GOLD analysis project Ga0111538, IMG submission 79669) | Bulk soil microbial communities from a Populus tree surrounding site in Tennessee, USA - Soil MetaG P. TD hybrid SBSTD1 (version 2)... | ecosystem: Environmental > Terrestrial > Soil > Tree... | reverse complement strand
GAGAGCGCGAGCGCCGCCTCGTACGGGCAGCTCCGTCGCCACCACGCCTCTGCCGCCTCCGTCCAGCGTCCGGACAGCGCGAGCCCGTACGGCGCCGAATCGTCTCGCACCCGGACGCCGAGGCCGGCGAGCCGCCGCCAGAAGAGGAGCCGGGACGCGGCCTCGTCGTCGCCCTCCTCGACCGAGACGGCGAGCATCGCCGCCGTTGCGGTGTCCACCTCTCCCGGTCGGCGCTCGAGCCACGCGATCTCCGCGCCGGCCGCCGCGAGGTCCACATGGGCGAAGCGCTCCTCCGTCGGGACGCCGACCGCGGCCGCACGCGCAAGCGCGTCGTCGGCCCCCGGGTCGCCGCGACGGGCGCGCACGAGAGCGAGCACACAGAGGGCCTCGTGGTGCGTCCACGGCGACTCGCGCGGGTCACCGATGACCGCGAGCGCGTGCCCGGCGGCGTCGTCCCAGCGACCGCGATCGAGCGCCCATCGTGCTGCGAGCGCGCGGATGTGGATCCGCCAGAGGTCCTGCGTGTGCTCCGTGCAGTACTCGATCGCGGCGTCGAGGTACCGCTCGACGAGGTCGTGGCGGTCGCGTGCCATCGGTTGGCTGACCAGCGCGCTCATGCCCCGGGCGGCGACCCCGGGCTCGCGGTCACGGCGGGCGATTCCGACTGCCTCCTCCAGCAGGCGGAGAGCCTCGTCGAGGTCGCGATGCGCAGTCGCGCCGGCGATGGTGACCCGTGCATGCCCGGCAATTGCGGCGTCGCCGAAGCGCTCGCCGATCTCGAGCGCGCGTGCGGCACGATCGAGGCACGCGTCCGGGTCGCCGGCGTACAGCTCTCGGAGTGCCTCGGTGTGGAGCACGTAGGCGTGCTCGCGCTGCTCGGGCCTCCCCGCGGCCAGGAGCGAGGCGCGCGAGATGGTCTCGTCGGCCTCGCCGTTGTAGCCGCGGCACCAGAGGTAGTCGGTCAGCTCGGTGAGCGCGCGCGCCTCCTTCAGCGGGGCGCCCTCCGCCTGCCTGCACCGAATTGCCTCGCGAATGACGTCGATCGCCTCGGTCTGGTCGTCCGCGAGGTAGAGCGCCCGGGAGCGGCCCTCGAGGAGCTGGGCGCGGTCCCCGGGAGCGAGATCGTCGCCGAAGCGCAGGGCGCGGGCGTACTGGGCTGCCGCCTCGCGGTACGCCCCGACGCTCGCCGCCTGCTCCGCCGCGGCGGGCGCGTAGCGCAGAACGGCGTCCCGGTCGGCGGCCTCCGCCGCATGATGTGCAATGCGTGCGAGGTCGGCGTGCGCACGGGGCGCGTCCGTGAGCGCCAGCAGCACGGACCGGTGCAGTGCGAGCCGCCGCGCCGGCGACAGCGACTCCTCGACGGCCGCGCGCGAGAGCTCGTGCCGGAACTGGATGCCTCCGTCGACGACGTGGAGGACGCCGCTCGCAAGGCACTCGTCCACGGAGTCGGCCGCCTCGCCGCACACCGCGAGGAGAAGCTCCGCGTCGAGCGAGGGCGGAGCGACCGCCGTCGCCTCGACGACCGCCTTCGCCTGCGGGCCGATTTGCGCCACCCGGGCCAGCACGAGGTCACGCACCGTGTCGGGCACCTCGTCGGCGCCGTGCGCGAGGAGCTCGGTGACGTAGAACGGGTTCCCGGCGGTGAGGCGCCAGACGACGTCGAGGTCCGCGCCGCGGTCACCGGCGAGCTCGGCGACACCGTCTCGGGTGAGCGGCCGGACGACGAGCCGCTCGACGGCCGCCGCGGTCGAGATGTCTCCGAGCGCGATGCGGAGCGGGTGATCGCGCGCGAGCTCGTCGTCGCGGTAGGTGACGACGACGAGAGACGACGTGGTCGGGAGCTTTCGGGCGAGGAGCCGCAAGACATCCAGCGTTCCCTCGTCCGCCCAGTGCGCGTCCTCGATCACGACCACGGCGCCGCGCGCCTGAACGAGCTCGAGGACCGCGGCAGCGACGTCGTGAGGCGCGCTCCACGGATCGAGGACGGCGTCGATCCCCGCGGTTTCGGCGATCTCGAGGAACGGCCCGAGCGGTCGCGGTGTCGCGAGCGGGTCGCATCCTCCCCAGAAGAGCGCCGTTCCCGCCGGGAGCTCGGCGCAGGCGCGCCGGACGAGGGATGTCTTCCCGACGCCCGCCTCGCCGCCCACGAAGAGGAGCCGCCCCTGTCCGGCGACGGCGCCCGCGTACGCCGCGTGGAGCGTCGCGAGCGGCTCCTCCCGCTCGAGGAGGACGTCGGTCGAGGAGGTCTCGATGATCGCCATCATCGGATCCTGCCGGGATTCGCCGACGCCGACAAGCGACGGGGCTGAGCCTCGGCGAACGGCGATACCATCGGTCGCGAGCGAAGCGAAGGAGCGTGGAGATGGCCATCGTCGAGGCGAACCCGAATCTCGGTGCACAGATCGTCGCGGACGCGAAGGAGCACGTCCTCTACTCGTGGTCGGTGCAGAGCCAGATCAATCCCATCGCGGTAGCCGGTGCCGAGGGCCGCCATTTCTGGGATTACGACGGGAAGCGCTATCTGGACTTCGCCTCGCAGCTCGTCAACGTCAACATCGGCCACCAGCACCCGAAGATCATCCAGGCGATCAAGGACCAGGCCGACCAGCTCTGCACGATCGGCCCGCCGATGGCGAACGAGTCGCGCTCCCGCCTCGGCCGCATGCTCGCGGAGGTCACGCCCGGCGATCTCTCCGTGTCGTTCTTCACGAACGGCGGCGCGGAGGCGAACGAGAACGCCGTCAAGCTGGCTCGCCTCTACACCGGTCGGAACAAGATCGTCGCCCGGTACCGCTCCTACCACGGCGCGACGAACGGCGCCGTGACGCTGACCGGGGACCCCCGCCGCTGGGCCGTCGAGCCAGGCATGCCCGGCGTCGTCCGGATGCTCGACCCGTACACGTACCGGTGCCCGGCCGGCCATCCGGACCCTTGCCCCGTCTGCACCGGTGCCCCGCATCTGGAGGAGATCCTCCAGTACGAGGGGCCGCAGACGGTCGCCGCCGTCATGCTCGAGACGGTCGTCGGGACGAACGGGATCATCCCGCCGCCCGACGGGTACCTGCAGGCGGTCCGCGGGGTCTGCGACCGGCATGGGATCCTGCTCGTCCTCGACGAGGTGATGGCGGGGTTCGGGCGCACCGGCCGGTGGTTCGCATGCGACCACTGGGACGTCGTCCCGGACATCATCACCGTGGCGAAGGGCATCAACTCCGGCTACGTCCCGCTCGGCGCGATGATCGCGCGCGGGGAGATCGTCGAGGCGATCAGCGACCGGTTCTTCCCGGGCGGCCTGACGTACGCGGGCCATCCGCTCGCCTGCGCGTCCGCCGTCGCCTCGATCGAGGCCTTCAGAGAGGAGGGTGTCGTCGAGAACGCCGCGGCGATGGGCGACTGGTTCGCCGAGTCGCTCGGCGGCCTCGCGGAGCGCCACCCGTCGATCGGCGACGTGCGCGGGCTGGGCTGCTTCTTCGGCCTCGAGCTCGTGAAGAACCGTGAGACGAAGGAGATGCTCGTGCCGTTCAACGCGTCGGGCGAGGCGGCGGCTCCGGTCACGCGGCTCGTCAAGGCGGCGCTCGAGCGCGGCCTCTATCTCATGACGCACTGGAACGTGATCATGATCGTTCCCCCGCTGACGATCACGCGCGAGGAGGCCGAGGAGGGCGTCGCGATCCTCGACGACGTCCTCGCCCTCACGGACGAGCACTACGAGGGCTGAGCCGCCCGGCGGGTCGTCGTCCGCCGGGAGCGTCAGGCGAGGAACCGGGCGATGGCGCCCGCCGTCTCGTCGAGCGCGTCCCAGAGAACCGTGTGCCCACCCGGGACGGTGACGACCTCGAGCAGGTCCCCGACCGCGTCACGGTGCGCGTCGAGGAGGTGGTCGTACGGCAGGTAGGAGTCGTGGCCGAGGACGAGGAGCGTCGGTACCCGCACCGAGCCGAACGGCGCCGGCGGGGTCGCCATCTCCGAATACGCGGTGACGACCGCGGCCTGGGTGTAGCGGTACCTCCACCCGTCGACGTGCTCCTCGAGGTGACCGCGGAGCTCGTCTTCGACCAGCGCGCGCGGCGCCCGATGGAGCTGGCTCTCCTCGTAGCGCCGATCGATCGCCTCCTCGAAGCTGGCGTAGCTCCGCTCCGTGCGGCCGTTCTCGGCCGCCCAGAGCGCGACGTGGCCGGGAAGCAGGATCGCCGGGTCGAGGAGCACGAGGCGGTCGACCTGGTCCGGACGCGCCGCGACATGCTCGAAGGCGAGCCGCGCGCCGAAGGAGTGGCCCAGCCAGGCGCGCCGCCCGTCTCCGATCGACGCGCCGAGGCTCACGAGGTGGTCCTCGATCCGCCACGGCGGCTCGCGCGGCGAGTCGCCGTGCCCGAGGAGGTCCGGCGCGAGGATCCGCTGCGTCCCGGCGAGTCGCTCGGCGAGACCCGTGAAGTGCCCGCCCCATGCGGTGACCCCGTGGAGGCAGACGACCTCCGGCGCGCCGTCCCGGCCCCAGCTGCGGACGTGGAGCGGCCGCGCAATCGCCGGGTTGCCGTCGGTCACGCGGGGGGAGGGGTCGGGGCCGCCGCTCCGGCAGGCGGGTCGCTCACCGTGGATCCGACTCCGGCCCGCGCGATGCCTGCCCGCGCGGGTCGAGCGATCCTCGTCCGTGCCCCCCGGTCCGCGCCCCCTCGAGGGGGGCGCGAGGCCCCCTGGAGTCACGGTATCCGCCGCCGACGCACCGGAATGCGCCGGCTTCGTGCCGGCTGTGTGTCCGCGTCCAGGCGGCGCGACGCCGGCCGTCGTCTCCGGCGCGCCGGCCGGGGCTCACGTCTTCTCGTGCAGCGTCTCGAGCGAGTCCGGAACCATCTCGGTCCGGCGCGTTCCGTCGTCCTTGACGAGCGACCAGATCACCGTCCCGTCGCGGTCGATGAGGAAGGTCCCGCGGATCGGCGCGCCCGTCTCGTCGTTGAACACGCCGTAGCGCTTCGCGGTCTCGCCGTGCGTCCAGAAGTCAGAGGCGAACGTGTACTCGGCGCCCAGTTCCTTCTTCCATGCCTGGCGCGCGGCGGACGCATCGCAGGAGACGAAGACGATCTCGGTGTTCGCGTTGCGGAACGACTCCAGGTTCTCCTGGAGGTCCATCGCCTCCTCGGCGCAGATCGCCGTGAACGCGAACGGATGGAAGACGAGCAGCACGTTGGAGCGCCCGATGTAGTCCGAGAGCCTCACCCGCGGCTTGCCCGCTGCCTCCTCGAGGTCGAACTCGGGGGCCTTGTCACCCGTCCCGATCGCCACTCGTCGCGTCCTCCTCCGACTCCTCGCCGTGCCCGGACGGAACATAGTACGCCCGGCCCTGAAGGCCCTCCGGAAGGTGGTCGACGAGGGCCGCGTCGGCGTCCTCGTGGGGTGAGACGTACCCTTGCCCATGACCCCGCGCCTCCGCACCGCGGTAGCCCGACCCGCGCAGCACCGCGGGCGGCTCGGCAATCCCGTCCCTGCGGACGTCGGCCCGTGCGTCCCAGATGGCGCGGGCGGACGCGTTCGACTTCGGAGCCCGCGCGACGTAGATCGCGGCCTGCGCGAGGTTGAGCTGCGCCTCGGGGAGGCCGACGTGCTCGACCGCCTGGGCGGCCGCGACCGCAACGAGGAGCGCACGGGGGTCGGCGTTGCCCACGTCCTCGCTCGCCGCGATCACGATCCGCCGGGCGAGGAAGCGCGGATCCTCCCCGCCCTCGAGCATCGCGGCGAGGTAGTACACGGCAGCGTCCGGGTCGCCGCCGCGCATCGACTTGATGAACGCGGACGCGAGGTCGTAGTGCCGGTCGCCGGCCCGGTCGTAGCGGAGCGGCCGCTTGCGTGCCGCGTCGCGCACGTGGTCGACCGCGAGCGGCTCGCCCGCCGCGCCGGCAGTCTCCCAGGCGAGCTCGAGCGTCTGCAACGCCGTCCGGGCGTCACCGCCCGCCGTCGACGCGATCTCGGCCACCACGTCGTCGGGGAGCGTCGCTCCGAGCGCATGCGCGCCACGCTCGAGCACCCGGCCGAGCTCGGCGAGCGTCAACGGCTCGAGCTCGATCACGGTGCAGCGCGAGAGCAGCGCCTGGTTGACCTCGAAGTACGGGTTCTCGGTCGTCGCGCCGATCAGCGTCACGAGCCCGTCCTCGACCGCATGCAGGACAGAGTCCTGCTGCCGCTTGTCGAAGCGGTGGATCTCGTCGATGAAGAGCAGCGTCTGCACGCCGTTGCCTCCGAGGCGGTCCCGGGCGCGGGCGATCACGCCGCGGACGTCGTCGACGCGGGCGGACACGGCGGAGAGCTCCTCGAAAGCGGAGGCGGACGCCTCCGCCACGATCCGCGCGATCGTCGTCTTCCCGACGCCCGGCGGGCCGTGAAGGATCATCGACGGCGCCCGGCCCTCCTCGATCGCGCGGCGGAGCGCCGTCCCCGGCCCGAGGACGTGCTGCTGTCCGACGAGCTCGTCGAGCACTCGCGGGCGGACGCGCTGCGGAAGCGGCGCGATCGCGGCCGACCGCTCGGCAGCCGCGTCGCTGAAGAGGTCGCCCATGCGCGCCAGTATGCTCAGAGCGATGTCCGGGGCGGACGAGGACTTCGACACGCCGATCCTCGGCGGCACTGCGCCGAGCGACTACGAGCGGTACCTGAACACCGAGGAGCTGCTCGCGCTCCAGAAGGGCCCGGACGAGTGGGTCCACCGCGACGAGCTCCTGTTCCAGGTCGTGCATCAGTCGTCGGAGCTCTGGCTGAAGCTTGCGACGAGCGACATCGAGGAGGCGGCGAGGCTCGTCGAAGCCGGAGACGAGGCGGAGGGCGCCCGGCTCCTGCGGCGGCCGCTCCGCTGCCTCCGCTACGCGACCGACCAGCTCGACATGCTCGAGGAGCTCTCGCCCTGGGAGTACCAGGAGATCCGCAAGGTGCTCGGACACGGGAGCGGCTTCGACTCGCCCGGCTGGAGAGGGCTTCGCACCGCCCTGCCGCGGCTCGGGCAGGCGTTCCACGCACGCCGTCGGGCGGCCGGGCTCTCGCTCGTCGACGTCTACGTCGAACGCCGTGACCACGAGGCGCTCTATCGACTCGCGGAGTCGCTGACGGAGCTCGACGAGTGGTGCCAGCAGTGGCGCGTGCGCCACTACCGCGTCGTCGCGCGTGTGATCGGCGACTCCGTCGTCGGCACACAAGGCACCCCGGTCGAGGTGCTCGGACGCCTCGTGCAGACGGTCCTCTTCCCGGAGCTGTGGGAGGTCCGGAACGAGCTCACGGCCCGGTCGAAGGCCGAATCCGCTTGACGCTCAGGGATGAGGTCACGGAGCTCCTCCGGGACCTCATCCGTCTGGATACGGTCAATCCCCCCGGGAACGAGACACGCGCGGCGACCGTGCTGCAGGAGTACCTCGCTCGCAACGGCGTCGCGTGCGAGCTCCTCGCGAAGACCCCGGAGCGCGCAAACCTCGTCGCCCGGCTCCCCGGGGGCGACGGGCCGACGCTGCTCCTCATGGCGCACACGGACACCGTTCTCGCGGACCCGGCCGAGTGGGCACGCGATCCGTGGTCGGGCGACCTCGTCGACGGCGAGGTGTGGGGTCGCGGCGCGCTCGACATGAAGGGGAACGTCGCGGCCGCGGCCGTGGCCTTTACCTCGCTCGCGCGGGAGCGCGTGTGCCCGCCCGGGGACGTGCTCCTCGCGCTGACGGCCGACGAGGAGGTCGGCGTCGACTACGGCATGTCGTGGCTCGCAACGGCCCATTCGGACGCCGTTCGCGCGGCCTTCGCGCTGAACGAGGGCGGGGGAGAGCGCTGCGTCCTCGGGGGCCGGGTCTACTACCTCTGCTGCGTCGGGGAGAAGGCGACGGCGCCGTTCAAGCTCCGCCTCCGGGGCCGGAGCGGTCACGCCTCGGACCCGCACACGGCCGACAACGCGCTGCTCAAGGCGGGCCCCGTGCTGGAGGCGCTCGCGCGCCTCGAGCCGCCCCGGACGCTCGTCCCGGAGGTCAGCGCGTTCCTCGAGACGGTGCTGGGGGACGCGCCGCCGGTCGAGGTCGCCCTCGAGCGCGCGAAGGCGCTGCACCCGCTGGCCGGCGAGCTCGTCGCGCCTCTGCTGTCGGCGACCCTCTCGCCGACGATGATCGAGGCGTCTCGCAAGCGCAACGTGGTCCCGGGCTCGTGCGTGATCGAGGTCGACTGCCGCCTGCTCCCGGGCCAGGAGCCCGCCGAGATCGAGGCCTTGCTGCGCGCGGGCGTGCCGGGCGACTGGGAGATCGAGTGGATCGTCGCCGAGCACGTCGGCGGAACGCGGTCGCCGCTCGACACGGCGCTCTGGCGCGCGCTGCAGAGCTGGGTCGACCGGCTCGAGCCTGGCGCGCGCCTCGCGCCGATCGTGCTCGCCGGGTTCACGGACAGCCACTACGTCCGCAGCGCCTTCGGCACGACGGCGTACGGGTTCTTCCCGCTTCGGGCGATGGAGCCGCACGATGCCGCGCGCCTCGTCCACTCCGCCGACGAGCGGATCTCGGTCGACGATCTCGACGCAGGCGTCGACCTGTTCCGCCACGTCGCGACGACGCTCCACGTCGATGCGTAGCCCGCGCGCGCTCCCGGGCAGCCTGCTCTTCCCCGTCGTCACGCCAGAGGTCGTCGCCGGGCTCCTGCCGCGGGTGCCCACCTTTGGTCGCCGGGACGAGAGGTACGGCGCGGCGCCCACGTGGCGGCCGGGCGTCCGTCCCTGGCGGCCGGACTGACCGGAGCGAAAGGAGACGGAGTGGACGGGTTCGCCGGCTACCAGAACGAGATCTACATGGCGGGGCTTCAGGACGCCCTGCCCGAGCTGCCGACGGATCTCACGCGCCTCGAGGCGCTCGCAGCCGAGCGGCTCCCACCCACGTCCTTCGCCTACGTCGCGGGCTCGGCCGGTTCGGAGTCGACCGCGCGCGCGAACCGGGCCGCCTTCGAGGCATGGCGGCTCGTTCCGCGCATGCTCCGCGACGTCACGACGTGCGACCTGTCGGTCACCGTGCTCGGCACCACGATGCCCGCGCCGATCGCGCTCGCGCCCGTCGGCGTCCTCTCGATCGTCCACGCGGACGGCGAGTCGGCGGCGGCGCGCGCAGCAGCGGGCGTCGGCGTGCCGATGGTCGTCAGCACGGCGGCCTCGACCACGCTCGAGGACGTCGCCGAGGCGTCCGGCGATGGGCCGCGCTGGTACCAGCTCTACTGGCCGAAGGACCGCGAGCTCGGCGCCAGCTTCCTCGAGCGCGCGGCCGCGGCCCGGTACCGGGCGCTCGTCGTCACCCTCGACACGCATGCGCTCGGCTGGCGGCCGCGGGACCTCGACGGCGCCTTCCTGCCGTTCCTCAAGGGCGTCGGCAACCAGAACTACTTCGCCGACCCGGTCTTCGTCCGCGAGCTGGGCGGGCCGGTCGACGCCGACAGCCTCGGTCCGGCGGTGCTCCGTTGGGCGTCGATCTTCGCGGACCCGACGCTCACCTGGGACGATCTCGCGTGGCTGCGCGAGCACTGGGATGGGCCGATCGCGCTGAAGGGCATTCAACATCCCGACGACGCGCGGCGGGCGGTCGACGCCGGGATGGACGGCGTCGTCGTCTCGAACCACGGCGGCCGGCAGGTCGACGGTGCGATCGCGTCGCTCGACGCGCTGCCGGCGATCGCCGAGGCGGTCGGCGACCGGGTCGACGTCCTGTTCGACAGCGGTGTCCGGACCGGCGCGGACGTCGTCAAGCCGCTGGCGCTCGGCGCGCGCGCCGTGCTCATCGGGCGACCGTACGTCTACGGTCTCGGCCTGGCCGGCGAGGCGGGCGTCCGGCACGTCCTCCGCTACCTGCTCGCGGAGCTCGCGCTGACGATGGCGCTCGCCGGCGTGACGCGGCCCGGCGAGCTCGGCCCCGAGGCGCTGGCTCGCGCCTGAGACCCTGGCCGACGCTCTAGAGTCATTCGACGAAGGTCGCACCGACCGGACGGACGAGATGGCCGACACGCTCATGGAAACCCCCGCCTGGCAGGCGCTCGCCCGTCATCACACGGCGGTCGTCGACCTCCACCTGCGCGACCTGTTCGCGACGGACGGCGCCCGCGTCGAGCGGCTCACGTTCGAGGCGGCGGGGATCGGGGCGGACCTCTCGAAGCATCGCGTCACGGCCGAGACGGTCGCCCTCCTGCTCGCGCTCGCCGACGAGCGCCGCGTGACCGAGCGGCGTGACGCGATGTTCCGGGGGGAACGCGTCAACACGACCGAGGACCGGCCCGCGCTCCACGTCGCGCTCCGCATGCCGAAGGAGCGATCGCTCGTCGTCGACGGCCGGGACGTCGTTCGCGAGGTCCACGAGGTGCTCGACCGGATGGCGGCCTTTGCGGAGCAAGTGCGGTCGGGCGAGTGGCGCGGCCACACCGGTCGCCGCGTCCGCGCCGTCGTCAACG
>Ga0111538_10014386_pt1 | contig 10425 bp, 11 predicted proteins | sample SoiMethybrSBSTD1_FD_79669 | JGI IMG/M metagenome (GOLD analysis project Ga0111538, IMG submission 79669) | Bulk soil microbial communities from a Populus tree surrounding site in Tennessee, USA - Soil MetaG P. TD hybrid SBSTD1 (version 2)... | ecosystem: Environmental > Terrestrial > Soil >... | reverse complement strand
TCCTCGACCGTGCGCCTGAGCGCCGAAGACAACTCGGACACGGTCCATTCCACAACGTTGTTGAGGGCGGGGTCTGCCATTCGGGTCGAATCTCTTGCGAGGGTGAGACACCATGCTACACCAAACGGCGACCATCCTCTAAAGGCCGCCTGCGCGTCCCATGAACATCCTTATTATCGGCTCCGGCGGACGCGAGCATGCGCTGGCCTGGAAGATGGCGGCCAGCCCGCTCACCGACAAGCTCTATTGCGCCCCCGGCAACGCCGGAATCGCGCAGGAGGCCGAGTGCTTGCCGCTCGATATCGGCGACCACGCGGCGGTGATCGCCTTATGCAAGGAGAAGAGAGTCGACTTCGTTGTCGTCGGCCCGGAAGTGCCGCTTTGTGCGGGCATCGTCGACGATCTCGAAGGCGCCGGCATCAAGGCCTTCGGGCCGACGAAATGGGCCGCACGACTCGAAGGCTCGAAAGGCTTCACCAAGGATCTCTGCAAGGCCAACAACATCCCGACCGCGGCCTATGAGCGCTTCAAGAGCGCCGGCCCCGCGAAGGAGCATGTGCGCAAGAAAGGGGCCCCAATCGTCGTAAAGGCGGACGGCCTTGCCGCCGGCAAAGGTGTTGTCGTTGCGGAAAGCGTGCAGGAGGCAGAAGCCGCCATCGACATGATGTTCGGCGGCGGCCTCGGCAGCCCGGCGTGGGAAATCGTGATCGAGGAGTGCCTCGTCGGCGAAGAGGCTTCGTTCTTCGCGCTCTGCGACGGCGAGACCGCGATCCAGTTAGCCTCCGCGCAGGATCACAAGCGCGTCGGCGACGGTGACAAAGGACCGAATACCGGCGGCATGGGCGCCTATTCGCCGGCGCCGATCATGACCGAGGCAATGAACAAGCGCGTCATGGATGAGATCATCTATCCGACCGTGCGAGCGCTGGCGCATGCAGGCGCGCCCTACAAGGGCGTATTTTTTGCCGGGCTGATGATCACCAAAGATGGTCCAAAGCTGATCGAATACAACGTCCGCTTCGGCGACCCGGAATGCCAGGTGTTGATGCTGCGCTTGATGTCGGACCTGGTGCCGGCGCTGCTGGCCGCGCGCGACGGGCAGCTGAAGAATTTCGACCTGCGTTGGTACCCGGACGCGGCGCTCACCGTAGTGATGGCGGCGAAAGGTTACCCCGGCAACTACAACAAGGGCTCGGTCATCGAAGGCCTGGAAGCGGCCGCCCAGATCGAGGGCGTCGAGATCTTCCACGCCGGCACGAAAGGTGAGGACGGAAAGATTCTCGCCAATGGCGGGCGCGTCCTTAATATCTGCGCGCGGGGTAAGACCGTGCGTGAGGCCCAGACGCGGGCCTATCAGGCCGTCGATCGCATCAAATGGCCCGACGGTTTCTGCCGGCGGGACATCGGCTGGCGCGCGATCGAGCGGGAGAAGTAGCCGATGGTCATGGCCGGGCTTGTCACCGCAAGTCGGGTATACCCGACTTGCGGCTAGCAATATCTTTGCGCAACTCGGGCAGGCCCGAGTTGCGCCTGCCATCCACGTCTTGCTTTGATAAGAAAGACGTGGATGCCCGGCATAAAGCTGGGCATGACGTGGAGAGCATATGCCCGATCTCGCCGATCTCTTTCCCGGTTTTGCCTCGCAGTGGGTCGATACACCGGTCGGGAGAATCTTTGCGCGCATCGGCGGCAGCGGGCCGCCGCTCCTATTATTGCACGGCTATACGCAAACGAATGTCATGTGGCATCGCGTGGCGCCGCAGCTCGCGCAGCGCTGGTCGCTCGTGATCCCGGACCTGCCCGGCTATGGCTGGTCGGACGTGCCGCGTGCCGACGCGAAGCACGCGCCTTATGACAAGCGCTCGATGGCGAAGGTGATGGTCGAGGTCATGGAAAAGCTCGGGCATGCACGCTTTCGACTTGCCGGCCACGACCGCGGCGGCCGCGTCGCCTATCGTCTCGCGCTCGATCATCCGGGGCGTGTCGAGCGCATGGTGACGCTCGACATCGTCCCGACCTACGATATGTGGCATCGAATGGATCGTAACATGGCGATGAAGGTATGGCACTGGCCGTTCCTTGCCCAGCCGGAGCCGTTGCCGGAAATGCTGATCACCAAGGCGCCGATCGAGTATCTTGAGTGGAAGATGGCGAGCTGGACCAAGGCGAAGAATTTGTCCGCATTCGACCCACGTGCGCTGGATCATTACCGTGCGGCTTTTTCGGACCCTCTTCGCATTCATGCACATTGCGAGGACTATCGCGCCGGGCGTTACGCCGATCTCACCAATGACGAAGCCGACCGCAAGGCCGGCAACACAATCGACTGTCCGCTGCTTGCGCTCTGGGGCGGCGTCGGCATTGCCAACGAGACGGGCGGACCGCTCGAGATCTGGGAAAAATGGGCGCCGGGTGCCACTGGCAAGGCGATTGACTCCGGTCACTTCCTCACCGAGGAAAACGCCGACACCACCGCTGCGGCAATGTTCGAATTCCTTGCCGCGTGATTCAGGAGCGATGAATGCATCCGACGATGCGGCTATATGAAGATGTGCTGTCCAGCGCCGAGAACGTCGTGTTCCGGCTGCCGCCTTTGCCTCGGTTCATTTTCATCGTGCACGGGTCGGCCAAGATCGCCGGCGCGACGCTCAACGAAGGCGAAGCCTGGCAGGGCGAAGCGACTGTCACGGTAAAGCCGGGTTCCGCCGGAGTTACCTGCTGGCGCTGGGAGCTCGCGCGCGGCGATCAGGGCAGCACGACCGCCAACGCGCCCGGCATGACCACACATGAAAAACTCACTGCATTTCTGGAGACGCTGCCGAAGGGTGAACTGCTGATGCGCGGTGATAGCGTCGCCTTTCCGCCAGGCGGCTGCGCCTACCATCATCGCCATCAGGGACCGGGAATCCGCTGCCTGATCGAGGGCGGCATCCGCATCGACACGCACGGGCGCTCGACCTCGTTCGGTCCCGGCGGCGCCTGGTACGAATCCGGACCCGACACCGTGTTCGCGCAGGCGTCACCCGACAAGCCCAGCCGTTTCATCCGCGTGATGATCCTGCCGCGCGAGCTCGTCGGCAAAAGCTCGATCCAGTACGTCAATGAAGAGGACAAGGCGAAGCCGAAGTCCCAGCAGTACAAAGTCTACGCCGATGCGCCGATCTCGTTCGGGGCAAAGAAGTGAAGGTGTAGCGGCAATGTCGACGGTCGACCGTCAGCAGGCATTTTCCGGCACCAAGGATGTGGCGGCTGCGTTACGGATCGACGTTGCAAGGCTCGAACATTATCTCGCGGAAAGTGTTGCCGGATTTGCAGGACCGCTGGCGGTCCGGCAGTTCAAGGGCGGGCAGTCGAACCCGACTTACCTGCTGGAGACGCCGCAACGGCGTTACGTGCTGCGCCGGAAGCCGCCCGGCAAGTTGCTCCCCTCCGCGCACGCGGTCGACCGCGAATATCGCGTCATTCGCTCGCTGCATGCGCAAGGCTTTCCCGTTGCGGAACCGCTAGTCTATTGCGCAGACGAGAGCGTGGCCGGGACGCCGTTTTACGTCATGGACTTCGTCGATGGCCGCGTATTCTGGGAGCCCCAAATGCCGGGGATCGATGCAGCCGAACGCGCCGCCGTCTATGACTCGATGAATGCGACCATCGCGCAGCTTCACAGCTTCGACCCCGCGGAGATAGGCCTTGGCGATTTCGGCAAAGGCGAAAACTACGTCGCGCGCCAGGTCGAGCGCTGGTCGAAGCAGTATCGCGCCTCCGAAACCGAGAAGATCGACGCCATGGAGCGCCTTATCGATTGGCTGCCTAAACACATTCCGGCGGGCGGGCCGGTACGGCTCGTGCATGGCGACTACCGGCTCGACAACCTGATCGTCGCGCACGCGAAGCCGCGGATCATTGCCGTGCTCGACTGGGAATTGTCGACGCTCGGCGATCCGCTCGCGGACTTCAGCTATCACCTGATGACGTGGCACATGCCGCACTCGGACAGTGCGGCGGGCACGGCGACGCTCGCCGGGCACGATCTCAACGCGCTCGGCGTTCCATCGATGAATGGCTATGTCGATGCCTATGTCGCGCGCACGGGACTGGACCCGCGCCCTCACCTGCCTGTCTATCTCGCCTATAATTTCTTCCGCATCGCCGCCATTCTTCAGGGCATCATCGGGCGCGTGCGCGACGGCACTGCGACCAGCGAATTTGCGCCCGGCAAGGCCGAGATGATCCGGCCTCTGGCGGATAAAGCCTGGAATTTCGCGCTCCAGGCCTGAAGTGACACCGGCACAGTCAACAAAACCTTTCCGGGCATGATCGGATTGAAAGGCGGCCGGATGCACATCTTTGAGGTCTGCGAGCCTATTTTGCTCGCGGAATTGGAAAGCGGCGTTCATGTCGGGCAGCACCATAGGCATTCAGCTGATTATGCCGAAGACCGGAACATCTCCGAAGGCAACGCCTGAGCAGCAGGCCAGCGAGCGCGAGACCGCAACCCAGCAAGTTGTGAAGGCGCCCCCGCCTCCCGGCATGGGCAAGATCGTCGACAAGGTCGCGTAGCCCGCAATCCCGCTTCGAAAACCTATCGCCGCGCCTGGAAAAAATCTTTCAGCAGCGCCGCACATTCGCTTTCACTGAGTCCGCCGTAGATTTCGGGGCGGTGGTGACACGTCGGTGCTCCAAAGAACCGTACCCCGTGCTCGACTGCGCCGCCTTTTGGATCGGGCGCGCCGAAGTAAAGCCGGCGAATGCGCGCGAAAGATATCGCCGCCGCGCACATGGTGCATGGCTCCAGGGTCACGTAGAGATCGCAGTCGGTGAGCCGCTCGCTGCCTAGCGCAGCAGCGGCCGTACGAATGGCGATAAGCTCGGCATGCGCGGCGGGGTCACGTTCAGCAAGCGTCCGGTTGCCGGCGCGGGCAATCATCTGGTTGTCGCACACGATCACGCAACCGACCGGCACCTCGCCGCGCGCGCCCGCGGCGCGGGCTTCTTCGAGAGCGATTTGCATGAACGAGGGCATGGCCATTGATGTCGTCGTGCCCGGCACCCCGGTCCGGCTCCGGCCGGCCCCGGCACAAGCCTTGTGCGCCGGGCCCACGTCTTTATACACGAAGCGACATAGAAGACGTGGGTGGCCGGGACAAGCCCGGCCATGACGAACACTCCAAATGGCTGAAAAAGTCGAAACACACGCAGCCGGCGAGCGCATCGCCAAGGTGATCGCCCGGGCGGGCCTCGCCTCCCGCCGCGAGGCAGAGGCCTGGATCGCGGCCGGCCGCGTCGCGGTCAACGGCGCAGTGATTTCCTCTCCCGCGCTCAACGTCAGCGCTGCGGACCGGATTGTGGTCGACGGGGCGCCGCTGCGGGCGCGCGAGCGCACGCGGCTTTTTCTCTTTCACAAGCCGCGCGGGCTGGTGACGACCCATTCCGATCCTGAAGGCCGCGACACGATTTTCCGTGCGCTGCCGAGAAACCTGCCGCGGCTGATCAGCGTCGGCAGGCTCGACATCAACACTGAAGGGCTCCTTCTGCTCACGAACGACGGCGGACTCGCACGCATACTGGAATTGCCGGCAACCGGCTGGCTGCGCCGCTACCGCGTCCGTGCGCTGGGCCGCGTGCGGCAGGAGGCGCTGGACCGGCTGCGCGCCGGCATCACCATCGATGGTATCCGTTACGGACCGATCGAAGCGACGCTCGACCGCGAACAGGGCGCCAATGTCTGGCTGACCTTCGGTATCCGCGAGGGCAAGAACCGCGAAGTGCGCAAGGTCCTTGAATCGCTCGGCCTGAAGGTCAACCGGCTGATCCGCGTCGCGTTCGGGCCCTTCGACCTCGGTGATCTTGATGACGGCGCGGTACGTGAAATCGAAACATCCGAGTTGCGGGCAAACCTCGGCGAGCAGATCGTCGCCGCCTCCGGCGCCGATTTTGATGCACCGGTGCTGGAAGAGAAACCGGAGCAGCCACCGGCACACCGTTCGCAGGAAGGTCGGCGGCCCGACCACCGCAGCCGCGACAAGGACCGGTCGCGCAGCGACAAGAAGACTCCGAGACGCCGCGACCGCTCGGGCGGTCCGCGGCCAAAGTATCCGAAATCACGCTGATGCGCGTCGTCGGCGGAAAACTGCGCTCACGCCCGCTCGCCGGGCCGAAATCGAACGCGGTGCGGCCGACATCCGACCGTCTGCGTGAGGCCTTGTTCAACATCCTGATGCACACCTACGGCGATCCAGTGGCCGGAGCGCGGGTGCTCGACCTTTTCGCCGGCACAGGCGCGCTCGGAATCGAGGCGATCTCGCGCGGCGCGACCTATGCGCTCTTTATCGACGACGGCGTGGAGGCGCGCGCCCTGCTGCGCGACAATGTCGAGACGCTCGGGCTTGGTGGCGTCACCCGCATCTTCCGGCGTGACGCGACCAGGCTCGGTCCGGCGCATCCGATTGAGGCTTTTTCGCTGGTGTTTCTCGATCCGCCTTATGGCAAAGGCCTGGCGGAAAAGGCGCTGCTGTCGGCGCGCGATGGCGAATGGATCAAGCCAGATGCCTTGATCGTCGTGGAGGAGGCGGCCGATGCCGGCTTCAGGACGCCGGAAGGCTTCACCGAGCTCGAGCGGCGCAGTTACGACGACACTGAATTTACGTTTTTGCGGGCGACGTGAACCGCGCTTAGCGCCTGCCGAACAGCCGCTCGATGTCCGTCAGCTTCAGCTCGACGTAAGTCGGCCGGCCGTGATTGCACTGGCCGGAATTGGGCACCGATTCCATCTCACGCAGCAGCGCGTTCATTTCAGCCGGCTTAAGCCTGCGTCCGGCGCGCACCGAGCCATGGCACGCCATGGTCGAAGACACATGCATGAGACGCCGCTCCAGGGGCAATGAATCGTCCCATTCCGCCATGTGCTGGGTGAGGTCGCCGACCAATCCCCTGGCATCGACCTCGCCGAGCATCGACGGCGTCTCGCGGACCGCGACCGCGCCAGGTCCAAACGATTCAATCACCAGGCCGAAACGTGCAAGCTCTTCGGCGCGCGCGGAAAGACGCGCGGCATCAGCCTCATCGAGCTCGACGATTTCCGGAATGAGCAGGATCTGCCGCGCAACACCGGATTTTTCCAAGGCGGCTTTCATGCGCTCATAGACGATGCGTTCGTGCGCCGCATGCTGATCGACAATGACGAGCCCATCCCGCGTTTGCGCGACAATGTAGGTTTCGTGCAGCTGTGCGCGGGCGGCCCCGAGTGGCCGGTCGATCTGGTCGGCGGCCGGCTCGAAACTCGCAATTGCCGCGTCCGCGGCTGGCTCGCCGACATCGAAGGCCGACTGTGCGGCTTCCGCCAGTCCGGCAGCGACGCCCCGCATCGGCGCGAGACCGGACGGCCGGGCGGGCGAGCGGCGCCAGTCATAGCTGCCCCGCCGCGCCACCGCCGCCGGGCGAAACGTGGCAATGGTGGCGCTGCCCCCCGTCGTCGCGGCACGCTGGCCTTCGCGCATGAGCGCGTCCTTCAGCGCGCGGACGATCAGCCCGCGCACCAGCGCGCCGTCACGGAAGCGCACTTCAGTCTTGGCGGGGTGAACGTTCACATCCACCTCGCGCGGATCAAGCAATACGAAAAGCGCCAGCACCGGATGGCGGTCGCGTGGCAGATAGTCGGCATAGGCCGCCCGCACCGCGCCGAACAAAAGCTTGTCGCGCACCGGCCGCCCGTTGACGAAAAGATATTGCCCCAGCGAATTGGCCCTCGACAGCGTCGGAAGGCCCGCAAAACCGGTCACCCGCACGCCTTCGCGCTCCGCATTGATGGCGACGGCATTGGCGCGGAAGTCTAGTCCGAGAACATCACCGAGCCGCATGAGCGCGTCGCCGTCCGCGGCCGCGCCCCAGGTCATCGGTGCACGCTCCTCACCGGCGAGCGTGAAGGATACGTCTGGCCGGCTCATCGCCAGCCGCCGCACCACTTCGCGCACCGCCTCGGCTTCGCTGCGGTCGGTCTTCAGGAACTTCAGCCGCGCGGGCGTGGCGTGAAAGAGATCGCGGACCTCGACCATCGTTCCTTTCCCCAACGCCGCCGGCTTTACGTCCGATTTTTCGCCGGCATCGACAGTGATGCTCCATGCGTGCGGCTCCTCGGCGTGGCGCGTCGTGATGCTCAGCCGCGCCGCCGCGCCGATCGACGGCAGGGCCTCGCCGCGAAAGCCGAGCGTGCGGATCGACAGGAGGTCATCGTCCTGCAATTTCGACGTTGCGTGCCGCTCGACGGCGAGTGCGAGATCGGGACGAGGCATGCCTTCGCCGTCATCGCTCACACGGATCAGGCGGCGGCCGCCACCATCGGTGAGCACGTCGATGCGGCGCGCGCCGGCATCGAGCGCGTTCTCGACGAGTTCCTTCACCACGCTCGCCGGCCGTTCCACGACCTCGCCGGCGGCGATGCGGTTGACGGTAGCCTCGGACAGTTGACGGACGGGCATTTTGCGGGCGCCTGATCGAATCGTGCAGACTTTACCGGCGCATGGCGGCAGCCGCGAGGCGCCGGAGCGGAACTGCCCCCGCTATCCCAAGGCCAATAGGCCGGTGGTCAGTCCCAGGCCGGGCGGGTCCGGCGCAGGCTCTTGATGCCGGAGCGATGCTTTTTGCCTTCGAGCCGTTGCTTGCGCTGGGCTTTCGGTACTTTCGTCGGCCGGCGCGGCGTCGGCTTCACCGCAGCCTGCCGGATAAGGTCGAAAAGCCGCTCGCGCGCGTCTTTGCGATTGCGCTCCTGCGTCCGGTGCTGTTGCGCAATGATGACAACGACGCCTTCCTTGGTGACTCGCTTGCCGGCCAGGCGCATCAGGCGAACCGCCACGTCATTGGGCAGCGACAGCGAGTGACGTGCATCAAAGCGAAGCTGCACCGCCGACGAAACCTTGTTGACGTTCTGACCGCCCGGCCCCGACGCGCGCACGAAGGATTCCGTGAGCTCGGATTCATCGATGGAGATCGTATCGGTGATACGGATCATCATGACCGCGTCAGGATGTCAGATACTTCTTCGCCAGGACCTTACCTTCTTCCACCGCAGGCTGGTCGAACGCGTCGATGCCGAGCAGATGGGCGGCGATAATCGTCTCCAGCATGAAATGCATCATCAACTCGCCCAGGCTTTCCTCGTCGAGCCTGTCGATGTGGATCGTCCGCACCGGGCAGCCGTTCTTGGCGAGCGTTTCGGCCGTCGCGCGCCCTTCGGCTGCGACCAGATCGCCGATCGTCTTGCCGGAAAAACCGGGCTCACCCGCGAGCTTGGCAAGCTCGCCATCGATGCGCGGGCCTTGGCCGGCGGCGCCGACCGTGATGACGGTAAAGAGCTTGTCGCGCGGGCCGGCAATGAACAACTGCAGCTGGCTGTGCTGATCGACGGGCCCGAGTGCCGCGAGCGGCGTCGTCCCCTTGCCGTTCTTGCCGAGGCTCTCCGCCCAGAGCTGTACGTACCAGTGCGTCAGACGCTGCAGGCGATCACAATAGGCGAGCAGGACACTGATTGATTTTCCCTTGCTCTCCGCGAGCGCGATCGACACCGCGGCGCCGAGTGCTGCCGGCACCTGCGCCGCGGGCTTTTTCGCCAGCACCGGCGCAAGCGCAAGGCCGGCGCCTTCACGAATCGCGCCAGCATCGAGACCGAGCATCGCCGCGGGCAGCAGGCCGACATTGGTCAGCGCCGAATAACGGCCGCCGACGCCCGGATCGTGGTCGAGCATGGGCACACGAAACTTTCCGAGCAGATCACGCAGCCCGTTTTTCGTTCCGGACTTTACCGGCTCACTGATTCCCAGAAAGAGATCGGGGATGCGGGTCTGCAGGCCTGCGTCCTTCAACGCCGACAACGCCGCAATCGTCTGCATCAACGTCTCGGCCGTGCCGCCGGATTTCGAGATCGCGACGAATCGCGTGGTCGCGTGCGGCAGCCGCGCAAGCAGTTCCGCATAAGTGTGTGCATCGAGATTGTCGACGAAATGCAGATGCGGCGGCGGCCGCAGCGCTCCGACACCCGGTACCGCAAAGCCCGCGAGCTGCGCCAGGGTCTGCCCACCGAGGCTGGAGCCGCCGGTGCCGAGAACGACGATATCGGTTGCACGATCAGCGAGTTGCCGTGCTGTGTCGCGGATTATTTCCAGATCGCCGCGCGCTTCAGGCAGCCGAAGCAATGGCAGGCCACCATCCGCATAACGGGCACGCAGCCAGTCCAGCGCGTCCTCCGTGCGCTTCAGCGCACCGTTCAGCGCGTCCGCTTTGACGCCGTGCGAGCGGACGTTCTCCTCGCGCGCATTGTCGATGGATTGAAGGACGCCCATGCCGTAATTTGCCTAGAGTCGCGCGCTGGGCGCAACGAAAACAACGCGGCAGCTATTCCGTAGTACCGCTCGAGGTCAGGCCCTTCGGCCTGCCGGC
>Ga0111538_10014384_pt1 | contig 10427 bp, 5 predicted proteins | sample SoiMethybrSBSTD1_FD_79669 | JGI IMG/M metagenome (GOLD analysis project Ga0111538, IMG submission 79669) | Bulk soil microbial communities from a Populus tree surrounding site in Tennessee, USA - Soil MetaG P. TD hybrid SBSTD1 (version 2)... | ecosystem: Environmental > Terrestrial > Soil > Tree... | reverse complement strand
GCAGCAGCGTATCCTGATAAACCCGCTACTGTACCATATCGGGCATATCCGAATAACGTAAAGGATTTTTTTAATCATGGAACTCTTTGGGATAACTCCATAACTCTAACCGGTGGAAATGAGAAATCAAATTTCACGGCGACAATTTCAAATACCGATCAAAAAGGTATTGTGCCTAACTCAAGTTTCGAACGCACAGTCATAAGTATTGGCGCGAACACGGTGCTAGCGAATAAAGTAACCATCGGTGGAACAATGTCCTATAGCGATCGCGATCAAGTTGGCCCTCCTGGAGGAGCAAGCAACGCCATAGGCAATGGATCAGCATTCGCCCGCACAATGTATCTCGGAAGGAACTGGGACCTTCAGGGCCAACCCTATGAAGACCCGCTGACCAAGGGAAGCATCTTTTTCGTTTCGAAAGCTAACGCTACTAACCCATACTGGTCGGCCAAGTATGACGGCTTTTCGACGAAAGAAACACGGGTGGTCGGCAATCTCAACCTTTCCTATGACTTTAATGATTGGCTGAATTTATCTTACCGAATTGGCCTCACACACTTCAATCAGACGAACCAGGAGTGGTTCCGTCCAGGTGGACGCGCCGCAGGTGGAGTCGGACAGATCCTCGACGATTATGTCACTAATACAGAAATCGAATCTTTCCTCATGCTCAATTTCAACAAGCAGCTCACTGATAATTTGACGTTGAAGGCATTCGTTGCGCATAACATAAATCAGCGAACGAGAGATCAGCAAGCCTATTCTGGGACAGGTCTTATTGATTTTAACATAATCGACATCGATAACACCACGGCAGTGCTGAACAATGGTGGTATCTATCAGAAAAGAAGATTGGTTGGTTTATTAGGCGAGGTCCAACTGCAGTATAAAGATTATTTATTCTTGACTGTAAACGGGCGCAACGACTGGTCTTCTACACTTCCTGAAGCAAACAGAAGTTTCTTCTATCCCGCGGTCTCGGCATCGTTTGTCTTCACTGAAGCTCTTAATATGACCTCGTCATTCCTTTCTTCAGGAAAGATCCGTGCCAGCTACACACGGGTAGGTCTCGATGCTAATCCGTATTTGTTGAATACAACATTTACTTTGAATCCTCAGTTTGTTGCGCAGAGCGTTCAGTTTCCCTTCAAGGGAGTACCAGGTGTGACGCTGGGTAATCTTCCAGGCACCAATGATATTGTGCCGGATCCAAACCTAACACCAGAGTTCACGAGCACCTTCGAACTTGGAACTTCACTGGCGTTCTTCAATGGCAGGGCATCATTGGATCTTGCGGTGTACAGCTCAACGACAACCAATGGAATAGCAGCTCAATCCTTTCCTGCGGTCTCCGGCTATACAAACTACCTCACGAACTTTGGAGACGTGAGCAACAAGGGTATAGAGATCGGACTTAACCTTACGCCTATACAATTGGCAAATGGATTTGCCTGGGATATCAACGCCAACTTTACTCACAACAGAAACGTTGTTGAAAAATTGGCTCCGGGTGTCAATGAGATCGTTATCCAAAACCTATTTGGTGGAGGCATTACTCCGGTATTGCGCCCTGGACAGGAATATGGGATCATGCGCGGATCTGTTGATTACAGAGATGATGAAGGCAATTTGCTGATCGATCCTTCCAATGGACAGTTGATCGCATCGTTGGAGCCAGCTATTGTGGGTAATCCTAATCCGGACTTTATTGTTGGCATGACAAATACCTTTTCTTATAAAGGAATTCGTTTGTCTGCCTTGTTTGATTGGAAACAGGGTGGTGATATCTACTCAACCACAGTGAATCAACAGCTTGGTCGTGGCGTGACACGCGATACCGAAAATCGTGAAATGAACTGGATCATCCCTGGAGTTATAGGCGATGTAAATACGGGTGAGCCTGTGCTTGACGCTGAAGGCAACAAGATCCCTAATACCATTCAGATCGAAACCAATGATCTCTACTTTGGTCAAACGTTTGGAACTAACTCTTCCGACGAATGGAGCGTATTTGATGGAACTATTGTAAGGCTACGCGAAGTAGCGCTGGGTTATACATTGCCGAAGTCACTGCTTGCCAAGACACCATTTGGTTCAGTTGTTATCACGTTGACGGGTCGCAACCTTTGGTATAACGCACCGAACTTCCCCAAGTATTCCAAGTTTGATCCGGAAACTAGCACGTTTGGAACTTCCAATGCGCAAGGATTTGAGTATGATAACGTGCCTTCAGTTCGTCGTTACGGGATCAACCTGAGGTTAACTTTTTAATTTTTAAAGAAGATTATTATGAAGAAGATATTCAACACTGTTAACAAGTCGGTGATGGCACTACTAATGGTATTTCTTAGTGCAACATCATGCAGCGACTTTCTTGACATAAATACCGACCCAAATAATCCGTTGGATTCGCGGCTCGATCAGATACTCCCCACAGCGCAAACTGTGATCTTTGAAGGGTTCGGAAATGGGGCAGGAGGTATGTCAGACCTCGTTTCTCAATACATCCATCACACAGTCCAAAGGAATAATTCTAACTTTTACTTCTGCGCAGGTAACGAGTTCTTTATCTCTTCCGCATGGCCAAATCTTTATGCGGGTGCTCTTATGGACTTGAATGTTATAATCTCAAAAGCGACAGATAGAGAGTCATGGCACTACCTGGGTATAGCTCAAATCCTCAAGGCTTACACGTATAGCGAAATGGTGGACATGTGGGGGATGGCCGCATTTTTTGACTTTGGCCAGGGGACAGAAAATCCGTTCCCAGCATATGATGATGGTGCAGCTATTTACCCTGAGCTTTTTAACATGCTCAAAGAGGCAGTGGTAAACCTGGAAAAGGAAGCGGGAGAATCTCCCGCAGGTGACGACCTTATCTACGGTGGCGATACCGACAAATGGATAAAGTTCGCTAATTCGCTAAGGTTGAAACTTTACAACAACGTTCGGCTTACGTCTATGTATGATGATGCCGCCGTTGCTGACATCATTAACAATCAGGACGTGTTCACGGGTGTGGGAGATGGCTTTAGACTTTTGTATGGTGAAAGCAATAATCCCGATAACCGCCATCCTCTCTTTAAGCAGGACTACGTTGACCTGAATCCCAATTACATCGATCCTTACTTTTATCTCGTGATGAAGGGGGATCCTGACCTGCCAGTACTTAATCCGTTGCTCGTTGGAATTGAAGATCCAAGAATACCATATTACTTCTATAATCAGCTAACAGCAGGTGAAAACCCTCAAAATGCGACGACGTCTGCTTATTGGGACAATTTCCTCTCGATATGGTTTGCGTCTCTTAACATCGATCCAAACGAAGGGTTCGACCAAGGACAGTCGCAGACGGTAGTAGGATTATATCCTGCAGGTGGTGCATTTGATGACGGATCTGGTACGACAGCAGGTGTTGGAGCGGGCCAAAATCCTGGCCTTGGTGGAGCGAGTTATACAAGGCTGTATCCTTACCTGGCTCAATTATACGTCCGCGCTGAGCTGAGCCTCACGAAGGGAGCACCTGGGGACCCCAGAGCCCTCTTTGAACAGGCAATGCGTGCATCGTTTGCTGAAGTGAATGAACTCGCAGACGTTCCAGTCCCAGGAGAGGATGCATACATTACCGCTATCCTTGCACTGTACGACGCAGGGTCACCGGCCAAAAAACTGGAGTTAATACTCACTGAAAAGTGGATAGCTAGCTTCGGATTCAGTCTCGATATCTATTCTGACTATCGTAGAACGGGTTATCCAATAATGTTCGACCCGAATACGGATGGCAATCCGTTTACGATCCTTCAGAGGTCGTATCCGCTGTCTATTCCATATTTTGTGGATGACCTTCAAATCAATCCGAATGCAGCGCCTCAGCGCAACCCGGGTACTGACAAAGTGTTCTGGGATGTCGACTAACATTAACACCAACTGATATGAAAAATATTCTGAATTATATATTTATACTATTGTTGATCATCGCAGTTTCTTGCCGCGATGAGGAAATTGTGAGGTTTCCTGATGTGTCGTCAGGTGTTAATGCTCGCGCGATCCTTTATCCAGAACGATCCTTTATTAACTTCTCGGATCTGGCAAATGCATCCATCGCGTTCGACGTGTATTCACAGAACACTGACCTCGAAGAGATCGTCTATTCAGCAACATTTGTTGAAGCAAGCTCACCAGAAACAGTCTATCCTACGGTAGAGGCAATAACGGTTCCTGGAAGTGCTTTCGTAGAGGGCAAAGTAACCGAGCTTGAAATTACCGCCGATGAATTGGCTGCATTGTTCAATCTCCCTGGAGGAAAGGATTATTTTGAAGGTGGGGATAGGATCACATTTACAACAGTTGCAACATTAACTGATGGACGTACATTCAGCGCGGCGAATTCTGCCCCTAGTATTACAGGTGGTCCTGCCGCGAGCTTTACAACTCGGATGGATGTGTTTGTAGGCTGTCCTTCTCCACAAGCCGCAATCGCAGGAGAATACTGGTCAATCATGGAATACAATGATGCAGGTGAACCGATGGGAGACACTGTTGATGTCACTGTTACGTTTGCAGGGCCGGAACCATTCCGCTACCATGTCACGGACCATACGGTAGAGCTATACGTTCCATATGGTGGAACACAGTACGACGCTGATTTCTATGATATCTGTGGCCAGGCGATCCTGCAGCCAACAACGTCATTCGGGAATGTTGTAAACCTGCAGACCACCGACCCGAACTTTCTTGCACCGGTAATTAACACAAGTACGGAACAAACAGAGTTTGTTTTGAACTGGGATGAAACGTTCAATAACATAAAGGCATCCATTCGTTTTGTAAAAAAACCTTAATTGTCACCGCTAATGACTCGTATTATGAAGAATTCTTATTTGATTATACTGCTGTTGTTTCTGAGCGTAACGTCATGCGTTGATGATTATACAGATGCAAACCCGCCCGCGAAGCTTGATGCGCCGACCCTTCGGATTAGCGCGTCAGGAAGTAACCAAAAGATTGAGACCGTCCCCGTCAATGCCTACCAGAGCACCTACGTTGCTTATCAGACGTACGACGGCCCTGTTGAGTATACCGTATCGGTGATCGATGCGCCTGGCAAAGTGGGCGCAGTCAGTGTAGAAGGCTCAGTTCCTGATTTTGGAACCGTAACACTTGATGACGCTTCTGTTAATGCTCTCATTGGTCAGGAGGTTGGGTCATTCAAATTCACGTACACTCCAAACCCTTCATTAACTGACGGCGCTGATCGCGCGCTGAATCTTGTGATCAATGTTTCCGACAGTCAATTAAGTCAGGACGGTGAATCGTCGCCTAAAACGACCACATTAACTCTACCAACTACTCTCGCCAAATGTATTGATGAGCAGCTTGAGGAAGGATTGTATGTCGTTACTGAAGCAAGCGGAAACCTGGATGGAGGTGTACCCTATACGCTGGACGATCTGAAGACTGATGCTGGTGTGGATGAGATCCTCGTTGAAGTCACAATCGATAGACCTGGGCTCTATACAGTTGATGAAGTTACAGGAGGTGTTTGGCCAGTTTATTACACAGGCCGGGCTAATCCTGCATTGAAGGTTGATTTTTGTGGAACTACATTATCCGGACATGCAGGTGAATTAACCGCAGGGACTGCACCTGGTCCATTGAGGACATTTACCATCGACGGCGTCGTGAATGGTGATGGCACAATAGACATAACTTGGTCGTACGAACGTACCGATGGCGCTGCAACGCCCGCAGACCCTGCGAAGGGTACGTACACAATAACAAAACTTGAATAACAACTAACATTAAGAAGCGCCTTCGTTGTTGAAGGCGTTTCTTAATGTTCTTTTTTCAGGGTAATACGTTTGTAAATTGGCGGTTTTACTTAACGCATTTGAGGGATTGATCTTAGTGCGCCGAAAAACTACATAGGTTTGAATTTATTATGAGATACTATATTCTTTTTTTAATCTCTGTGACTTTCCTCAATTGTTACGCACAGAGCAGTGCTATCCCCCAAAATGTGAGAGCAGTTAATACGATTGAACGGCTAACTGATTCGAATGGATTGGGGAACAATGAAATGTTGTACGGTATCCCGCTTCCTGAAGGAAAAGTCGTTGGAGACACTTATTTATCAACTGAGTGGAAGAGGTCAGTCATACTGTTGTACGATAACAATAAACTCATTGAAGGTTTTCCGGTCCGCTATGATATCAAGTCGGATGATCTTGAAGTGAAGGGTCGCAGTGACATAAAAGTATTGGAAGGTCGAAAGATCAAGAGCTTTATGTGGATTGATTCGTCCAGATCAGAACCGTATTATTTTGTCAATGCCAAGGATTTTAAAGTGGGTGGCGTTCCGTTAACCGGATTCTTTGAAGTGCTGGCTGATGGGAATTCGCCTTTGTTCAAGAAGGTGAACATAAGTGTTAAGAAAGCTGATTACAACGTGACGCTGAATATGGGCAGCCGCGATGATAAGATCCTAAAAAATTCAACTTACTATTTTGCCGATGGTAACCGTGTCTCTGAAATTCCGGGAAGTAAGAAGAAATTCCTGCAGCTATTAAAGTCAAAGGCTGACGAGGTAGAATCATACATGGACGAAAATGGGCTGTCGATAAAAAAAGAAGAAGAGCTTGTCGCAATATTCAAGTATTACAATTCGCTCAACAATAACTAGGCGGGACCCGCTGCTACCTCCACCTGTAAAATTTACGATTTATAGTCACGACATTTCTTCATAGCTTAGGAGCTTAAGCTTAACGTTATGAAGAAGGTTCTGTTTTTTATCCCATTGCTGGTTATATCGTTTGCTTTTGCCCAGCGCAAAAAGGAAACGCCGACTCCTCCGCAATCCGCAGAGGGTGGTATCCAAAGTAAGGTCGCGGGTATGCAGTCCTTTCCTGGTTTCTTCGAGTTTTTCTACGACGCCAAGCAAGACAGGGTCTTGTTGGTGATCGACAAGTTTGATTCGGAGTTTCTCTATATAAGCTCGCTCTCCGCTGGAGTGGGTTCAAACGATATTGGTCTGGATCGCGGACAGCTTGGGGGCGAACACATCGTAAAATTTGAACGGAGGGGTCCGAAGGTATTGATGGTAGAACCAAACTATAAATACCGCGCGATTTCTGATAACCCCGACGAAAGGCGCGCCGTGCAAGAAGCATTTGCTCAATCCGTCTTGTGGGGTTTTACAGTGGAAGCCGAAGAAGCGGGCAAAGTTTTAGTGGATGCATCAAACTTTTTCTTGCAGGATACTCATGACGTTATAAGGACACTACGTTCAACTAATCAGGGAAATTACTCGCTCGACAAGTCGCGTTGTGCCTTTTATGTGCCGAGGATCAAGAATTTTCCCCAAAATTCTGAATTTGAAGTGACGCTTACGTTTACTGGTGACGGCACGGGTGCGTATATCCAAAGCGTGACGCCTACACCGTCCGTAGTAACCGTTCGACAACATCATTCATTTGTTCAGTTGCCGGATAACAACTATAAGCCAAGAAAATTTGACCCACGTGCAGGTTATTTCGGGATCTCATTCTACGATTATGCAACACCTATAAACCAACCGATCGACAAAAAATTTATAGCACGTCATAGATTGGAAAAGAAGGATCCTTCCGCAGCGACTAGCGAAGCAGTTGAGCCGATCGTTTACTATCTGGATCGTGGCACACCCGAGCCTATAAGGTCCGCTCTGCTCGATGGAGCCAGGTGGTGGAATCAGGCGTTCGAAGCAGCCGGTTATAAAGACGCTTTTCGAGTGGAGATGATGCCGGAAGGCGCCGATCCCATGGACGTGAGGTATAATGTTATTCAATGGATACATCGATCGACAAGAGGATGGTCGTATGGTGCTACCGTGACTGATCCGCGCACAGGTGAGATAATCAAAGGCCATGTGTCGCTGGGTTCATTGCGGGTACGTCAGGATTATCTCATTGCAGAAGGGCTGCTCGCACCTTATGAAGATGGAAAAGCCGCGTCAGATGAAATGGAAAAAATGGCATTGGCCAGATTACGTCAATTGTCTGCTCACGAGGTTGGTCATACGATTGGACTTGCTCATTCGTATTCTTCAAGCGGCGAAGGGAACGCTTCTGTAATGGATTACCCCCATCCCTATGTAAAGATCGAAAATGGGAAACTGAGTCTGCGTGAAGCTTATGACAACAAAATTGGAGAGTGGGATAAGGTGGCAGTAGCCTTTGGTTATCAGGACTTTCCGGACGGCACCGACGAAGCAAAAGCGCTTAATGATATTATTCAGGAATCTCTTAAAGACGGGCTGTCCTTTCTGTCAGACCAGGACGCCAGGCCTCTCGGCGGTGCACATCCCTATACACATCTTTGGGACAACGGAAAAAGTGCATCAGATGAGTTGAAACGGGTACTTGAAATCCGTGCGATTGCACTAAAGAATTTTGGCGAACGGAATATCAAACCCGGTGCGCCTATGTCTACGGTGGAAGAAGTACTCGTTCCAATGTATTTCTTTCACCGTTATCAATCGGAGGCGACTGTTAAATTGATCGGGGGACTCAATTATAGATATGCTCTCCGCGGCGACGGACAGATAGTCACTGAGTTAGTTCCGCCTGCCGAACAGATGAAGGCTCTTGATATGCTAACACTGACAATTGAGCCGTCCACGTTGATGCTACATGAGAATATCCTTCGAATTATTCCTCCGCGACCTATGGGATATGCGCGACATCGAGAATTGATCAATTCACGAACGGATCTCACTTTTGATGCTCTTTCCGCGGTGGAAAGTGCTGCAGGTATGACGTTGGGTATGATCTTGCACCCTGCGCGTGCAGGAAGATTGGTAGAGTATCATTCCCGTGATTCAAAACAACCTAGCCTTGAGACGGTCATTGATAAATTAATAAACTCGACGTTCAAAAGCCCTCAAAAAAATGGTTATGAAGGCATCGTTCAGATCACCGTGAATGACGTTTTTGTCAATGCGTTAATAAGACTAGCGGCAAACCAGTCAGCTTCAACGCAGGTCAGGTCCGTCGCTTTCTTGAAATTGAATCAGTTAGATTCCTGGATAAAAGAACGAATAAAAGCAGTTGCTGACGAAGATTGGAAGGCTCATTACATGTATGCCCAGGAGCGCATTCGAACTTTCATGGACGATCCGCAGGAATTTAAGATTGAGTTCGAATTGAATCCGCCGCCTGGTCAGCCAATTGGCGCAAATAGCAGCGACTTCTGCGGTAGTTTTTGAACCGCAACGTCGTTGCTACCCTTGTTTTTTGTTTTCTTTTTACAAGGGTCAGGCATGTAGGATTTCAGGTCTTTTTGACGGAAAATTATATTCAGGCTTGTCGAAGTTGCATGATCCTGCCTAAACAGGACATTTTTTATGTTGCTTCGTGCACTCATTGTCTTAATCTTTTTACATGCTACTTCCTTCTGTTTCGCACAGGTCACTGAAGCAGATAGTCTCGAGAATATTACCCAAATCGGTCCAGCAGACACATCCAAGGTTTGGAATCTTAATAAACTGGTTGCAATTGTTCGCGAAAAGGACAGTAACAAAGCTTTGAAATTTGCCACGCAGGCCAAGGAACTTGCAATCCTATTGAACTACGAAAGAGGCCTGGCACAATCTCTGGAAAATCTCGGTTGGATCCATTACCGGAAGGGAGATTATTCAAAGGCATTTGAGTTGTCGGTTGAAGCGATGAACATCAGCGAGAAATTACAGGACAAATGGTTAATTGCCCGTTGTCTCAATAACGTTGCTGCAATCAACTACGAACAGAATCAACATGTTCTGGCAATCGAAAATTTCAAGAAGGCAATCGCCGTGAGTAATGAGATTGGTGATGGACAGGGCATTGCGCGCAGCCTCAACAATGTTGCTTATTGCTTCTTACGCCTGAAAGAACTGGACTCTGCGAGATACTATGCTGAACGCGGTATTGAAGCAAGTCGTCGTTACGATAAGCCCTATCTCGAAGGTTTTGCATTGAGAACTCTTGGAGACGTCGACTTCAATGAAAAGAATTATGAACATGCTTTGGATAAGTATGAACAGGTGATCGAAATGGCGAACAAGCTTGAAAATGTGTTCCTCAAAGTCTCAACGATACACCGGATGGGAGAAACATATGTACTGCTAAACAAACATGAGCAGGCCCTGGCTTATCTTTTGAAAAATATTTCGATGGCGAAACAATTTGAGTTTCGCAGCGAACTTGAGCGGTCACTAAAGTTGATTTCCGAGATCTACGCCAAGCAGAAACAGGTTGCAAAGGCTTTTGATTATCAGAAACAATACCTTGCAGTGCACGATTCGCTTTATGAGCAGAGAAGCAGTGAACAGATGGCTTTGATGCAGGTGAAATTTGATTCGGAAATGAAAGAAGCGAAGATTGAACTGCTGACGAAAGATGCTCGGT
>Ga0111538_10014379_pt1 | contig 10430 bp, 6 predicted proteins | sample SoiMethybrSBSTD1_FD_79669 | JGI IMG/M metagenome (GOLD analysis project Ga0111538, IMG submission 79669) | Bulk soil microbial communities from a Populus tree surrounding site in Tennessee, USA - Soil MetaG P. TD hybrid SBSTD1 (version 2)... | ecosystem: Environmental > Terrestrial > Soil > Tree... | reverse complement strand
TTGCCAGGCCACGCTCGCGCGCGGGTCATCGGTGGCGTACTGCGGATTGCCCGGTAGAAGCTCGAACCCCAGAAGCCGGTTGACGTCAGGAGGACCGAAGCGACCATGCACCGGGGAGCCGACCTGGTCGCGTTGCGAGGGCGCGGCGAAGAACTGCGCAGCGCCGATCGTGACGAGCAGCAGCACGACCATCCCGGTCAACGCGCCGACTGCGGAGCCGCGGGAGCGATCACCGGGCACCCCGAGGATGCGGCGTACGCGCCTGACCAACGAGCCGCTGGTTGCCGAAAGCACCAGCCGCGGCGCCGTCGTATTCCAGGCCGCCAGCTCCGTCAGCGCTTCGGCATAGCGCACTGGATCGCCACAGGCCGCGACCGCCACATCGTCGCAGCAATGTTCGCGTTCCGTGCGGATCCGTGACGACACCCACCACACCGCGGGGTGGTAGAACAACAGGGTTTCGGCAAGCACCTGGAGAAGATTCACGATGCCGTCGTGCCGCCGGATGTGCGCGAGCTCGTGAGCCAGAATCGCTTCAACCTGTTCGGGAGTCAGCGCGGCGAATGCCGCGATCGGCAGCAGCACGACCGGCCGGAGGTATCCGACGACGGTCGGCGTCTCGACCATTGCCGCATCGACGATGCGCAGCGCGCGGTTCAGACCGAGCCGGTCTGCGACACGTTGTGCCTCCGCTGACCATCGTGATGGCGCCATCGTCAGTGCCGTCCGATGGATGCGGTGCACCCGCCATGCGCCGCTGGCGAGCCGAAGCGCAAGCAGCGCCACACCAACGAACCATACCGGGACGAGCAACGGCAGCAGCGTGTCAACCGTGACGCCGGCGCGCAGGCTGTCGACAGGTGTGCGGACGATCGTCGTCACCGCAGCGGCAGGTAGTGTCGCTTCCGTTTCGGATGACTTCGAGATCAGTGTCAGCGTAGCGATCTCGTCCAGGTCTTTCGAGAGGGTGATTGCGGTGATCGCCGGCGCCACCAGCATTGCGCCGAGCGCTACACACGCCGTTGCGTAACGAACGGTTGCCGCGGAGCCGCGAAGCACTCTCAACAGAACCGCAGCGAGGAGCCCGATCACCGTGCCCTGCCACACGAAATGCACCAGCGTCCAGCCCGTGACGTACGTCCAGGTCGTCATTTCCGCCCTCCGCGATGTGCATCCAGCAGTTTTCGGATTTCCGCGATCTCTTCCGGCGACGTTTCTCCGGCGGCGAGTGCCTGCAGCACGAGCTTGGCGGCCGATCCGTCGAATGCGCGTTGCATGAGATCGGTGACGAGCTGCTTTTGCGTGTGGTCCTCCGAATACGCCGCTTGATAGACATGCGACCGCGTCGTGTCGTCACGGCGCACGAGACGCTTCTCCGTCATGATCTGGAGGAGCTTGAGCACGGTGGTATAGGCGCCCTCGCGTCCGAGGGCCTCGGCCACCTCGCGCACGGTGCTCGGACCGCGCGCCCACAGCACGCGCAGAATCGCGAGCTCGGCCTCGGTTGGTTTCCGCTGACGCTTCATGCCAGCGATTGTCTACGAGGACATTCGTAGTTGTCAATACGAACGTATTCGTACAAAGGCTGGTTGGTGGATAGTGGGTAGTGGATAGTGGGTAGTGGTTGGCAGGGAGTTGGCGGTTGGCAGGTGGTGGCAGTTGCCCGTCACTTTCGACGGCCGCAGAATTGGCGAGGATTCCCGAAGATCGCGATGCCGGCGCAACCGTCTACAATGCCGGCGCCTGGAGGCTCAATGTCACGCGCCAGTTATGCGTTCATCGGCGTTGCTGCCGTCGGTCTGGTGGTGCTGGTCGCGATCCCAGTGTCCGCGCAGGAAGTCGATCTCGCGGGCATGTGGTCCGCGACGATGGGCAACTTCGAAGAGCTGCCGTTGCGAGGCGATCCCGGCGTCGAGGTTGGGGAGTACAACGGCGTGCCGCTCAACGAGGCCGCACGACAGCACGCGCAAAGCTGGATGCCGACGATCCACTCGCTGCCCGAATGGCAGGGACGTCCGCATCCGGTGACGTACTCGATGCGCGCGCCGCAGCCGAATTTCCGGATGGGCACGATCGTCGATCAAGCGTCGGAGCAGCTGATCGCCTACACGGTGACCGGACTGTTCGGTCGCGCCGACCGCACGATCTGGATGGATGGCCGGCCGCATCCCTCGAAGTACGCCGAGCACAAGTGGCAGGGATTCTCGACGGGTGAGTGGCAGGACGGCATGCTCAAGGTGACGACGACGCATATCAAGTACAGCTTCGTGCACCGCAACGGCATCCCGCTGAGTCCCTATGCGGTGATGACGGAGTACTACTCTCGTCACGGTGATCTGCTGACGCTCGCGATCATCGTCGAGGACCCGATCTATCTCGACGAACCGATGGTGCGGACGGCGACGTTCAAGTGGAATCCGACGCAGACGATCCCGCGGGCGTTGCCGTTCGAAGTTGCCGAGGAGCTCCCGTCGCTGCAACGGGGACAGGTTCCGGCGTATCCACTCGGTGCGCAGCATCCCGAGTACGCGCAGCGGCGCGGCTTGCCGTTCGAGGCCTCGCTCGGCGGCGCTGCAACGATGTATCCCGAATACGTCAAGCGATTGAAGGCACTGATGAACGCGGCGCCATCGACCACCGCATCCGCGACCAAACAGGAACGGGCGAAGTGAATCGGCTGTCGCTGGCTGCCGCATGTGTCCTGTCGCTGGGCGTCTCCGGCGTCAGCGCGCAATTCAATCCACGTCCCCAGAAGCCGGCCTATGACGATGGGCAGGTTGAAGTCGTGCCGGTGCAGGGCAATGTGTATCTCGTGGCCGGATCGGGAGCGAACATCGCGGTACAGTCGACGCCTGACGGTCTTCTGCTGGTGGACGCAAGCGTTGCGGAGATGAGCGAGAAGGTCCTTGCCGCTCTTCGCACGATCTCCGATAAACCGGTTCGTCAGATCATCAACACCAGCGCTGACGAGCTGCACACCGGCGGCAACGAGCGGCTCTCAGCCGCCGGTGCGAACCTCAATGCAGGTGTCGGAGGGCAGAACGGGCGCGAGCCGAAGCGGCTCGACGGCGCTCCCGTGATCGCGCACGAGAAAGCTCTGCATCGCATGAGCGGCCTGCTCGGCGAGCCGGCGCGAATGCCGTATGGAGTGTGGCCGCACGACACGTTCTACTCGGACCGCAAGTCGTTCTTCTTCGGCGGGGAAGTGGTCGACATCCTCTATCAACCGGCGGCACACTCAGATGGCGACGTCATCGTCTGGTTCCGGAAGTCGGACGTGGTCGCGGCGGGCGACATCTTCACGACCACGACCTACCCGATGATCGACGCAAAGCGCGGCGGCACCATCAAGGGAACGCTCGATGCGCTGAACAACATCCTCGACATCGCCGTGCCCGAGTTCAACGACCAGGGCGGTACACTGATCGTGCCGGGTCACGGGCGCATCGGCAACGAGTCGGACGTCGCGGAATATCGCGACATGAACACCATCATTCGCGACCGTATTCAGGAGATGGTGAAGAAGGGTGCGACGCTGCAGCAGGTGAAGGCCGCGCATCCGACGCTGGACTACGACGGCGTTTACTCGACGCCCGCGTGGACGGGTGAGATGTTCGTGGACGCGATCTACCGGGAGTTGACGGGAAAGTAAAACGTATGAACCGGCGTTCCCACGGCGCGTCGCTTGCGCGGCGCTGAGGGAGTCCCGGGACCGCCTGAGCTAGAGCCCGGCGGCGGGGTCCTGCGGGTGCTGCAGCCGTGCGGGCGCCAGCGTGGTCGTCATCAAGTGAAGCACGGCACCTAAGACGGCTCGTGCTCCGGCCATGGCCAGGGTCGATGCGAGCGCCAGCAACACCAAAAGGGTCAATCCGTCCATACACTTCCTCTATGAGCACAGAGCGTGCCGCTTTGGACAGTTCATCGGCACATATGCTCGAGAGCATTAGTCGGCCGAAATCGATTGGCGAATCGAACGCGCGATGTCATTTCGTCGCCATCGCTGTCGGCGGTTCGGCCAGAGGGTGGCGGCGTTACGATCACGCAATGACGCGAAGATGCACGGCGATCGGAATCCTGATGATGACCGTGACGGCTCTCGTCGCGGCGGGTGATACATCGTCGACACCGTCCAAGGCGACCGCCGACGCCGCCGTGAAGGCAATCCAGAAGGATCGCGCCGACACGGAGAAGTGGCTGCGCTCCGATCCCACCTCCTATCTGGCGGCCGTCGCCCGGACGAATTTCGAGGGCCGCAAAATGCTGACGGTGGGCCGTGCAGACGACAACGACGTCCGCCTCCAGAGCGCTGACGTCGCCGCGCATCACCTTCGCGTGACCGTGGAGGGAGCGCAGTTCCACGTGCAGGCGGTCGATTCGGGTGCCCAGTTCAAGGTGGGCGAGAAACAGCAGCGGGACGCGACGGTCGGTCCGTCACGCGTTGGCATCGGACGGTTCTTCCTGCGGCTGTCGCATCAGAACTTCCCGGCGATCATCGTCTTCGACCCGACGAGTCCGCGGTTCAAGGAATACAAAGGGCTGAAGTACTTCCCAATCGACCTGGCCTACCGCTACGAGCTCGCGCTCGTCCCGAATCCGAAGCGCGAACCGGTCGTGATCATGTCGACGCAGGGATCGCCGCGGAAAGGCGTTCGCGCGGGGTGGTTCGACTTCGTGGTCGGCGGGACGCCCGCACGCGTGGAGGTGACGCGTCTGCTCGAACCTGGCGTCGGCGAAAACGATCTGTCGATCTTCTTCCGCGACGCGACGAGCGGCAACGCATCGTACGGCTTCGGCCGTTATGTCGACCCCGTCAAGCAAGCGAACGGCAGGTACGTCGTCGACTTCAACATGGCGTACAACCCCGCCTGCGCGTTCTCCGACTACTACAACTGCCCGGTGCCGCCGAAGGAGAACAACCTGCGCGTCGCCATTCGGGCAGGCGAGATGGATTCGCATTACCACTAAGAACCTCAAACCCCAAATCCCAAACCCCAAATCCCAATTCGAAATTTCCGAACACGATAACTTCGGGATTCAAATTTCTTGTTGGCGATTTGGCTTTGGGGTTTGGGATTTGGGATTTGACGATGTCCACCACACGTCTCTACCTGGTCCGTCACGGCGCGACGCAGTTGACGGCGGAAGGGCGATTTGCGGGGAGCGTCGGCGTCGATCTCTCTGACGAAGGCCGATGGCAGGCCGAGCACCTCGGCGATCGCCTGCGGGCGGAGGCGATTTCCGCTGCCTATACCAGTCCGTTATCGCGCGCGCTCGACACCGCACGGATCGTTTGCCACGCGTGCGGACTCACGTCGATCTCTCGTGATGGATTGCGCGAGATCGGTCACGGCCATTGGGAAGGGCTGACGCGAGCGGAAGTGGAGACGCGCTTTGCGGCGGAGTACGCGGCCTGGGAAGAAGATCCGTTTACGTTCGCGCCTGAAGGGGGAGAGTCCGGCGTCGCCGTGCTCGCGCGAGCGTTGCCGGTGATTCGCGAGATCGTCACGACGCACGCCGGTCAGCGTGTGCTGGTCGTCTCGCACAAGGCGACGATCCGCCTGCTGCTCAGCAGCCTTCTCGGCTTCGATGCACGCGGGTATCGCGACCGCCTCGACCAGGCTCCGGCGTGCCTGAACGTGCTCGACTTCCGCGATCCCGTTCGCGCGCGGCTGATGCTGTTCAACGACACGTCGCACTACGCGGAACGCCCGCGAGTTGCCACCGAGAGCCTGTCGAAATGGTGGGACGAGCGGTGATATCCTCCGCGCCATGGACGAATTGAATCGCCGAGAGTTTCTGGCCGCTGCCGTTGCGGCTCCTGCCGTCGCCCAGGCGGCGCGACCTGCGCAAGCATCGCGATCGGGCGGGCTGGTCGTGTGCATGCACGAGGCGACGTCCGATCGCTTCGATTTCCAGGCGGCCATGGAAGGCTGGGCGAAGGCGGGCATTCGCGCGGTCGAGCCGAACCTGATGAAGGTCCGCGAGTTCGCGCAGAAGAACTCGCCGGCGGCCGCTCGTCGACTGCTCGACGATCTGGGTTTGAAGGCGATGTCGTCGAGCAATCAGCTGGGGATTCCCGAGCCGGGAGAAGGCCGTGCGCAGGCGCTCGAAGATCTGAAGTGGAAAGTGGAGCTTGCGAAACAGATTGGCGCCGATCGGATCGTCTGTCCGTCGGCGGGCCCCGGCATGTACACCCTCGACGACTACAAGCGAGGCGCGGACAATCTGCGCGAGGCGGCGGAGATCGCCAAGCCGTTCGGCGTGACGCTGATGCTGGAGTTCGCGCGGACGTCTCGCTTTGCCGCGTGTCTGCCGACGGCATTGAAGCTCGTTCGCGAAACGAACCATCCGAACGTGCGCGTGATGATGGACACCTATCACTTCTGGGGCGGCACGAGTAAGTTCGAGGATCTGGAGCTGTTGCGCGACGGCGAGCTGCACCATCTCCACTTCGAGGACGTCCCCGCCGACCCGCCGCGCGAGATTCTCGGTCAGCCCGATCGCGTGTTTCCGGGAGAAGGGATCGCGCCGCTCAAGCGCATCATCGAGGTCTTGAAGCGGAAGAAGTACGCGGGCGCCGTGTCGCTCGAGATGTTCAATCCGATGATCCAGGCGATGGACCCCTTCGAGGTTGCGAAGAAGGCGAGAGCAGCGATCGAGCCGCTGATCGCTTAGCCCATCAACCCGCTCGCCTTCCCCGGCGCGATTCCTTGTTGCCGCGCGCGGACTTCGGCCCTACAATCCCCGCCACTGGCGCCGAGTCCGCGCCCTAATCATTGCTGCTCGCGGTGGCCCCGCTCGCCACCGGTCGATTCATCAGGCGCCCTCGACGCCGCGCTTCCTGCTCTTGTTTTGGCTTGCTTCGTCAGTCGGCGACCGTTTGGCCCGTACCTGACGCAACCCGTGGAGGCGTTATGACAACCAGACTCGGTGCGATCGCGTGTGCATGCGCGCTGCTCATGGCCATGAGTGTCACTGCGTGGGCACAGGGATTCCAGGGCGGTATTCGCGGCGCCGTGCACGATCCAGGTGGTGTCATCCCTGGCGCTGAAGTCACGCTGATCAATGAAGGCACCACCGCCTCGCGCACCACCACGACCAACGCCGTCGGCGAATACAGTTTTCCCAATCTCGCGCCGGGCACCTACACGATGACGGCCGCGCTGGCCGGCTACCGGACCTATCAGCAGACCGGTATCCGCGTCGGCACGCAACAGTTCATCACGCTCGACATCACGCTGGAACTCGGGCAGGTGCAGGAGACGATTTCCGTCACCGCCGCGACACCGCTGATTGAAACGTCCAACGCCTCGACCGGCACGGTGCTCGACGTCGACTCGCTGCAGACGCTTCCGTCGGCTGGCCGTGCGGCGTTCCTGATTGGGACCACGGTCCCGACCGTCATCCCGTCGGGCGACACGCAGTTCAATCGTCAGCAGGATCAGACGAACGCGTCGCTGTTGTCGCTCGGCGGAGGCACGCGGCGCGGGAACAACTACACGCTCGACGGCGTGCCGATTACCGACCTGCGCAATCGCGCGAGCGCGAATCCCTCGATCGAAGCGCTGGAAGACGTCAAAGTGCAGGTGCACACCTACGACGCGGAGATGGGTCGTACCGGCGGGGGCGTGTTCAACACGACGTTGAGATCCGGCACGAACGATCTGCATGGATCCGGCTTCTTTCAGACCCGCCCCATCTGGGGACAGAACAACAACTACTTCAGCGAGAAGGCGGGCCGGCCCAAACCCGACAGCCCGTACTATCTCGGCGGCGGCTACGTGGGCGGCACCATCTACCGCAACCGGACGTTCTTTCTCTTTGCCACCGAGGATTATCACGACGTCCAGACGCGGAACGTCAGCGTCACCATGCCGACTGCGGCCGAACGCGCGGGCGACTTCTCACAGACGACCAACACCGCGGGACAACTCGTCGCGATTTATGACCCGCTGACAGGATTGCCGTTCGCCGGCAATCGTATTCCGGCGAGCCGGATCAACCCGGTGGCGGCGGCGATGTTGAAGTACCTGCCGCTGCCAGACGTGGAGCGGGACAACGGGACCGCGAACTACACACGCACGTCACAGATCAACAACAAGTTCCAGCAGATGTACTCGGTCAAGCTGGATCACAAGTTCACCGACCAGGTGACGCTCTCCGGGTTCTACCTGTACAACCACACGGACGAGCCCGAAGCGAACTATTTCGGGAGCGCGACTCAGGACGATCCGAACCGCTTTGCCGATCCGAACGACTACCTCCTGAAGCGGCGGCCGAAGATTCTGGCGCTGAACAACACGTGGGTGTTGAGCAACAGCTCGTTGCTGTCGCTGCGGTACGGCCTCACGCGTTTTCCCGATAACGACACGCTCAGCATCGAGTTCGATCCGCGCACGCTGGGCTTCTCGCAAACGTTCGCCAATCAGGTCCAGTTGAACAAGTTTCCGATGGTGCGCATTCGCGGTTACGACCAGAGCAGCCCCAACTCACGCACGTTTGGCCAGTACAACCCGACGGAGATCAACTGGAAGTCGAGCAGCGCCAACGCCACGTTCTCCAAACTGGTCAGCACCCATACCTTCAAACTGGGTGGCGACGTTCGAAAGATCGGCGTCGATACGTTGATCTGGGGCGATGGTGCCGGCTACTTCGATTTCGACAAGGACATGACCTCGTCCAATGGTGGTACGGGCAGCACGATAGACGGCAACGCGTTTGCGGCATTCCTGCTTGGCTACCCCTCGTCGCTCTCGACGCGCGAGAGTCGACTGTCGGTATCCACGCCGTTGAACGTGTTCGCGTATTACTACGGCGGCTACGCGCAGGATGACTGGCGCGTCAACTCGAAGTTGACGGTGAACTACGGGCTGCGCCTCGAGCACGAGGACGGGCTGCGCGAGGAAGACAACAACATCACCGTCGGCTTCGATCGCAACATGACGAGTGCATTGTCGGCGATCGTCATTCCCGCCGACCCGATTGCGGGAGCAGCGGCGCGGCAGGTGAGTGGCGGCCTGATGTACGCGGGTGTCGACGGTAACGCGGTCACGCAGGGGAACCCGCCGAAGGTCAAATGGTCGCCACGCGTCGGCGCGACATATGCCATCACGCCGAAGACGGTCCTCCGCGGAGGTTACGGTCTGTACTGGGCCCCCTTCAACTATCCGATTCCAAGCACCTCGGCCAGCAACTACGGCCAGGTTGGCTACACGCAGAACACGATTCTCAGCACGAGCCGCAGCAGTCCGACGACGCTCGACAATCCGTTCCCGTCTGGGATTCAGCAGCCGACGGGAAACAGTCTTGGCGCGCTGACAAGTCTCGACAGCATCATCAGCTACGTCGATCAGAACCGCACGGCGCCACGCGTGCACCAGTTCTCAGTCGACGTGCAGCGCGAGCTGCCTGGGAACATGGCGTTCGTGGCGACGTACATGGGCGCGCGCAGCGATCACGTCGGCCTCGGTGGATCTGCCGACATCGGCATCAACATCAATCAGCTCGACCCGAAGTATCTGGCTCTGGGATCGGCGGCGCTCGATCAGCAGCTTCCGAATCCGTTCTTCGGAAATACCAGTGTCCCGCGCTCGCTCTCCGGTCTGGCGACACTCCCGCGCTGGCGCTTGCTGCTGCCGTTCCCGCAATACCGCCAGATCAATGCGCGTCAGGTCACCGAAGGCATCACTCGCTATCACGCTGGTGTGTTCGAGGTGACCAAGCGCATGTCGCACGGCATTGGCGGTCGCTTCAGCTACACCTACAGCGTGCTCAAGGACAACCAGATCGGCGAGGACAACTTCTACATGACGGTGTCTCCCGCCCTGCCGGTGAACAACTACAACTACCTGCCGTGGGCGCCGAAGTGTGCTGATGGACAGGAGTTCGCCACCGCGTGCTACGACCCGCGCGCCGAGTACGGCTACAGCATCCTCGACGTACCGCATCGCATCATCTTCGCGCCCATCGTCGAACTGCCATTCGGCTCGGGACGGAAGTGGGCGGCAGGTCGTGCGGCGGACCTGCTGATCGGCGGGTGGACGATTTCTGCGGCGATCAACCTGCAGAGCGGCTTCCCGATCAACATCCAGCAGGCGGCCGACTCACGGCTCGGCGGCAGCAACGCGAATCGTCCGAATCTCGTGCCCGGCGTGAGCCCGGAGACGACCGGCAGCTTCGAGGATCGGCTGGCCTCGGACGACCATCCCACGGCCACCTGGGTGAACCTTGCGGCGTTCACGCTGGCGCCGGCGGGCGCGTTCGGCAACGCGCCGCGGACGATTACCGACGTACGCACGCCGCCGCAGTACAACGCGGATGCGTCGTTCATCAAGAACTTCAGGGTAGGGCAAGGCAAGCTGGCGCAGTTGAAGATCGAGGTGCTGAACGTGCTGAACCGGCCGAACGTGCGCGCGCTGCGCGGCGCGAAC
>Ga0111538_10014378_pt1 | contig 10431 bp, 8 predicted proteins | sample SoiMethybrSBSTD1_FD_79669 | JGI IMG/M metagenome (GOLD analysis project Ga0111538, IMG submission 79669) | Bulk soil microbial communities from a Populus tree surrounding site in Tennessee, USA - Soil MetaG P. TD hybrid SBSTD1 (version 2)... | ecosystem: Environmental > Terrestrial > Soil > Tree... | reverse complement strand
GCGGCCCTTTTGGAACAGCCGCTATCCTGAAATTACTTTTCACTTCCTTTGTCTTTCAACGTTCCTTGCTCTTTGTTCAATATTTGCATTTGCAGCCTGAAAATCGCAGAAAAATATCGAGCAAGGAACAAGGAATTATGAATATTAAGTACGCCTCATAAAAAAAAGAGGCCGCCCTTTATCGAGACAGCCTCCTAACCTTAACTACTTATTTATTGCTACTACTTACTTCTTGTTATCATTCACTTCTTCGTACTCAACATCCGATACATTGTTTCCATCGGAACCTGAGCCTTGTGATCCTTGTGAAGGACCACCCGCATTGGCACCAGGGTTAGCAGATTGACCGCCTCCTGAAGCTGCATACATCTCTGCAGATGCTGCTTGCCACGCAGTGTTAAGTGCATTGACTCCATTGTCGATGCCGGCGAGATCCTGGCTTTTGTGAGCCGTTCTCAGTTGCTCAAGCGCGCTGTTGATCGCACTCTTATTGCTTTCTGAAAGCTTGTCGCCGTATTCCTTCAGCTGCTTCTCAGTCTGGAAGATCATCGTATCGGCCTGGTTAATCTTTTCAGCGGTTTCTTTCGCTTTGCGATCAGTGTCGGCATTTGCCTGAGCTTCCTGCTTCATCTTCTGAATTTCCGCATCAGTCAATCCTGAAGAAGCTTCGATCCTGATCTTCTGTTCCTTGCCTGTTCCTTTGTCTTTAGCTGATACGTGCAGGATTCCGTTCGCATCAATGTCGAATGTTACTTCAACCTGAGGCATTCCACGAGGTGCCGGCGGAATTCCATCAAGGTGGAATCTTCCTATCGTCCGGTTATCTTTCGCCATCGGACGTTCACCTTGCAATACATGTATCTCTACCGAAGGTTGGTTATCCGATGCAGTTGAGAACACTTCTGATTTCTTTGAAGGTATAGTTGTGTTCGATTCGATCAGTTTGGTGAATACTCCACCGAGCGTTTCGATACCGAGAGAAAGCGGTGTTACATCAAGCAACAACACATCTTTAACTTCACCAGTTAACACACCACCCTGGATTGCAGCGCCAATTGCGACAACTTCGTCCGGGTTCACACCTTTCGAAGGCTTCTTACCGAAGAATTTTTCAACTTCATCAACGATCCTTGGGATACGTGTCGAACCTCCGACAAGTATTACCTCGTCGATCTGATATACGTTTACCCCGGCGTCAGCTACCGCCTTACGGCATGGTTCCAGCGTTCTGCGGATCAGATCGTCAACCAGTTGCTCGAATTTCGCGCGGCTTAATTTCTTCACAAGGTGTTTCGGCACACCATCAACCGAAGTAACATACGGTAAGTTAACTTCTGTTTCCATTGAGCTAGACAACTCGATCTTGGCTTTTTCTGCAGCTTCCTTCAAACGTTGCAATGCCATCGGGTCTTTCCGTAAGTCGACGCTTTCTTCTCTTTGAAATTCTTCGGCTAACCAGTTCATTATACGCATGTCAAAGTCGTCACCACCAAGGTGGACGTCACCGTTGGTTGATTTTACTTCAAACACACCTTCGCCTAATTCAAGTACTGAGATATCGAATGTACCACCACCTAAGTCGTACACAGCGATCTTCATATCGTGATGCTTTTTATCAAGACCGTAAGCCAACGCAGCGGCTGTTGGTTCGTTGATAATACGTTTCACATCAAGCCCTGCGATTTGTCCGGCTTCTTTTGTCGCCTGACGCTCTGCGTCGTTAAAGTATGCGGGAACAGTAATAACTGCTTCCGTTACGGTTGTACCAAGATAGTCTTCAGCAGTGCTCTTCATTTTTTGAAGGATCATTGCTGAAATTTCTTGTGGAGTATAAAGACGGTCACCGATACGAACCCGTACAGTGTTGTTGTTGCCGGATTCGATCTGATAAGATACCATCTTCTTTTCTTCGCTAACTTCATTAAAGCTCTTTCCCATGAAACGCTTTATCGAAGACACCGTATTTTTAGGGTTGGTAATGGCTTGACGCTTGGCAGGATCACCAACCTTGCGCTCACCTTTACCATTGTCTAAAAAGGCGACGATTGAGGGCGTAGTTCTACGACCTTCGCTGTTTGCAATTACTACAGGCTCGCTACCCTCCATTACAGATACGCAGGAGTTCGTGGTTCCTAAGTCTATGCCAATTATTTTTCCCATATGTTCAATTATTTTGAGATCTAAAGTATTTCCTTCTCTTCAATGGTTATGCCAAGGGTTTTTTTTGTCCCTAAAAGTGACACAATGACAGGGAAAATACGGATTCCAAGGGCTGAAAAGTGCGATCTGGCAACAGACTGGTCGCACGGTATGATGAGTTGGGGGTGTAATGACCGCAGAGGTGCCAAGGCGCAGGGTTTCGCAGGGAATACACTTGACATTCGGAGTTCGATCCCGATAATTATCGGGAGACATTCGCCGTTCTCTCCAAACCCACTTTCACACACCAACTCAACCCATAACTCCTAACTTCTAACTTCTTATTGCGACCACATGGTCGGAGACCTATCCCATCTATGTTCCCTGAGCTTAAGAAGCAGCGACTTGTCCAGCATAGTACCATCGCTTGCAGCAATATTTGCCTCCACATGTTTGATCTTCCTCATGCCTGGTATGATCGTGTGAACATCGTCGTTAGCCAGGATGAAGCGAAGCGCCATCTCAGCCATGGTCATTCCTTTCGGAATCAATGGCTTTAATGCATCGGCGTGTTCGACACTCGGGATAAGATTTTCCGGCACAAAGTACGTCGAGCGCCAGTCATTCTTTGGAAAGACCGTATCTTTCGTTAACAATCCGGTGAGGGTGCCTTCATCAAAAGGTACTCGGGCAATCACAGCGATATCAAGCTTCCGACACAATGGAAACAGATTGTCTTCGGGGTTCTGGTCAAAGATGTTGTATATAACCTGGACCGCATCTATTAAACCGGTTTCAAGAGCTTTTAGGCCATTGTCAGGTTGCCATCGGTTCACGCTGATCCCAAAGTGTTTCACCTTCCCTTCCTTTTTTAGTTTTTCAACACCAATTTTCCAATCATCCTTGTCCACCCAACTGTCATCCCACACGTGGAATTGCTGGAGGTCGATAGAATCAATCTTCAGGTTTGCCAGGCTTTTTTCGGTGTACTCTACAATATGAGAAGTTGGATACGTGTCCTTTATGGAATACTCTGCTTTCGCGGGCCATTTGAAATTTTTTGCCGGAACCTTTGTGGCACAGTATAATTTCTTCCCAGGATTACGCCGTATAAGGCCTCCCAGTATCTGCTCGCTTTTGCCTGCGCCGTATGCCCAGGCCGTGTCGAAGAAATTGCATCCCAGTTCCACAGAGCGGTCAAGCGAACGCTCGGTTTCCTCCTGATCATTTCCGGTCCATCCGGCAAGCCCCCACATTCCGTATCCCATATCACTCACCTTCCAATTTGTTCTTCCAAATCGTCTGTATTGCATAATCAAAAATTTGTTTTGTGATCGTTAAAGATATTACGCTGTCTCATTTCGTGCGACATTTTTCGACAATACTTTCTTTAAAATCCCTGTCGCTTTTTAGAATGTCATAAAATCCCTCGAGATAACTTTTCATATCATCTCTATCGGCGGACGAAAAATATTCGGAGTGCGCATCGATTGTTGAGTTGAAATCTGATTGAAGTTTGATAAATTCCTGACGGACCTCCTGGAGGAGTTTTTCATCACGACAAAATCCGCGATAAACATGCTCACGTGTACTTTGTGCATAGGGGGCGTTCACAAATCCCGACATGTCAAAGTCATACGGAATTGCTATTAAGGGATCATTACCTGATTTTATGACGCGAATATTGTGTTGATATACTGCCGACCAGTCAATGTTGCCGATCATGAACTGAAAGAAATCATTTCGTACGGATTCCTTTGGATTAAATAGTCCCGGTGTTAATGTCGAGCCTCTTATTTCCTTCGCGTTGTTTCTTTCCGCAATCGGCTCTACATCTTCGATGAAGAATGCAAGTGCGGGTAATTTTTCAGGTTTCTTTTTCGAATAATCAGTGATGTCGAGGGAAAGCAGCCTGGTATTAAAATAGTATGGAGATATGTGCTGATAGAATTGATAACAGAGGTATTCCTTTACAATGTACTTGTCCTTGTCTCTTGTACGCTGACAAGGCACGACTATCTTTAATTTTTTTGTTCCTTCAAAAATGGTATTCTTCGTATCTGATTTCTTAAGCTTCCACTTAGTAGGAGGAATCTGACAATTTTCCCGACGAAAATGGCCATGAAGCTGTACTCCAACAGTTAGCGAGTCCCAGTTTCCCGGACTCTCCTCATAATAAATTTTGCGTGCTGTATAGCTAGAGTCATTAAGGTTCTTTTTGATATATTTGATTTTAGTATTGGCCCGGATGTGAAGCGGGTCATCGGATTGGAATAAAGTTGCAGGAGATTGTGCCTTCACAATTTGCGCTGAGGCAATAAGAAAAAATGAAGTAAAAAGAAGAATTCTGCTAATCACCTTCGATGGTCTTTTACTATATAAATATAAGGACTTTTGTTGTCGTCGCGGTCTCTTTAGTTTCATGTTACCTGTCACTTAAATACGATTTAAGATTTCACTTCAGTATAGTTTTGCTTGGGCTTGCGATAGCCTTTCCACTTGGACAATCAATTCAAATGGCCTTCAAGAGAAGGGAGAGGGCGTTGGAATACTTAAGTCTTTTTAACGCCGGGCTATTAGCTATTCACTATTCCTTTCAGAGTTCGGAGGATTTGGTCGCAGAGAAAAAAGTTGAAGCGGTTAAGATCGTGAATGATACGTGCGAAAATCTGTTGGAACAGCTACGTGTTGCAGATGGTAGCGTATCCAAATTCAGGAGGGAGATAGATAAAATCACGCAGTTTGTTGAACAGAACAAAGACGCCATATCAAAAAGAGTTCAAATCCGAATAGTAAGGTATATAAAAGATGTGCTTGATGGCTCTCTTTATCTTCTCAGTCTTACTACTCACCGCACGATGCTTGGGCTCAGGCTCCTGGCGATCATTTTCATTAACTTGTTCGCCGCATTTCATCCACCGATGCTTGCCTATCAGTTAAGAGATCAAATGCCACTGTGGGTGATTTATATGGCGTCCGCGTTGGGGCCAATTCTTCTTATTACACTTTATAATTTCCAGGCTCATATTGAATATCCGTTTGACCAGAAGGGGGCCGACGATATCAAACTGAATGAGTTTAAGCTGAAGCTATAAATGTTTTCCCCCTCGTCATCTTCCTATCTTTTCATGATTTGAAGCCGTCAAAATCAGTCAAATGCCTCAACCTCCTCAACTTCTCATATTCTCATCTCCTTATCTTCTGAACTTTATTCCTTTTTAGGCTCGCCCTCAACATTTTTTTTACCTTTGCGGCCATCAAAAGAGAGGTTTATTGTAGAACATGGAATTAGAGAAGGAAATTGAGAAAAGAAGGACTTTTGGTATCATCAGTCACCCTGATGCCGGAAAAACAACGCTAACAGAGAAGCTGCTGTTGTTCGGGGGTGCTATCCAAAAAGCCGGAGCAGTGAAGTCCAGCAAGATCAAGGATCACGCTCGTTCTGACTGGATGGAGATCGAAAAACAACGGGGAATTTCTGTAGCCACCTCGGTGATGGGCTTCAACTACAAAGATGTAAAGATCAACCTTCTTGATACTCCGGGTCACCAGGACTTCGCGGAAGATACTTACAGAACTTTGACCGCTGTCGATAGTGTGATACTCGTAATAGACTGCGTAAAAGGAGTGGAGATGCAAACGGAGAAGCTTATGGAAGTTTGCCGGATGCGGAGCACTCCGGTTATCTGCTTCATAAATAAACTCGACCGTGAAGGACGCGATCCATTTGAATTGCTGGATGAGATCGAAGAGAAACTTAATATAAAGGTACGCCCGCTCAGCTGGCCAATAAGTATGGGCAAGACTTTTAAAGGTGTGTACAGCCTGTACGAAAAGAGCCTTCATCTTTTTGTTAGTAGCAAGACCCGGGTGGAAGAAGGCATTCAGATAAAGGACCTCAACGACAACGCAATCGATGAATATATCGGGGAAAGCCATGCCAGGCAATTACGCGCTGATGTCGAGCTGGTCGAAGGAGTTTATCCTGAATTTGACGTGGAGAGTTATTTGGCTGGCAAGGTAGCTCCAGTTTTTTTCGGTAGCGCTGTGAATAACTTTGGTGTAAAAGAATTGCTTGACACGTTCATTCGAATAGCACCCCCACCTGCTCCACGCGAAACCACTGTGCGCGTGGTGCTACCAGACGAGAATAAATTTTCCGGCTTTGTGTTCAAGATCCACGCAAACATGGACCCTAAACATCGAAACCGTATTGCATTTTTAAGAATATGCTCGGGTCAATTTGAACGAGGCAATAATTATTACCATGTACGCCAGGAGAAGAGCGTCAGGTTTTCAAATGCAACTGCTTTTATGGCGCAGGATCGTGAAACTGTCGATGAAGCCTGGCCCGGCGACATTGTAGGTATTTTCGACACTGGCAATCTCAAGATCGGTGATACGTTGACCGAAGGCGAAAAACTGATGTATACCGGTATACCGAGCTTTTCGCCCGAGATATTCAAAGAGGTCGTGAATATGGATGCTATGAAAACGAAACAGTTGGAGAAAGGATTGCTTCAATTGATGGAAGAAGGTGTTGCTCAGCTTTTCACCTATGAGCTTGCAAAAAGAAAAGTTGTTGGCGTGGTTGGAGCGCTGCAGTTCGAAGTCATTCAATTCAGACTCAAGAACGAGTATGGCGCTACCGTTGAATTTGTTCCCCAGAATATTTTCAAAGCATGTTGGATCAGTAGCAAAGATCCAATTAAACTCGTGGAATTTGTCGAGTCAAAATCGCGTCATATCGCCCGCGATAAAGATGGAAAACTTGTGTTTATGGCTGAATCCAAAGCGTGGCTGCAAATGGTACAGGACAATTTTCCAGATATCAATTTTCACTTTACATCCGAGTTCAACGATTAGGTCCTTTCAGAAGTCGTGTATACCAATTAGGATTTTTCAGTGCGGAGCTTTTTGCCAAGAAAACGTGAATAGTTTTTTAATGCCTTATTGAATTTTTTCATTCCATTGGCGGATAATGGTTTGATGAATTTTGATGACACTGTCAAAGAATCTTTAACGACTTCGTCTTTCCATGTGCCCTGTATAGTTCCGTCAAGAACAATGAAATGTCCGAAGATAGACCATTGTTTTTTATTAGACTTGTCATCCTTCAGGTTGGGACGTAAAGCACTTCGATCCTTGTAACTCATACCATATTCGTCATAGTCAGGCATGAGGAACGTATGTTGGCCATTCGTGATCTCTGGAGGGTTGAGATTTCCTGAAAAAAACTCTTTACCATCGAATAAATAACTTTGAAGTCTGCCTCTTACCGACTCGATACCTGTCTTTGCATCCTTAAGCGTAAGTCCAGACCAGTACGTGAAATCGTGAAGTGTCGCAGGACCGCGACTATTGAAGTAACGCAGAAGGAACATAGCCAAGGCTTCATCCCGTGTGAGCAATTTTGTTTGAGGGCATCTTTCGTCCAGCAATGCGTAGCTGAATTGTTTACCGATCCGCGGTCCGCTGCAAATGAGTCCCTCAAGCTCAGCATGCATCATAATGTAGGCAAGTCTTGGACCGTCGGCAATAATTTTCCACTGTTTGAGAATTTCCTGAAGATCGTTACGGGTCAAATACTTTCTGCCCTCGAGAGAACGAGTGATAATGTCGTGGCAACGTCGATGCAGAGCAGGGGTCAACTCAAACTTTTTATAGTATGGCTGATTACCTGCGTGGACACGGGGTGCGGTTAATGCCAGAAGCCACCTGATATCCTCCGGTGAAACAAAATGCCAGGTTGGCCGCATGACATGAGTTCGTAGTATAGCACCATCGTTAAACGCTTTCTCGACAACGTCGTCGGTCGTGTTTTGAAGCCTGAGACCGATCGCCCATTTGGCGTGACGAAATTCCTGTGCCTGCATTGCGACTAACCATCTGACCACATCTGCGGCATTCTGACAACTTGTAGTGGCAATTTGTTGGTGGTACAATCGCTGTTTTCTAACGTCTGAGGGTGACATTTAAGATATTCAGTAAGGGGAAATTCACTCTTTAATTCGGGTATTGATCAGTTCGACAACCTTTCTAACTGCATCGCGGTGGCCGTTGAACATGTTATCTCTTGTGAAAACGTCAAGATGGATGTCAGGTTCAACTCCTGATACCTCGTATGTCTTGCCATCGGGTGTGATGTACTTTTCATTGGAGATCGTCAGCATAAATTCTCCGATCGACTTGTTCAACATGCTTGAAAGGATTCCCAGCGTATTTGTCCCGATAGTCGTAACGTTCGGAAGCGCTTTCATTTGAAGCACATAGCTTTCGGCAGCACTTCTGCTTATGTCTGTTGTCAAAAGGAAAACTGGTTTAGTAAAGTTATAACGAGACGCCGGTACAACCTTGAAAGTTGTCCCTTTGTACAACCTTCCACCCTGGAACCTGTATGCAGTGTATGCCTCTCGTTGAACATCTGTAAAATAGCTGGCAATTGTTAATCCGGCAGCATCGTATCCTCCAAAATTAAAGCCTACATCGACGATGATCGCCTTCTTGTTCTGAAAGGCTTTCATGATCTCACTCATGTAATAGTTGAGCGAATCTAATTGCTGCGCCCGTGCCACATCTTCAATAGTAAATCTGGTAAATGAATAGATGGAGATGTACCCTATTGAAGGTGTTACGTCTCCCCACTCGATTTTGCCATTAGCAACCTTTTTTCCTTTGCACTGCAAAATGTCATTCGAAATTTGGTGATAGCTCGTATGAAAAAACTTGTCGATATAATCATTGTAAACCTTAACGGTGTCCTGATTTTCAAAAGATTCCTTTAAAAGGCGTGAGCTTGGTTCGCCTCTGTGCTGCTTAGTTTCACCGTTTTCTGCAATGATCTTAGTATGTTGATCTTTTGTAAGGGTAACGATCTGTCCCATGATATCGAACAAGTCATATTTTGTGGAGAGCGGCGATATTTTCGGGCGATAGGTAAGATAAATGTCGTTCCAGTTGAGATTTCGCTCAGACGAATTCGCGTAGTTTTCCCGAAGAGTAAGCCAAAAGAGATTGAAAAGAAATTCCGGATTTGACTTTTGACTATCGGTAAGGTCTCCGCAGTTTTTTGGTAACTCAGGCAGCCGATAGTATTTGTTTTCACTTTGCAACAAACTAGTGCTCTCACCGAAGTCCTGCAGGTAAAGGGTTAGAGTGTCAGTTCTTACATCAACCTTGAACAGAGCACTATTATTAAGGAGTCCGGAGAGATATGCGTTTCTCTCTGTGTAGCAATGCTCACTCGTTGTGCTGTAAAGTATGATGCTGTCGTTCCTTGCGTCCAGTAAATAACTATTTCCGATGGATTTCCAAACGCCTTTTACTGACGTGTTGATACTCTTGGTGTCGCCGGATTTAATAACGACTGGGTTGAGTGCCTGGGCCAGTGACGTTAATCCTGAGACCGATAGCAACAACGACAAAAAGAGTTTTATCATATTCAGAATTATCCGACGTATTGAAGTTAATACAATCGATACGATAAAGCGAGTTTCACGCGGGGATCTTTAATACCATCATGACCAAAGCCGCAAGGGGCAGCATGATTGCAACAACTGCCCAAGTGTTCCATTGTCTGTAAAGATTGTTGATAGAGATCCATTCTTGTTCGCGATTGACATGTTGTTCGTTTGTAAGCGTGAGCATTTTACGGAGCATGACTGAAAGTTTTGTGGAGAATATCACTCCAGAAAGAGTGAACAGGACAATTGACCAAATGATCCAACCAGTGCGCAAAAGCGGGATATTTCCATATAACGCAGAAAGGATTCCAGCCGCTATGATAATGATCACTGCAGGTATGGTGAATATTCTATCGCTTAGCATAATACCGTTGACTGAATGTCTGATGATGTTGACATCCTTTGACCTAATTGCCAGATGCATCCAAAAATGTCCTGTGATAATATTGCCAAGAAATATTATTACAGCAGCTATGTGTAGTAATTTTAGCAATGGATAGCTCATGTGGTTAATGTAAATTAATTCAAGACCTTCTTTAACACCAACAATATTTTTTCATTGTCCTTTGATGTTGTCAACAATAAATAAAAAGGATAATCAATATACATGTTTGTTGACTTAATCTCCATTTAATTGTATTTTCGGCGTATCGATTCATTATTGCGGTAGTTCATCTGAAGCCGCACCGTTGAAGTTATTATAAACCGTTAACCTAATTTGTTATGCTTACGCTATTAATTATTCTTATCACTTCCTATCAGTTAGGATACGCGATTGGTTTCTTCTTTCACTTGTTATGGTCGTTCTTTCCGGCCTGCTTCGTGATTT
>Ga0111538_10014377_pt1 | contig 10432 bp, 10 predicted proteins | sample SoiMethybrSBSTD1_FD_79669 | JGI IMG/M metagenome (GOLD analysis project Ga0111538, IMG submission 79669) | Bulk soil microbial communities from a Populus tree surrounding site in Tennessee, USA - Soil MetaG P. TD hybrid SBSTD1 (version 2)... | ecosystem: Environmental > Terrestrial > Soil >... | reverse complement strand
GCGGATTCGAGCCTTTATAACGCCCGCGCCTTGCTGACCGGCTCGTCCGGCCCGGCCCGGCGCCCAGGTAGCTCAGTTGGTAGAGCACGTGACTGAAAATCACGGTGTCGGTGGTTCGATTCCGCCCCTGGGCACCATCTAAGCACCTCGGCAGACTCGCAAATTGCTTCTGTCTCTAAACTGATGCTTTCGTTCGTTTCGTTCGTTGCAACCGCTTTGCATCCAACTCGCCGAAAAAATTTTTTCTGGTCGCCGACGGTGTCGACCCCCGGGGGTATATGGACAGGCCCAAGGGGGTGCCGGCCGAGCTCTAGGTATCCGGATCAAATGCAGCCCAAAAAAAGAAAGGTATCTCGAAAGTTAACGTCAGCGGCTCTTCCAACGCGACATCGCGCCGCTGCGGAAGGCTTTTTTCGATCACTACCCCTTTGGCCAATGGGACTGCACGTACTCAATTGCTTGACGGCCGGTAATCTCCTGACTGGTGTTGCCGAGTCGCACGAACAACTTACTTTGACTCTGGTCCTGCAGATAAACGGGCGAGGCTGACGGCGACGCTCGCACCAGGCAGATCTCTTTCGCCTGAATGGGCGCAAATGAAATTGAAAGATCCGCACAAATATTTTTTCCAAGGGCGCCAGAAGCAAGTTGTATCAGAAATTGCTGATAGCCATCACGGTCCGGTCGCTTGCCCAGTGTGGCATAGTCGGCGTCGAGGCCAACGACCTTTGCATGATCGTCAACTCCAATTAGCAGAGTGCCCCCACGGCCGTTGAGGAAAGACGCTATCGTCTTGGCTATGACCTGCTCGAGCGCCTTGTTAACTTTCTGATCTTTATAGTCCCAGCGCGCAGATGACTTGAACTCCACGAGGTCACTTTCACCTCCGGCCAGCAGCCCATCGACATCGACGCTGATCGCCTGGTCCATCCCCCCGTTAATGAATTCGTTGATCGCCTTGGCCAACTCCGCGCGTCGATACTCTAAGAACCTGCGATAGTTTTCCACTTTCCAGAGTTCGGGGTCCAACGGTATGCAGTGGTCGACAAGCGCTCGATCTCCTTGTTCATCTCGTACGTCCGCAAGCGTCCGCTCGGCTGGCGTGCTGCTCATTCTGCGATTAGTTGCCCCGCTAACGAACGCCATGTTGGCCATCTCGTTGATCTCAGATTTCTCGTAGCGTTCCTTAAGCGCCGCTTTCGGGAAGATGTGGTGATATTCAACGAAGTGGTAACGACCGGAGTGAGTCAGCGAAAGGGCTAAGCGCGTCCGCCAATCCTTTGCTCCCCTAGCCTTGAGCGCGAGGTATGCGGTCGAAAACAGCGCACTGCGCTGACCTCTTCCGGCTAAGTCCGCTGGTTCGATGTTGAAACGGCCAATCTGCTGCCGCAAAGATTCAAGCAGCTCGGGTGCCGAGCCACCATGATCGATCAGGGCCAGGTCGGCGTCCAGAGTAGTTTCGCTCGAGCCGCTGTAATGCCCCCTTGCGTTTGCGATGTAGAACCATCGGCGCAGATCGCGATCCTCTTGTGGGGAGATCCGGTACTGGAGTGCCCGCGCCAGATACCCGATACAGATAAAAAATAGGGGAGATGACAACAAACTCTCATCTTCGACGCCGACATTGGCCCTCATAAAGTTGATCGCAAACCTCAGCCCGTCCTTGGCCCGTTCCCATCCCTCCTCCAATCGCGCGACGGGAATCGTCCCGGCCGTCTTGAACCGACTCTGACCCGTTGTAAACACCACCAACGCACGCACGATAAGGCCGAGGTCAAGAGTGAACCACTTCTCTTCGCATTCCTCTTGGAATTGCTCAAAGAGCGCCAGGGAATTTCGCCACCGGGACGTAAAATTACCAGGCAAAGGTAAAATGCCCTTTTGTTAGTACCGCTCCGGCACAAAATGCCGCCCGCGCAAGGAGGGCAGATCGGCGTATCTTTTGTTCTCGACTCTGTTGGGTAACTTCGCCTTTTTCCGACGTATCGTTTTGTGGGGTATCAGTGAGAGAATATACGCAATGCAATTCAAGCGGGCGCGCCGCTTGTCGTCGGAGCGAAGGATATACCAGGGCGCATGCTTGCTGTCGGTTGCGTTCACCATCATGTCGGCCACTTTCGAAATTTCGTCCCAGTATTTGTAGGATTCCAGATCCATTGTGCTGAGCTTCCATTGCCGCAGGGGATCGTTGATCCGCGCCAAAAATCGCCGTTCTTGTTCTTCCTTGCTCACCTCAAGCCAGATCTTGATGAGGATAATTCCGTCGTCGACGAGGGCTTTCTCAAAATGCGGGCAGAGGTCGAGAAACCGCTTGTACTTTTCTTTTGAAGCGAAACTCATGACTCGCTCGACGCCAGCTTGGCTATACCAGCTCCGATCAAAGATCACGATTTCGCCAGCAGCTGGCAACTGTTGAGCGTATCGCTGACCAAAGAACTGTGTCTTCTCGCGTTCGCTGGGCGGCGGAAGCGCGACAACACGAAAAACGCGTGGGTTGACCCGCTCCTTCATCGCCCGGATGGTTCCGCCCTTGCCTGCGGCGTCGCGGCCTTCGAAAATGATGATGACCCGAAGTCCGCGCGACACGACCCAATCCTGCAAGTGGCACAGCCTGGTCTGGAGCTTGCGCAACTCGCTCTCATACTTTCGGCGTTTCAATTTATGCGCGTCCGTGTTGCCAACTTCGGCCTTTTTCATCGCTGTCATCCTTAATCACATCCCAGTAGGCCGGCGTTGAATTTTCGGACACTCGCAAGTGCATCCGCATAAGCTTACGCTCACGCCGCATCTGCTCGATGTTGCCGCAGAGTTGAAACGCTACTACTTCGCTCTTGACGTGGGAACCAAGTATGGCTTCGAGCTCGACTTTGCTTTCAACGACGCCGTAGGGAGTCAACTTGATTAACTCTCCTTAAAGTCCTCCGCGTCAGTTATCTCGTCAGCTTCGATAACGGCATAGACAGGTGGCGTAGTCTTGGCACGCAGACCAAAGACGGCTACCAGGCCAAGCAACAATCCAATGACAGGCGACATTGCTACTAAGCATTGAGTTTTCATTGATTCGCCCATGTAGCAGCGACTGAGCTATTTGTGGCGAGCGCGATGGCAACAGCCACTGCTCCGACACGTACCTAATCGACGATGTGGTAGCCGCCGTCGATGAAAACCGTGTCGCCGGTGCTGAGTTTCGCCGCATCATGAGCTAGGATCGCGGTCGCGACACCGACGTCGTCGATGTTCACCAAGTTGCGGGCAGGCGCTTTGGCCTTTGCCTTGTCGAGCAGCGCCTCGAACTCCGGGATGCCGGAGGCTGCGCGCGTCTGCAGCGGCCCCGGTGAGATCGCGTGCACGCGAATACCCTTCGGCCCAAGCTCCGCCGCTATATAGCGCACGGCGGCCTCCAGGGCCGCCTTGGCAAGTCCCATGATGTTGTAGTTCTTCACCACCATCTGGCTACCGTAGTACGTCATTGTGAACAGCGTCCCGCCGTTCTTCATCAGCGGCTCGGCGAGATGCGCCATGCGGATGAAGCTCCAGCACGACACTTCCATGGTGGTGAGGAATCCGTCGCGCTCCACGTCCACGACGCGGCTCTGCAATGCCTCCTTCGGCGAAAAGGCGATCGAGTGCACCACGAAATCGAGCTCGCCCCAGTCCTTGGTGATGCGCTCGAACACCGCCTCCATCTGCCCCGGCACGCGCACGTCGAGCGGCATCAGGATGGCCGCTTCGAGCTCGCGCGCCAGCGGCTCCACATACGTCTTGGCTTTCTCGTTGAGATAGGTCACCGCCAGCTGGGACCCGAGCGCGCGGAACGCTTTGGCGCAACCCCACGCGATAGAGTGATCGTTGGCGATGCCAACGATGAGGCCTTTCTTGCCTTCGAGCAGCTTGGCTGGGGCGGAAGGGATCATGCAGGACTCCTGTTGTTCAGGCGTGACACAAACGCATTTCCGGAACCTGGTCCGGGATCACGAGCTCGGCCTCGGTGGCCGCCACGACTTGGGCCACGGAAGCTCCCGGACCGGTCTCAAGCAGGGTTGCCCGACCCTCGCGAAAACCGATCACCGCCAGTTCGGTCACGACGAGATCCACCGGACGCATCGCTGTGATCGGAAGCGTGCATTTCTTGACAATCTTCGCGGCACCCTTCGCGCTGTGCTGCATCGCAACAATGACACGCTTGGCACCGGAGACGAGATCCATGGCGCCGCCCATGCCGGGCACCATCTTGTTCGGGATCATCCAGTTGGCCAGATATCCACGCTGGTCGACCTGAAGCCCTCCGAGCACGGTCAGATCGAGATGGCCGCCGCGAATAAGGCCGAACGAAATGGCGCTGTCGAACGTACAGGCGCCGGGCAGGGCGGTGACGGGTCGGCCGCCGGCGTCCGTGAGCATGGGATGCGCCATGCCTTCCTGGGGTGGAGCGCCGGTCCCGATCAGCCCGTTTTCGGATTGGAAGAAGACATGCAGCCCCTCCGGGATGTAATTTGCCACCGCCGTCGGGATCCCAATGCCCAGATTGACGAGCATGCCTGCCTTGATTTCCCCGGCGATGCGCCGCGCAATGATGACCTGCGGTTCCATTGGCACGCTCATGGGTTTGTGACGAGGTAATCGACGACGGGTGCGGGAGTCATGACGTGATCGGGTGAAATCACGCCCACCGGAACAATGTTCTCGGCGCTGACGATCACCGTGTCGGCCGCCATCGCGATCACCGGATTGAAGTTGCGTGCGGTCAGCGCATAGCCGAGATTACCGAGATAGTCCGCGACGAATGCGTGCACCACGGCGAAGTCAGCGCGGAGCGCGGCTTCGACAAGGAAGGTCTTGCCGGCCACTTTGACGATCTGCTTTCCATCTTGCACCGGCGTGCCGACACCGGTTGCTGTCAAGATACCGCCGAGGCCAAATCCCCCGGCGCGAATCCGCTCGATCAAGGTGCCTTGCGGCACGAGCTGCACCTCCAGTTCGCCGGCCATCATCTGCCGCTGGGTTTCTGGATTGAGACCAATATGGCTCACGATAGCTTTGCGCAATAATTTGGCCGCTACGAGCTTGCCGATCCCCTTGTCGGGAGTTGCCGTGTCGTTGGCGATGATGGTGAGGTCGCGCTTGTTCTGACGCACAATCTCGTCCACCACGCGCTCGGGTGTCCCAACTGCCATGAAGCCTCCAATCATGAGGCTTGCGCCATCAGGGATCATGGCTACAGAGTTTTCAAGAGAGACGGTTTGCATGTGTTCAGCACTCAAGGCGTTCGGTTACTGCGCGGTTCATGAAGCAAAGCGTCGTCGTGCAACGTTCTCGCTGACCAATGCCCGCGCGAATCTCGCGACAGCACGGAAAGCGTGTGGCGGAGAGGGCGCCGAGCGCGAACACCTGCAACTTGAGGCTCGACGAGCCCGCATTGACGACGAGGATCGTTTCCATGTTGGTCACGCGGCCGGCAAGACCGCGGCGCGTCGTCGGGCGTCCGCATATAGGACCGCCACCGCGCAGGAGGCCATGCGGGTGCGAACGGAATCTGCCCGCGAGGTGAGGATGATCGGTACGCGCGCCCCGAGCACGATTCCGGCCGCGTCGGCCTGGGCCAGGAACGAAAGGTTCTTGGCGAGCATGTTGCCGGCCTCGAGGTCGGGCACGACCAGGATCTGAGCACGGCCCGCGACCGGCGAATGGATGCCCTTGATCTTCGCGGCTTCGGGATCGATGGCGTTGTCGAAGGCGAGCGGCCCGTCCAGCACCCCGCCGGTGATCTGGCCGCGCTCTGCCATCTTGCACAGGGCTGCCGCCTCGATGGTCGACGGAATCTTGGACGTGACGGTTTCGACTGCGGAGACGATGGCAACGCGTGGCGTGCCGAGCCCAGCCTGCAGGAACAGGTCAATTGCGTTCTGGATGATGTCGCGCTTCGCATCGAGATCGGGGAAGATGTTGATCGCCGCGTCGGTGATGAGCAGGGGCTCCGGATAGGTCGGCACATCCATGACGAACACATGGCTAATCCGCCGCGCCGTCCGCAGGCCTGTCGCGGAGGCGGTCACCGCGCGCATGAGCTCGTCGGTGTGAAGGCTGCCCTTCATGAGCAGCTCGCCTTTCCCCTCATGGATCAGTTTGACGCCCTGTACGGCCGCTTCGTCGGCGTCAACCGCGTCGATCAGCTCGAACCGGCTGATGTCAATCCCGTGCTGCCGCGCCAGTGCGGCGATGCTTGCCTTCGGTCCGACCAGGGTCGGGATGATGATGCCGGCCTCTGCCGCCTCGGCGACGGCGCGCAACGAAGTCTCGTCGCAGGGGTGGACCACGACAGTGGTCGCCGGCGGCACCTGCTTCGCGCGGGCGATCAGGCGTTCGTAATTCGCATGGGTCTGGACTGGTGCAGCCACCTGGGAAATCGTCATTGCAAACTCCTGTCTATGCTGTGCCTCGCCGACCCGCGTTGTGACGCCTTGGCGATGTTCCTATTAGTGCCGCCTTGCATGATTGCTCGATCGCCGATTAGTTCAGCCCCATTTCAGCGTGAGAGCGATGTCGCCCGGCACGCCGCCGGAGAAGTCGACGACCTGAACGCGGATTTTGTATCCGATCGGGCGCAGGTGCCGATCCCAGAAGGAATACATCTCCTTCGGCAGCCCGGTCAGGGTGTTCTCCCAGCCCGGCTCCATCCCGTTATTGATTGCGCGGCCGTTATCCGTGCACAGCGCGTTGGGAAAGCGGAAGACCTCCACCTCGGTCAAGCCGTTCTTGACCGCGCGCTGGACGATTTCGGCTGCCCGCTTGAGCGCTTCCTGCTCGGAAATGCCAGAGGGCTTCGACAGCTTGTCGATCAACGCCTTTTTCTCGGCGTCCGCCTTCTTCTTCTGGCGCAACGCCTCGCTCGCGTTCTCGGCCTCGGCAAGGGCAAGCATCTCCCTCGCCTGCTTCGCAGTCGGCATTGGATTCGATAAGTCGGCGGCAGTCGTGCTCATTATCTCCCTCCGTGTCAGCATGCATTGGCTAATCGCGTCCAGCGCCGGGGTTCGGCGTCCGGAAACCTGTTCCAAGGCGCCCGGCAGGAAGCCAACTTCTCGGGCGTCACCGGCATGATCATCATTTCACCTCGACATTGGATTTCCTTGTAACTTGCTAGGCAGCCGCACTCGCGGATGCGACGTCCTCTACGCCAAGGACCCGCGCGATCCGTTGCAGCCGCTCGGCTACTTCGCCCGTGATGTCGCCGCCGGCACTTAGCACCCGGCGCACAACGGCCACCGTGCAGCGCCGCGACTTGGGATCGTTAATGAGAGCGGGAAGCGCCGCGACCGCTGCTTCCTGGTCGAGCAGCAGAATGAAGGCCTGGTCGTGCACCATCCTCTTGAACTCCGCGAGCGTCGGCCACTGCACTTCGTCCCGGATGGCGCGCAAGCGGCGAATAGCCTCGAACCCGCGCTCGTCGACGCCCGCCCGTGGGAGGCCGACATAGAGCAGCGCGCGAATGGCGCCTTCGCGCACGTCGCCGGTGGCGATGCGCGATTTCAGCTCGGCGATCCGCGCCTCCACCAGCTCGCGATGCAACGGCATCTTTGCCGCCTTGCGCTGCGGCCGCGTATCCGCCGGGTCGATGCCGACCGCGACCTGCAGCAGCGGATTTCCATAGACCGTAAGAAACGTGCGCTCGGCGAGTGCCTCAGCCCCATCTCGCCAGGAATTGAGGCCGGCGACGATCTGCTCCGAGGCAGTCTCCTGCAGCGCCAGAAACGGATTGTCTGTGGCCGGCTGGCGGTTTTCGCGCACCGCTTGCGCCATGGCAGTGATAGGAGCCAGCCACGGATTTTTGTCGGACAACAGCTCGTACTGGAGCCGCAGGGGATGCAGCCGGCGAAGCCATTCGGCCGCAGGCTCCGACATCATGGCGCGCACCATCGGCTGGGCGAACATACGGTAGAGGGCGAGATTGATCTCCGACACCCGCGCCGCAGCCGCAAAGCGCCGTTCGTCGGCCGCATCGTTGCCGCCCAGCGCGCGAATGTCGTCGAGGGTGCGCGCCTCGCAACGCATGATCCACTCGCCGGTCACGAGGTCGGGGCTTGCCGTGTCATCGCGCTTTGCCTCGAATACCGCCTCGTATAGGCCCGGCGGCAGCACGTCGATCAGGTCGATGTTGTTGGAGAACTCGCCATACTCCTTGCGCGCTACGGCAGTCGACACGAAGATTCCGAGATGACCCGCTGACTCGTGGATACTGTAGACGATCGTCTGGCCATGCCGGCGGATGTCGTCGACATTGTCGTATAGGTCGAGGATCCATCCCAACGCTTGCTGCGGCGGCGTGACGTTGTCGCCCTTGGAGCAGAACACGACGATCGGCGAACGGATGTTGCGCAGGTCGATCATCGTCCCGTCCGAGCCCTTGATCATTCCCGCCGCAAGCTTGTTGCCGATGAACAGCTCGTCGACGATGGACTGGATCTCCTCAGCGTTGAGATTGACATGCCCGCCCCACCACCGCTCGAAGCCGAGATAGCGCGCGGCCTCCGTGTCGATGTTGGCGTACAAGTTGTACTGTTTGGTCCACAGGGTGTTTGCGGGATTCTGGTTCTCGAAATTCTGCACCAGCCAAGTGCCGTCGAATTTGCCGTGGCCGAGATCGCTGGTGAGCGCGGTGAGCCAGCTGCCGCCGAGCAGGCCGCCCGAGTACCGCATCGGGTACTTGCCGTGTATGCCGCCCCAATAAGATAGAGGCGACCCCGCGATGATGATCGGGCCGAACAGCTCTGGACGCATCGCCGCGAGCATCATTACGGCCCAGCCGGCCTGGCAGTTGCCGATCACGCACGGCTTGGCGTCCGCATCGGGATGAAGAGCGATCACTTTCTCCAGGAACACCGCTTCGGCGCGCGCGACGTCCTCGAGGGTCTGGCCCGGCACCGGATCGGGCAGGAAACCAACGAAATAGCACGGATGGCCGGCCTTCAAGGCGACGCCGATCTCGCTGTCGGCCTTGAAGCCGGCGATGCCCGGGCCGTGCCCCGCGCGTGGATCGATGACGACGAACGGACGCCGCCTCTGGTCGATGTCGACGCCCTTCGGCGGGATGATGCGCGCAAGCGCGTAGTTGACCGGCCGTTCGAGCGTACGGCCATCGATCACGATCTCGGCCGCATAGCTGAGCACGTGTGGCGCGACCTTGGCCATGTGCTCGTGGTACTGGTTGCCGCGCTGCCGCATCACATCCCAGAACAGGACGCTCCGCTGCGTGGCGTCGACCATGTACTCGGCGATCGGGCCGAAGGCCTGCGTCGAGGCCGCGGCCGCAGGTTCATTCAGATTGGAGCTCATGCTGGTCTCTCCTGAATTTGTGTCTAAACGTTGCGGTAGAACCACAACACGGCAACCCCGCTCATTTTCGGTCAGAGGCAACGCGCGGCGATTGCCTCGTTAGCGTGCTCGACATCGACGTCGAAGCGGCCGAGATCGCGTTCACGTTCGGTACCGCTTTTGCACAGTGCGGTCACCGCGCGTGCCTTTACCACTTCCAAAAAATAGAGCCGCGTCGCTGTGCATATTTCTGATCTGTCCACGCTGCTGAGGCTTTTGATCCGTGCCTGCATCGCCGCGACGCTGGCGCTCGCGTCCGCGAGGTTACGGTCGCAACCCGGCAAGTGTGGCGCGTCCTGACGTGCAGGCGGCGCCGCCAAAACCGCCATTGTGAAGGTGAGCGGTACGATCAGCCCGACAAATGCAACCAATGAGACCACAAAGCGATTGAGCAGACTTGGTGCATCAACCACGAACGCATCGCTGCAATGCTCTGAACAGTAGCGCCGCTTGCTGAACCAGTCGCGCTGATAAGCAACAAGGCCAATGCCGCGATTGCAGTCCGGATTTGAGCATTTCATGACGCTTTCCTTCCACGATTTTTGACGACGGGAGCCGCCTCATGTGCCCATCCTGCGAAGCACTGTGTATCGCAGTAGATCAATCGCGTCTGTGAATCACGAACGTAGCCTTTCTCAATAAGGCCACCGCACACTGCGCAGTGTTGGTCCGCGCACGGGACGCGGTTATTGACGACAACGAACCGAATTGCCTGTGGAAATCTGCTGATGGCGAAAGTCAGATCGGTACTCATGTTCCACATCCATCGGTTCGGAAGTGAGCAAGGGCAGAGCCGTGCATGTTCTAAGTGACACTCACTTTGGCGGTTTGACGTGTCGAAATCGATTGTCCGCAGGGAGCGCGGAATAGTTCTCTAGTTTTCTGCGCTAAGCCAACGCTTAGGGTTGTTGGCGAGAGGCCTGGGGCTTTCCGGGACCCTACGCGGCGACGCAGCTGAAGGCGGGCACCTGCGTGCGACGTTAACGGGTACGTCGGGTTAGAACGGCAGACGTGGCAGAATGTCCGCTAATGACCCATAAGCGACAATGTCGCTCGGAAATCACTT
>Ga0111538_10014375_pt1 | contig 10433 bp, 11 predicted proteins | sample SoiMethybrSBSTD1_FD_79669 | JGI IMG/M metagenome (GOLD analysis project Ga0111538, IMG submission 79669) | Bulk soil microbial communities from a Populus tree surrounding site in Tennessee, USA - Soil MetaG P. TD hybrid SBSTD1 (version 2)... | ecosystem: Environmental > Terrestrial > Soil >... | reverse complement strand
GGATCGCGAGACCGACGAGGAGCGAACCCAGGCCCAGGAGAACCGCGCGTCGGGAGAGAGCGGGCTCCGACATGGGCGACATTCTACCCATCCCCGAGCTCGGGCGTCCGTGGGGACGCGGCCGGGGACCGCTGATGCCCTCGAAAGCGGCAGTCCGGGGAGCACATGCCGGACTGCTGAGCAGGTGACGTCGATCCGGGCTGGCTAACCCGCTGAAATTGCGTATCCGGCCCTGGCACCTCGCTTGCCATCTGTTCCCGCCATGGCGGGTGAGGAGCCGAAGTCCGACCCGCGGTGGCGGGTCGCGATCCTCGACGACCACGAGCGCTCGCGCGCGTCGTTGCGCGCCGCGATCTGGGCAGCCGGAGGCGTCGTCGTCGGCGAGGCGGTGCGCTGCGCCGACGCGCTCGCTCTCGTGCGGCGGACGGCCCCCGACGTGGCCGTCTTCGCCGTGGGCCTTCCGGACGGAGACGGCGTCGACGCGGCGCGGACGGTGATCGACGCGGGTTTCCCCGTCGTGATCTTCACGAGCCATACCCGGGAAGACCTGGTCGATCGCGCGCGCGCCGCCGGCGTGATGAGCTACCTCCTCAAGCCCCTCCGCTCGGCCGAGCTGGCGCCCGTGCTCGACCTGGCCGTCGCCCGGTTCCGCGAGACGCGCGATCTGCGCCGCTCGCTCGAAGACCGCAAGGTGATCGAGCGGGCGAAGGGGCGACTGATGGCGCGCTACCAGCTGTCCGAGGACCAGGCGTTCCAACGGTTGCGCCGCGCCGCGATGGATAGCCGCCGCCCCATGGTGGAGATCGCCAGGGCACTGCTCGTGTCGGAGTCAGTTGCCTCGGATGTGCCTACGGATTGAGCATTACCGGCTTGAGATATCTCCGTAACATCTCGTAAAGACACGCCACGACCCTCCGGTACGGCGCTTGCTCCCCCGGGAATCGGCCGCGGTCAATGACGTCCGCGGACGACGCGCCAATGACGCCGCGATCGAGACCAACACCATGTGAGGCGAAAGGAGAGGGTATGGCAGAGATCTCGCGTCGCGGCTTCCTCAAGGGCTCGCTCGCGGCAGGGACGGCGCTCGGCGCCGGCCTCGGGTTCCCCAACATTCTGAGAGCGCAGGACACGGTGAAGATCGGCGTCCTGCATTCGCTCTCGGGCACGATGGCCATCAGCGAGGTGTCGCTGCGGGACGTCGTGCTGATGGCCGTCGAGGAGATCAACGCCAAGGGTGGCGTCATGGGCAAGAAGATCGCGCCCGTCGTCGTCGATCCGGCGTCGAACTGGGATCTCTTCGCCGAGAAGGCCAAGCAGCTCCTGCTCCAGGAGAAGGTGGCGGTCGTCTTCGGGTGCTGGACGTCGGTCAGCCGTAAATCGGTCCTGCCGGTGTTCGAGAACAACAACGGACTGCTCTTCTACCCGGTGCAGTACGAGGGCGAGGAGTGCTCGAAGAACGTCTTCTACACGGGCGCGACGCCGAACCAGCAGCTGATTCCCGGCGCCGAGTACCTGATGTCGAAGGAGGGCGGGTCCTACAAGAAGTTCTACCTGCTCGGGACCGACTACGTGTTCCCGCGTACGGCCAACAAGATCCTGCGCGCGTTCCTGGTCGCCAAGGGCGTGCCGGCCGCGAACATCGAGGAAGAGTACACGCCGTTCAACCATCAGGACTACCAGACGATCGTCGGCAAGATCAAACGGTTCTCGTCGGGCGGCGGCGCCTGCGTGCTCTCGACGATCAACGGCGACTCGAACGTGCCCTTCTACAAGGAGTTCGGCAACCAGGGGCTGCGCTCCGAGAACGCGCCGATCATGGCCTACAGCGTGGCCGAGGACGAGCTGCGCGGCATGGACACCTCGGCGCTCGTCGGCCACCTGGCCGCGTGGAACTACTTCCAGTCGGTCGAGAACGCCAACAACAAGAAGTTCGTGCAGGCGTTCAAGGCCTACGCGAAGAAGGCCAACCTGCCCGGCGGCGACAAGCGCGTCACCGATGATCCGATGGAGGCCGCCTACTTCGGGGTCTACATCTGGAAGCAGGCGGTCGAGAAGGCCAAGAGCTTCGACGTCGACCCCGTGCGCAAGGCCGTGTACGGCCAGACGTTCGCCGCGCCCAGCGGCACCATCAAGATGCACGAGTACAACCACCACACGTACCGTCCGGTTCTCATCGGCGAGATCATGAAGGACGGTCAGTTCAAAATCATCAGCCGGGTTAAGGGCACCGGCCCGAACGGCACGGTCGAACCGGAGCCGTGGAGCAAGTACACGAGCCCGGACAAGGGCTGTGACTGGGTCAAGCACCAGGGCACGTATCAGAAGAAGGCGTGAGATACCGTCTCGTTGCTCTCCTGTCGCTGCTCGCGTGGCTCGCCGCTCCCGCGGCGGGCCACGCGGCTCCGCCCCCACAATCACCCGAGATCGTTCGTGCGCTGGCGGATCTGGCCGGTGACGACGCCGACAAGCGCGAGGCGGCCGTCACCGTCATCGGCCAGACACGCGATCCGAAGTGGATCCGGTTCCTCGGCGCGCTCCGCGACGGTAGCGTCTATGCGCGGAGCAAGGCGGGCGCGACCGAGCTGGTCATCGGCGGCACGAAGGCCACCCGCGGCGACCAGGACGTCATCGACATCGCGAGCGCCTACGAGCAGGAGCCGCTCGGCGCCGTCGCCCTGACCGATCTCAAAGAAGTGCCCACCGATCGGCGTCTCCGGCTCGCCATCAAGCCGTTCCTCGACGCCGACGAGACTCGGGCGCAGCTCGCCGACTCCGACCCGGCCGTGCGGCAGGGTGCCGCCGTGAAGCTCGGTAACCAGGCCGACCTGGCCGCCGTGCCGACCATCGAGGAAGCGCTCAAGAAAGAGACCGATCGCTGGGTGCGCCACGCGCTCACCGAGGCGCTCGGGCTGATCCGGCTGGCGCACGGTAAGGGAGACGAGCGCACCGACGCGGCTCGTACGCTCGGCGAGATTCACTCGGCCGCCGCGCGTGACGCACTCGGCCGTCTCGCCGGCGACCCGACCGCGTCGCCGGCCGAGCGCGAGGCCGCGACGCACGCGATCCGCCGGCTCCAGCGGTGGAGCCTCCTGACGACGACCGTCGAGACGCTCTTCCAGGGCGCCTCGCTCGCCTCGATCCTGCTTCTGATGGCGCTCGGTCTGGCGATCGTCTTTGGTCTCATGGGCGTGATCAACATGGCCCACGGTGAGCTGATGGCGCTCGGCGCCTACGCCACGTTCGTGGTGCAAAACTGGTTTCGCGCCGCCTTGCCCGATCGCCTCGACTTGTACTTCGTCGCCGCGCTGCCGATCTCGTTCCTGGTCGCCGCGGCGGTGGGGCTCGTCATGGAGCGCGGGGTCATCCGGTTCCTCTACGGGCGCCCGCTCGAGACGCTGCTGCTCACCTGGGGCGCCTCGCTCATCATCCAGCAGGGACTGCGCCTCTGGTTCGGCGCCGCGAACGTCGACGTGGCTTCGCCCTCGTGGCTGTCGGGCGGCTACCCGGTGATGGTCGGCGTGACGCTCCCGTACAACCGCGTGTTCATCATTTGCCTGGCCACCGTGTCGGTCGCGGCGACCTACTGGCTCCTCTTCCAGAGCAGCGCGGGGCTTCGGATCCGCGCCGTCACCCAGAACCGGGCGATGAGCTCCTGTCTCGGCGTGCGCGCCGGGGTGGTGGACGCCACGACGTTCGCCTTCGGCGCCGGCCTGGCGGGGCTCGCCGGGTGTGCGCTCACCCAGATCGGCAACGTCGGGCCGTCGCTCGGCCAGAACTACATCGTGGACTCGTTCATGGTCGTCGTAACCGGCGGTGTGGGAAAGCTCGCCGGGACAATTCTCGCCGCGGCGGGGCTGGGCGGGCTCACCAAGGGCATCGAGCCGACGCTCGGCGCGGTCTTCGGCAAGGTCGCGATCCTCGTGGGCGTCATCCTGTTCCTCCAGCGGCGGCCGGCGGGGCTGTTCGCGACGCGGGGCCGGAATGCCGAAGCGTGAGGCGATCGCGGTCGGGCTGGCGGCGGTTCTCCTCGTGGTCGTGCTGCCGTTCTGCAACACGCTCCCGGCCGACGCGCCGTTCTCGGTCTCGAACTTCACGCTGAACCTCTTCGGAAAGTTCCTCGCCTACGCGATCCTCGCGCTGGGCCTTGACCTCCTGTGGGGCTACGCGGGCGTTCTCTCGCTCGGCCACGGGGTGTTCTTCGGCCTCGGGGCGTACGCGATGGGCATGCACCTCATGCTCGAGATCGGCGCCAAGAGCGTCTACCAGAGCGCGTTGCCCGACTTCATGGTGTGGAACCAGGTCAAGGCGCTGCCGCTCTTCTGGCAGCCGTTTCACAGCGGCGCGTTCACGCTCGCCGCCATCGTGCTGGTGCCGGCGCTCTTCGGCCTGGCGTTCGGATATCTCGCGTTCCGAAGCCGGATTCGCGGCGTGTACTTCTCGATCATCACGCAGGCGCTGGCGCTCAGCGTGTGGCTCGTCTTCAACCGCAACGAGATGAACCTGGGCGGCACCAATGGGCTCGCCGACTTCAAGACGATCTTCGGCTTCCCGCTGAACCAGCCCGGCACGCAGCGTGGGCTCTACGTCGTCACGGCCGCGACGCTGGTCGCCGCCTATCTGGTCTGCCGCTGGATCACGCTGACCCGCGCCGGCAAGGTGCTGGTCGCCATTCGCGACAGCGAAACGCGGGTGCTGTTCTCGGGCTACTCGCCGGCGGCCTACAAGCTCTTCGTGTTCGTCGTGTCGGCGATCCTGGCCGGCGTCGCAGGTGCCCTCTACGCGCCGCAGGTGGGCATCATCACGCCGGCCAAGATCGGCGTGCTGCCGTCGATCGAAATGGTCGTGTGGGTCGCCGCCGGCGGGCGCGGCACGCTCTACGGCTCGGTCATCGGCGCCTTCGGCGTCAACTGGATCCAGAGCTGGCTGACCACCAGCTACCCGGATCTGTGGCTGCTCTTCCTGGGCGGGCTCTTCATGGGCGCCGTCCTGTTCTTCCCTGACGGTATTGTGGGCGCCCTCGGTCGTCTGATCGGGCGCACCCGCCGTTTCCTCGCAGGGCCCCAGGATCGGGCGATCCTGGAAGCGTCGCACCTTTCTCAGGCCACCCCGGGTGCAAGCCGGCCTCCGAGCTCCGATCAATGACGACGGCGCCGCATCTGTCTCGGGCCACCCGCGGTGGGAGCCGGCCTCCGAGCTCCGATCAATGACGACGGCGCCGCATCTGTCTCGGGCCACCCGCGGTGGGAGCCGGCCTCCGAGCTCCGATCGATGATCAGCGCCGGCACCATCATCTACCTCGAAGACGTGACGGTGAACTACGACGGGTTCAAGGCGCTGAGCCGCCTGAACTTCTTCATGGACCGCCGCGAGCTGCGCGTGGTGATCGGCCCCAACGGCGCCGGCAAGACCACGCTGCTCGACGTCATCTCCGGGCGCGTGAAGCCCGAGAGCGGGCGTGTCATCTTCGGCCATGAAACCGATCTCCTGCCGCTGCGCGAGAACGACATCGCGCGCCTGGGCGTCGGGCGGAAGTTCCAGACGCCCTCCGTCTTCGTGAACCTGACCGTGTGGGACAACGTGGAGCTGTCGCTGCGGCGGACGTCGAAGGGCGTCTTCGCCGCGCTTCGCCGCCACGATCCGCCCGAGGAGCGCGATCGCATCGCCGAGACGCTCGAGACGGTCCAGCTGGCGGCCAAGGCGGATGCGCCGGCCGGCTCCTTGGCGCACGGCGAGAAGCAGTGGCTCGAGATCGGCATGGTGATCGCGCAGGACCCGGAGCTGCTTCTGGTCGACGAGCCGGTCGCCGGCATGACCGACGAGGAGACGGCCCGGACCGGCGAGCTGCTCGAGTCGATCGCGGCCGACCGCTCGGTGCTCGTCATCGAGCACGACATGGAGTTCGTCCGGCAGATCGCGCGCAAAGTGACGGTGCTCCACCAGGGGACCGTTCTCTGCGAGGGGCCGGTCGAGCAGGTCCAGAACGATCCGCGCGTCCTCGAGGTCTATCTGGGGCGGCGGCGCGAGGCGACCGATGCTGTCCATTAAGGGGCTCGACGTCGCCTACGGCGAGTCCCAGGTGCTTTGGGGTGTGGATCTGGACGTCCGCGCCGGCGAGCTCGTGTGCCTGATGGGGCGCAACGGAGTCGGCAAGACGACGCTGCTCAAGACCGCCATCGGGCTCCTCTCGGCACGGCGCGGCTCGGTGACGTTCGACGGTACCGACATCACCGCGTGGTCGTCCGATCGGCGGGCGCGCGCCGGCGTCGGTTACGTCCCGCAGGGGCGCGAGATCTTCCCGCACCTCACCGTGGAGGAGAATCTCCGCATGGCGCTGCTCGGCTGCGGGCGCGCGGCCTCGCTCGACGAGCCGCTCGAGCTGTTTCCGGCGCTACGACCGCTGCTGGCGCGCAAGGGCGGCGTCCTCTCGGGCGGCGAGCAGCAGATGCTCGCGATCGGACGCGCCCTGCTCACCAAGCCGAAGCTCCTCATGCTCGACGAGCCGACCGAGGGCATCCAGCCGTCGATCATCCTCGAGATCGAGGCCGCGCTGCGCCGGGTCAAGCAGGAAATCGGCCTCGCCGTCTTGCTGGTCGAGCAGTACCTTGACTTCGCCGAACGTCTTGCCGACAAGTACGTGATCATGGCCAAGGGCGCGGTGGTCGCGGCGGGCCCCACCGGCGACCTCAGAGTCGAGATGGTCCGGCAGCACCTGGCGGTCTGACCCAGCTCCGCGACGGCCTGCGGCGCGAATATCAGGAGGCTCGGCGATGCACCTCACTCCGCGTGAGCAGGAGAAGCTCCTCATCTTCACCGCGGCCGAAGTCGCGCGGCGGCGCCGCGGACGCGGTCTCAAGCTCAATCATCCCGAGGCCCTCGCGCTCATCACCGCGGAAATCCTCGAGGGCATTCGCGACGGGCGGAGCGTGTCGGAGCTGATGGAGGCCGGGCTCGGCATTCTCCGGCGCGACGACGTGATGGAGGGAGTGCCGGAGATGATCGAGGAGGTTCAGGTCGAGGGCACGTTCCCTGACGGCACCAAGCTCGTCACCATTCATCATCCCATTCGCTAGCGACGGAGGGCCGCGTGATTCCGGGTGAGTACGTGCTGGGGGAGGGGGATGTCGTCGCGAACCAGGGGCGGCGCACCGTGGAGCTGACGGTGACCAACACGGCCGACCGGCCCATCCAGGTCGGCTCGCACTTCCATTTCTTCGAGGTCAACCGGGCGCTCCGCTTCGACCGCGCGCAGGCGTTCGGGATGCGGCTCAACGTGCCGGCCGGCACCGCGGTGCGCTTCGAGCCCGGCGACGAGAAGCGCGTGACGCTGGTCGAGCTGGCCGGCGCGCGCCGGGTCTTTGGTCTGAACGCGTTGACCGAGGGCGGCGGCCGCGATCAGGCGATGGCGAAGCTCGCGGCGTGGGAGCGTCCGTCGTGACGCTCCGGCTGACGCGCCGGCAGTACGCCGATCTCTACGGACCCACCACGGGCGATCGAGTGCGTCTGGCCGACACGGAGCTGTTCATCCGCATCGAGCGCGACCTCACGACGCCGGGCGAGGAGGCGAAGTTCGGCGGCGGCAAGGTCATCCGCGACGGCATGGGCCAGGCCGTCCGCGCGACCCGCGCGGCGGGCGTGCTCGACGTCGTCATCACCAACGCGGTGATCATCGACCACTGGGGGATCGTGAAGGCCGACATCGGCATCCGCGACGGCCGGATTGTCGCGGTCGGCAAGGCCGGCAACCCCGACCTGATGGCCGGGGTGACGGACGGCATGATCGTCGGCGCCTCCACCGAGGTGATCGCCGGCGAGGGCAAGATCGTCACGGCGGGTGGGCTCGACACACACATCCACTTCATCTGTCCCCAGCTCGTCAACGAGGCGATCAGCGCCGGCCTCACGACGCTGCTCGGCGGCGGCACCGGCCCCGCAACCGGGACCAACGCGACGACGTGCACGCCCGGTGAGTGGAACATCTATCGGATGCTCGAGGCGGCCGAGGCGTTCCCGATCAACCTGGGCTTTCTCGGCAAGGGCAACGCGTCGGCGCCCGATCCGCTGCGCGAGCAGATCGCGGCGGGCGCCATCGGGCTCAAGCTCCACGAAGACTGGGGGACGACGCCGGCGGCGATCGACTGCGCCCTCGGCGTCGCCGAGGAGCTCGACGTGCAGGTGGCGATTCACACCGACACGCTCAATGAGAGCGGATTCGTCGAGGACTCGATCCGCGCGTTCAAGGGGCGGACGATCCACACGTACCATACCGAGGGCGCCGGCGGCGGCCACGCGCCCGACATCATCCGCGTGTGCGGCGAGGCGAACTGCTTGCCGTCGTCGACCAACCCGACCATGCCGTTCACCGTGAACACGATGGACGAGCATCTCGACATGCTGATGGTCTGCCACCACCTCAACGCGCGAATCCCGGAGGACCTCGCCTTCGCCGAGTCGCGCATCCGCGCCGAGACGATCGCCGCCGAGGACGTGCTGCACGACCTCGGCGCGATCAGCATGATGTCCTCCGACTCGCAGGCAATGGGCCGGATCGGCGAGGTGATCATCCGCACCTGGCAGACCGCCGACAAGATGAAGCGCCAGCGCGGCCCGCTTCCGGGGGAGACGCCCGGTGACGACAACACGCGGGTGAAGCGCTACGTCGCGAAGTACACGATCAACCCGGCCATCGCCCACGGCCTGGCCGGCGAGGTGGGGTCGATCGAGAAGGGTAAGCTCGCCGATCTCGTCCTCTGGAAGCCCGCGTTCTTCGGCGTGAAGCCGGAGCTGGTAGTGAAGGGCGGCCTCATCGCCTGGGCGGCCATGGGCGATCCGAACGCGTCGATCCCGACGCCGCAGCCCGTGCTGTACCGGCCGATGTTCGGGGCGTTCGGGCGAGCCGTCGGTAGCACGACCGTCACGTTCGTCTCGGCGGCCGCGCTCGCCGCCGGCGTGCCTCGGCGGCTCGGTCTCACGCGGCGCGCCGTCGCGGTCTCGCGCTGCCGCGGGCTCAGCAAGCGCGACATGATCCACAACGACGCCCTGCCGCGCATCGAGGTCGATCCCGAGACCTACCAGGTGCGAGCGGACGGCGTGCTGCTCACGTGCGAGCCGGCGCGGGTACTGCCGATGGCGCAACGCTATTTCTTGTTCTGATGGGATCTGACGCAGAGGGCATGACTTCAGGCGTCGCCGACGCCCCAGTGATCACGACCGCGCGCGTCGACGTGCGCGAGGCGGATCTGGCGGGGCGAGAGCGCGACACCCTGACGCTCACGGCCGAGGAGCGGCGCTGGGGGCGCCGGCGCGTCACGACGACGGCGGGGCGCGCGCTCGTGCTGGCGCTGCCGACCGGCAGCGTGCTCCGGCTCGGCGCGGTCCTCCACGTCGCCGCTGACTGGTACGTGGTTGTCGAGGGCGCGCTCGAGCCGGTCCTGGCGTTCAAGCCCGCCTCGCCCGAGGAGGCGCTGCGCGTGGCCTTCGAGGTGGGCAATCGCCACTTCACGCTCGCGCTCGACGGCGACCGGGTGCTGGTGCCCGACGATCCCGCGATGGGGCATCTGCTCACGCGGCTCGACGTCCGGTTCGAGCGTGTGCGGGCGGTGTTCGTGCCGATCGGGATGGGGCTTCGTCATGACCGGTGAGCGGGCGCTGCTGACGCTCCTACAGTTCGCCGATGGGCTCTTTCCGACCGGCGGCTTCGCCCATTCGTTCGGCCTGGAGACGTACGTGCAGGACGGCCGGGTTCATGACCGCCAGGGGCTCGAAGCCTTCGTCGCGGCCCACCTCGAAGGCTCGGCCGGCCCGGCCGACGCCGCAGCGGTCGCGATCGCGGTGCGCCTGTCCACCCGCGCCGCCGCGGACGACTGGATCGCCCTCGATCAGCGGCTCGACGCGATGAAGTGCGTTCCCGAGTTCAGAGCGGCGAGCCGTCAGATGGGGCGCCAGACGCTCCGGATCGCCGCGGGCCTCGGCGACGATCCGTTCCTCGCCCGTCTGACCGGCGCCGTCGACGGCGACCGGGCGTGCGGACACCACGCGAGCGTGTTCGGCGCCGTCGTCGGGCGCGGCGGCGTCGCACCAGGGGCCGCCGCCGCGGCCTATCTGTATTCCACGGCCGAGCTTCTGGTCGGCGCCGGCCTGCGCCTGATCGCGCTCGGCCAGCTCGAGGGCCAGCGCGTGCTGGCGGCGATGCGGGAGCGCATCGAGCGCCTGGCCGCCGCGGCCGCGTCGGCGACGACCGCGGACGACCTGTGGAGCTTCAATCCGGCGATCGAGATCGCGGGCATCCGTCACGCGACGCTCGACTCGCGGCTCTTCCGCTCGTGAGTGCCACGCCGCGCCCGCTGAAGATCGGCATTGGCGGCCCCGTCGGCTCCGGGAAGACCGCGCTGGCCGAGGCGCTCTGCCGCCGGCTCTCGCCCGAGCTCGACATGGCG
>Ga0111538_10014372_pt1 | contig 10433 bp, 6 predicted proteins | sample SoiMethybrSBSTD1_FD_79669 | JGI IMG/M metagenome (GOLD analysis project Ga0111538, IMG submission 79669) | Bulk soil microbial communities from a Populus tree surrounding site in Tennessee, USA - Soil MetaG P. TD hybrid SBSTD1 (version 2)... | ecosystem: Environmental > Terrestrial > Soil > Tree... | reverse complement strand
TTTTTCGCGGCATCCGCGTCCTGCTGCGCCCACAACGGATGGTTGTGGCTCATCGCCTCGCCCCAGTAGGCCATCGCGAACGACGGATCCGCTTGCTGCGCCTTCTGGAACGCGACCGCGGCCTCGTCGAACTGGAAGCTGTGAAGATCCTTCACGCCTTCGATGAACGGCGCCTGCGCGGCGGCGTTGCCGGAGTTCGGGAACGAAATGGTGCCAAGTTCCTGTGAGCTGATCCGCGATGCCATCGCGACCAGCGCGATCGCCAGTGAGACGGTGAGGATTCTCTTCACGTTGCCCCCTCTACTTCTGCGGCGCGGAGCTCGGCGGCACGAGGCCGTTGATCCGCAAATAGGTCACAAGATTGCCGTAGTGCTCGTTGTAATGATTGGTGTTGCCGATCAGGTTCGCGGCGCGCGCGCCCTGCGGTCCGCCGAACGCGCCGGCCACCATCTGCGCCGCCTTCGTATCGTCGAGCGTCTTGTAGACCTCGTCGCAGTACGCGATTGCGCCGTCGAGCGCCTTCACGATGGCGGCTTTGGTCGTCGCCGATTTCTCGAACTCATCCTCGGCATGTGGCGGCTTCTCGCCTTTCGCCGCCGCGCAGAATTCGTACGACGCGCCGGCGACGTGCGCCAGGATCGCGCCGAAGCTGCGCACGCTGTCGACCGGCTTGAAGCCGTACTTCGCTTCTGGCATCACGTCGGCCGAGCGGCGGAAATTGGTCTTCGCTTCGGACCACGCACTGCGAAGCGCCTGTGTGATCGGATTGGCCGGAGCTGCGGGTTGCGCGAACGCCGTCAGCGAAAACGCGCAGAGGAACAGAACAATCGAAATGCCGGATGCCCGTGAGGTCATCCGGCGATTCTATCGCTGATCGAGCGGGATCCAGGTCTGGGGATACGTCGGGCCGGTGTAGTCCGCGCGCGGGCGAATCAGGCGGTTATTCGCCAGTTGTTCGAGCACGTGCGCCGTCCACCCGCTGATGCGGCTGACCGCGAAAATCGGCGTGTAGAGATCGATCGCGATGCCCATCGTGTAATACGTCGACGCCGAGTAGAAGTCGACGTTCGGATAGAGCTTCTTCTCCGCCTTGATCAGCGCCTCGATGCGCTCGCTCATCTCGTACCAGCGCGTGTTGCCGGCCTTCTGCCCGAGCTCCTTCGACATCTTGCGCAGGTGCGTGGCGCGCGGATCCTCGGTGTTGTAGACGCGATGCCCGAAGCCCGAGATCTTTTCCTTCCGCGCCAGCTTGCCCTTGATGTACGCGTCGATGCGTTCCGCCGGCGCGTCCTGGCCGATCTCGATCAGCATCTTCATCACTTCGGCGTTGGCGCCGCCGTGCAGCGGCCCCTTGAGCGTGCCGATGCCGGCGACGATCGCGGAGTGAATGTCGGTGAGCGTCGCGGCCGCGACGCGCGCGGCAAACGTCGAGGCGTTGAGCTCGTGATCGGCGTGCAGCGTCAGCGCGATGTCCATCGCGCGAATCTCGGTTGGATTCGGACGACGGCCGAACAGCATGTAGAGGAAGTTCGCGGCGTGCCCCATCGCCGGATCGGGCGCGATCGGTCCGCCGCCTTCCTGCATGCGGCCCCAGGTCGCGACGATGCTGGCGATCTGGCCGGTGAGGCGAACGGCTTTTCGATACGACGCCTGCAGCGAGTTGTCGTGCGCGTCCTGATCGTAATGACCGAGCGCCGAAGTCAGCGTGCGCAGCGCGTCCATGCCGTCCGACGGCGGCAGCATTTTCATCAGGCGTAGGATCGGCTCCGGCAACGGGCGCGCGGCGGCGAGCTGCGACTGCAGATCGCCGAGCTCGGCGCGATTCGGCAGGCGGCCGTGCCACAGCAGGTAACAGGTCTCCTCGAACGTCGCGTGGCGCGCGAGATCGTGGATGTCGTGGCCGCAATACGCGAGCACGCCGCGATCGCCGTCGAGAAAACAAATCCGTGACGACGTTGCGACAACGTCCTCGAGTCCGCCCTTGGGTTTCTCGGTTGCGGTGGCCATAGAAGATCAATCTTATCGCTGATCGCAGCGCTGTTTCGGCCGCGATATGCTAGCGCTTCTTGACCGCCGACTTGACCGAAGAACCCACCCACGCGTCGCTCTCAGGCCTGGGGCATTTCCTCGCCGCCGCCGTCCGCCAGGTGCGGCCCTACTGGAAGGAAATGTCGGTCGTCGTCATGGCGAGCATCCCGCAGGTGGCGCTCGAGACGGCGCAGCCGATGCTGTTGATGGTGCTCATCAATGCCATCGTCGCGCACGACACACCGCGAGTGTGGACAGCCATGCTGGGACTGATCGCCTTGATTCCGATCTACATCACCGGCAACTTCCTCTTCGAGTACATGGCCTCGCGCGTCGGCGCATTGGTCAGCAACGATCTGCGCATGGCCGCGTTCTGGCGGCTGCAAACCCTCTCGGTCTCCTACCATCGCGGCCGGACGCGCGGTGATCTGCTGTCGCGATTCAGCTCGGACCTGGATGCCGTCGAGCGCAGCATCGTGATCGACATACCCTACGCACTGTCCTGTCTCATCAGCATTTCCGTCGGTGTCGTGCTGATGCTGTCGGTTGAATGGCGTTTGGGGCTCGTGCTGTGCACGCTGCTGCCGTTCGTGATCGTCGGCCCGCGCTGGCTCGGCGCCCGCGCCAGCCAGGCGAGCTATGTGCGGCAGCGCGATGCCGCCGTCGTGATGGGCGCGCTCGAGGAGAGCATCGCCGCGCACGCGGTGATCAAGACATTCGATCTGCAGGGCATCCTGTTCGCGAAGTTCGGGCGCAAGCTGTCGACGTTGTATCGCAGCACGGTTCGCGCCAGCCTGTTGAGCGGACTGCAGGGCACGTCGATCAGCGGCAGCGGTTCCATCCTGCTAATCCTGTCGATCTGCGGCGGCGCCGTGCTTGCCGTTCGCGGCAGTCTGTCGGTCGGCGGCATGGTCGCGGTATTCGATCTGCTGTGGTTCGTGGTGGCCAACCTGAACGCGTTGTCGAAGGTCGTGTCGCCGATGCAACGCGCGTCGGGTGGCATGGCTCGCATCCAGGAGGTCCTTCGCGCGAATGAAGGTGTCGTCGATCGCCCCGGCGCGCACACGCTGCCGCCGTTCGCCGATGCGATCCGGTTCGACAACGTGCACTATGGATACCAGCGCACACCTGTACTCGCCGGCGTTCAGCTGACGATTCGCCGCGGCGAATCGATCCTCATCGTCGGCCCGAGCGGTTCAGGCAAGAGCACCTTGCTCGGGTTGCTGCTCCGCATGGACGACCCAACCAGCGGCACGGTGTCGATCGACGACCACGATCTGCGCGATGTGACGCAGGTGTCGCTGCGGACGCGGATGGGCGTCGTGTTCCAGGACAGCTTTCTCTTCGACACGACCGTTCGGGAGAACATCCGGTTCGGCAACCCGGAGGCGACCGACGCGGCAATCGAGGCCGCGGCGCGCGATGCGGGAATCCATGACGTGATTGCGGCGCTGCCGAACGGCTACGACACGGTCCTCGGCGGCGGCGGCGCGAGCCTCTCAGGCGGCGAGCGCCAGCGCGTATCGATCGCTCGCGCGCTCGTTCGCGAGCCGGCGATCCTGGTCCTTGACGAGCCTGCGTCCGCGCTCGACGCGCAAGCCGAGGCCGCCATCAATCGCACTCTGCGACAGGTCGCGAAAGGGCGCACGGTGATCGCGGTCACGCATCGCCTGGCGCCGGCAGCCACCGATCGCATCCTCGTGATGAGCGCTGGACGGCTCGTGGAGGACGGCACGCATGCGGAGTTGATCGCGCTGGGCGGCGTCTACGCCGACTTGTGGAGGGCGCAGCATCAGGCCGCGTCCGTGGAGTGAGCTAGCGCGGGATGCGTTCGGCGGCCGATGCGATGACTGAATCGATCAGCTCGGTGTAACTCACACCGGCAAGGCCCGCGAGAATTACCAGATCGCCAAGCACAGGATGAAGACCGGGCAGCGGATTGACCTCGAGAAAATGCGGGCGGCCATCACCATCGCATCGGCAGTCAACGCGTCCGAGATCGCGGCAGCCGAGTCCGTTCCACACGTGCAGCGCGATATCTGCCGCTTCTGAAGCCGGTCGATCGTCGACGAGCTGATATCGCGCGTTCACCTGTTTCTTGTTGGCGTACGAATATCCGTGGGCCTCGGCATCGCCTGTCAGCGTGACCTCGAGTACGCCGATAACGCGCGCGCGGGCGCCGGTGCCGACGATGCCGACGGTGAATTCGCGGCCGGGAAGAAAGGTCTCGACCAGAGCGGGTTGCCGATACCGCTCGATCAGGTCACGACACGTGGCGGTGAGCGACGCCGCGTTCGTGACGTGCGAGGCGGCCGATACACCGACGCTCGATCCGCTGGCGACCGGCTTGACGAAGAGCGGATACGGCAGGCTGACGTTCGCCAGTTCTGACGGGCTCGACACCACGGCGAAGTCCGGCGTGCGAATGCCGAGGCCGCGGACGACGTGCTTGGTCATGCCCTTGTGGAGCGTCAGCGCGAACACGAGGCCGTCCGACAACGTGTAGGGAATCTCGAAGGCATCGAGCAGCGACGGCACCTGCGCTTCCCTCGCGAAACCGAACATCCCCTCCGCGTAATTGAAGACGAGATCCCAGCGATCGCCGGCGGTCAGACACGTTGAGAGATTCTTCACGCCGCCGATGCTGTCGACGGTGTGTCCCAGAGAAGCCAGCGCCGCCTCGATCGCCTCAATCGTCTCGATCGCATCGAACTCGGCGGTCTCTTCTGCTGTGTATCCGTCGCGCACGTAATCGTCGCGAAGGTCGTAGGTGAACCCGATTCGCACCGGCGCCGCCTATCGTTGAGGATCGGGGAACCGGAACACACGGCCCTCGTAGTTGCGCAGCATCACGTCGCCGTCTTCGCGCGGAAGATTGGAATCGGGAAGCACCGCGATCTTCCCGCCGCCGCCAGGGACGTCGATCGCGAAGGTCGGCACCGCGTATCCCGTGGTGTGGCCACGCAGCTGACTGATGATTTCGAGGCCCTTATTCACGGCGGTGCGGAAATGCGAGGTGCCAACGACGAGATCGGCCTGGTAGAGATAGTAGGGCTTGACGCGAAAGCGAAGCAGGCCATGAAACAGCTGGCGGCACACCTCGACGTCGTCGTTGATGCCTTTCAGCAGCGGCGTTTGTGACCCGAGCGGAATGCCGGCGTCGGCCAGCCGCCCGCATGACTGCTCGACTTCCTTCGTCAGCTCCGATGGATGAATGAAGTGGATGCTCATCCACAACGGGTGGTACTTCTTCAGCATCTTCACCAGCGCCGGTGTCACGCGCTGCGGGAGTACCACCGGAACTTTCGAGCCGATGCGAAGGAACTCGACATGCTTGATCTTCCGGAGGCGCGACAGCAGCCACTCGAGTCGATCGTCGGAGAGGATCAGCGGATCGCCGCCCGACAGCAGCACGTCGCGGATCACGGGTGTTCGGGCGATGTAGTCGATGGCGCCCTGCCATTGGTTGGTGCTGAATTCGTAGGTCCCGTCGTGCGATCCGACCACTCGCGAGCGCGTGCAATAGCGGCAGTAGACCGGGCAGGTTCCCGTGGTGAGGAACAGCACGCGATCGGGATAGCGGTGCACGAGGCCGGGAACGGGGCTGTCGTCGTCCTCGTGCAACGGGTCGATCGATTCCTCGGGCGTGCGCTCGAACTCCTGCGACGCCATGACCATCGTCCGGCGCAGAGGATCACTGGCGTCCGATCGATTCAGCAGGCTGGCGTAATACGGCGTGATCGAATTCGGCAGGCTGTTGCGATTGCGCTGGAGCGCGGCCCGCTCGTCGTCCGAGAGATGCAGCACGCGCTGGAGCGCCTCGAGCCCGCGCAGCGAGTTCCGCAGCTGCCACTTCCAGTCGTTCCAGCTGTGATCGTCGGCGCCGGGAAAGAACTCTCGACGAAAGGCGCGCGTTTGCCGGCTGATAGAAAAACGCGGACTCCGGCCTTTCGGGCGCTCTGGCGCCTCGGGCGCCTCGGGCGCCGTTAATGCCTGCAACATGGGTTGTGCCTGCAACGGGGGGATAGTGGCGAGAGTATAGGGCAACTGTCCGTCGGGCCTGCCCCGAACGGGCCACAACCGGGGCTATCGGCCGATTCTGTAGAGTTTCGTCTGAGTCCTCAGGAAGATCGTGTTCGGCGCGAGCGCCGGTGACGCGAAGCTCATTTCGTCCATGCTGTTCTTCGCAAGCTCGACGTACTTGTCGCCGGCTTCGATCACGAACGTGTGGCCGTCTTCGCTAAGCAGATAGACCTTGCCGTCGGCGGCCCAGGGCGACGCCGAAAAGGTGTTGCCCGAGCCGCCGGCGCGCGCCTTGTAGATCTCCTTGCCTGTCTTGGCGTCGAACACTGTGAGGATGCCGTTGTCGTTCACGACATACATGCGACCGCGATACACGAGCGGTGAGGATGTGTATGCCGACGCGCGTGGATGGAACCACGCGACGAACGCATTGCTCTCTTCGCCCTTCGCGAGCGAAATGTCGCCGTTTGCGCCTGGGCGCACTGCGAATACCGGACGATTGCTTTCACCCTGCGATCCGGTCGCGAGGAACAACATCCCGTCGGCGGCCACCGGCGTCGGTGTTGACTGTCCGGTCAATCCACGCAGCCGCCAGAGCTCTTTGCCGGTATCGGGCGCATAGGCAATGGCGTGCTGGCGGCCGATCACGATCAACTCGATGCGTTGATCGTGTTTCCAGATGTAGGGCGATGACCAACCCGATCCTTGCGGCGCCTTGATGTCTCGCTCCATTCTCCAGAGATGCTTGCCGGTCTTCGCGTCAACCGCAGCGACATAGGATTGCCCTTCGTTGTCGTGGACGACGAAGACACGCCCGTCGCTGACGATCGGCGAAGCCGCCGTGCCGAAGTCGAGGTACATCGGCTGCGGATCGAACTTCGTCGTCCACAGCAACTTGCCGTCGAGCGAATACGCGAATAGTCCGACGTTCCCGAAGTACGCGTAGAGACGCTCGCCGTCGGTGGCCGGCGTCTCCGACGCAAACGTGTTCTTGCGATGGCGGCCGCCGAACGGCGAGCCTTTGTGCGCTTCGCGCTCCCATTTCAGCTTGCCGCTATTGGCGTCGAAGGCGTAGACCATGTAGCGGATTTCGCCGCTCTCGGCGGTCAACTCGATGTCGCGCGCGACGACGCGCTTGACGACTTCATCTTCAGACAGGCCCTGCTTCGCAAGCTCCGCTACGTAGTCGTTGCCGAAAATGCCGGTGGATGGCGCCTTGAATGCGCCGGCGCTGATCGCGGAAGTGACGAAGACGGTGTCGTTCCAGGCAACGGGCGAAGACCATCCGCGCCCTTTCACCTCTACGCTCCATGCGACGTTTTCTCTCGTCGACCACGTCGTTGGCAGCTTGCCGTCGAAAATTCCTGCACCCGATGGCCCGCGAAATTGTGGCCACGCCAGTGTCGGCTCTGCCGAAATAACGGCCACAGAAAGAGCAGAACCAATTGTTAGGGCAAGGAACAAGCGCATCCGTTCAAGCTAACACGGAGGGGATAATCGGGTTGAAACTTGTGACAAGTCGGCCGCGGCGCGCGCGGCGCGATCGACCGGGGATGGCCGGATCAGATTTCAGATCTCAGATCGCAGATTGCTGATTGATCGGTGTTTACTCGGCCAATCAATCTGCAACCTGAGATCTGAGATCTGAGATGCCTTATTGCTGCTGCGTCGAGGTGCGCGGCTTCGCGAGCTGTTCCTTCAGCACCTCGACCGCCTTCTCGATCTGCGTGTCCCTGCCCTTGAAGAACTCCGTCGGCGTGTTGTCGACGTACACATCCGGCGGCACGCCGTAGTTCTCCATGTTCTCGCCGGTGACGGTCCACACGCCGCTGCCGGGCGTGCGAATCGTGCTGCCGTCGAGCAACGTGTACGAACCCGTCCCGATCACCGCGCCCATCGTCGGCACGCCGACCGTCTTGCCGAGCCCGAGCTGCTTGAAGCCGGCCGGGAACATTTCGGCGTCGGATGCGGAGCGCTCGTTCTGCATCACCACCATCGGCCCGTAGAAGTTCTGCGGGCGCGGCTGCCGGAATCCGGCGTCGCGGCCCTGCGTGTATTGATATTCGCGGCCGGACAGGATGAGGAGCAGCTCCTGATCGATGCCGCCGCCGCCGTTGAAGCGCTGATCGATCACGAGCGCCTTCTTGGTGCGGTTGGCGGCGAGATCGAGCTGGAACCTGCGGAGTGACGGCGCGTCCATCGCGCGGATGTGGAGATATCCGATCTCGCCGTTGCTGGCCTTGGCGACCATCTCGCCGCGATCGGCCACCCAGCGCTCATATTGCAGATCGGCGAAGGCCTGGCCATTCGCCGGCGTGATCGTCACTTCCCACGCGCCGGTGCGCGTCGGCTTGTCGTTCAGCAGGAAGTGGAACTTCTGGCCCAGCGGATACGTGAATCGCTGCCAGTAGTTGTCCGACGTCTTCAGGTCGCGATCATCGAGCGCGATGATGAAGTGGCCTTCCTTGATCTTGAGGTAATCCTTGTCGGCGGGACCATCCTTGTAGAGACGTCCGACCTTGTAATACCCGGAGGCATCCGCGACGAGATCGAAGCCGGGATAACGCGTCTGCGCCGCCGCGCGATTGTTGCCGGGCGCGCCGTTGACGCCGGTGTGCGATGCGTTGAGCTGACCGATCATCATCATCATCACGGTGTGCAGCTCTTCATCGTCCACGAGGTAGTCGAGCAGCTGCGCGTAGATCGATTTCATTTCGCGCCACGGGGTGCCGTGCATGTTGGCGTCGTAGAAGCGGTTCTTCATGATGCGCCAGCCTTCGTTGAAGATCTGGGCGCGCAAGGCCTTGTGATCGACGGAGAGGTTGGCGGTGTAGCTCACCTTCCGGGCAGTGGCGTTGGGACCAGTCGGCTCTTCGATGGGTGCGTTGCCACCGCGAGCTGCAGCGCCGCGTCCCGCGCCACCTGCATTGGCGCGATCGGCATTCAAGTTGATCGTCGCGGCGTAGAGGCCGGTGCCGGATCGGAAATACAACGTGCGGCCGTCGCGCGCGAACACGAACGCCGGTCCGCCGCCGAATCCGCCGCCACCGCCGCCGCCCTGGTTGGCGCCGGCGTCCGCGGTCTGCGGCGCGCGCGGCACGCGCGTGAGCTGGCCGCTCTCGACGTTAATGAGATACATGTCGCCGCCGCCGCCACCGAACTGTCCGCCGCCACCGCCGCCGGCCGCGCGATTCGCGATGGTCAGCGCGATCGACGGACCTTCGGGCGCGGGCGTCAGCGAGCCGATCGCGTTGCCCGGAACGGTCAACTGCTTGGCGCGGCGTGGCAGGCCGCTCCAGTCGATGCGCACTTCAGGCGGGGCCTGGTTGCCGCCGGCATTGTTGCGGCGCGCCTCGGCCTGCGCGGCGAGACCCTGGGCTTCGTTGTCGATGTCGCGATTGCCCGGATCGCGATCGCGATCGCGCAGCGCCAGCACCCACAGCTCCGTCGACGCGGCGATGCCGCCCTGCGTCGCGATGCCGTTGCTGAAGCCTTCCGTCGATGTGAACACGATGTACTGGCCGTCGGCCGTCCACACCGCTTCGTTCTCGGCGTAGGTAATCGTGTCGTCGGAAATGTGCCGCTCTTCTCCGCCGCCAATCGGCGCGATGTAAGCGTGCGCGCGCAAAGTGCGATCCTGCTTCGCCAGCACGATCCACTTGCTGTCGGGCGAGACGGCAACCGAGCCGATCCGGCCGATGTCGTTGCTGCTCACCACGACCGTCTTGCCGTCATCAACGGTGTAGTTGTAGAGCTTCTTGCCGCCGGCCACGTAAAGCAGCGACTTCGAATCGGGCGACCAGATCGGCGCGTTCTTCTCGTTGTCGAGGTCGGTGATCTTCTTCGGCGAGCGTCCCTCCGGATCCGAAATCCAGAGCTCGTCCTGTCCCGAACGATCGGACACGAACGCGATGTACTTGCCGTCGGGCGACCACTTCGGCGACTGGCTGCGCGACGCCATCTGATCGGGATTGACGCGCGTGATGTCGCCGCGCTCGGTCGCGATCGTCAGGATCTGTCCGCGCGCGGAAATGGCGGCGCGGCGGCCCGACGGCGAGATGTCGAACGAATCGACTTCGTCGGTCACGGTCACGTACTCGAGCTCGTTGTCCTTGTCGTCGGCGCCAAGATCGATCTTGATCTCGTTGGTGCGCCCGGTCGCGACGTCGAGCTTCCAGATGCCGAAGTTGTCTTCGTAGACGATGGTCTTGCCGTCGCTCGACATCGACGGCCAGAACAGGCTGCCGTCGGCGTGCTTCGTCACCTGCACCGGCGCGCCGCCCTTCACCGGAGTCTTGTAAATGTTGTTCACGCTCAGGCGCACTTCAGGGCTGCCCGGTTTCACGCTCTTCTCGTTCGGCAGCGGATCGCCGACGAAGTAA
>Ga0111538_10014370_pt1 | contig 10434 bp, 7 predicted proteins | sample SoiMethybrSBSTD1_FD_79669 | JGI IMG/M metagenome (GOLD analysis project Ga0111538, IMG submission 79669) | Bulk soil microbial communities from a Populus tree surrounding site in Tennessee, USA - Soil MetaG P. TD hybrid SBSTD1 (version 2)... | ecosystem: Environmental > Terrestrial > Soil > Tree... | reverse complement strand
GAACTGGTGCGCGCCGAGCTGGAGGGCCTATGAAGAGCCTCGTTCAAAACGTTCACCACATCACGCTGTGCCCCGGCGGCGCGCAGCAGGATATCGACTTCTTCACCACGGTCCTCGGTCAGCGGCTGGTCAAACAGACCGTCCTGATGGATGGAAACATCCCCATCTATCACTTCTATTACGGCAACGGCGATGCCGATGTCGGCTCGATTGCCACGTGCTTTCCGTACTCGCGGAAACCGGGCCGCGCCGGGTCCGGCCAGCTCTCGTGCACCAGCTATACCGTGCCGGCCGGGGCGATTCCCTTCTGGAAGGAGCATTTCGATCGGCACGGCAGCGACAATAGCGGCGTGCAGGAACGGTTCGGCACGAAGTATCTGCGGGCGCGGCATCCGGCGGGGCTGCTCTTCGAAGTGATCGAAGAGCGCAGCGACAACCGGAATCCGTGGACGACGACGCAGGTCTCCAGGGACGTCGCCACGCGCGGCTTTTTCGGGGCGGTGCTGTCGGTACGCGACCCGCGCGAACAGGAATCGTTTTTCGTCGACGCGCTCGGGTTCCGCAAGGTCGGCGTCGACGGCCCCTACCATCGCTTCGAAGTGCCGGGGACCGGCCCCGGACGCATCGTCGACCTGCACGTCGAGCCCGAGCGGACGCCCGGGAGCTGGGGCTTTGGCGCCGGCACCGCCCATCACATCGCATTCAACGTCGAAACCGACGATGCCCTCGCGAAGCAGAAGGCGGTCTACGAGGAGCTCGGCTACACCGACGCGTCGGAGATCAAGGATCGCTTCTACTTCCACTCCATGTACGTGCGGTCGCCTGGCGGCATCCTGGTCGAGTGCACCGCCAACGTCCCCGGCGGTTTTTACAAAGACGAGGCCCCCGAGAACCTCGGGACCAGTCTGCTCCTGCCACCGTGGTTCGAGGATCAGCGTCAGGCGATCGTGTCGCAGCTGGAACCGATCACCGTACCGGAAGAGAATCGCCCCAGGCCAGGCACGGCGCCGCGGGCGCCGGCCACCGCAACCACGCCAGCGCAAGACTCGGGGGTCGCCGCGTCTCGCTACAAGGCCACGTTCGACGCGGACAAGCAGGCAACGTAGTGCTTTGCTGAAGCGCCTGCGGCGTCGCCGAGCGCGGACGTCCGGCATTGGGAAACAGTCGACCGCAAACGAACACGTCTGCGCCTCCCGGTTTCAACCTGAGATGGTCAGCGGATCACGATGGCGGCTCCGAGGGACCAGAAGTTGCCAGTGACATCGGCAATCGCGCCGTTGGCCGTCTGGAGATCGCCGAGCGCGCCGACGTGCTGCGTCGCAAAGAGCTGGAGGCCGAGGCGTCCTTGTGGATTGAATTCCCAGCCGCCGCCGAAGACGACCGCGAGCGCCTTCGAATCATCCGGATGCGGCCCGATTGTCTGGACCCAGTTGCGGACGAACGCCATGCCGGCGCCGCCCTTCACGAAGAAGCCCTTCGATTCCCACGGCCGGAACTGCGCGACGGCATCGATCGCGGTCGCCCGGATCCGGCCGCTCTCGTTTCGCCACTGCATCCAGAACAGGTCGGCCCCGACATCCATTCTCGGATTGACGCGGTAGCCGGCATTGCCGACGAGGCCGGGGCCATGGCGGAAGGGAAAGTCCTGTGCGCAGTCCTGGCAGTGACCGCGGAGGGTGCCTGAGGCGCCTCCCGCCACGATCCAGAGCCGCGACGGTGGCGCCGGCTGCGCGTCCTGCGCCACCGCCAACGCAGGGATGAGCCACACGAGGACGACGCACATCCGGAAGCGCTTCATCGGTTTCCCCAGGTGAAGTACGCGCGCAGCTGTGGATAGCGATACGTCTTGATGGTGCTCTCGGCGTCCTGGTAGTAGCTGCGGCGGTGGAAGTATTCCGCCGACGCCCCGAGGCCCAGCGGTCCCCGCAGCGGAAAGAGCAGGTCGACGCGCGCGTGCTGCAGGAAGTGGTTCGCACGCACGCCGTCGAGCGAATAGATCTGGCGCCCGACGTAAAAGAACAGGGCGACTTCGCGGCCATCGTGCGTGATGCGGGCGAGCGTGCCGAAATCCGACCCGGGACCGTAGTCGTAGAACCGCGGCCCTTCGGAGACGCCCTGGCCGGCGCTCGCTTCCTGTTCTTCCGGCTTTTCGGTGACGCCGAGCGGCAGCGAGTCGACCGCGCCGAGCACCGTCAATCCGCCCCACCCCAGGATCCAGAACCTCGTCCGCGGCGACAGCTCGCGTGTGGTGCCGAGCGCAGCGTCAATCGCCTGCGAGCCGGTCGAGTAGGCGTCGTTGTTCTGATAGTTGTAGGTCTGGATCACGGAGAACTGAAGCCCCTTGCCGAGCGGCTGTCCGTACAGCCGGCCTCGCACCCTCGCTTCGCTCAACGCGCTGCCGCCGCCGAAGCGCATGCGCAGCCAGAACGCGTCGTAGGGTGTGCGGCTGCGTCCGACGTTGGCGTCGCCATAATAGGCGTCCACCTCGACGAAGGGATCGCCCGCCTCGGTGAAGGCGCTCGATTGCGACCCGCGCCACAGCATTCCCGCCGACGCGACACCGCTGAGCGACGACGGGACGAGGTCCGATGGCTTGTCGCTGACACGCGACGCGTCGCCGCTCGCGAAGCGATTGAGGCCGGTGATGGGATCGACAGCAGTGGCGCCGATTTCGCTCCAGAGACGCTGCTTGCCGGTCGCGCGCGTATTGCGAATCAGCCACCCGGCGCGATGGAACATCTCGCCGAGCGTGATGCCGCCGAGGGTCGTGTTGATGAAGTCGTTCAGCGAGGCGTGGTTGGTCTCGCCGAAGAACTCCCAGGTGGCGCTGCCGAAGGCGGTGACCGCGGCCGACTCGTAGAAGCTGAGGCCGTTGGCTCGCGCGGCGTTGAAATAGTTGTTGCCCTGATACGGATGGCCGATCTGATTGACCGTGAAGTCATCCAGATCCCACACCCACCCCTGCTGCATGTTCGCCCACCACGTCTTCGGCGTGATGCGGCCTGTGACCTGGCCGCGCGCCAGGTTCCCCAGCCCGTAGATCACGTTGATGCCGGTGGCCTGCAGGAACGACATGCCGACGCGCCGCGGCGGACAGCCGTCGCACGCCGTCCGTGCGTCCCTGGCGTCCACGGCGGCCGGGGCTTGATCGTCCGGCGCTGGCGGCGGCGTTTCCTGCGCGGTCACCGGTCCGGCGCCGCCCAGGACGGCGCTGGCGACAAGGACGATCCAACCGAAGCACACGCGATCCCATGTGGTCACAGCGTTACGACCATTGGGAATCGTCCCGCACGGGCGGATTAACGGCTATGTGAAAACGGCAAAATCAGCTCGGTTGTGCCTTCCCCGAAGGCGGACCATCGCCAGGCAATGAGACGACTTCTACTCAGGCGCGAGGCCCTGGCTCGCGCGCCGCTCGATCATGCCTACTTGACGACGAGGCCGCCGGTGAGCCCCTTGATCTGGTGGCCGATGGCAAGCTGCCGCATCCGGCTGATCTCGGCTGGCGTCGCCGCTTTCGGGTCGACTTTCGCCTGCGAGCAGGTGAAGCCGCGCAGCGTGCACTCGGAGGTGGTGTGGGTGATGCCGCGCTCCGCCATGACCCGGGCCATGAGCGCGACTGCGTCCTCGTGGATGATCACGGCGTTGTTCGGCACGAACGTTCCCACGCCGATCGCGTAGTCGATCGGCATCAGCGGCTCGACGCTGGAGCCGAACGCTCCGTCGTTCTTCTTTCCCAGGTCATGAGCGCCCAGATCGGCGCCGGCGTCGATCAGGTACTGGATCACGGGGACGCTCCCGTAGTTGGCGGCGGCCATCAACGGCGTAATCCCGTAGTCGTCCGGCTGGTTGACGTCGTTTCCCAGCTCGACGAACAGCTTGACGACGCGCAGCCGCTCCTCGGCGGGCTTCCCGCGGTGATAGCCGTGGATGAAGGCCAGCCCGGCCGCCGCCGACAGCACGGTCTCTCCGTCCCGCGAGACGATTGCCGGGTCAGCTCCACGATCGAGCAGGAGGCGGACGAGCTCGAGATCGGCGGCGAACGCCGCCCGCATCAACGCCGTGGCGAACACGATTCGCGGCGAGCCCTCGCGCATGCGCGCGCGAGGCGTATTGTTGACGAGCGCGTTCGGATCGGCGCCAGCGTCGAGCAGCTGGCGGATGAGCGGCAGCGGGTCGGCAGTGACCATCCACGGAAAGTTCGGCGCCGTCTCCATGTTGCGCCGATCGACGGCCCAGAAGAGCGGCGTGAACCGCTGCGCGTCGGCCTTGTTGACGTCGGCCTTGTGGTCGACGAGGAACGACGCGATGTCGTAGTTGCCGTTGAAGATCGCGATCGCGAGCGCGGTCTTGCCGTCGCCGGCAACGGCGTTGACATCGGCCCGGGCGTCGACGAGGATCCGCGTCAGCTCGAGGCCGCCGCCGTCGCGCGCCGCGAACATCAGCGGCGTCAGCCAGCCGCTGGCGAATTCCACGGGTTTCACGTCGGCCGCGTTCGCCAGCGGCGTCCGTCCCTCGAAGCCACGGCCGTTGGCGGCGGCGACGTAGTGCGATCGGGCGTTCACGTCGGCGCCGGCGTCGACGAGCAGTCTGGCCGTTGCGGCGTGCCGCTCGGCGACCGCCCACATCAGCGCGGTGGTGCCGCCCCAGCTTTCCCTGCCGTTGACATCGGCGCGCGCCTCGACGAGCAGGCGCACCGCGTCGGCCTTCCCGCTTCGCGCCGCGAGCATCAGCGCGGTGTCGCCGGCGGGAGTCAGCGGCGCGTTCGGATCGGCGCCGGACCTGATCAACCGGCCGAGCATCGGCGCGCTGCCGTTGATCGCCGCGAGCAGGAGCGGCGTCACGCCTTCTCGCGTCCGCGCGCTGACATGCGCTCCGGCCGTCAGCAGAATCTCCGCAAGTTCCACGTCGTCACGCTCCACGGCCCAGTGGAGGGCGGTGGTGCCGTCGACCTGCGTCGCGTTCACATCGGCCTTGCGCGCGAGCGCGGCGCGCACGGCCTCGCGATCGCCGCGCATCGCGGCGTCGGCGACCGTAGAGGCCGCGTGTGCGGCGGCCGCGCCGAAGAGAACGAGACCCGCGACCAGAGCGGTGATTCGCATCATCGGGTGACCTTGAGCAAGGCCGGCGCCGCGGCGTAGCCGTCGAGCGCCAGCGTGTTCGCCGCCGTGTCAATCGCGACCGCCGTCGTGAGCGACGTCTTGCCATCGCCGGCGCCGTGAGCATCGAGCCGCATTTCGATGACCGTGAAATCGGCGTCGCCGGCGGCGGCCGGCGCCGGCGCCAGGTGCGGCGCGCGCGAGTCGAGACGGCGGTCGGTGACGAGCACGATGCGCGCCTGCTCATCGGCGGCGACCGAACGCCACGCGTACTTGATCGAATACCCCGTCACGCCATCGGTCCAGATGTAGCCGAGCGTCGGCGCCGCCTTGATCGCCGCGGACAGCCTGGCGAACGGACTCGGTGGCGGCGGCGGTTCGCCCCGTCCGCGGCCTGCGCCGCGGCCGCCTGGGGGCGCCGCCGGCGGTGGCGCCCGCTTCGGCGCAGGCGCCGAAAGCGCCGCGAGAAGGGGGGCGCGCTCCGTGTCGGTCGACCATCGCGAGAGCGTGATCGTCAACGACCCAGCGGTCGCGACGGTGGCGCGCAGGCTGAGCGCCGCGTCGGCGCCGGCGAGCCGCGAGGCGGCGAGCGTCAGCACGATGGCCATCGAGGTGGCGACGGTGATCAGGCGCCTTCCGGCCATCATTGGTTCGCACCCTTGGTGCGCCCCAGCCACTCCACGAGCCGCTCCAGTTCCTCGTCTGCCAGCCTGGCGCCGCGCTCGCGCATGTCGACGATCACCACGCGCCAGCGATCGGGACTGAAGCGCGCGTCGTTGTACCGATCCGGGTCGTGGCACGACGTGCACACGCGCTTCAGCAGCGCCTCGGCCTCGTCGTCGGAGTAGAACGTCGTCACTTCCGGCGGGACGTAGGCCCGCGGGAACGGCTTCGTCGACGGGCCGAATCGCTCCGCGAGCCAGTCGAGCAGCACGCTTCTGTCCGCGGCCGGGAGCGTCACGTCCCGCCCGCGATGCTTGGCGTCCAGGAGAGCGTCCCACGCTGCGCGCTCCTGCGCATAGAACGCGTAGTCGTCGATGCCATGGCACGAGGTGCAGTACTTGAAGATCACCTGCCGCACCGGTCCCTTCGGCGGCGTGACCTGCGGCCGCGCCGGCCGGCCGCCGACCTGCGCGGACACGGCCGCGGAGCAGAGCGCCGCGACGATGGCCGCTGCGGCCACGAGTCGGCGCCGGCGCGTCGACAATCTCACACCATCTCCAGCGGCTGCAGCCGGCCGGTGCTCGTGCCGATCTGGTCCTCTTCGATCCCGTACAGGTGCAGCATGCTCAACAGCATGTTGGACGTGCGCTGCGTGTTGTCGGGGAAGACGAGGTGACGGTTCCCTTTGAACCTGCCGTCGATGCCTCCGACCAGAATCACCGGCACTTTCTCGTGCGCGTGCCGGTGCGAGTTGCCCATGTTGCTGCCCTTGTAGATCAGCACGTGGTCCAGCACGCTGCCGTCGCCGTCGGGAATCCTGCTCAACTTGTCGCAGAAGTAGGCGAGGTTCTGCACGTGGTAGCGATTGACTTTCGCATAGTTGGCGATGTTCTCGGGCTTGTCGCCGTGATGCGAGGTGCCGTGCCACGCGCCGACGTACCCTGATTCGGGGAACGTGGCGCTGCTGAGATCGCGGCCGAGCATCAAGGTGATCGACCGCGTGATGTCGCCCTCGAGCGCGAGCGCCATCAGGTCGTAGATCAGCCGGTAGTGCTCGTGCTTGCTCTCCGGCAGCCCGAACGGCACGTCCGCCGTCGGTTCCTTGATCGAGTTTTCGATCGCGATCCGGATTCGCCGCTCCAGCTCGCGGATGTTGTCGACGTAGGTGTCGACGCGGGCCTTGTCGGCGGCCCCGAGGCCGCGCTTGAAGTCGGCGAGCTGGCCGACGACGGCGTCGAGAATGCTGGCGTTGCGCTCGCGGTCGCGCCGCCGCTCCTCGGCGCTCGTGCCGTCGCCGAACAGGCGTTCGAACACGACGCGCGGATTCACCTCGGGCGGCAGCGGCTGCGTCGGCGCCGACCAGGAGATGCAGTTGGTGTAGGCGCAGCTGTAGCCCCAGTTGCAGTTGCCGTAATTGCCTGCGTCCTCGACGCCGAGCTGCAGCGACGCGACGATCGTGTCCTGTCCGTGCCGGCTGGCGATCATCTGGTCGATGGTGGTGCCGAGATACGGGCTGACGGTGTTCCGCCGCGGCCGCGCTCCGGAGAGCAGCGCCGCGCCGCGCGCGTGATCGCCGCCCGGCTCCTCGGTGGTCGCCGCCGCTTCCGGCATGTCGAGGCCGGTGACGAGCACCACGCGGTTGCGGAATGGCTCCAGCGGCTTGGTGATGTACGAGAACGCGAAGTCCTTGCCCTCCTCCAGCGGACTCCAGTAGCCGGGCGCCGCGCCGTGCGGGTGCCAGATGCCGACGAACCGCTTCGGCGGCGCCGCCGCGGTCAGCCGCAGCGGCCGCAAGGCCGGCACCATCGATTCGAGCAGCGGCAAGGCGAGGGTGACGCCGGCGCCGCGAAGAAACGTCCGTCGGGGAATGTGCTTCCTGGTGATGAACATGATGCGGTCCCTCAATTGCCTTTGACCCGCAGGCGGAACTGCGCGCTCTGGACGACGCCGAGGACGATCGCCGAGAACCGGTTGCCGCCCTTGTCGGCGTCGCGCGCGATCGCTCGCACGGTCGGCATGTCGGTGTACTCGAGCCCGCGGCCAAGCGCGTAGGTCATCATCTTCTCGATCAACATCCGCACGAACTGCGGCGAGTAGCGCAGGAGCGCCGTCCTCAGCTCTGACGGGCCGTCGACCTCCTGCCCATCGAACAGCTTCGCCTTCGCGTCGATCGGCAGGCCGGCCTCGCCGCCCTGTTTCGCGCGCCAGCTCGCGTCGGCGTCGAGGTTCTCGAGCGCGAAGCCGATCGGATCCATGATTTTATGGCAGCCGGCGCACGGCTGCTGCGTCCGGTGCAGCGTCATCTGCTCGCGCAGCGTCAGCGGCTTGCCGTCTCCTTTGGTCTCCTCGAGCGCCGGGACGTTGGCCGGCGGCTCCGGCGGCGGCGTGCCCAGGATGTTTTCCAGCACCCACGCGCCGCGCTTCACCGGCGACGAGCGGAAGTTCTGCGTGTAGGTCACCGCGAGGAAGCTGCCCTTGCCGAGCAGGCCGCGCCGGTAGTCGAGTTCGGCCGGAAGCGTAACCCGGCGGAATCGCGATCCGTAGACGTTCGGAATGCCATAGTGGCGCGCGAGGCGCTCGTTGACGAAGGTGTAATCGGCCGTCAGCAGATCGACGATGCTGCGATCCTCGCGGATGATGCTGTCGAAGAACAACTCCGCTTCGCGCTTCAAGCTCTGGCGCAGCTCGTCGTCCCAGTTCGGATAGAAGATACCGTCGGGCGAGGTGGCAGGCAGGTTGCGCAGGTAGAGCAGTTGCTGCGCGAAGTTGGACACCAACGCCTCGGAGCGTGGATCGGCGATCATGCGCCGCACCTGTTGCTCCAGCACCGCCGGCTGGCTCAGCCGCCGAGCGGCGGCGAGCGTGATCAGCTCGTCATCCGGGATGCTGCTCCACAGGAAGAACGAAAGCCGCGACGCGAGCTCGACGTCGCTGATCGCGTACACCTGGCCTGCCTGCGCGGCCGCGGGCTCGCGCTCGCCGCGGACCAGGAATTGCGGGCTCGCGAGCAGCAGCCGCAGCGCCACCTCGATCCCGTCGTCGAAGCCGCCTTCGGTGCGGCCCTTGTCGAAAAACGACAGCAGCGTCGCGATCTCCTCCGCGTTCGCCGGACGCCGGAACGCGCGCCGCGCGAGCGTCGTCAGAATCTGTCTGGCGCATTCACGTTCGGCTTGGGCGCCGAAGCTCTCAACTTCGCGTGAGCGAAGGCGGCTCGCCGACTTCGGGCGACACGTGAACACTTTGCGGCGGCTTGCTGAATCGGCCGGGCGCTCGGCATTGAAGGGGCCCTGGATGCGGACGTAGCCGATGGCCGGGTAGTTCTGCATCTGGGGAATCGTGTTGTTCTCGAGCGACTTGCGATCGTACTGGCGGATGATGTCGAGGCTGGGCCGGTAGTTGGTCGCGAGGAACGTCGCGCCGACCAGTCGCGAGCCGGCGCGGACGGGCACCGTGACCTCGAGCGTGCCGTCCGTTTCCGCGGTCATCCCGACGGCGAGGCCGACGCCGCGGTACGGCCAGACGTGCGCCAGCTCGCCGTCGATGATCAGCGCGAGCTGCTCGCCCGGGATGAAGCTGCCGACGCCGAAGTTCTGGATCGAGAACTTGTACTCGCCGTCGGCGGGAAACGTATGCGTCGCGACGATGCCGCCGCGCGTGCCGAAGGGCATGCGGTCGAGCCGCTGGGTCTGCGAGGCGTCGCTCGACGCGAGATACGTCGCTTCGACCGGCGACTTCCAGGATCCGATCGCCATGCGGACGATGCGCGCCGCCGCCGTCGTGTACGACTCGAGCAGCGTCGGTGAGATCGTCAGCGAGCCGGCGATGTTGTCGAAGCCATGCGCCGAGTCGTCCGGCGGCAGCAGCGTGGTGGCATCGATCTGCAGATCGAGCAGATCGCGAATGGCGTTGGCATACTCGGTGCGGTTCAGCCGGTGCAGGATCACGGACCCCGGCGCCGTCCTCGTCGCCGCCGCGCGATCGATCTCGTTCTCCAGCCAGTCGCGCAGCGCTTCGTAGTCGGGCAGCGGCGGCCGCGGCAGGTCGGGCGGCGGCATCACGCCGGCGCGCAGCTTGCGGATCACCTTCTCCCACAGCTCGCCGTGGTCGGCCACCGCCGTGAGGTCGAGACCCTGCAACGACAGGTTCGCCGTCTTCAGTCGATCGTTGTGGCAGGTGACGCAGTACTTGTCGAGAAGCGCGCGCTGGGTCTCGACCGACCGGACCCCGAGCGGTTGGGGCAGCGCGAAGACCACGAGCTGGTCCGTCGCGACAATCGCCACGTACTGCTTCCCGTTCTTCGCCTGGTAGGTGATCGGGTTCGCGTTGCCGACCGCCTCGAGCTTCGTGACCCAGAGCTCCTTGCCGGTCTTCGAATCGAATGCGCGGAAGCGGCGGTCGTCGGTTGCGGCGACGAACACGAGTCCGCCTGCCGTGACCATCGGACCGGCGCTGCCGCTGCCGCCGACGTTCTGCTTGCCTGGCGGCAGGTTCTCGTTGATGCCGAGCGTCGTCTGCCACGCGATCTCGCCCGTGTTCGCGTTGACGGCGACGATCCGCGACCATGGCGGACGCTGACACGGAAGCATGATCTCGCGGCCGGCGGCGTCCTTGCCCATCGACGCTGCGAACGTGTGGAACGGACCGACGCCGTCGACCGACTCGCGGTCGTAGG
>Ga0111538_10014369_pt1 | contig 10434 bp, 7 predicted proteins | sample SoiMethybrSBSTD1_FD_79669 | JGI IMG/M metagenome (GOLD analysis project Ga0111538, IMG submission 79669) | Bulk soil microbial communities from a Populus tree surrounding site in Tennessee, USA - Soil MetaG P. TD hybrid SBSTD1 (version 2)... | ecosystem: Environmental > Terrestrial > Soil > Tree... | reverse complement strand
GATGCGCAACCGAACCTGACTCGTCGTCACACGCTTTCCACGAACGAGCTTGCAGTTGCCGATGCTTGTCCCGCGCGCAAATTCACGCCATCGGTCGCCTTCTCTGATGTCTACCGCAAACTCTTCCACTCTTTGACCGAGCGGCAGATACTCACGCACACGCACAACGTTGAATGTTTGCTCGCGACGAAGATCGACGATCAACTCCGGCGTCTTTATTTGATCGTCGGCCGTCCAATACGTATCGCGCCTGCCATCGATCACGTTTCGCGGAGAAAATCGCGGGTCATTGTTTCCGCGCGTATTGCTTGCACTAACGTGAGATCCTTTTGCGTAGTCGATCGCAAACGTCGCATCAAGGATGCGACGGAACTCGCGCAATGAATTCACATCAGGGGCCGCAATCTGTCCGTGACGATCCGGCGCCAGATTGAGTAAGAACGAAGCTCCCCGACCGACAGATGAATAGTAAAGATCGACAAGCGTTGCAGCGCTCTTAACCTTCGCGTCCTCGTTTGCGTGATAAAACCAACCGGGTCTGATAGAAACATCGCATTCCGCAGGCACCCAGTGTGAACCCGGGCGGTCGCCGCGATTCAGACGAGACTCATCGGCCCTTCCGGGTGCGAAATCATTTCTGTTGAGCGTACTCCAGCACGGATCGCCGGCGATGCCCCGCTCATTGCCGACCCAGCGAACGTCTGGTCCGGCATCGCTGAAAAGGCACGTGTCAAGTTGGAGCGTCCGCACAAGGTTCCAGGTCGTGGGCCAATCGTAGTATGTATCGCGATCGATCCGGCGTGTCTCTCGCGCACCGCCGTAGTAGCCATCACCACCATTCGCGCCATCCAGGAAGATCTCGAAGATCGGACCATACGACGTCAGCAGTTCGCGCAACTGATTACGGAAGTAGTTCAAGTATTCAGGCCGACCGTAGTCCTTGTGATTTCGATCCCAGGGCGAGAGATAGATGCCAAACTTCAGACGATGCTTACGACAGGCGGCGGAAATCTCCTTCACGACGTCGCCGCGTCCATTTCGCCATGGGCTGCTCTTTACCGAATGCTCGGTGTATTTGGATGGCCAGAGACAGAATCCATCGTGATGCTTGCATGTGAGTATCAACCCTTTCATTCCAGCAGTAGCCGCGGTACGCGCGATCTGTTCTGCATCGAAATCAGTGGGATTGAAGAGCGAGGGAGACTCGTCGCCATAGCCCCATTCTTTATCGGTGAAGGTGTTGATGGTGAAATGGATGAATCCGTAGAACTCCATTTCGTGCCAGCGGAGTTGTCGCGGTGATGGCGTCGGCCCGTATGGTTCAGGTGGTCCAACTTTGGCGGCGGCGCGTATTGACGAGCTAGTCAGACACTGCGACGCAAGAACCATCGACGGAAGGGAACGAAAAAGGAACCGGCGTCGATCTTCCCTGCTCACGCGTCAGTCCTCTGAACTCTGCGACGCGGCGGTACGCAACCGGGGCGGCCGCACTCCACGCCGCTCATAAATTTTGCGTCCTTTCCACGTCACGCCTGTACCGGTGGTGATCCGAATACTCGAGTCAAACAACATCGCATATATGAGGGCCAACCCCACTGGGACTGTCAACGCGTAAACAACAGAAACCCCGGAACGCCTGGTAACAATCGCCATAACGAGCACTTGAAGCAGCCAGGACAATGCCGCTGGAACGAGCAACGCACTAAGGTCTGTTCCCGACGCGATCGCGATCACCGCCACTAGTGCAATCAACACCGGCATAACAGCAAATACATACATCGATACGACACACCACATGGCAAACGCAAACGAGAAGTTGACGCCTGAAAACCAGTTCTTGGTGCTGCACTCCCACGCCTCGCGAAACGTTGCATACATGCGGGTTCTGATCAATTCCGGCGCCCGCTCGATCAGGAAACGCGCACCTGAACGCTTGATTCTTTCTGCGAGGCGCACGTCTTCCATTACCTCATCCTTCAATGCTTCATAACCACCGACTCGATCGAGCACCGTACGTCTCATCAAAAAGAATCCGCCAATGCCGGCAGCGCGATCCGACTTCGGATCGTTGACGCGGTAAAAGACCGCGAACATCAGAAACACCCATTCCCAAGTTGGTATGATCACGCGCTCCCAAAATGAGCCGGTTTCAAAACGCGGTATTAAGCTCAACGCATCTCCGTTGTTTTCGAGTGTGCGATCCATGGCGGTGCGCAAGGCTGATGTTTCGAAGATCATGTCGGCATCGGTGGCCAGGATCCATTCGCCGCGAGCGTAGTTCATCGCTTGCTGCATGGCGTAGGGTTTACCAAGCCATCCGGCGGGCAGTTCTTCCCCTTCAATAACGCGAAGCCGCTCATCACTCTCAGCGAGTCGTTGCAAGATGGCGCCAGTTTGGTCGGTCGAACGGTCGTTAACAGCGATGACCTCAAAGTTTCCATAATCCTGGGCGAGAATCGATCGGATACAGGATTCAAGCACGCGGTTCTGTTCATTGCGAGCGGGAACTAAGATCGACACCAGCGGCGCATCGCGCTCGGTCAGGCGCAAATTGGATGATAGCGACAGAGAGCTTTGGCGACTCAGACCATAAAGCGTGAGAACAATAGTGACGATCCAGGCAAGAACAACAAACCAAAGCGCGCTTATGAAGACTGTGTACACGAATTAATTATTCGAAGACGAAAGTCGCTCGCCTTTTTGCCTGTCAAACCGCCCATTTCGGGCCCTGCCTGAACTCAAGCGAAATCCCGTGATGCGTTTTTCATTGTCGCGCGTGAACTGCACCGTCTGGAAAAACCATCGATTGCCCCGGCGCCGACGTGACGAGGCAAGAGCACAGAAATAAGAAGGCCAGGAACGATCGAGTTCTCATGGGCCACTAATAAACCTTCAGGCCGCGCGTTTGCAAGCAAACCTCCTACTGCTTCGCCGCCTGAACCTTCATGCCGTAGTCTAATGAAGCATAGAAAGTCCCTCTGCCCTGTGGCGTCAGATCCAGAATGTTCCAAATCGGGGTGCACTCGTCGATACCGCGCTCTTTGATGTCGTGGTCCAATTTTGGATGAACGCTGTAGAAGTGACGCAGCGTGCCGTCATTATCTCGAGTGAAAACCGACAATGTTGAGTCCTGACCCCCTTCGCGATCTTCGCTGCCGAGGTCGTACTTGAATGTGCTTTCACCGGCGCTCAACAGGCGCAACTTGTCCCAACCACGATCTCGGGCCCACGCGCGCAGCGCGGATGGTTCAGCCGCAGCGACGATCGCCAGATCGACGTTTTGAGCCAGATGATGAGCAACACCATTGAGACCATCGATCCATGCAGTGCACATCGGACAGGGTTTGGTTTGCTTCTTGCCGAACATGAGGTGATAGATCACGAGCGAACGATCGGGCCGAGTGAACAATTCGCTTAGACGAACGCTTGTAACCGGCTCGTCGCCATCGTCGAGCGACGTTGGGCCTTCGAGTAACTCGTAATCCGGGATTATCCCGCCGTCTGGAAGTTGGCGGCGTAGCTCCGCCACGCGTTCGCGCTGTCGCATCAATTCAATCTCCGCCAAACGCAACGCCTCACGCTTTTCCAGGTACTCGGCTGATTCGTTCGGTAGATTCGTTTGACGATAAGTGCCATCGATCGTTTCGTGGACCATCACAGTTCCCTGCCTTTCGCTTGCCGTTAAAGAATGATCATGCGGGGGTTTTACGCAGATCTTACTTGCAATCGCATGATTCGTCACCCAATAGAACGTTAGAAGATCAACTCGAAAAGAAAACGCAGGACAATTGCAAGGGAACGGCGAAGACCGCGGGATTCCGTGCGAGTATACTTCACGACTGGTGCTATATCTTTCCTATAGTCCTGGTCCACCACTGAAGGAATTCGTCGACAACTTCTGGCTGATCGACGGAGGTCACACCCCACGTCTGGAAAAGATCCTTCCCTGTGGAACGAGCGAACTCGTTGTTAATCTCAAGAACAACGAGATACACATTCACGACCCGGAACAACCTCAGCGATACCGGCGGTTTTCGGGTGCGGTGGTGTCGGGAACCTATTCACAATCGTTTGTCTGCAACGCTTCGCAGCATGAAGCGATGATGGGTGTTCATTTCAAAGCCGGTGGCGCATTTCCGTTTCTAAATACCGAGGCCAGCGACCTCACCAACACGCACGCTAATCTGGAGGATCTATGGGGAAGACCGGGTGTTGAACTTCGCGAACGTCTCAGCTGGGCGACTACCTTTCAGGAGCGTTGTCGAGTCATGGAAGCCGCGTTAAGAAGTCGACTTCACGACCACGCCAAAGATCAACTGCAAGTGAAATTTGCGCTGAAGATGTTTGCGATGGGTGGGAATGGAATTCTGATCCGCTCGGTCTCGCGGGAAATTGGGTTTTCACAACGGCGGTTGATTCAAGCGTTCCGTTCTCGGGTAGGACTCGCGCCAAAAGTATTCTGTCGAATCTTACGATTTCAGCGAGCGCGTCTTTTGGCAGAGAAGCTTGAGACGTCGGATTGGGCCGATCTCGCGGTCGCTTGTGGCTATTTCGATCAGTCACATTTGATCAGAGACTTTAGGGAATTCTCCGGCTCAACTCCGAATTTGTATTCCCTACAGCAGCAGCATAAAGATGCGCGCTTGAAGGATAATCACGTCCCCCTCTGCATCACGTAAATTTTTTCCAATACAGCGAACCATTCACATTTGTACAGTGGGTGGCGAAAGCCCCCAACAAATTTATCGAGAGGAACGAGGGAAGGAGTCGAAGTGAAAGCGCGTGCTTTGTTACTTTGTTTCATTGTCATCGTGATAGGAGGTTACATGACTCAAACAGCGCAACAATCCAGGGAACAATCGGATCGAGGCGGTTCAGCCGCAGATAGTCAAAGCTTCGTCAAGGGTTTGTGGGGAGTCCGATATCAGGTCAAGGACGTCAGTCGCTCGGTGAAGTTCTACACGGAGCAACTCGGTCTCAAATTGGACCAACAGAACCTGCCGGCCTTCGCCCAGGTTTCAGTAGGCAATCTAAAACTCATCCTGAGTGGCCCAGGCGCGTCGGGGTCCCGCAAGATGCCCGATGGCACGCAACAAGAGCCGGGCGGATGGAATCGAGTCATCTTGCAGGTTGACGATCTACCCGCACGGATTGAAGCGTTGAAAAAAGCCGGTCTGCACTTTCGAAACGAAATGGAGTCAGGACCAGGCGGTAAGCAGATCCAGTTGGACGATCCGGATGGAAACCCGATCGAGTTATTCGAGCCAGCCGGGAGATGAAATGATCAGAAAATTGAAATCCGGTAAGTATCGGCTGTATTCGCGCAAGGTCGATCCGAAAACGAAGAAACGGAAAAACCTCGGCACCTTTGACACGCGAGAACAAGCGGAAAAACACGAGCGGCAGGTGCAGTTCTTCAAACGCCGGGGGTAGAAATCGCTCTTCGGATCAGTGCTTTGCCGCGATGAGATACAACCGGTTTGCGGTGGCCAGGTAAAGAGCATCGCCGACCACCGCCGGACGCGCGTAGAGCGGGGCGTCCATCTCGATCTCCCCGAGCAATTCCTTACGACGTCCGGCACGAAGCACCGTCATGAGGCCTCCAGCGTTCCCGACGTAAAGACGGTCGCCGGCCAGCAGGAGACAGCCCCAGATCGCCTCGTTCGTCTCGTGCTTCCATAGCTGGACGCCGGTTGCTGCGTCGAGACAATGAATAGTTCCCCCCACATCGCCAACGTACAGTAGACCATCCTTCACGATCGGCGTTCCCACAACGCGGCTGACGTCACGCGAGGTCCACAGTAACCCGCTCTGAGTAATGTCTCCTCGACCGTTCGGATTGATCGCATAAACAAATGACGGAGCGTTGCCGTGTCCGGGAGACTGGCCCATAGCGAGGAAGACGCGGCCGTCAGCGAACACCGGTGAAGCGATGATAAAGTTGCGCGAAAGGACACCGGCGCGCGGAAGCCAGCGGGCGTCTTTCGGGTTCCCGTCAAATCTCCAGAGTTCATGACCGGTCGCCGCGTCGTAGGAGCGCAGCCAGCCATCTCCTCCACCAAAGAGCACCTCCGTCTGTCCATTCACGTTGACAGCCACAGGGCTCGACCAGGATCCGTGCAGCACCTTATCTCCTGCTCCAATAGCGCGCCAGACCAATTCGCCCGTGCGCTTGTCTACCGCGATCAAACTTGGAGCGCGCGGTGATGGGACGCGCGTGTGCCCTTCATTCTGACCGTTGGAGGTACTAACCAGCAGCAGATCACCCAGCGACAAAACTGCGCTATTGCAGGCTTCGTGTGGGAACACACCCAGAGCGGGCATGTCCAACTGCCAAACGATGTCTGCCGCAGCATTGTCTTTGAAGACCTCTTCACGATATGGACCATTGTTCTCGCCATCGCTGAAACCTTTCGTGTCGAGACAACGGAGTTGACATTCAGCGGTGACGTAGTACAGACGGTCACCTTCAACATAAGGAACACTTGTCGTCGAAGGTAATAGAAAATCCCGCAAGCCGCGGTCGTCCACACGAGGGGCCACGTCCTGCCAAAGGAACGCGCCGTCCGTCACGCGAAAGGCCACCAGCACGCCTGAATCCTCTTTAAAGGCGGGGTTCAGTTGCCGCGTATTATCGGCGCCCACATAGACCACGTCGCCGGCGACCACGGGACTGCCATACACTTCGTTTCCCAGCTCGACGCTCCAGACGATGTTCCGTCCAGTGGCTGTGTCCCAATCAATCGGAGGATTGCCCGTTTGGACCATCGTCGGTTGAGGTTGGGGCGCGAGTGATGGCGCTGACGCAACAGATGAGACATCAGGTTTGCCAGACTCGAAGCCTTCAATGCGATTTAACGCCCACTCAGCTTGATAACGCAGCACGGGATCTCTTGCCGCCGCTCTCAACGCATCGCGGGCCGTTTGTGCCTTTGGTCCAATGCTACCAAGCGCCTCCGCCGCACAGATGCGGACGTAGAGAAACTGATCCTTCAGCGCTTCCATCAACTGAGGCACGGCTGAGTACGCGGGCGGGCCGATGCCTGCAAGCGCCTCAGCCGCCGCCCATCGAACACCGGGAATCGCATCGCGCAACGCTCTCGCTAGATCTTTAGTCGCCGCTGCCGCCTGCGGACCGATCGTCGCCAACGCCTCCGCCGCGTAAATGCGGACGTGCGGTTCCTCATGTGAGAGAGCGTTGACTAGAGCGCGGACTGAAGGACTCGCTCTCTCGTGCAAAGCACCCAACGCACGTGCGGCATCGGCTGCGACCATCGAATCACTATCTCTCAGCGCTCGTCTCAACGCCGGCTGAATCGATTCTGTATCGGGCGTCAGATCAATAAAGGCGTCTGCGGCAAAGCGTCGAAAAGAGACCTGTGGATGCCGAAGCAGTTCGACCAACAGCGGAATGGCGAGCGGACCGATCCGCCGGATGATTTCAAACGTCTCCTCATGCAGATCGTCGTTGTTAGTGTTGAGGAATCGTCGGAGCAAAGGCAGCGATCGGCCGGCGTCATGGACCAGTGCGGCTTGCGCGGTTGCGCGAATCTTCGCGTCGTTGGACATTACGCGGCTCGCCCAGTCACGCACAGAATGACTGGAAAGATCCGAGTTGGCTTTACGCGGCTGAGGGACGGAACGCCTGGTTTGAGCGAATACTGCTACCGGCAGACTACAAAGCAGCGCGCAGAGGAACAAGTGTCGCATCGATCGTTGAGATGACGCCCAGCGACGAAGGGTTGATGTCAGACTGCGGTGAGGACAGTCACCATCAGGATGCGGAAGGTTTGATCAGCCGCTGGTCGTTGCGCGTTTTTCGATCTTTGCCCACGTATCGCGAAGGCCAATGGTTCGATTGAACACCAATTTGTGCCCTGAGTCCCCGGAATCCTGGTCGACGCAATAATAACCAAGCCTTTCAAACTGATACTTAGTTCCAGGCTCCGCGTCTCGCATACTCGGTTCGATTTTGCAGTCGTGCAGCACCTGCAATGAATCAGGATTCAGATTCGCGGTAAAATCCTGTCCTTCTTCGACCTCGTTCGGATCCTCTTTAACAAAAAGGTTGTCGTAGAGACGGACCTCTGCGGGTAGAGCGTGAGCCGCTGAGACCCAGTGAATAGTCGACTTTACCTTTCGACCGTCAGGTGTGTTACCGCCGCGTGTAGCCGGATCGTAAGTGCAACGGAGTTCTACAATCTTGCCGCTACTATCTTTAATGACTTCCTGGCAGGTGATTAGGTAAGCATAACGGAGGCGCACCTCGCGGCCAGGAGCGAGCCGGTAAAACTGCTTCGGCGGGTCTTCACGAAAATCCTCTTCTTCAATATACAGCGTCTTCGAAAAAGGAATCTTTCTGGATCCGGCCGAGCTGTCTTCGGGGTTATTGATAGCATCCATCTCTTCCACGAGATCTTCGGGATAGTTTTCGATAACCACCCGTAACGGTTTCTGCACACACATTACCCGCGGAACAATTTGATTCAAATGTTGGCGCAGAAAGTATTCGAGTTGCTGCAACTGAGTTATGCCGTTCGTCTTCGAGACGCCAACACTCGCGATAAAGTTGCGGATGGCGATGGAGGTATAACCGCGCCGTCGCATTCCCGAGAGCGTTGGCATACGCGGATCGTCCCAGTCTTCGACATGTCCTTCTTCAACTAACTTCAGTAGCTTGCGTTTGCTGAGCAGCGTATGGGTGAGAGCCAGCCGGTCAAACTCGTACTGCCGCGAAGGAAATATGCCAAGCTGTTCGATGAACCAATTATATAAAGGACGATTGTTATCGAACTCCAGAGTGCACATGGAGTGCGTTACGCGCTCGATAGAATCCGACTGTCCGTGGGCGTAGTCGTACATCGGGTAAATACACCACTGATTCCCGGTGCGATGGTGGTCCAGGTGAAGAATTCGATACATGACGGGGTCACGCAGATTAAGGTTTGGAGAGCTCATGTCGATCTTGGCGCGCAGGGTTCGTGAACCGTCCGGGAACTCTCCCTTTTTCATGCGGTCGAACAGATCGAGGTTCTCTTCAACAGAACGATTGCGATACGGGCTATCTATGCCCGGTTCAGTTAACGTGCCGCGATACTGGCGAATTTCATCGGCGCTGAGATCGCATACGAAAGCTTTGCCTTCCGTAATCAACTGAATCGCCCATTCGTACAGTTGTTGAAAGTAATCCGACGCGTAGTGGAGGCTGTCCCACTGGAAGCCTAACCACTGCACGTCCGCCATGATGGCGTTAACGTACTCTGTTTCTTCTTTGGACGGATTGGTATCGTCGAAACGCAAATTGCACTTGCCGCCAAACTCCGCCGCCAATCCGAAATCGAGGCAGATAGCTTTGGCATGGCCGATATGCAAGTAGCCGTTTGGTTCCGGAGGAAATCGGGTTTGTACTCGTCCTTCATACTTACCGCTCTTGATGTCCTCGACGATGATGTCTCGAATGAAATTCGAGGGCGCTTCAGTGCTCATAGATGGATGATAGTTGATAACAGTTTAAGGGACAAAAAGCCTCATCTCGCGGGACATCTAATTCGCAACGGCGATTTGGTACTGCTCCAATTTGCCATTGGGTAATTCGTAGGTCCACGCGCGCAGTGTCTGTTTCTCGAAACGCACTAAGTACACGCGCAACGTCATCCCGCCACGCAGTCCTTGTCGAACCTGCGTGAACTGGATGGGTGCACCCAGCGGCGATAAACCACTCGCAAAATCCTGCAACGCTTTATCACTGAAGTAAGCGTTCGCGTTGTCGCTGAATAGCGAACGGTCGAGCGTGCCATGCTGTAGTCCATCAAAAATCTTCTTCGCCTGCTCTAATTTCGCGGGTGTTGCCGGATCATTCTGTTCAAACAGCAATGGAACAATGCCATGCGCAATGTCGTCGGCTGCGGAAGAGGCGTCCTGATTTGTTAGCGCCACTACTGAAACTCGATCGTCCGGAAACACGATGCTTTCCGAGACAAACCCCGATACTTCACCGCCGTGTGAGACCGCGCGATGTCCGGCCTCTGTCGCGAGGCTGACGCCGAGTCCGTAACGAGTCCCAAGACCGTTGTTGAGTTGCGCCTCCCGTTCCAACTCTCGATAGGAAGCTGGACGCAGGAGCTTCTGATCCATGATGGAAATATTCCACTTCGCCAGATCCTCAGCAGTCATCGCCAGCTCGCCGGCCGCGAAGAGCCAGCCTGTTCCTTCCTTGGGCGCCACTCGCAATGGTCCAAGCGCATAACGCATGTAACCCGTCGGATCCGTATCGGCTAACTTCTTTTCGTCGATGTTAGCCACGCTTGCCATACCGAGCGGCGAGAATACTCTTTCGTTTAAGAATTGCAGGAGCGGTTTGCCACTTACCTTTTCAATTATCACGCCGGCAATGACGTAGTTTGTGTTGCTGTACTGCCACTTTGTCCCCGGGTC
>Ga0111538_10014368_pt1 | contig 10434 bp, 7 predicted proteins | sample SoiMethybrSBSTD1_FD_79669 | JGI IMG/M metagenome (GOLD analysis project Ga0111538, IMG submission 79669) | Bulk soil microbial communities from a Populus tree surrounding site in Tennessee, USA - Soil MetaG P. TD hybrid SBSTD1 (version 2)... | ecosystem: Environmental > Terrestrial > Soil > Tree... | reverse complement strand
GCAGGAGGCCGGCGGCGAGCGCGCGCAGCTCGCCGTACACGAGCGGCATCAGGTCGTTCGCCGCCCGCGCATCGCCGGCCGACATGCGCTGGAGGAGCTGGGTGACCTGCGTCGGTTCGGGACCGGGCACGGGGACTCCGGGACGAGCATTGCGCGCCGCCGCGCGGTGCGCAAGGAACCCCAGAGAAAGCGTCGAGGCCGGCGGACGCGTCGTCCGCCGGCCTCGGGCTCGCGAGCTGGGAGCTCAGCGCATGCCGACCATCACCGGGATCTCCCCTTGACCCTCGCTCCAGGACGCGAGCGCCTTGCCGATCACGGTGCCCGTCTCGGGATCCGCGTCCGCCATCGCGAATCCGGGCGTGGGCGACGCGACGAGGAGGTCGCCGGCGTGGATCGCGCCGAAGCGCGCGTCCACCTTGATGGCGCGGAAAGCGCCCATGGTCACGACGTTGCCGTAGCCGCCCGGGAGGATGGCGCCCGGGACGCGCAGGATCCCCGGCGCGGCGGATCGAATCGCCGAGGAGCTCGGATCCTCGTTCTCGAGCGGCGCGAGGTGCTCCGGCCGTGCGGGTTGCTGCGCCGGCTCGGTGAGCGTGGGACCGAGCACGAGCGCGTTGCTGATCGGCCCGAGCACCGCCCGCGCGTTCGCCGAGCTCGCTCGACGCACGATCGCGACCGGGATGTCGCCCAGCACGGCCGGCTCCGAGCCGACGATCTCCACCAGCTCGCCGGGCGCGAGCGGCACGCCGTCGCCGTTCCGGATGAGGTCGACGACGTAGCCGGTCTTGCTGCCGGTGACGACGAGGGCGCCCGCGACGTAGGCCGTCCCGGAGCTGACGATGCCGTAGGTGCCCGATCCGTGGACTCCGATGTAGCCCCCCTGGCCGTAGACGCCCCTGCCCATGGTGCCGAAGACGCTCGCGCCGTGGACGCCGACGCCGCCCGCCATGTTGTCGCCCCACACCGCGACCCAGTCGCTACGGCCGACCACGCCGAAGCCGGGATAGTTCTCGCCGTAGACGCCCATGCCGTTCCAGTTCGAGGAGTAGCCGACCACTCCGTGCTCCGCTCCGGTGCTGACGACGCCGCTGCCGGCGGCGTTGTTCGCCACGAAGCTGGCGGCCATCGACGTGCCTGCGATGTGCGAGTTGCCGGGCTGGTTGTTGCCGGGCGAGCTCGACTGCAGACGGATGTAGGGGCCGAAGGCCGAGAATGCGCCGGTCTCGCCGCCGGCGGGAGCGGAAGACTGCGCGGTCTGGCCCTGCGCCCAGGAAGAGGTCGCCGCGGCCAGGAGAACGATCGTGGAGAAGAGCTTCATGACCCTGATTCCTTTCGGGATTGGATGTCGTGCGGGACCCCAGGAGCACGCGGAGCGCGCTCGCTCCTGATCACGAATCCGGCGAAAAGCGGGGCGCAACGGCGACGGCGCTACGATGGCCGGGGATGGACTCGAGGCGCTGGAAGAGGGTGCGCGCGGTCCTGGAGCAGGCGCTGGCGCTGGAGACGGAGGCGCGTGCCGGGTTCCTGTCGCGCGAGTGCGCCGGCGATCCCGAGCTCGAGCGCGAGGTCGCCGACCTCCTGGCGGGCGAGTCGCGCGGAGAAGGGCTCGAGCCGCCGACCGGCGAACGCGTCGCGCGGGCCCTCGGGGCGTCCGTGCTCGGCTCCCGCGTCGGCGGTTACGTGCTCGAGCGCGTGCTCGGCAGCGGCGGCATGGGCACCGTCTACCTCGCGCGGCGCGAGGTGGACGGATTCACGCAGCGCGTCGCGCTCAAGCTCGTGCGCGGCGGGATGGACTCGGCGGAGACGCTGCGGCGTTTCCGGACCGAGCGCGCCGTGCTGGCCTCGCTGCAGCACGAGTGCATCGCGCGCTTCCACGACGGGGGCAGCACGCCCGACGGCCAGCCCTGGTACGCGATGGAATACGTCGAGGGCCGCCCCATCGATCAGACGTGCGACGAGCGGCACCTCGGGACGCGCGCGCGCGTCGCGCTCTTCCTCGAGGTGTGCGAGGCGGTCCAGCACGCGCACGGCAAGCTCGTGGTGCACCGCGACCTGAAGCCCGCGAACATCCTCGTGACGGGCGACGGCCACGTGAAGCTGCTCGACTTCGGCATCGCCAAGCTCCTCGAATCCGACGCCGCGCAGGCGACGCTGACGGGCCAGCGCGCGCTGACTCCCGCCTATGCCAGCCCGGAGCAGCTGCGCGGCGAGCCGAGCGCGATCGCGAGCGACGTCTACTCGCTGGGCGTCGTGCTGTACGAGCTCCTCGCCGGCGCACGGCCGTTCGCCTCTCCCACCGCGATCGTCGTCGGACGAGCTCCCGAGCGACCGAGCGCGACCGTCCTTCGTTCCTCACCCGCGGCCGCCGCGCGCGGCGGCTCGCCCGAGCGGATCGCGCGCGAGCTCCGCGGCGACCTCGACACGATCCTGCTGAAGGCGTTGCACGAGGATCCGGCCCGGCGCTACGCGACCGTCGAGGCGCTGGCCGAGGACTTGCGTCGCCACCTCGCGGGTCGAACCGTGCTCGCCCGGCCCGACACGGTCGGCTACCGCGTGCGCACCTTCGTGCGCCGGCACCGGATCCCCGTGGCGCTCGCCTCGGCCGCGCTGCTCGCGCTCGTGCTCGGCCTGACCGGCACGCTCGCCATGTACTTCGAGGCAGACGAGCAGGCCACGCTCGCGAAGGAGCGTCTGGCCGACGTGGAGCGAGCGCGCTCGGCCGAGCGAGAGCAGCGCGAGCTCGCCGAGCGCCGCTTCCAGGACGTGCGCGAGCTCGCGTCGCAGTTCCTGTTCGACTTCCACGACGCCATCGCCGACCTGCCCGGCGCCACGCGCGCGCGCGAGCGCATCGTGAGCACCGGGCTGACCTACCTCGATCGCCTCGCGGCCGACGACGTCGGGCACGACCTGCGCTTCGAGCTCGCGCGCGGCTTCCAGCAAGTGGCCAAGATCCAGAGGCCACGACGAAAGGCCGGCCTCGAGGAACCGGCGCGCGCGCTCGCGACACTGGAGCGAGCGCGCGGTCTGTACAGCGAGTTGCTGGCGAGCGATGCGAAGGATCCGAACGTGCGGCGGTACCTGGGCGAGCTCCTGTGCGACCGCTACCTGATCCTGTCGAGCCTGGGCCGGTCGGAGGAGGCCGGTGCCGACCTCGAGCGTTCCACGAGCCTGTTGACGCAGCTGGCGGACGAAGGCTTCGACGCGCGCGAGCTCGCCGTTCCTCTCGCCGGATCGCTCCTGTTCCGGGGCCGCGAAGCGATGGCGCGCGGAGCGTTCGACGAGGCTCGCACCGACCTGTCCTCGGCCCTGGAATGGGCGCGCCGCGCCGCCGACGAGGACGATCCCGAGGGCCGCCGCGCCTATGCCGTGGTCGCCGTGCGCTCGTCGCTCGCAGATCTCACGTCAGCGGCCGGCGATCCGGCCGCGGCCCTGGAGGAGCGCATCGCGATCACGGAAGAGGCGAACCGGATCGTCCGCGAGCATCCGCTGAGCTCGAGCTTCCGCCGCGCGTCCGCCGAGCTCGAGCGCTGGATCGCGATGGGGTTGCTCGAGACGGGTCGTGCGGACGAGGCCATCCCGCACGCCGACCTCGCCGTGACGCACCTGCGCGAGCTCGCGAGCTTCGATCCGGCAGACACGAGCGTCGGGCACGCGCTCGCCTCGGCAGAGACGACGGCCGGGCAAGCGCGCCACCAGGCGTATCAGCCGACCGAAGCGATCGCCTGCTTCCTCGCGGCGCTCGAGTGGCTCGAGCCTCAGCATGGACGTCAGCCCGAGGACGCCCTCACCACGCAGCTCCTCGGCAACACGCTGTGCTTGCTGGGCCTGGCGGAGATCTTCGCGCAGCAGACCGACGAGGGACGAGCACACGCCCGGACCGGCCTCGAGCTGCTGGCGCAGCTCGCCGATTCCGGCCTGAGCGCGCGCGCGAGCCAGGAAGCCAACGTCGGCAAGGTGCTGTACTGGGCGGCCTCGCAACAGGAGTCGCACGAGCGCCGTCTGCTGCTGCTGGACGAAGCGCTGGAAACGCTCGACGCGGCCCTGGCCGACTTCGCCGAGCTGCGCGAGCAGGGCCGGTGTCTGCCCGCCGAAGAGCAGGCGGAGGAGCGCTGCCGCAAGCTCGTCGCGCTGGCGCAGGACGACGTGGACGAGCTGATCCGCAGCGAATAGGAGGTGAACGCGGGGACGCGTCTCACTCGCGCTTTCCGCCGAGCTCGACCAGCGTGCCCGCACCTCGCTCGCGTCCGACGTGGTCGAGGTAGTTCGCGACGACCAGGTCCTCGACCGCGATCCCGAGCGACTCGAAGAGCGTGATCTCGTCCTCCGAGCGACGGCCCGCGCAGCGTCCGAGCAGGACCTCGCCGAGCTCCCCCACAATGTGGCTCGCGTCGAGCGCACCCTCGGCGATCGGGATCAAGAGGTCGCCCGCCTCGGCGAGCGCCGACTCGCGCCGGTCGACGTACAGCCGCGCGCGGCGCACGGCCTCGGTGTCGAGCTCGCGCGCGTCCTTCCTGCAGGCGCCGGCGGCGTTCACGTGGCAGCCGGGGCGCAACCACTCGCCCGCGAGCACGGGCGTGCGCGCCGAGGTCACGGTGCAGACGAGGTCCGCGCCCTCGACCGCGGCTCGCGCCGAGTCGACCGCTTCCACGCGGATCCCGTGGCGCTCGGACTCGCGCGCGGCGAACGCTTCGCGGCTCGCGCGCGTCGGGCTGAACACGCGCACGCGGCGGAGCTTGCGGGCCACGAGCATCGCCTCGAGGTGCGTGCGCGCCTGGACGCCGGAGCCGAGCAGCGCGAGGTCGCCGGCACCCGCGTTCGCGAGAGCGCGCGTGGCGACGCCGCTCGCGGCCGCGGTGCGGATCGCCGTGATCTCGCTCGCGTCGAGCACGGCGCGCGGCACGCCGTAGTCCGGATCGAACAGCAGGACGACGCCCTGGTGCGCGTCGAGCTCGGTCCCGTGATTCCGCGGGAACACGCCCACGACCTTCAGGCCGACCGCCGCCGGCTCCGCGAGGCTCCCGGGCATCATGCCGAGCAGGCTCTCCCCGTCCGCGAGGAGCATCCCGCGCCGCAGCGGATTCTGCGCCTCGTCGCGCGCGAGGCTCTCGAGCGCGCTCGCGACGAGCTCCATGCACTTCGCCATGGGCAGCAGGGCGCGGATCTCCGGTTGTGTCAGGATCAGCGTCGTCATCGGACGCACCATCGTCGTCGCCTCGTGGCGAGAGCGCAAACCGAGCCACCGCAGCGGCCCTGACGCTGCCGATCCACACGGGCGCGCTACTTCTTCCCCGCCGCGAGCGTCGCGACCTCGGCCAGGTGCTGCGCGCGCTTCCCGACGCGCGTCGCGCCGGCCTCCGCCGCGAACTTCTTCAGCTTCTCCGCCTCTCGATCGGGAGCCTTCTTCGCGAGCGGTTGCAGCAGCGCGGAGAGCTTGCGATCGAGCTCGGCCTCGCGTCCGATCTCCGCGCTCGTGAGCTCGTCGGCGAGCGCGGCGGCCTTGTCGTGCCAGTCCGCGTCGCCCTCGACCGCCGTTACGAGCGCTCGCGCCTCTTCCTGGCTGCGAAGGACCTGCCCGTGCTCCAGGAGCCAGCGCACCGAACGCAACCGCGCCTCGAAGTGCGCCTCGATCTCCGCCCGTACGGCGCCGAGCTCGGCCTGGCCGGGCTCGGCTTGCAGCGCCGCCGCCAGCGTGCGCCGCGCCTCGTCCAGCTGGCCCTCACCGAAGACGAGGGCCCGCGCGGCGCGCGCCGCGGCGTGCTCACCCCAGCCGGACCTGGCCTTCTTCAGCTCGGCCTTCACCAGCTTGGAGGCCTTGTTGAGGTCCACCGTGTAGCTGCCCGCCACGAGCAGCGTCCCGTCCACTCCGACCAGGGCCACGTCCGGCGGCGGGCCGTCGTCGAGGTACTCGATGGGCAGCTTCTGGTTCTGCGTGAGCCGCGCCGGACTTCCCGGATAGAGCCGCATCACCGCGGCCTCGATCTCCGGCGCGGTCTTGTTGTGCGTGTCGAGCAGGATCGTCACCAGCCCCTCGGGTGCCAGCTCCGTGGCGAGCTTCTCGACTTCCTTGGCGGCTCCGCGCCCGAAGTCCGTGTCGGTCCAGTTCACGATGAGCACCGGCTGGCCGCGGAACTCGGACAGCTTCTGGCGCCCGTCGCCTCCGGCGAGGAACTCGCGGAAGACATGGTCCGGGACGACCTGACCCAGCGCGGCCTTCTTCGGCTCCTGGCCAGGCCCGGCCGGCGCCAGGCCAGCGACGATCACAGAAAGGTAGACCCAGCGCGCCCTCATGCGTGCCTCGTTTCGCGGGGCAGACCGTCGATCGAGACAGCCCTAGTGCCGCGTCCAGAGGGGGCTACCGGGCCGCAACTCACGAGCGGGCGAAGTTGCACGACCTTGACGAGCGGCGGAGACTCGCGCGCATGCACTGCACGCCTCGGCTCCTGTCGCTCCTGGTCGTCACGAACCTGGCCCTGCTCGGCGCGCTGGCCTTCCTGATCGTCACGGGCTTCGCCGCGCGAGACCCGAAGGTGCTCAGCCTGGAGCGTCTCGACATCGTCAGCCCGGAGGGCAAGACGGTGATCGCCATCTCGAACAAGGAGCGCATCGCGGGGCCCGTGGTCGGCGGCAAGACCTACCCCGTCGCCACCTCGGACGGTCGCGAGCAGATGGCCGGCATGATCTTCTTCAACCAGGACGGCGACGAGATGGGCGGCCTCGTGTTCAACAGCTTTCGCCGGCCCGACGGCAAGGCGGCCGGCATCGGCCATCTCTCGTTCGATCGCTTCCAGGACAACCAGGTGCTCGCGCTGCAGTACAAGGAGAACGCCGCGGGCGTGCAGTCGGGCCTGACGCTCTACGACCGCCCGGCGAACGGCCACTTCAAGACGAGCATGGACCTGATCGACGAAGCGCGCACCGCGACGACCGAGCGCCGCGCGGAGATCCAGGAGACCCTCTCGTCGTGGAGGCAGAACGCCGAGCTCGGCGTCGAGCGCGTCTTCGTCGGGAGCAAGGACGACGGCGCCCAGCTCCTCCTGCGCGACTCGCGCGGCCGCGAGCGCGCGCGCCTGATCATCGACCCCCGCGACGAAGCCCGGCTCGAGTTCCTCGACGCCGAGGGCCAGATCGTCGCACGCTTCCCGGAGTGAGGGACTCGCTACCATCGTCGCCCGCCGTGGAGCTCCTGGTCTCGCTGTCGCTCTCGCTCACGCTCGCGGTCGTCGCTTCCGGGACACACGAGGACGGCTGGATCCCGCTGTTCGACGGCCAGAGTCTCGACGGCTGGAGCACGCACGGCGGCGCGGCGCGGTTCACGGTCGAGGACGGGGCGATCGTCGGGGAGTCGATCGCCGGTACGGCGAACAGCTTCCTCTGCACGCAGCGCGCCTTCGGCGACTTCGAGCTCGAGCTCGACTTCCGCGTGGATCCCGCGCTCAACTCGGGTGTGCAGATCCGGAGCGAGGTCTTCCCCGACGCGCGCCGGATCGAGATCGAAGGCACGACGATCGAGCTCCCGCCCGACCGCGTGCACGGCTACCAGGTCGAGATCGACATGGACCCGGCGCGGGATCGCTGGTGGTCCGGCGGGATCTACGACGAGAGCCGCCGCGGCTGGCTCGACCCGGCCGGGGAGCAGGACGGTCCGCGCGGCGCTGCTTTCACCGCCCAGGGACGGCGCCTCGCCCGCGGCGGCGAGTGGAGCACGCTGCGCATCGTCGCGCGCGGCGCGGAGATCGCGACCTGGCTCGACGGCGAGCCGCGCGCGCACCTCTCCGATTCGATGACGCCCTCCGGCCTGATCGCGCTGCAGGTCCACGGCGTCGGCGACGATCGCTCGAAGGCCGGTCTGAAGGTGCGCTTCCGCGACATCCGCGTGCGGCTTCTTGGCGACGGCGTCGCGCCGTCCGCTCCCCACAACCTGCTCTCCGAATCCGAGCTGCGCGAGGGCTGGCGGCTCCTGTGGGACGGCCGGACGAGCCACGGCTGGCGGAGCGCCGGGGCGCAGGAGTTCCCCGCGCAGGGCTGGACCCTGCGCGACGGCGTCCTCACGGTCGAGCGCGGCACCGGAGGCGAGTCGGCCGGCGGCGGTGACCTCGTCACGTGCGAGCGCTTCGCCAGCTTCGAGCTGCTGGCCGACTTCCGCCTCTCCGCGGGCGCGAACAGCGGCATCAAGTACTTCGTGCAGCCCGATCTCCGGCCGATCGACGCGAGCGGCGCGCCGGCCGCGACCGGCTCGGCCATCGGCTGCGAGTTCCAGCTGCTCGACGACCTGCGTCATCCCGACGCGAAGCTCGGGCGCGACGGCAATCGCACGCTCGCGTCGCTCTACGACCTGATCCCGGCCGCCGGCAAGCCCACGAGCGCGATCGACGAGTGGAACACCGCCCGCATCGTCGCGCGCGGTACGCGTGTCGAGCACTGGCTGAACGGCGTGAAGGTCGTCGAGTACGAGCGCGGCTCGGCGGACTTCCGAGCGCTCGTGGCCGGGAGCAAGTATCGCAACATCCCCGGCTTCGGTGAGTGGCCGGACGGCCACGTCCTCTTGCAGGACCATGGCGACGAGGTCTCGTTCCGCGATCTGAAGATCCGGGTACTCTCGCCGTGAAGCGCACGACCCGTCGCGACTTCTTGCGTGCGGCGGCGCGCGGCGGCGCGGGGCTCTGGATGCTGCCCGGGCTCGCGTGCCGCGCTCGCCCGGGCAGCGCCTCGCCGCTCGGCCGCGTCCATGTGGCTCAGATCGGCTGCGGCCGCATGGGACGCACCGACACGGAGGGCGTGCTGCGCTCGCCGCTGGCGCGGGTCGTCGCCGTGTGCGACCTCGATGCAAAGCGCCTCGCGGCCGGACGGGAGCTCGCGGAGGCCTTCTATCGCGCGCAGGGCGAAGCGGCGGTGTCGATCCGCGCGTACCGCGATCACCGCGACCTCCTCGCGCAGGAGGACGTCGATGCCGTCGTCGTCAGCACTCCCGATCACTGGCACGCGCAGGTCGCCGTGGACGCGGCGCTCGCCGGAAAGCACCTCTACGTGCAGAAGCCCGTCACCTACGACGTCGCGGAAGCGATCGCGCTCCGCACCGCCGTGCGCGCGAAGGGCGTCGTGCTCCAGACCGGCTCGCAGCAGCGGTCGGAAGCGCCGTGGCCCGCCTTCCGCGTCGCGGCGGAGGCGGTCCGGAACGGCCGCGTCGGACGACTCACGCGCATCGAGATCGGGCTCGGCACCGATGCGCCGAGCGGCCGCCGCCCGGCGCCGATGACGGTCCCGCCGGAACTGGACTTCGAGCGCTGGCTCGGCGCCGCTCCCGAGCAGCCCTACATGGAGGGCCGCGTTCATCCGCAGGACGGCTTCGGCCGGCCCGGCTGGATCACGACCGAGGACTTCGGCCTGGGCATGATCACCAACTGGGGCGCGCACCACGTCGACATCGCGCAGTGGGCGATGGGCCGGGAGCTCTCCGGTCCGCTCGCGGTCGAGGCGCGCGCCGACTTCATGAGCGACGACCTCTGGACCGTGCACCGCGGGTACCACGTCGAGCTCGAGTACCCGGGCGACGTTCGCGTGATCGTCGACGACGCGCTCGAGGTCGGCCTCGCGTTCCACGGCGACGAGGGCTCGATCTTCTGCACGCGCGAGGGTGCCGAGCCGCTGCGCGCGAGCGCGCCAGAGCTGCTCGCGCCGCTCCCCGCCAACGCCACGCGCTTCCCGCCCAGCCGCGACCACTACGAGAACTGGCTCGAGAGCGTGCGCGCCGGTCACGACCCGATCGCGCCCGTCGATCAGGCCGCGCGCAGCCTCACCGCCTGCTACCTGGCGTGGCTGGCGATGAAGCTGGGACGGCGGCTGCGCTGGGACCCGGCGCGCGAGCGCTTCCTCGACGACCCCGAGGCCGACGCGCGCCTGCGCCGCAAGCCGCGCCGCGTCGAGTACGACGCTCTCGCGAGGTTGGAAGCGGCCGGGCTCGCCTGAGCCCAGCTGATAGCCCGAGGAGAAGGAACGCAGCGAGCCCGCGCGGACGAAGGTGTAGCCCGCGCCGTCAGCGTTGCGTGGCCTCGCTCTCCAGGATGCGTTCCAGCACGGGGTCGCGGCCCGCGGCAAAGTCGGCGAAGGTCGTGGGCACCGGCCAGTCGGGGGCCAGGCTCTTCACCGCGAGGTTCCAGTGCTCCGCGTACTGGGCCATGTGGCATGTCTCGGGGACGAAGCACCCTTCGGCCACGTCGTGCATCTGGAGCGCGTAGCTGATCCGGAACCCGCTCTCCGGCAGCCGGAACGGTGGGCCCGTCTCCGCCCAGAAGCGCGGCCAGTCCCCCACCGGCTCGCCCACGACCAGGGTGTGCTCGGGATCCGAGGCCTTCGGATAGAACGAGCTGTAGATCCCGGCCGAGAACGTGCCGTTCCCGGTGATCACGTAGACGCGCCCGCCGGGTCTGACAAACGAAG
>Ga0111538_10014367_pt1 | contig 10435 bp, 6 predicted proteins | sample SoiMethybrSBSTD1_FD_79669 | JGI IMG/M metagenome (GOLD analysis project Ga0111538, IMG submission 79669) | Bulk soil microbial communities from a Populus tree surrounding site in Tennessee, USA - Soil MetaG P. TD hybrid SBSTD1 (version 2)... | ecosystem: Environmental > Terrestrial > Soil > Tree... | reverse complement strand
GGTGAAGTTCTCGTAATGGACTGGGGTTTGGCGAAAGTGCTTGGCGGAGGACCAACTTCCCGGTTGGAGGAACAGCCAGATGTTAGCGGATCGAAACCGATGGAAGTCGAGAGGGATTCGTACAGCGTAACACAGGCTGGTATCGTAATCGGGACCCTACAATACATGCCGCCAGAGCAGGCACGGGGGGAAGTTGCCGTTCTTGACGAGAAGAGCGATATCTATTCGCTCGGTGCAATTCTTTACCACATTCTAACATTACGACCGCCGTTTGAAGGTCGTGATCCGAATGAAATTCGAGAAAATGTTTGCGATGGCAAAATTGGAACCTTTGACGTTGCCGGCAGTTTGTCGCACACACCTAGTGGACGGGTTCCAGATTCGCTTCGCGCCGTGGTGCGCAAAGCGATTTCCAAGGACCCACAAGACCGCTACGATAGCGTCAGATCTTTGCAAGGCGATGTAGCCGCCTATCAAACTGGATTTGCCCCAAGCGCAGAACAGGCGACTGCGTGGAAGCTGTTAGCCCTCTTTCTGCGACGCCATAGAACCAGTTCGATAGCGGCAGCGGCGGTTCTCATTTCGGGGATTGCTTTTACAGTAAGTCTTGCCTTAGCGCGGAACAAAGCGCAGGTGGCAGAACGCTTTGCGACGAAACAACGGAATACGACAGAAAATCATCTTTACGTATCCGATTTGCTTCAGGCGGGGCGCGACGTGGCTGAGAATAGGTCACAGAGCGCGCGGGAGATACTTGATCGGCACCGTCTGGAACTAAGCGGACGCGATCTACGGGGTTGGGAGTGGTTTCTCCTCGATGCCGAGTTAAACCAGGATCGCCTTCGCGCATCCGCGCACGCAGGAGGGGTCTATGGTTTGGCTGTAACGACAGACGGGACACGGCTGGCAACCGGTGGGGCTGATGGTGATATTGCGATTTGGGGCGTATCTGGATTCGTCCCGGAAGTCCGGTTGCGCGCCGCGCATCAGGGAACTGCCTTTTGCGTTGCCTGGCAAAGTTCCGGGCAATTACTTGCATCTGCCGGGGCAGACGGCCGAGTGTGCGTTTGGGACGTTCCATCTCAAACGAAAGTCGCGGAGTTTCGCCTTGCCGGCGGAACCGAAATCCGGGCCATGGCGTGGCACCCAGTGAATGATGCCATTGCGTTCGGCGGTCTGCATGAAAAGGTCTATTTATGGCGTCCTCTTGCCACGACTTCATCGCCACCTGAAGAGTTGTTAGTTACTCAAAATGGCATATCGAGTTTGCGTTGGTCAGAAGATGGCAAGCATCTCGTCGTAGGGAAACTAGGTGCTAAAATGAATGTCGTAGTTCTTGATGTGGCGAGCCGGTCGATAGTTATGGAGACACGTCCGACCTCCGGCAGCGATATTCTGGCTGTAGCTATAAGCCCCTCGGGGCAGTTTGTCGCTGCGGGTTCCAAACACGGGGCGGTAATTGTGTTCGACGCGAGGAGCGGAAAAACAGTGTTCGAGGAGACTTCGCATCGCGGTTTTGTCCGTGCCTTGGCGTGGAGTCCCGACGGAACGCAACTTGCCAGCGCGGGTGAGGATCGCACTATCCGCATTACTCAGCCCTTGGACAAGGGTAAGCCTTGTCAGATTCTTCGCGGTCACAGTGGGGATGTTGATGCTCTGGCATGGGTGAATATCGGAGTTGTCGGCAATCCGGACCTCAAGAGCCAGGCCATCTTTTCCGGAAGCGCCGACGGGACACTTCGAGCCTGGTTACCAAACACCATCGAGCATGTTGGCTTTTCGGGAAAGGATGGCAATTGGATCAGTGCGCTGCGATGGAGTCGAGATAGTCAACGCATCGCGATGGTCAATTTTCGCGATCGGATACACATCATCAGTCGCGCTGCGGGTCTGAGTTTGCCACTCTACTGCCCACCTCGCGCTCTTTTCGATATTGCTTGGTCGCCAGGCGGTAACCGCCTCGCTTGTGCTCGGCGTGATCCTGGCCTTGTCGAGATAATCGAAATGGCCACGGGAAGATCTGCCGCCGTTTGCTCATGGCCGCAGACTGAGCGAATCGCGTGGAGCCCATCGGGAAACTACTTGGTCGCCACCTCGACCTTGGGCGCGTCCACGTGGGATGTGCGGACAGGCGTCCAAGTTGCAACGATCGCTCGTTCGAGCGGTTGTGCGGCATGGCATGCCGATGACCAGCGCGTCGCACTTGGATGTGTTGATGGCGCCATCGAAGTGTGGGATGCAGTTGCGGGGGTCAAGTCTGCACAATGGCGTGAGAAGCAATCTCCGCCGCCAGGCAGTTTGCCTCTCATGCACGATCCCCCGACGAGGATAAACGACATCGCGTGGAGTCCAAACGGACAATACGTTGCTTTCGTTGCCGTGGACAAGGCCGCCGGGCTGCTCGACGCGCAGGACGGGCGTTTAATACGCTTCCTACCAGGACATACTGGCGGAATCAATCGTCTGACCTGGAGCCCGGATGGATCTCGATTGGCGACATGCGGAAAGGACGGTCTAATACGTGTTTTCGATCCCCTGACGGGAGATTTGGTGGCGCGGATTGATCATGGCGGCAGCGCTTCTGAATTGCGCGCGATTGATTGGAGCTTCGATGGTCGGCAACTCGCCACAGGTGGCGATGATACGTTCCTGCGGGTATGGGATAGCTCAAGGAGTTATGAGCTTTCCAGAGTCGAAGCATTCCATCATCAACTCGAACGACAGGCTGACACCAGCTCGCTTCATAATCTTGCGCTGGCCTGCGCGCAACTCGGTTTGTGCGACTGGACCCGTGAGGCGTTGGCTCGCGCACACCAGTTGACACCTGAAGACGCTCTTCTAACGGATGTAAGGGCGCGCGCCGAGGATTTGTTGGTTCATGCGCTGGAAGCGGTGCCGAATACTTCGAATTCGCGCTCCCTGCAGTTGCTTAATGCCATTTACGATAAGTTGGAAACGAAGGACATCGCCGCGGCTGTCGACGCTTTTCAGAAGCTGGCCAAGGAGGAAAGGGGTTCTGCATACTTACCGTTTGCACAAAGCTATTTTAGTCGTGCAGCTTGGAATGTGACGTGGTTTCCTTCGCAGGTCGATCCCCAAAAGGATTTAAACAGATGGCGCGAGCTCGCCAACGCGGAGGGAAGCGTGACGGAAACGACACATCTTCTGCGCTTCTCCTTTCGAAATAACAGCCCCGATAAGCTGAAACTCAGTCCAAGCCCAACTAAGCAGCCAATCGTTGAGCCGTTTGGCATGATCGCTGACACATATCTTAGTCTATGTGTCGGCAAATGGCGTCTTCATGCACGAGGGAGGGACGGCATCCGAGTCATCGTCGATGGGAGGCCACTTTTGGAGCGCTGGGAAGGAAGGAAAACGATTGATGAGATTTGTGAATGGGAGCAATCCACCTCAGATCGAGCTCATGTCAAAGTCGAACACTTTGCGCGCACTGAGGAATCGGAGATAGAGATATTGATCGAACCAGTCATAGCCACCCAGCGCGAATGAGACACTATCGATTCAGAAGCGTATAAAGGCGAAGAGGATTCCGGCAGCTTCAAACACGTCGCCATCGCATAAATGATGTGTTTGAATTCGATTACCGCGGACGAAGGTGCCATTGGCTGAGTTCCCATCAGCGAGAACGAATTCCTCCTCGTGCGCAGTAATCGTAAAGTGATGGCGACTCACCTCACGCAGGTCGGGAAAGCTAATGTCATTGTCCTGAGAGCGACCGAAGCGAAGGCTTGCTCCGATTGGCACTGCCCTGACCGCATTATCACGCGCCCTAAAAATCAATGCTGGTCCTGTAAATGATATGGGTGCTTCCGAAAGTAATTCGGCTACGAACCGCAAGTTGGATAGCAAGGTGTCGATTTTAGAATTATCGAATCTTACGGTATCGAGCGCGCCCGGCAGCAGCGATTCGATATTGTTTTCCAACGGATCGGCGTCAGCGCGCTCCAGGCTCATGCGCAGAGATGTGGCGATTGCTTCTTTACCGGCAAGTTGGGCCGTTCCAACTGCAAAATCTCGTCCCGTAGACGCTTCAGGAGGCGATTCTTGATCTGGTACACTGTATTTTCCTGGAGACGAAACTGACGCGCCACATCTGGCACCGAATTTCCGGCAATTACGTAGGCGTGAAATACCTCAAACGTTTCCACTTTTGTCTTTGGATCTCGCTGTATGCGTCTCAACGCTTCTTCCACGAGACCTTGCATCCAAGTCTCTTCGAGTGCGTTGCTGCAGTCCGCCGCCGGAGCGACAGCATCGTGCCCAAGCGATCGATCGACATCGCTGTTTGCATCGAGCGCGACAAACTGATGGCGACGTGCGCGACGATGCGCATCTCGCACTTTGCCAGCGACGAGGGCAAGGAGCCAATTGCGAAAGCGACCCTTCTGCGGGTCATACTCAAATCCTGGAAGCTTCCGCATCAATAGAATCATCGTCTCTTGCAAGACATCCCGCGCACCGAACTCGTCGAGCCCCTGTTTGAGGCAGAAGCTCAGGATAATAGCCCTGTATTGTTCATAAAGGGCTTCCCAGTCGTTATTGTTGGAAGCTGTCTTTAGTCGGGCGAGCAGGCTTTTGCGTGTCTCATCCATCACCTTCCTTGTAGAAGATGTTATTTTCGTCCGTCAAGTTCGCACAACGGCCCTACGTTGCTAACCATGCCAACAGCTCCACACCTCACTGCTACGGATTAGCCGGGGATGTTTTTCAGCATCTCTGCGTTCGTCGGAAATTTCTTCATGAAGAAGAGGAGACGCTCGATCGCTTCGATGGGTTTGTAGCCGGAGAGGCCGCGGCGGATGACTCCGATCTTGTGGAGATCGTCGGCGGGGATGAGCAGTTCCTCGCGACGCGTGCCGGAGAGGAAGATGTCGATCGCGGGATAGATGCGCTGGTCGCTGATCTTACGGTCGAGCACCAACTCCATGTTGCCCGTGCCTTTGAACTCCTGAAAAATGAGGTCATCCATGCGGCTCCCGGTTTCAATGAGCGCGGTGGCGACGATGGTCAGCGAACCGGCCTCCTCGGTGTTGCGCGCCGCGGCAAAGATACGGCGCGGGATTTCAAGCGCGCGGGCATCGACACCGCCGGACATGGTGCGACCGCCGCCGGCCATGGCGTTGTTGAAGGCGCGACCAACGCGCGTGATCGAGTCGAGAAGGATGAAGACGTCCTTGCCGGCTTCGGTGAGGCGTTTGGCGCGCTCGATCGCAAGTTGAGCGATCCGGGTGTGCGACTTCACGTCCATGTCGTTGGAACTGGCCATGATTTCCGCCGAGGGCACAGTGCGACGAATATCGGTGACTTCCTCCGGCCGCTCATCGACGAGTAGGATGATGAGGTTCGTCTCAGGATGGTTCTTCACGACGGCATCGGCGATGTGCTGGAGCAGCGTGGTTTTGCCGGTCCGTGGTGGCGCAACGATGAGTCCGCGTTGCCCTTTGCCGATGGGAGTGAAGAGGTCAATGATTCGCGTGGTGTGGCGGTCGGGGACCGTTTCGAGCGTGAATCGTTCGAGTGGACTCACGACCGTCAGCTCGTCAAAGGCAGGCTGCTCGCGCGACTTCTCGGGTTCTTCTCCATTGACCTCGATCAGCCGGTAGAGCTGCGCGCCACGATTTCCACGCCGCGTCTGGCCTTTAACCCATTGGCCATCGCGCAGGTTGAAACTGCGCGCGATTTCGGGCGTGACGAATATGTCGCTCGGATTTTGCGAGAAGCCTTTATTCGCGTCGCGGACGAAGCCAAAGCCCTTACCGGAAATCTCGACGATTCCTTCACTGATACCCAGCTCCTCTTCGACGACCACAGCGCTCGGTTGCGGAGGCTCGGACATCGGCGATTCTGCGCGCATGGGCGGTGCCGGACGAGGAGCAGAGGGCGCAGAAACGGCCGTTGCGGCGGCAGCTGCCGCGGCCGCCGCGGCGGCGACGATTGGCATCGTCGCAGCGACCTCGGGTGTCACCGCGACCGGAGCCGGCTGACCACTTTCTTCCAGTTGCTTCGCGACATGACGCGGAATGTAAACGGGATATTGCCGAACCGGCACGGGCGCCGGAGTCGGCGTTGCAGGCGGCGTATCTACGGTCGGAACCGGCGCGGATTCTTGTGCAGGCTTGGCCTCGGCAGCAGCCTTCTGTTCTGAAGATTCAGTCGGCGCCGGAGCACCCTCCACAACCTCAGGTACCGGAGCGGACTCCGCCTCCCCGACGGTTGCGGCAGTGGGCTTCTTGCGCGAACGAGCCTTGGCGCTCGTTCCTACAGCGCTTCCGGCTTTCGCCTTTGTTGTGGCTGCCTTTGGTTTTGCCGCGCGGCGTTTTAAGGGTTTGCCAGTCTCACTGTTGGTGTCAACAAGCGAAGTCTGATCTTCGGGCTCTTTCATAAAATAGCGTGGAATCGTGTGGAGCGGCTGGACTACCGGTCACTGGACGGAAAAATCTCGGACGCCTAGACGGTGATTCGGGCGAGGATGGATTCGGGGACGTCGAAATTGGCGTGGACTTGCTGGACGTCGTCGTTGTCTTCCAGCGCGTCGATGAGTCGCAGGACTTGGGCCGCGATAGTTTCATCGGTGACTTCCACCGAACTCGCGGCAACGTAGGTCAACTTCTGTGAGTCGGCGCCAAGGCCTGCGGTCTTGAGCGCCTCAGCAACGGCATAAAGCTGATCCGGCGCTGTGGTCAAGATATGGTGCACCTCATCTCCCGTCAATTCCTCAGCGCCACATTCGAGGGCAATTTCCAGCATCCGATCCTCGTCGATCGTGGACCGTGGAACTGCGATCTGTCCCTTTTTGTGGAAGAGATATGCGACGCTTCCGCTGCTCGCAAAACTCCCGCCGTTCTTGGAAAAGATGAGGCGCAGGTCCGCCGCCGTGCGGTTTTTGTTGTCGGTAGCAACTTCGAGGAGCAGTGCAACTCCACCCGGGGCATAGCCTTCGTAAAGATGCTCTTCGTAATTGGCCGCGACTTCGCCCTCGCCAGTGCCTCGCTTGATCGCGCGGTCGATGTTGTCGCTGGGCATGGATTGCGCGCGCGCGGCGAGAACGGCGCTGCGCAAGCGCGCGTTCCCCGCGGGATCACCACCGCCCATTTTGGCAGCGACGGTGATTTCCTTCGCGAGCTTGCTGAAGAGCTTGCCCCGTTTTTGATCGAGGGCGCCCTTGAGGCGTTTAACTTTGGACCACTTGTTATGTCCCGCCATTGAATCGGGGAAAAATGTTGCAGATAAGACGAGAACGCGTGGACTCCTTTGTGATGAGGGAGATTTGTCCGATTGGACCGAACGACCTTTGACGCGAACTGCGTGGGGTAAGAGTGCTGGAAATCGCCGCGAGCGTCAACAGAGAAATCTTGCAAAAACTGAGATCGCTGCGGAACTCGCGCGGGCGACCCTTCAGTGCCCTTTCGTTGGCGGCCAGACCTGCTGGCCCGCGCGGTTGACGTAACCGAACTGTGGCGCGCTCCAACCACCGAAAGTGACTTCGGCGAGCGGGCCATCGAACGCTTTGACCGCAAGATAACGCGCGCGGACGACGGCGCGCCCCGTGGGATCGATAAAGCCGTAACCGCGCGAGGTGGCGACGATGGCCAGGCCCTCTCGAAAATCCTGCGCGTCCTTGTACTGTGGTTCGATCACAAAACGCCCATTTGTGTCGATATATCCCCACCCCCCATCGAATTGCACTGCGGCGAGGTCTTCAGAAAACCGCCTGGCCTGCGCAAATTTCGCGGGGATGACTTCGCGAAAAGTGCGGTCGAGCCAGCCCCACTTTTTCCCCGATTTGAAGGCTGCCAGGGAGTCGAAGAAATCGTCGAGGCGATCGTATTTCGGTTCCACGACCCAAGCGCCGGCCTTGTCGATGAAGCCCCATTTGCCATCATGCGCCGCGCGGGCGACGCCCTCGCGAAACGGGCCGGCGCCGTCGAATTGCGGCTGGATCACGATCGCTCCACTGATGGAGATGAAGCCCCACTCTCCATTATTGGAAACGGCCGCGAGTTCTTCGGAGAACGGCCCGATGGCAGCGTAATTCTCGGACACTGTCTTGCCGGTTCGGTCGATCAGCAGCCACGTGCCGCCGGTCTCCACAAGCGCCAGTTCGTGAACAAATCGCTCGGCGCGCTCGAACGGGCCGGGGATGACGATCTTCCCACTGAGGTCGATGTAATTCCAAACATTGCCTCGCTGCACAGGCGCAAGGCCGCCGGAGAATGGGCCGGCATCATCGAATTGCGGGACGATTGCGAATTCGCCATCCGGCTTGAGGTAACCCCAATAGCCGCCGAGTTCGACAGCTGCGACGTCTTCGGAGAATGACCGCGCACCGCTGAATTTCATAACGATGACCACCTTCCCTTCTGCGTCGATGTATCCGGCACCGTCCGCGTTGACGGCCGGAAACAACGGCTGATCCAGCGCGCGTGCGAGCGGAGCGCAGATGACGAACGCGACGAGAAAAGTAGGCAGCGAATAATGCAAAAGAAATCGAGCGGCGAAATCGCGAAGAAGCGATGGCGACATTGGAGCGTGGGGACCTTGCCAGCCGGGCGCGGATACAAGCCAGCCTTTTCCAAGGGGACACTCGGACACTGAAAAGACGCAGGATCCACAGCGTCCCAAGGGCTTGACCAATCAAAAAGCCGCCGCGTAGCATCCCCGCGCTCGCCATTACAAGCCTCACCAAAACTTGGACTTAAAAGACATCAAAGAACTCATCGCTCTGATGAGGAAAAATGACCTCTCCGTTTTCAAGATGGAGAAGGAAGGCTTCAAAATCACCCTCAAGAAGGGAACCGACTTCCAGCCTGTTATCGCCACCGCGGCACCCGTCGCGCTGCCCGCGCCCGCGCCAGCCCCGGTGGCCGCCGCTTTGACTTCGGCCGCGCTGCCAACGCCGCCGCTGTCGAAGGAACCCAACAATCTGCTCGAGATCACGTCGCCGATGGTCGGGACATTTTATTCGGCGCCTTCGCCGGAATCACCGCCCTACGTCACGATTGGTCAGGAGGTAACCGAGGACACGGTCGTCTGCCTGATCGAAGCGATGAAAGTCATGAACGAAATCAAAGCAGAGGTCCGCGGCGTCATTGCCGAGGTCATCGCCGAGAATGGGAAACCGGTGCAATTCGGACAGGTGCTTTTCACGGTGAAGTGATTTCAGATCTCAGATCTCCGGGCGTCTCCAATCTGAAATGTTCAAAAAAGTCCTCATCGCCAACCGTGGCGAAATCGCCCTACGGGTCGTCCGCGCCTGCAAGGAACTCGGCATCCGCACACTGGCGGTTTACTCGGAGGCGGACATCGACTCGCTGCACGTGCAGCTTGCCGATGAAGCGATCTGCATCGGTCCGGCGCCGAGCGCGCAGTCTTATTTAAAAATCGACCGCATCATTTCCGCGGCGGAGATTGGCGATGTCGATGCCATTCATCCTGGCTATGGCTTCCTCGCGGAAAATGCGCACTTCGCCGATGTCTGCGCGAGCTGCAATATCAAGTTCATCGGACCGCCTCCTTCCGCCATCCGCGCCATGGGCGACAAGAACACCGCGCGCGCAACCGCCCGCAAGGCCGGTGTGCCTGTGACGCCAGGCTCGGACGGCATTGTGGAAACGGAGCAGGAGGCGCTCAAGGTCGCGAAGAAGATCGGTTATCCCGTGATGATCAAGGCCGTGGCGGGCGGCGGCGGCAAGGGGATGCGGCCGGCGCACAACGACGTCTCGCTTGTCCAAGGCTTTCACGGCGCCCGGCTCGAGGCGGAGAAGGCCTTCGGCAATCCGGGCGTCTATGTCGAGAAACTCATCGAGCGCCCGCATCACATCGAGTTTCAAATCATGGCGGACTCGGTCGGCAACGTCGTTCATATCGGCGAGCGCGATTGTTCGATGCAACGCCGCAATCAAAAGATCATCGAGGAATGTCCCTCGCCCTTGATGACGGAAAAGCTGCGCGCAAAAATGGGTGCGTGTTCGGTGAAGCTCGCGCAGTCCGTCGGCTACATCGGCGCGGGAACCATGGAGTACCTCGTGAATGACAAGGGCGAGTTCTACTTCATGGAGATGAACACGCGCATCCAGGTCGAGCACACGATTACGGAGGAAGCCTACGGCATCGACCTCGTGAAGGAGCAGATCAAGGTCGCGGCCGGCGAACAACTCTCGCAATTCGTGCGCAACGCGAAGCTCAAATACCACGCCATGGAATGCCGGGTGAACGCCGAGGATCCTTTCAACAATTTTCAGCCCAGCCCCGGCCGGATCGACCTTTACTACGCTCCCGGCGGACGCGGTGTGCGCATCGACTCACACGCTTACACCGGCTACACCGTGCCGCCACATTACGATTCGCTGATTGCGAAAGTGATCGCGATGGGCACGTCGCGGCAGAACGCCCTCGACCGGATGCGCCGCGCCCT
>Ga0111538_10014366_pt1 | contig 10436 bp, 7 predicted proteins | sample SoiMethybrSBSTD1_FD_79669 | JGI IMG/M metagenome (GOLD analysis project Ga0111538, IMG submission 79669) | Bulk soil microbial communities from a Populus tree surrounding site in Tennessee, USA - Soil MetaG P. TD hybrid SBSTD1 (version 2)... | ecosystem: Environmental > Terrestrial > Soil > Tree... | reverse complement strand
TTGAGGGGCAGGCCGCAGGCCTGGGCCAGCTCGGTGAAGTGGGCCAGCGCGTCTTCCAGCGTGACCGCGTCGGTGCCGTCGGGCAGCCCGCGGGCAAAGGCATGGCCGGCGCTGGTGGTGGCCAGGGCCTTGAAGCCCAGGTGGCGCAGGTAGCGGGCGCTGCCCACGTCCCAGGGGTTCGGGAGGACGAAACAGCCGGCCTCGTGGAGCTCACGGAAGGCCCGGCGATGGGCGGCGGGGCGCGCGTCGTGATCACTCATTGGACTCACTCTAATTTCTTTCCCGGCTTCGCGGAAAACACGGGCGCGAGAGAAAATGGACGGCGCGGTACGCGTTCGGGGCCGGTGCGACCGGCCGCACGTCTCCCCCGGCGTGAGCGACAGCCCGAGCGTACCTGTCCCGACCGGCACTTATGAGACACGCGACGTCGTACCGTCTGCCGCCGGCGCTGGCCGCGCTGGCGCTCCTGGCCGCCGCCGAGGCGCGCGCGCAGGCCCCCTCGCCGCCGCCCCGCCCGGCCGGCGACGAGCGGCGGGCCCCGGCCGCCAGCCTTCCCCTCGCGCTGCAGGGCGCCGTTCCCGAGGGCGAGGCCACTCCGGCCGAGATCCCGCTCAGCCTGGCCGACGCCATCGCGCGCGGCCTGCGCCAGAACCTGGGCGTGCTGCAGTCGAGCCAGGCCGTGCGCCTGGCCCGGGCCACGCGCGACGAGCACAGGGCCGACCTGCTGCCCAACCTGAGCGGCCACGTGAGCGAGACGCGGGAGAAGATCAACCTGGCCGCTTTCGGCTTCACCGGCCTGCCCGGCACCGAGGGCTTCCCCCTCATCGTGGGGCCCTTCAACGTGTTCGACGCCCGCGTGGGCGTGACCCAGACCGTGTTCGACCAGCACGCCCGCGAGCGCACGCGCTCCGATGCGCACAGCCTGCGCGCGGCCCAGTTCGCGGCCGAGAACACGCGCGACCTGGTCGTGCTGGCCATCGGCAACTTCTACCTGCGCGTGGGCGCGGCCCAGAGCACGCTGGAGGCGGCCGGCGAGCAGCGCCGCGCGGCGGAGGCGCTCTTCCAGCTGGCCAGCGACCGCAAGCAGGCCGGCCTGGTGGCCGGCATCGAGGTCCTGCGCGCGCAGGTGCAGCTCCAGCAGCGCAAGGAGCGCGAGCTGTCGGCGGCCAACCAGGTGGAGCGGGCCAAGCTCGACCTGGCCCGCGCCATCGGCCTGCCGCTGGGCCAGCGCTTCGCCATCACCGACCCCTTGTCGTTCGCGCCCCCGCCGCCCATGACCGTCGAAGAGGCGCTGCAGCGCGCCTACGCCGCGCGGGCGGACTGGAAGGAGGCCCAGTCCCGCCTGAGCGCGGCCGAGGCGTCGCGCAAGGCGGCCAAGGGCGAGCTGCTGCCCACGCTCAGCGTGAACGCCGACTACGGCCAGATCGGCCCCACGCTCTCCACCGCCGAGGGCACCTATACGCTCAACGCCCTGCTGCACGTGCCGCTCTTCGAGGGCGGGCGGGCCCAGGCCCGCGTGGCCGAGGCCGACGCCACCCTCGAGCAGCGGCGGGCCGAGGCGCGGGAGCTGCAGGCCCGCATCCACTACGAGGTGCAGGCCGCCTTCCTCGACCTGGCCTCGGCGGCGGCCCGGGTGGAGACGGCCCGCTCGGCCGTCGAGCTGGGCACGCAGCAGCTGGAGCAGGCGCGGGACCGCTTCGCGAACGGCGTCACCGGCAACATCGACGTCGTGCAGGCGCAGGACGCGCTGGCCGCCTCGCGCGACGCCTACGTGGCCAGCGTGTTCGACCACAACCTGGCCAAGGCCGTCCTGGCCCGCTCGCTGGGCCTGGCCGAGGAGGCCGTGGCCCAGTTCCTGGGAGGTCGCTGACATGGCAGAACCGGCGGCGGAAGCGCCGAAGGAGGAGCGCCCCTCCCGGATGAAGGGGCGGGCCCCGTACCTCATCGGGGGCGCGCTCCTGGTCCTGCTGGTGGGCGCCGCGCTCTGGTACCGCTCGGCCGGGCGCGAGGCCACCGACGACGCCCAGATCGACGGCCACGTGAGCCCGGTGGCGGCCAGGGTGGCCGGCACCGTGACCGGCGTCTTCGTGAGCGACAACCAGGTGGTGGGCGAAGGCGCGGTGCTGGTGCACATCGACCCCCGCGACTACGAGACCGCGCTGGCCCGCGCCCGGGCCGAGCTGGCCGACGCCGAGGCCGCCGCGCGGGCCGCGCGCGAGAACGTGCCCATGACCGCCACCACCGCCGCCGCCGGCCTCGAGGAGGCCGGCGGCGACCTGGGCACGGCCCAGGCCCACGTGGCCGCGGCCCAGGCCCAGGTGGAAGAGGCCCGGGCCAACGAGGTGAAGGCGGCCCGGGACCTGGAGCGCTACAGCGCCCTGCTGGCCAAGGACGAGGTCTCGCGCCAGGAGCACGACCGGGCCGCGGCCGAGGCCACCGCCGCCCGCGCCCGCCGCGAGTCGGCCGAGGCCGCGCTGCGCGAGGCCGGGCAGGGCGTGCACTCCGCCGGCGCCGCGCGGCACAAGGCGCAGACGGTGCCGCAGCAGGTGCACATCGCACGGGCCCAGGCCGACGTGGCCGACGCGCGCGTGCTGCGGGCCAGGGCCGCCCTCGACCAGGCGCTGCTCAACCGGCAGTACACGGAGCTGAAGGCGCCGGTGGCGGGCATCATCAGCAGGCGCTCGGCCGAGGTGGGCCAGGTGGTGCAGGCCGGCCAGGCGCTCATGGCCGTGGTCCCGCTGGAGGACGTCTGGGTCACGGCCAACTTCAAGGAGACGCAGCTCAAGAAGATCCGCGTCGGCCAGCCGGTCACCATCTCCGTGGACGCCTACGGCGGCCGCGAGTACCGCGGTCACGTGGACAGCATCGCCGCCGCCACCGGCGCCCGCTTCAGCCTGCTGCCGCCGGAGAACGCCACCGGCAACTTCGTGAAGGTGGTGCAGCGGGTGCCGGTGAAGATCGTCATCGACAAGGGGCAGGACCGCGAGCACCTCCTGCGCCCGGGCCTGTCGGTGACCCCGACCATCCACGTGCGGGGGAACTGAAGGCAGATGGCCGAGGAGGCGGCGCCGGCGACCGTCCCCGCCGTCAACCCCTGGCTGGTGGCCGTGGCCGTGATGTGCGGCACCTTCATGGAGGTGCTCGACACCACGGTGGTGAACGTGTCGCTGCCCCACATCGCGGGCAGCCTCTCGGTGTCGATCGACGAGTCCACCTGGGCCCTCACGTCCTACCTGGTGGCCAACGCCATCATCCTGCCCATGACCGGCTGGCTGGCCAACCAGTTCGGCCGCAAGCGGCTGCTCATGCTCGCGGTCACCGGCTTCACCATCGCCTCCGTGCTCTGCGGCCTGGCCACCACGCTGCCCATGCTCGTCTTCTTCCGCATCGTGCAGGGAGCGACGGGCGGCGCGCTGCAGCCCATCTCCCAGGCCGTGCTGCTGGAGGCCTTCCCGCCCCAGGACCGCGGCAAGGCCATGGGCTTCTGGGGCCTGGGCATCGTGGTGGCGCCCATCCTGGGCCCGGTGCTGGGCGGATGGATCACCGAGAACTACTCCTGGCGCTGGGTCTTCTACATCAACCTGCCCGTGGGCGTGCTCTCGCTCTACATGACGCAGCGCTTCGTGTTCGACCCCGCCTACATCAAGCGGCGCGCGCAGAGCATCGACTACTGGGGCATGGGCCTGCTGGCCGTGGGCATCGGCGCCCTGCAGGTGATGCTCGACAAGGGGCAGCAGGACGACTGGTTCGAGTCGGCGCTGATCACCACCCTGGCCGTGGTGGCCTTCGGGGCCCTGCTGGCCTTCATCGTGCGCGAGCTGAAGACGGACAACCCGGTGGTGGACCTGCGGGTGCTCAAGGTGCGCACCTACGCCACGGGCGTGTTCCTGATGACGGTGCTGGGCCTGGTGCTCTACGGCAGCCTGGTGCTGCTGCCGATCATGCTGCAGACCCTGCTCCATTACCCGGCCGTGCAGGCCGGTATCGCCATGGCCCCGCGCGGCATGGGCTCCTTCATCGCCATGCCCATCGTGGGCGCCGTCCTGGCCCGCCTGGGCGCGCGCAAGCTGCTGGTGGCGGGCCTGGTGGTGGGCGGCAGCACGCTGCTCTGGCTGGGCTCGCTGAACCTGCAGGCCGGCTACTGGGACATCTTCTGGCCCCAGTTCGTGCAGGGCATCTCGCTGGGCCTGCTCTTCGTGCCCCTCACCACCATCAGCATGGGCCCCATCTCCAAGGAGCGCATGGGCAACGCCACCAGCATCTTCAACCTGATGCGGAACATCGGGGGCAGCATCGGCGTGGCCTTCGCGACCTCGCTGCTGGCCCGCCAGCAGCAGGTGCACACGGCCATCCTCACCAGCCACGTGAGCCTGTACGACCCGGCCACGCGCGACCGCCTGGCCATGATGGCGTCCGGCTTCCGCGCCGCGGGCGCCGACGCCGTGACGGCCATGCGGCAGGCCACCGCCGCCCTGGCCGGCCTGGTGCAGCAGCAGGCGGCCATGCTGGCCTTCGTGGACGTCTTCCGCCTGCTGGGCGTGGTGTTCGTGGCCATGGTGCCGCTGGTGTTCCTGATGCGCCCGCCGCGCCCCGGAACCGGCGGCGCGGCCGGGGTGCACTAGTGGGCGGCGCCTGGGCCGGATGCGGCGGTCAGGCCGGCGGCGCGACCCCGGCTTCCCGGCAGCCCCGCTCCAACGCGGCCAGCGCCTTCGCGTCGTTGCCGAACTGCCGCCGATAGTCCTCCACGGTCTCGCGGCGGAAGGTCACGGTCGTGCTGTCCGGGTTCATGCCGGGACCGGCCTGCTGGCGCCAGCCGGCGGTGTCGGCGGCCAGGGCCTTGTAGCCCTCGTGCTCGAGCGCGTCGTAGGCGGGCCGTGTGCCGCGGCGGGCCGCGGCCCTCCGCTCACGCCCCGAGACCACGAAGATGCCGGCCACCACGCCCACCACCATGCCGACCGCGCAGAGCGCCGTGCGGATGCCGTCGGAGACTGGCGCCAGCAGCGTGATGAGCGCGGGAGGCACCATGGCCGCGGCGGCGATCAGGATCCCGGAAGGCAGCATCTGCGCCCTGTGGACCTGGGTGCACGCGTCGCAGCGCGGGACCACGACGACGCGCACTTCGTCGCTGCCCTGGGCATGGAACGGGTAGGCCACCGAGTCGCCCCCGCCGCGGCCCTGGCCGCAGAACCAGCACGTGCCGGGCGTTGCCGGGCTCATTCCCTCTTGGCGCACATTGGCGCGCCATCCTAGCACCGGCGCTCGCGCGCTGGACTACAATCCCGCCCCCGGACATGCCGCGCACCCCACACCTGCCGCTCCGGTCGCGCTATCAGGTCCAGCGCTGGGAACCCGGACGCGAGGTGCGGCTCTTCCGGCCGGCGGCGGGGCTGGGGAGGCTGGCCCGCGTGCTGGCCGGCGTGGCCCTGGCGATCCTGCTGCTGGTGTGGACGGCCCTGTGGATGCTCGCCGGCGACATGACCGCGCGGGCCCGCTTCCAGCAGGCCGCGGGTGCGGCCCTGGGCTTCGGCTGCCTCGCCCTGACCGGCTTCGGCGTCGTCTGGCTGGTCGTGCGCGCCTCGTCCCCGCGCACGGTGGTGTTCGACTGGAGCAGCGGCCGGCTGGGCGTGGCCGTGCGGGGCCGCCGGACGGACCATCCCTTCTCTTCCCTGCGGGGACTGGAGCTGCGCCGCGTCGAGGTCACGGGAGAGGTGAGCGACCCGAGCCACTGGTGTGGGATCTATGCCCGGGTCGCCGCCGACGACGGCGCGGCGCGGCCGGTCGAGATCCTCAAGACCGACCTCCTCGACGACCGGAACCAGGCCTACGGGATGACGGTCACGCTGGCCGCGGAGCTGGCCGAGGCCCTGGGCCTTCAGGTCGCCGAGACCGAGCAGCGCTTCTAGCGGGCCGAGTGATCCCGATCACCCGCCGGCCGCCCGCCCGGGCGTAGCCTGGGCGGTCTCGCATCCCGTGCAGGAGGCCCCATGAGTGCTCCGTCCCGCCGCGGCCTCGTCCTCGCGGCCACCGCCGTGCTCGCGCTGGCCCGCGCGGTCCAGGCCCAGCCCGTCAGCACCACCGTGAAGCTCGACAACCTCGGCTATCGCGCCGGCGACACCAAGGTCGTGATCTTCACGCAGAACCCCGGCGCCTCGGTGCAGGTGCGCGACGGGTCGAACGCGGTGGTCTTCACCATCCCCACGAGCGGCGGCTCCATCACGGCCAAGGGCTCGGACGCGCCGGACTCGCCGGACACCGTGTGGTGGGTGGACTTCACGCCCTTCGCCGCGCCGGGGAGCTACCACCTCTTCAGCCCCTCCCTGAACGTGCGCTCGTACACGTTCGACGTGAAGGGCGACGCCTACCGCGAGGTGGTGCGGGCCGCGCTGAAGAGCTTCTACTACCAGCGCTGCGGCACGCCCAAGCCCGCCGCCCACGCGAGCGGCAACTGGCAGGACGCGGCCTGCCACCTGGCGGACCGCACCACCGGGCCCGCGAGCGGCCAGACCAACTTCGGGATCAAGGACCTGAGCGGCGGCTGGCACGACGCCGGCGACTACAACAAGTACATGTGGAGCGCCGACTCCAACGCCATCCTCTTCCTCCTGCACGCCTACGAGGAGAACCCGGCCTTCCGCTTCGACGACCTGAACATCCCGGAGTCGGGCAACGGGATCCCGGACGTGCTGGACGAGGTGAGGTGGGAGCTGGACTGGATCCTCAAGATGCAGCTCCCCGACGGGCGCGTGCTGGGCCGCACGCACGTGCCCACCTTCGAGTCGGACTCGCCGCCCAGCGCCGACACCAACATCCGCTCCTACTACAACCCCAACATGGAGGCGGCGGGCGTGTTCGCGGGCTGCACCGCGCTGGCCGCGCGCGTCTACGCGGCCGCCGGCCAGGCCGGCTACGCGGCGGTGCTGAAGGCGGCCGCGCTGCGCACCTGGACCTGGCTGCTCACCCAGGGCAACGACCCCTCCAAGGCGTGGGCGGCGGCCGAGGTCTTCCGCATGGACCCCACGCTCACCTCGGCCCGCGACTACGTGAACGGCTTCCACCCCGGCAACTGGTCGGGCGTCTTCTTCAACGTGGTGGCCTTCGACACCCAGGCCGCGCTGACCTACATCCAGACGCCGGCGGCCACGGCGTCCGTGGTGGCCAACATGCGCACCAACGTGTCCGACCAGGTGAACTACGTCTTCTCCGAGGACGACCTGTACCGCAACGGGATGCCCGACTGGTCGTACTACTGGGGCTCCAACGCCATCCGCGCCGGCTACGGGGCCTTCCTGCTCAAGGCGGCCCAGCTCGGCAACACGGGCAGCCACACGGCGGACGAGACGCGCCGCCACGCGCTCGACTTCCTGCACTTCTTCCACGGCCAGAACACGCTGAACATGGCCTACCTCAGCAACCTGGTCTCCATCGGGGGCGAGCACTCGTCCTTCCAGTTCTACCACTCGTGGTTCGGCTTCTCCGGCAACGCGTACTCGCGCACGAACTTCATCGGCAAGCCGGCTGGCGTCCTGGAGCCCGCCTACCCCTACTTCGCCGGCACCGACAACCACGGCATCAACGATAACAAGTCGTCCACCTTCGGCCCCGCCCCCGGCTTCGTGGTGGGCGGACCCAACACGAGCTACGGGGGCGACGCCGTCCCGCCCCGCAACGCGAGCGGCTTCAACCGCGCCTACCGCGACTGGAACGAGCAGAGCGTGGGCGACGTGCGCACCTGGGAGATCACGGAGAACTCCATCGGCTACCAGGGCCCCTACGTGGGCCTGGGCGCGGCCTTCATGGCCGCCGCCTTCGCGCAGTCCCTGAGCGTAGACGCGGCCGGCAACGGCGTGTTCGAGCCGGGCGAGACGGTGGTGGTGGCGCCCACGCGCTACAACGCCACCGGCGCTCCGCTCAGCCTCACCGGCACCGCCGGCAGCTTCGGCGGGCCGCTGGGACCCACCTACACCATCGCGGACGGGGCCGCGGCCTGGGGCCCGCTGGCCCCCGGAGCCTCCGCCGGCTGCGGCGCCAACTGTTACGCGCTGGGCGTGACCACCCAGAGGCCGACCACGGGGAATGGGCCCCTGACCCACTGGGACGCCACCCTCAGCGAGGCCACGAGCACCGGCGAGGACAAGACCTGGAAGCTGCACGTGGGCGAGAGCTTCAGCGACGTGCCGCGCGCGCACCCCTTCTACCGCTTCGTCGAGATCCTCCTCCACCACGGCATCACCAGCGGCTGCAACGCCACCCAGTACTGCCCTTCCTCCCCCACCACCCGCGAGCAGATGGCCGTGTTCATGCTGGCCGCGCGCGAGGGCGACGCCTTCAGCCCGCCTGCCTGCGGCACCCCCCTGTTCACGGACGTGCCGGCCAGCAGCCCCTACTGCCGCTTCATCGAGGAGCTGGCCCGCCGCGGCGTGGTGGGCGGCTGCGCGCCCGGCCTCTACTGCCCGGGCAGCGCGGTCACGCGCGACCAGATGGCGGTGTTCGCGCTGCGCACGCTCGACCCCGCCCTCGACCCGCCGGCCTGCGCCACGCCGCCCTTCGACGACGTGCCCACCTCCAGCCCCTTCTGCAAGTGGATCGCGGAGATGGCGCGGCGCGGGATCGTGGGCGGCTGCGGGGGCGGCAACTACTGCGCGTCGTCCCCCGTGACCCGCGACCAGATGGGCGTCTTCATCACCGGCACTTTCGGCCTCACTCTGTACTGACGCCGTCCGGATCTGTCGGAAAATGGGAGCAGGCATGCCTGCTCCCATTTGCTCCCGATCGCTCTTCGGCAGCCTGGCCGACGGCCGGCCGGTGGACGAGTTCACGCTGGCCGCCCCCGGGGGCGCACGGGCCCGCGTCATCACCTACGGCGCCACGCTGACCCACCTGGAGACGCCCGACCGCGCGGGCCGCCTCACCGACGTCGTGCTCGGCTTCGACGACCTGGCCGGCTACCTGGCCAACCAGGCCTTCATCGGGGCCACCATCGGCCGCTACCCCAACCGCATCGCCGGCGGACGCTTCAGCCTCGACGGGCGCACGTACACGCTGGCCACCAACGACCACGGGCACACCCTGCACGGCGGGCCCCACGGCTTCCACACCGTGCTCTGGGAGGCGGAGGCGCTGGAGGGCGACGCAGGGGCCGGGGTCGTGCTGCGCTGCGTGAGCCCGGACGGCGAGGAGGGCTTCCCGGGCCGGCTGGAGGCGGAGGTGCGCTACCGGCTGGACGACGACTGCCTCACGCTCGACTACCGGGCCCGGGCGGACGCGCCCACGCCCGTCGGCCTCACCCACCACAGCTACTTCAACCTGGCCGGGGCCGGCGGGGACGTGCTGGAGCACGAGCTCAAGCTGGCCGCCGACCACTTCACGCCCGTGGACGCCACGCTCATCCCCACCGGCGAGCGGCGGCCGGTGGAGGGCACGCCCTTCGACTTCCGCCGCTCCGCGGCCATCGGGGCCCGCATCGAGCAGGCCGACGAACAGCTCGGCCACGGCCGCGGCTACGACCACAACTTCGTCCTGAACCGCTCGGACGCCGGCCTCGTCCACGCGGCCCGGGTGACGGAGCCGCGGCACGGGCGCGTGCTCGACGTGTGGACCACCGAGCCCGGCCTGCAGCTCTACTCGGGCAACTTCCTCGACGTGGCCGCCGGCAAGGGGGGCCGCCGCTACGGCCGGCACGGAGGCTTCTGCCTGGAGCCGCAGCCGTTCCCGGACTCCCCCAACCACCCCGACTTCCCGGACACCATCCTGCGCCCGGGCCACGAGTACCGCTCGCGCACGGTGTTCCGCTTCGACGTGGATCAGGGCTAGTGAGCGCGAGGGGGGTAGGCCGAAGGCCGTAGGGGGGCTGGGAGGATCACTGAGTGGCCCCCCTGAATAGGTGAGCCGGTGCCGAATTCACTTCGGCACCGGCGAAAGCTACGCCAGGCGCGGAAACAGGTCCTTCAGCCGCGTGTACACCTCGCGGTAGATCGGGTAGCCCTTTCCGTACGCCGCCTGCGCCTCCGGGCGCGGCTTCACGCGCGTCGTGACCTGGATGGTCGCGCCGCAGGCCTCGGGCACGGTCGACCACTGGCCGGTGCCGACGCCGGCCAGCAGGGCCGCGCCGTAGGCCGGCCCCTCGGCCGCGTTGATCGTGGCCACCTCGCGGCCGAAGACGTCGGCCTGGATCTGGCGCCAGAGCGGGCTCCGCCCGCCGCCGCCGCTGGCCCGGATCTCTTCCACCGTGACGCCCATGGCCACCAGGATCTCGAGGCAGTCGCGCAGGCTGTAGGCCACGCCCTCCATCACCGAGCGCGTGAGGTGCGGGCGCCGGTGGGCGGCCGTGAGGCCGAACCACACGCCGCGGGCCTGGGCATCGAGGTGCGGCGTCCGCTCGCCCATCAGGTAGGGCAGGAAGAAGAGCCCGTCGCTGCCCGCGGGCGCGTCGGCTGCCC
>Ga0111538_10014365_pt1 | contig 10436 bp, 11 predicted proteins | sample SoiMethybrSBSTD1_FD_79669 | JGI IMG/M metagenome (GOLD analysis project Ga0111538, IMG submission 79669) | Bulk soil microbial communities from a Populus tree surrounding site in Tennessee, USA - Soil MetaG P. TD hybrid SBSTD1 (version 2)... | ecosystem: Environmental > Terrestrial > Soil >... | reverse complement strand
CTTCGTTGCCTGGGATCCGAAGCACGAGCGGCCCGACGGGCCGAAGTCGGCGTATGCCGGCTTCTCGACGCACGCGCTCGCAAGGGTGTACGCGCTCGGCGCGCGCGTCCTCGAGGGAGGCCCGCCGGCGCCAGGAACACGGGTGCTCGTCGTCACGACGCCGCACGACGAAGGGGTGAACAACGAGGTCGTCCTGGAGCTGGCGAGGCGGTGGGCCGGGCGGGGCGTGGACGTGCGGTCGTTCGAGTTCCCGGCGGCGGCGTGGGTGCGCCACGACATGATCGATCCGGAGCAGCCGTATCAGCGCGTGGCGGTCGTCTATCCCCTGCTTCGGAAGATGCTCGAGACCGGGCGGGCGCCGACGCTCGCGGACTCGACCGCGACCGCGTCCGACTCGACTCGCGCCGCGGCCGGTGCGGCTCAGGCGGGCGCAGCACCTCCGTAGCGGATCACGAGCACCGTGACGTCGTCGGCCGGAGGCTGTTCCGCGACGAACGTCCGCACGCTCGAGAGGACACGCTCGAGGATATCGTTCGGCGCGCGCCGCTCCGATCCCGCGAGGGCCTCGAGAAGCCGCTCTTCTCCGTACTGCTCTCCCCCCGGGGCTTCCGCGTCGGTCACGCCGTCGCTGAAGAGGACGAGCGTGTCCCCCTGCTTTAGCGCGATTGCTTCCTCCTCGTAGCGCGCGGTCTCGAACGCACCCAGTACGAGGCCCCCTTTGTCCGGCCTCTCGACCGCCCCATTCGCCCGAAGGAGGACCGCCGGGTTGTGTCCCGCGCTGCAGGACGTGAGCGTGCCGCCCGGATCGAGAACGACGTACGCCATCGTCGCGAAGCGCCCCTCGATGGAGCGGCGGCAGAGCGCGTCGTTGACCCGCGTCATCGTGGCGGCCGGGCCTTCGTTCGCGTGGGTGGTGAGGATTCCCTGCACCATCGCCGCGAGGATCGCGGCGGGCGGACCCTTGCCCGCGACGTCGCCGAGCGCAAACCCCATGCGCCCCGAGGTGAAGTCGAAGTACTCGAAGAAGTCCCCCCCGATGGTGCGGCACGGAAGCGATGCGCCGGCGGCCTCGTAGCTCGAGCCGGTACGCCTGCGGGGCGGGAGGAGCGCCTGCTGGATCTCGGCTGCCATGCGGAGCTCTTGCGCCTCGCGGGCGGTCTTCTCGACGCGCTCCACGAGGAGGGTCTTCCACCGGATGGCGTAGACGAGCGCCATGAAGAACGTGGTGAAGATGACGCTGAAGATCAGGAACGTGATGATCTGGCGCGCCGTTCCGAACATCCCGGGAGCGATCGTCAGGTTGAGGATCGTGCCCGCGATGACGCTTCCCAGGAGGGCCGCGAGCGCAAAGCTCGCAATCTCGAGCGGGTGTCCCGGCGCCCGATCGGGCGGAAGGATGCGCGGCACGACGAAGGCGCGGTTCAGCTCGACCGTCCCCACGATGATGAACGAAAAGAGGAGCGTTACGAGGTAGTACGCAGGGAGCATGCGAATCGAGCCCCCCTGCATGAAGGTGAAGAAGAGGGCGAAGGGGATCCCGAAGAGGAGCGGCCGGAGGATGAGCCGGCGGAGCACCGCGCGCGCGTTGTTTCGCGGCCGGCTCACAGCTCGAGCTCCAGGAACAGCGCACCGGGAACCGGATTCGACCGGTAGGGCGCGATGTCGCGAAATCCAGCCGAGCGGTAGAGCGCGATGGCGGCTTCCATCCCTGGAACCGTGTCGAGCCGCATCCGCCGGTACCCGCGGGCGCGCGCCTCGTCGAGGACCCGGGCGACGAGCGCCGCGCCGACGCGCTTCCCCCGCATCGCCGGGCGGACGTAGAGGCGCTTCATCTCGCACGTGTCCGCATCGCCCCACGGGCGGAGCGCAATGCAGCCGGCCGGCGTCGCACCGTCCATGGCGACGAGCAGAGCGCCGCGCGGCGGAGCATAATTCCCCGGCAGCGACGTCACTTCGCGCTCGAAGTCCTGGAACGCGAGGTCGAACCCGAGCGAGGCGGCGTACTCGAGGAAGAGCCCGCGTACGAGCTCGATGTCTGCAGCCGACTCCGCGTGGCGCACGTCCATGGCGCGGTCAGCCGCGAGCGCCGGCACGCAGCTCCTCGACCATCACCACGCGCGCCACCTTGCCCACGCCGGAATATCGTGCGTCGTACTCCTGGCGCATCTGGAGGCCGTACCCGTCGCGGTACGCCGCGTAGTCCTCGAGCGAGTCGAGCGTGTAGAGCGTCACGTACTGGGGGTGCCACCCCTCCAGATTCGTGTCGGTCACGCGGAGCTTCACGACGCCGCGCATCTCGGGAGCCTTGAGCACGTTCGGGACGTGGACCCCGCTGTGCCACGCGTTCCATTCGGGGAGCACGTCCTCGGGAACCCAGGTGTAGACCGCGTAGAGAACGCCGCTCATCCCGGAAACTCCGTGGGCACCGACGCCGTGCAGTGGATGAGCGAGCGGCTCGATCCCGCGTGCTTGAGGAGGGTCATGGTGTCCCCCTCGATCTTCATCTTGCCGGTCAGGATCGCCGTGGCCGCGAGGGTGCGCCGCTGGAGGATGTCGCGCCAGAGCTTGAACGGCGCGCGCAGCGTGAAGCCCGCGTCGGGATGGGACGGACCGGGCACGAACTCCGCGCCGTCGCAGTGCCCCGCCCCGAGGCGCAGCAGGAGGTGGACCGGACCCGGAAGCGCTCCGTCCGCCTCGAACGTGAAGAGAAGGTTCCCGTTGAAGCCGACCCCCCACTTGGACGCCGCGTTCCGGTACTCGCTCGAGCGGTTGATCTCGTCGCAGAGAGCGCGCGCGTATTCGGCGCTCCCGAAGCGATAGGCCATCTCAGCCCTCCCGCGCCGGCGCGGCCGCGCCGCGCAGCGGCACGAAGCCCGGATTCAGAACCCCGTCCGGGTCATGGCGCCTCTTGGCCGCTTCGAAGAAAGCCCACGCGTCGCCGTAGTGCGCCCGCCACATGTCGTCATCGAAGTCGACATAGCCCGAGAGGTAGCGGTTCCCGCCCATGGCCACGACGAGCCGGCTCAGATTGTCGAGCATCGGCCGGGCTTCCTCCCAGAAGGGCGCGGGGATCGCGGGGAGGATGCCGAATCCCATCAAATCCTCCCCTTCGGGACGGCGGAAGAGCTTCGATCGCGACGCGCTCCCCTTGGCGGGCCAGAGGAGGACGTGCCCGCCCACGAGAATGGCCGGCGGAAGATCGGGGAGCACCGCCTCGAGCACGTCGGGTGTCCGCTCCCACGGCAGCACGACCTCCATCCACGGGTGCACGTGTCCCCACGTGCCACCACGCTTCCAGAGATCGAACACGGGCTCGAGCCGCTCGAAGAAGTCGAGGATGGGGAGATCGTCCGTGTAGAGGTGATCGTAGGGATGAAGCCCGTCGAGGAGCGCGCGGTCATCCGGAGGCGATCCCTCGTCGAACTCCACGGTCGGATGGAACGGGAAGAACCAGCGCGCGAACACCTGCCGCCGGCCGCTCACCGGCTTCGTCCCTTGCGGGGACGGAGAGGCCCAGCTCTCGAGGTGATCCCAGCGTCCGGAGTCCATGGCGGCCTTCGTGTCCGCCATGAACCGGCGCACGTCGTCGTAGAGGAGGTAGTAGGTGCGGGTCATGGGGCGGACGGCGCGGAGCGTGAGCCGCGCGCTCGTGATGACGCCCACCTGCCCCAGGCCCGCGATCGCAGCCCAGAAGAGATCGGGATCGAGATCGGGGCTGCACTTTCGGACGTCGCCTACGCCCGTGACGACCGTGAGCTCCTCGACCTGATCGCCCTGCGTGCCGTAGCGGTGCGACGCCACGCCGACGCCGGCCGTGGACAGAGTGCCGCCGACGGTCACGCTCAAGTTGTTCGTGAGGACGGGAGGAGCCAGGAGGTGCTTCAGCGTGGATCGCGCCACATCGCGCCAGATCGCGCCCCCCTCGACCTCGACGCTGGCGGCGCCCTTCGCAACGGCGCCGATACGCCCCATCGATCGCATGTCGATGAGGAGGCCGCCGTTGGAGATCGCGATCTGGCTCTGGCTGTGCGCGGCGCCGCGCACCGTTACGGGGATTCCTTCGCCTCGCGCGAAGCGGATCGCCGCGGCCACGTCGTCGGCGTGCACGGGCTCGAGCACCGCACCCGGCCGCGCCGTGAAGACGTGGCCGAAGTTGGTGGTCCGCTCCGGCTCGACCTCGGAGGATTCGAGGACCCGGCCCTTCACGAGCGGCCGGAGTCCTTCCGCGATGGGGCGCACTAGGCCTTGGCCGGTACCTGGGCCGCGCGGTACAGATGCCGGAGGAGGAGGATCTGCCCGTAGTGCGACGCGAAGTGCTCGAGGAGGTGGTAGTAGTACCACCGCACGTTGATGAGCCGTCGCGTGCCGTCCGCGCGCGTGCGCGGAATCTCGCGCTCGAGCTCGGAGTCGGGCAGGTCCTTCGAGGCTTCCTTCATGAATGCGCGCCCCTTCGCGAGCAGGTCGTTGTAGAAGGCGATGTCCTTCCCCGCGAGCGTCGCCGGGGGCAAGCCCTCCTCGGGAATGGGCATTCCGTCGTCGTCCATGCCGATGCCGAGCACGGGCTCGCTCCGGAAGTTCTCCTCTCGCTTCAGCACGATCGCGGTCCAGAACACGTCCACGATCGCCAGGTGTGCGAGGAGCATCCCCATGGTGTTCGTGCCGGGGCGCGGCTGCCACTCCAGCTCTTCGGGTGTGAGATCCCGCGTGGAGTCGGTGAGGCGCTTCAGCTGGTCGTCCATCTGCGAGAAGAACGACCCAATCTCCCGGGAGGCGTAGCCGGGGGCGGGCTCGAGGATGGATCGGATCACGGTCGACATGATGATGCCTCCGGAGCGGAATCGGGTGGATGGTCGTCTGGACCGGGGAAGCATAGCAGTCCCAAGCCGCCGGGGCACGTACGCCGCTTACAAAACGGTGGGAGGTCCTACATCGAACGCGTATCATCCCCCGCCATGTCCTTCGAGCCCCTCCCCGTCGAGCGCCTTTACCTGGCGCATGAGCTGAGCGAGCCCATCTTCGGCGACACCTCCGACGACGTTTTCTTCGCGCGGCGCGCCGACGGGAAGCGAAGCATCCTGCGCCAGCGCCTCGGAAGCGGCCTCGCCGAGATCGTGACGGCGGAGCCGCGCCCCATGGGAGGCGTCGGGTACGGCGGCGGCGTCTTCACCGTCCGCGGGACGACGCTCGTCTACGCCGGAACCGATGGGCGCCTGCACGTGGTCGACCTCTCCTCGGGGGTCCAACGACCTCTGACACCGACCTTCGAGGGCGTCGCCGCACCGGTCATCTCACCCTGCGGCCGCGCGGTGGCCTTCCTCGCGGAGCAGGACGGGCACTGCAACGTGATGCTCGTCGACCTGAAGGGCAAGGCGGGCCCGATCCAGCTCACGGACGATCCCTGGTACGCGTTCAATCCCGCGTTCTCTCCCGACGGCGCGCGGATCGCGTGGCAGGAGTGGGATCAGCTCGACATGCCGTGGGATCAGTCGCGGATCGTGATCGCGAAGCTCGCGAAGCCGATCCCCGCGTGCTCGACGCTCTTCCAGGCGGCGCCGGCCACCGTCCTCTCGACGATCGCGAAGGAGAACGCGAGCTTCGCCGCGCCGCAGTGGAGCCCTGACGGGAAGCGCTTCACCTACCAGAGCGACGTCTCGGGCTGGCGATCCCTGTGGATCGGCGACGCGGACGGTGCGAACGCTTCACGCGTGGATGCGGGCGAGGGGGAGATCGGCCTCGCGGACTGGCTCCCCGCGCGCTCCGGCTATCGGTGGAGCGACGACGGCACGGCGATCTACGCGGTTCGGAGCCGCCAGAGCCGGGACACGCTGCTGCGGATCGATCCATCGTCCCGAGCGGTCGAGGAGATCCCGTCGGCGTACACGGACATCCAGGGACTCCAGATCCGCGGACATTCGCTCGTGTACACGGCGACGAATCCCTCGACGCCCCAGGTTCTCGTGACCCGGATCGCCCAGGGCACGCGCCCGGGCGTGGAGGTCGCGCGCGCCTCGAGCGCGGTCGGCCTCATCGACCCGGAGTCCATCTCGAAGCCCGAGGTGATCTCCTGGAAGACCGCGGGGGGCGCGAGCTCCTGGGGTATCCATTACCCGCCCGTGGGTCCCGACGCCGCGTCAGGTCCGCGCCCTTTGATCGTCCTGATGCACGGCGGTCCCACATCGCAAGTTCCCTTCTCGTGGCAGGCGCAGGCGCAGTACTACGCCACGCGCGGCTGGCACTACCTCATCGTGAATCACCGCGGCGGCACGGGGTACGGACGCGCCTACCAGGACCAGCTCCGGGATTCCTGGGGCATCGTGGACCGCGAGGATGCCCGGAGCGGCGCGGAGCACGTCTTGAAGACGCGCGGCGCCGACCGGAGCCGCGTCGTGATCACCGGCGGCAGCGCGGGAGGATACGCCACACTCTGGGCGCTCACGCAGGAGCCCGATTTCTGGACGGCCGGCATCGCGCTCTTCCCGCTCGCGCACATCTACGACGCGGTCGTCGGCGCGCACCGCTTCGAGCGGTACTACGAAGAGACGCTCTTCGGGCGGCTGCCCAAGGCCGGCGCTGTCTGGGTGGAGCGCTCCCCGATCACGCACGTGGACCGGGTGAAGGCGCCGCTGCTCCTCTTCCACGGCACCGCCGACAAGGCGGTCCCCTACCAGCAGTCGGTCGACTTCGCGGACGCCCTCAAGCGCAGAAACGGCACGGTGGAGCTGGTCAGCTACGAGGGAGAGGGCCATGGATTCGCCAAGGAGGCGAACCGGCGCGACATGATGGAGCGGATGGATCGATTCCTCGAAAAGTACGTCATCTGCCTGCAGCGCTGAGCTAGAGAAGCTCCCGCCGTTCCGTCATCCCACCCGCGAAGCGCCCCGGATCGAGCGCCGCCGTGTCCATGGAGGACGCACGGCCGTCCGTCAGGATCTCCGCAGCGAGGAGACCGAGCGCGGGCGCGTGCATGACGCCGTGCCCCGAGGATCCGTTCGCGAGAATCAGGTTGGCGCATCCCGGCGCCGCACCGAGGAGCGCGTGCCCATCGGGTGACATCTCGTAGAGTCCGGCCCACGCGGTGCCGCGCTCGAAGTCCGCGTCGCGCAGCACGGGAATCCGCTCCCGCGCGATCCGCGTCACGCTCGCAATCCACGCGGGATCGACGCGCGTGCTCGTCGGATCGTCGGGATCGCCGGGCGTCGGCATGAGCGCGAGGACGCGCCCATCGCGGACACGCGCGTGGAAGCCGTCGTCGACCCAGATGGTCATCGGCATGGTCTCGGGAAGACCGCCGAACGGCGCGCTCGCCAGGGCCTGGCGCCTCAGCGGCGTGACCGGGACATCGATGCCCGCGAGCGCCGCGACCGGCCCTGCCCACGCGCCGGCCGCGTTCACGACCGCCTCCACGTGAATCCAATCGGCGCCGACGCGCACGGCCTCGATCGCACTCTCGCCACGGCGCAGCCCCGTCACCTCGGTGTTCCACCGGACCGTGACGCCGAGCTCCTCCGCCGCGCGGAGGTACCCCTCGAGGATCGCGAGAGGGCGCAGGAATCCGTCGCTCCCCGCGAACGTCCCTCCGAGGATTCCGTCCGGATTCATCGCAGGGTTCAGCGCGAGGGCCTCGCGCGCATCGATCTCGCGCGCGTCCCGGAATCCGTTTCGCTTCTGGACGGCGAGTGCCGCGCGGAGCGCCTCGAGATCCTGCGCGCGCCGGGCGAGCCAGAGATAGCCTGCCGCGACGAGGCCGGGATCGACACCGGTTTCCTGCTTGAATGCGGAGAGCCGCTCCCGCGCGAGGAGCGAGAGGCGCACGTTCGCGTCGGAGGCGAACTGTGCTCGAAATCCTCCCGTGGCCGCGCCCGTGCTCCCCAGGCCCGGCCCGGACGCGCGATCCAGGAGGAGCACGTCCCGCCATCCGCGGCGCGCCAGGTGAAACGCCACGCTCGCGCCGACGACGCCGGCGCCGATCACGGCGACCGACGCGCGCGTCATGCCGTGAAGACGTGCTCCGGGTGCCGGAACGACTTGAACTCGAGTGCGTTTCCGCTCGGATCGAGGAGGAACATCGTGGCCTGCTCGCCCGGCTGTCCGGCGTAGCGGATCCGGGGCTCCACGACGAACGAGAGCTTGGCCGCGCGAATCCGATCCGCGAGGGAGTGGAACTCGTCCCACCCGAGGATGGCCCCGAAGTGGGGCATCGGTACCTGGATGTTCTCGACCTTCCCCGTCGGCGCCGTAGGGGCGACGGGGCCGGTCGTGTGGGCGGAGATCTGATTGCCGAAGAAATCGAAATCGACCCACGTCTCCGTGCTCCGCCCCTCGCGGCAGCCGAGCACGTCGCCGTAGAAGCGCCGCGTCGAGGCGAGGTCGAGGACGTGGAACGCGAAGTGGAACGGCCGGAGCGCCGTCGTCGCGGCGCGGCTCACGGGGACTGGGGCTTGGGCGCGTCCCACGCGCCAGGCGCCGGGAGCTCGATGGTGGGTCCGTGCGCCATGCCGTTGGGTGCGACGTTGGCCGGGACTTTGTGGACGATGGGCGGCAGGCTCTTCAAGTACGCGATGAGGGAGCTCATGTCGTCCGGCGTGAGCCGGGCGGTGTTGGGCCATGGCATGGGCGGGAGGATCGGTGTCCCGTCCTTCCTCACGCCCGAGCGAAGCGCCCGCTCGATCTCGACGTTGGTCCAGTTGCCGAGGCCGGTCTCCAGATCGGGCGTCAGGTTGCTCGCGTACGACACGCCCCACGGCCCTCGCCAGCCCACCTCGCTCCCGGAGAGCTGCCGTTTGAAGTCGGGCGAGCCGTAGAACGTGCCCGGCGTGTGGCAGTCGTTGCAGCCGGCGACCGTGGCGATGTACTCCCCGCGCTGGAGCGGGGTCATCGTCGCCGGCTTCGCCTCCTCGGCCTGCTTCGAGGAGGGGACGGCGCACGACGCGGCCGAGACGAGCACGAGCGCGAGGCAGCCGATCAAGAGCGGACGACAGGTCATCGATGTCCTCCCGGAATGGAGTGCGCGCCCGACGGTGGCGCTATGCGAACCGGAACGTCCAGAGCGATCCACAAGACCAGAGCGAGCACGACCGCCACGGCCACGCCCCGAATGAGGGCGTCGCCGCGGCGAATGGCGAGGTGCGCGCCACAATATCCTCCGACGAGCTGCGCCACCGCCATCGGAATCGCGAGGCCCCAGAGGATCATGCCGCCCCGCGCGAAGAAGAGGAGGGCGGCCACGTTCGAAGCGAAGTTGAGAACCTTGGCGTTCGCGGTCGCGCGGGTGAGCGGCAGATGGAGGATCGCCGCGTAGCCCGCGACGATGAACGTTCCGGCGCCCGGGCCGAAGAAGCCGTCGTAGAGCCCGATCGCGAGCGCGAATCCCGCCACGAGGAGATCGCGCTTCGGCGCAGGGCCGCTCCGCTCCTTCGGGTGCAGACGGCCGCTCGCGAAGAGGAAGCCCACCAGGACGAGGAGCGCGAGCACGATCGGACGGAGCACCCCGGGCTTGAGATGGAGCGCGAGGGTGGCCCCGAGCGCGGACCCGAGAAATCCGAGCGGAAATGCGATCGCGGCGAGCTTCCACTCCACCAGACCCTCGCGGCCATAGCGGACGATCGCGGCGAAGGAGCCGAACGAGGACTGCCCTTTGTTCGTTCCGAGCGCCTGGTGCGGGGAGAGACCGGCCGCGAGGAGCGCGGGCACGGTGATGAGCCCGCCCCCGCCGGCGATCGCGTCGACGGCTCCTCCGCAGAAGGCCGCGAAGCAGAGGAGCGCGAGGTGCTCGGGAGGAAGGCCATGGATCATGTCGCGGCGCGTGGGCGTGTCATGCGCGCGATTATGCACGCCCGCGGTCGCGAGACAAGGGCGTGGTATGCTGCCGCCGTGAGCCTCCGTGCCGCCATCGTCGACGCGTTCACCCGCACACCGGGCATGGGCAACCGTGCGGGAATCGTCCCCGGCGCAGCCCACCTCGACGAGCCCGCGATGCAACGGATCGCCGCGGCGGTCGCGGCGTCCGAGACGGCGTTCATCCTCGAGCCGCCGTCGGGCGCGACCCATCATCTCCGCTACTTCACCCCAGCCGCCGAGATCGCGTTCTGCGGTCACGCGACGGTCGCCACGTTCCACTGGCTCGTGGAGACCGGCGCGATTCAGCCCGGCCAGCACGTGCTCCATTGCCCCGCCGGCCGCGTGCCGATCGAGGTCGAGGCGACGGACGGGAGCGGCGTCCGCGTCTGGATGGGCACGCCCCTCTACCCGTGGGAGCCCTCGCCGATCGCCGGCGCGACGCTCATGGGACTTCTCGGCGGAAGCCAGGCCATGCGCGACTCCGCGCTCCCGCTCGAGCGTGCGGGCAAGAATGTCTACGTGGCCCTCTCGCGCCGCGCCGACCTCTCCGCGCTCCAGCCCCGGTGGGACGATCTCGTCCTCGAGGGAGGGCGCTACGG
>Ga0111538_10014364_pt1 | contig 10436 bp, 8 predicted proteins | sample SoiMethybrSBSTD1_FD_79669 | JGI IMG/M metagenome (GOLD analysis project Ga0111538, IMG submission 79669) | Bulk soil microbial communities from a Populus tree surrounding site in Tennessee, USA - Soil MetaG P. TD hybrid SBSTD1 (version 2)... | ecosystem: Environmental > Terrestrial > Soil > Tree... | reverse complement strand
GGCGACCTTGCGGCCGTCCTTGATGCGGACGGTCACGTGGCGCAGCTGCTTCCAGCTCACCGGGTGGGTCCAGCTGACGCGCAGCTTCGCGCCCTTCGCGGCCAGCGCGAGCTGCCCGACCAGGTTGACCGTCTCGCAGCCCGTCGCGTCGTCGTCGCGCAGATCGGCCGTGAGGACGTCGTCGCCCCCCTCGCAGCGGATCGTGTCCGCCACGTTGTCGTTGGCGTTGATGCGGTCGTTCTCGGTGCCGCCGGCGAGGAAGTCCGCGCCCGCGCCGCCGATGAGCTCGTCGTCGCCGCCGTTGCCGTCGAGCGCGTCGTCGCCGGCGTTGCCGACGAACACGTTGGCGCCGGCGCCGCCGACGAGCACGTCGCCGGCCGAGCCGCCGAACGCGTCGTTGGTGTTCGGGTCGATGAAGTCGAGCTCACCGATCTCACCGTCGTTGCGGGTCAGGTCCTCCATGTGGACCTCGACGCGCCTGCTGCGCTGCGAGTAGTCGACGAGGTCGATGCCGCCGCCGCCGGCGATCGTGTCGGAGCCGTTCGCCGCGGCGCCCTCGACGAACACGTCGGTGCCGCCGAGCCCGGTGAGGCGGTCGTTGCCGTTCCCGCCGACGAGGATCTCGCGATGGTCGGCGTCGGACCCGGTCAGCGTGTCATTGAAGCCGCTGCCCTCGATGACCTCGACGCCGTCGAAGACGTTCTGCGTGTCGCCGGTGACACCGTCGTTCGACACGCCGTCGAGCGTGACGGTGGCAGGGAAGGCGGCGCTGGTGTACGAGACCTTGTCGGCGGTGCCGGCGCCGCCACGGATGAACAGCACCCCGTCGGCGTTGCGGCGGAGGCCGGCGAAGACCGTGTCGTTGCCGGCGCCGGCGTCAAGGCCGCCGCCGAACCTCGGCAGGCCAAGCGACTCGGATGCCAGGTACCGGACGACGTCGTTGCCGTCACCGAGCTCGATGCCCGACGGCCGGACGTTGGGCGCGCACACGATCGTGTTCGTGCCGTCGAACCGGCAGCCCTGCAGCGAGCTCTCGCCGACGATGCGCAGCGGCGCGGTGTCGCTGACGATCGTGCTGCCGTCGGCGGCCTCGGAGTAGCGCAGGTTGTTGGCCTCGCCGGGCGCGGCCGCGTACGAGAACGCGTGCGGCGGGGAGGAGGACGTGTCGTGGACCGTGATCGTCGCGGCCTGGGCGGCGCCGGGGAGGGCGACCGCCGTCACTACAGCGCCCAGCAGGGCGCCTTTGAAGCGGGACATGGGGAAGGGACTCCTTGGGGAGGGGGAGGGGTTGCTCAGGAGAGCCGGTAGAGGCGGAAGAAGTCGTTCTCGACGGGGAGGACGTCGACGGTGGTGAAGCCGGCGGTGGACGCCAGCTCGCGCACGGTGCCGGCGCGCAGCACGGTGCCCAATGCGGCTGACGGCTGCTCGACCATCTGCGTGGGCAGGCAGTGCGTGACGCTCCAGCCGTACATCATGCGCTCGACCTCGTCGCCGGGAGCGGAGAACGTCTCGGCGACCCGCTCGTCGACGATCAGGGCCGCTCCGCCGGCAGCGAGGCTCGCGCGGACGGCCGCGAGCGTCTGCACCGGGTGCGGCAGGTCGTGCAGCGTCTCGAGCACGAGCACGAGGTCGTACGGGCCGCGGTCGCGGACGCTCGTCGCGTCGCCGACGACGAACCCGGCGGCCGTGCCTTCCGCGTGGGCGCGGGCGTCGCGGATCGACGCCGGGTCCGCGTCGAAGCCCTCCACGCTCGCGCGCGGGAATCGCTGGGCCATCGCTCTCGTCGAGAACCCCTGACCGCAGCCGACGTCGGCGACGCGGCCGCCGTTCTCGAGCCGGTCGCGGATGTCCGGCATCGCGTCCAGCCACGTGCCGGGGAGCTCGTGGATGAACGTGGGCCGGTTGATGTGACCCTGGCCGTGGCGGAACTCGTATCCGTACTCCTCGTACGGAACGCCCCCGCCGGTGCGGTAGGCCTCGGCCACGCGCGGGAGCACGCCGCCGATGCCGGCGAGCATGTGCGCGAACGGCGCGACGTGAGCGGGGTCGTCGGCGGCGGTGAGCACGCGCGCGTGCTCGGGCGGGAGCGCGAAGCGGCCGTCCTCGTGGTCGACCAGGCCGGCGACGGCCTGCTGCTCGAGCCATTCGACGGCGTAGCGCGGCGCGATCCCGGCGCGCTCGGCGAGCTCCTCGGGCGTCAGGGACCCGTGCTTCTCGAGCGTCTTGTACAACCCGAGCTCCGTGCCCAGGTACACGGAGCACAGCTCCAGCGCGCCGAGCGCGGCGCCGAAGAGGCGCTCGGTCAGCTGGTCGGTGCGGTCGGTGGTGATCATGACCTGTACGGCGTGAGGTTCTGCCTCACAATGGGAGTTAGGCTCCCCTCACGGTGCCCCCGGCTCGGGTCAGCCTCATCGGCCGCGAGCGCGAATCCGCTCGCCTGGGCGAGCTGCTGCGCGCGGCTGGCGTCGTCACGCTCTGCGGGCCGGGCGGGGTGGGCAAGACGACACTGGCGACGTGGCTCGCCGGTGAGCTCTCCGAGGAGGTCTGCTGGTGCGACCTCGTGCCCGTCTCCGGCGACGACGCGGTCGCTGTCCATGTGGCCGTCGCGCTCGGCGGGCGGACGGTGGCGGTCGAGGACGCGCTGCGCGAGCTGCCGGGCCTGGTGGCGGGGCGTCGGCTCGTGGTCGTGCTCGACAACTGCGAGCACGTACGGGCGGGTGCGGCGGCCGCCGCGGCGGCGCTCGTCGCGCCGGACGTGCACGTGCTGGCGACGTCACGCGAATCGCTCGGTGTGGTCGGCGAGCACGTGTTCACGCTGGCTCCGCTCGAGGAGGGCGACGCGGTGCGGCTGTTCGTGGAGCGGGCCGCCGCCGTGCGCACGGACTTCTCGCTGACCGACGACAACGCGGCCGACGTGGCGCGGCTGTGCCGGCGCGTGGACGGGCTGCCGCTGGCGGTCGAGCTCGCGGCCGCCCGTGCGCGGTCGTTGAGTCCGCGGGAGATCGCGGACCGGCTGGATGAGCGATTCGCGCTCCTGGCGGCGCCGAAGCGGACGCCCGATCGCCACCGCAGCCTGCGGGCGGCGATCGACTGGTCGTACGAGCTGCTGTGCGAGCCCGAGCAGGTGCTGTTCGCGCGGCTCGGCGTGTTCGCAACGCCGGTGACGCTGGGCGAGATCCAGTACGTCTGCGGCGGCGGGGACGTGCTCGACCGGCTCGACGCGTTGGTCGACCGGTCGCTGGTCACGGTGCGCGATTCGGCGGACGGCACGCGCTACGGCATGCTCGAGTCCCTGCGAGCGTACGCGCGCGAGCGGCTGGCGGAGCGTGGCGAGGTCGAGGAGATGCACGATCGGCACGCCGATCGCTACGTCGCGGTCGCGGACACGCTGCGGCTCGAGTCGATCACGGCGTGGACGGCGGCCGGGCTCGTGCGCATGAGCGACATGGACGACGCGCTGATGGCGCTGCGCTGGTGCGTCGAGCGGGATTCCGATCCCCGCCGCGCGTTCCAGATGCTGACGCCGCTGTGGGCGGTGGTGCACTCGACCGCCGCCGCCGAGGTGACCGATCTCGCCGAGCGGGCGCTGGCGCGCTGGGGCCGCGGATATCCGCGGGCGGTCCGGGTGCTCGGCGTCGCCGCCACAGGTCACTTCGTGCTCGGCCAGCCGGAGCTGGCGCGCGTGCGCGCCGTGGAGGGGATCGGCGCGGCCGACACCGGATCGGGGCTGATCGCGCGGCGTGCGCTGGCCTTGGTCGTCTACCACTACGGGCGCGAGCTGGAGGAGTCCGACCGGCTGCTCGGGGACGTGATCGGCCTGGCGGAGCAGCGGGGTGCGACGTGGATCGCCGTCGAGATGTCGGTCCTGCGAGCGCTCGTGTTGGCGGCGGGCGGCGCGGTGGAGGCCGGCCTGGCTCTGGCGGCGTCGGCCCGCGAGAGCGCGCAGTCGGCGGGCGGCACGCACCTCGACGCCTGGACCACCCATGTGCTCGGCATGATCGGGCTCGGGTGGGGCTCGATGGACGACGCGCGGCGGGAGCTCGCGCGCGGGCTCGAGCTCGCACGCGCGCTCGACTATCCCCTGATCGTCGGCGGCAGTCTCCGGTACCTCGGGGTGATCGCCGCGCTCGAGGGCGACCGGGGCGCGGCTGCTGATCTGGTGGGTGGGGCGATCGAGCACTTCCGTGTGAAGGGCGACCGCGTGCAGCGCTGGGAGGCGCTGCGGTCGGCTGCAGTGGTGCTGGCGGCGGCCGGCGATCGCGTGACGGCGCTGCGGCTGCTCGCCGGCGCCCAGGCGTCGCCGGTGGCACGCACGATCGCACCGCTCGAGCGGGCCTTGCTCGCGCGCGTGCTCGGAGAGTTCGAGGCCTCCGGTCCGGCCGACGACCTCGAGACCGCCACGAAGCTTGCGTTCGCCGCTCTCCGTGCCGGTGCGCCGGGCGCGACCGCTCCGGCCGCCACCACCGCTCCGGCGCCCTCTCCGCCCGCGGCCATCTTCCGGCGCGAGGGGTCGCTGTGGCGCCTGGCCTTCGCCGGAACCGAGGTGCAGATGCCCCACCTGAAGGGCTTCGCCGATCTCGCCGCGTTGCTCGCGAACCCGGGCCAGGAGATCCACTGCCTCGACCTCGCGGGCAACGGCGCGCGCTCCGGCGACCTCGGCGAGGTGATCGACGCGCGGGCGCGTGAGCAGTACCGCGTCCGGGCGCACGAGCTGCAGGCGGAGATCGAGGACGCGCGGCGGGCGAACGACCCGGCACGCGAGGAGCGCGCCCGCGACGAGCTGGGCGAGATCGCCGAGGCGCTGGAGGCGGCGTACGGCCTCGGCGGCCGCGTGCGCAAGGCCGGCGATCCCGCGGAGCGGGCGCGCACCGCGGTCGCGTGGCGGATCCGCAGCGCGCTCGGCAAGCTCGAGCCCGAGCACGGCCAACTCGCCCGCCACCTGCGCAACGCCGTGCGCACGGGCACGTGGTGCGTCTACGAGCCGGAGACGCCCGTGAACTGGCAGCTGTAACCGCGGAGGTCGATCTGGGGTAATCTTATCGACCATCGGTCAACAAGGAGAGAGCGCATGACCGCCCCGCGTGAGAAGACCTTCCTACTGGCCCGCCCCGAGGGGCGGGTGCTCGAGTGGATCGCCCGCCGCCTGCCGGCGTGGGTGATGCCCGATCACCTGACCGCCCTCGGGGTGGTCGCGGCCGTCGGCATCGCCGTCGCGTACGCCCTCTCGAACGGTGACCCGGTGTGGCTGTGGGCCGCCAGCGGCCTGCTCGTCGTCCATTGGCTGGGCGACTCGCTCGACGGCACGCTCGCCCGCGTGCGGCGCACGGAGCGGCCGAAGTACGGCTACTACCTGGACCACCTGGTCGACGCGATCGCCACCGCGCTGATCGGCATCGGGCTCGGGCTGTCGCCGTACATGCAGCTCGCGACCGGGCTCGTGCTCGTGATCGCCTACCTGGTGCTCTCGATCAACACATACCTGGAGACCAACACGCTCGGCGTGTTCTCGCTCGGCTACGGGCGGCTCGGACCGACCGAGGCGCGCGTCGGCCTGATCGTCATCAACACGGTGCTCGCGCTCGGCGTGGCGCCGGTCATCTCGGGATTCAGCGTGCTCGACGTGGTCGTGCTCGGCGCCGCCGGCGTGATGCTGCTCGCGCTGCTCGTGCGCGCGGCGCGCAACCTGCGCGAGCTGGCGCGCCGCGAGCCGGCGGTCCGCGTTCAGGCGGGGTCGTAGCGCTCGCGGCGGCGGTCGCTCGCGTTCGACTCCTCGAGCATCCGGAAGAACAGGAACGCGAGCGCAATGCCCATCACGATCGACTGCTCGAGCGCCATCGTCAGGCCCGCCACGTTCTGGTCGTCGAGCGGGGTCAGCCCCCACTTGGTCCCGCTCCAGTTGTAGGCGTAGAGCACGTCGGGGCTGAACGCGAGCAGCACGCCGAGGAAGCCGACGAGGAGCTTGGTCGACGCCATGTAGAGGATCGGGCCCATCCCGGCCAGCCGCATGCGCGAGCGGATCGGGCTCAGCAGATGCCACCAGTAGAGGAGCCCGGCGGCGGCGAAGCTCAGGTGCTCGAGCACGTGGATCCCGGCGTGCTCGAGCGCCGCGTCGTAGAGGGCGGGGATGTGCCACGCCCACATCGCGCCGACGTAGGCGACGACGCCGAACGCCGGATGGCCGAACGGGCCGGCCGCCCGCTCGATCCGGTGGATGCGCTTCGTGGCGGGGCGGAGGAGGTGCTTGGTCAGCGCGAGCGTGAGCGCGATCGGGGCCAGGTCGGCGATCAGCAGGTGCTGGACCATGTGGAACGTCGCGAACTGCTCGCCGAGGCGGTCGATCGGCGAGATCAGCGCGACGAACAGCAGCGCGATCCCCGTCCCCCACATCAGCGCGCGGCCGACCGGCGCCGCCCGCGGCCCGCCCTCGCGGCGTGAGGTGCGCCAGCGCAGCCAGTACACGACCGCGTACGCGATCAGCGACGCGATCACGACGGGCGCGAAGTTCCACGAGGTGTCGACGGGCACGGCGCACGATTGTCACAGCCTCGCGCACGTCGCCGCGCCGCCGGGCCCGTTCCACTGATTTGTCACACATTCGGTGCAGAATCGTTGCGATCACGTGGTGATCCGTGACGGCGCGTGCGGGAAAGTCGCGGCATGCGCATCGTCACCGAGCTCGTCGCCCTCGTCGTCCCGCCCGCGTGTGTGGTCTGCCGGGCGGCGCTGCCGCGGGTCGAGCTGCGGTTGTGCGCCGAGTGCACGCGCGGCCTGCCGTGGCTGCCCGCGCGCGTGTGCCGGCGGTGCGGGCTGCCGGCGCACCGGCGGGGTTGCCCGGCGGCGCGCGCGGCGTTCGCCCGCGCGTGGGCGCCGCTCGCGTATGACGGCGTGGCGCGCGAGCTCGTGGCGGCGCTGAAGTTCCGGGCGGCGCTGCCGGTCGCCGCGCTCATGGCCGCGCACATCGCCGCCAACCTGCCCGCCGATCTGCGCGCGCCGTCCGTGCTCGTCCCAGTCCCGCCGCAGCGCGCTCGGCGGCGCCGCCGCGGGTTCGACCCTGCGGCCGAGCTCGCGCGGCACCTCGCCGCGCGCCTCGACCGGCCTCTCCGCCCGTGCCTGCATCGTCGCGATCGCGGCCGGCCGCAGGTGGGCGCGACCCGAGCGCAGCGGCGCCGCGCCGGCCGGCTGGCGATTGAGCTCCGCGGACCACCCCCACCGCGCGCGCTGCTCATCGACGACGTCCACACGACCGGCGCGACGCTCGACGCGTGCGCGCGGGCGCTGCTGGCCGGCGGCTGCGAGGAGGTGACGGCGATCACGTACGCCCGAACGCTCTAGCGCCCGCTCGCCCGCCCCTCGCCCGGGCCCTTGCTCCGCTCGCTCGAGGCCTTCACCGGCTCGCTCGAGGCCTTCACCGGCTCGCTCGAGGCCCTTCACCCGCTCGCGCCCGATCGGTACTTTCCGACGACGATGACGTTGCTGCGCGACTACTCCAATCAGGCCCGCACGTACGACGAGACCCGGGCGGCGAGCCCGTCGGTGCTCGGCCCGTTGCGCGAGGCGCTCGCCGGCGCTCCGGGGCGGCGGCTGGTCGACATCGGCGGCGGCACGGGCAACTACGCCCGGGCGCTGCGCGACGAAGGTTGGGATCCGGTGGTCGTGGACCGCGAGCCGGGGATGCTCGCGCACGCGGCCGGGAAAGGGCTCGACACCGTCGTGGGCGACGCGCAGCGGCTGCCGCTTGCCGGCGCGAGCTTCGACGCAGCGATGCTCGTCTCGATGCTCCACCACGTCGAGGACCCTGCCGCCGCGCTCGCGGAGGCACAGCGCGTCCTGCGCCCCGGCGGGCACCTGGCGTTGATGGTCTTCACGCGCGAGGACACCGAGGAGAGCTGGCTGTCGGACTACTTCCCGAGCACGCGCGCGTGGATGCTCGAGACCCACTCGACCCGCGACGAGCTGCTCGCGATGCTGCCCGGCGCGCGCCGCATCGACGTCGTGTACCGCGACCTCGTCGACGGCTCGCTCGCGGCGCTGCAGGCGTTCCCGGAGAAGATCGTCGATCCGGCATGGCACCGCCAGACGAGCTACTTCGAGCGGCTGCAGCGCGACCACCCCGACGAGCTGCAGGCCGGGTTGGCGCGGCTGCGGGACGACGTGGAGGCGGGGTCGGCGCCGCGGCGGCCTGGGTTGGCGAGCGTGTACGCCTGGGTCAAGCCTTCGGGCTGAGGGGTGTGGCCGGCTCGGCGGCCGTGGTGGCGCCGGCCGACGGGAAAGTCAACTGCGGCTGGGTAGGGCGGCGGCAGGGTCGGCCGCGCCGCGGGGGTTGCGGGGGTGTTTGAGCAGCGGTGTGGGGTTGTCTGTGGTCCGTATGCGACAGCTAACAACCCCAGTGGCGCGTTGCCGCTCTGCTGGCGTGGCGGGTTCGCCGCGGCCCACGGGAGCGCGACTCACAGCCGCGCTGCCTCCCTAAAAGCCGAAGTTGGCCGGCACCCTCGCAGCCCACGCGCGAGCACCAACTCGCCGCACGCGCAAGCACCAACTGACAATAATTGAAATCTGTCAGTACATCTGCCACACTGACGGCATGACTTCCCCGACCCACCTCCCCGAGCGGCGGCTCGGCGCGACCGGTCCGACGGTGTCCGCGATCGGGCTCGGCTGCATGGGCATGTCCCCCGACCTGTACGGCGCCGCCGACCGCGACGAGAGCATCGCCACGATCCACGCGGCGCTCGAAGCCGGGATCACGCTGCTCGACACGGGCGACTTCTACGGCATGGGCCACAACGAGCTGCTGATCCGCGACGCGCTGCGAGCCACACGCCGAGAGGACGTCCAGATCAGCGTCAAGTTCGGCGCCCAGCGCGACCCCGCCGGCATGTGGCTTGGCTACGACGCCCGCCCGCAGGCGGTCAAGACCGCGCTTGCGTACACGCTCAAGCGCCTCGACACCGACTACATCGACATCTACCGCCCGGCGCGGCTGGACCCGAACGTGCCGATCGAGGAGACCGTCGGCGCGATCAAGGAGCTGATCGACGCCGGCCATGTGCGCCACCTCGGCCTGTCCGAGATCGGCGCCGACACGCTGAGGCGCGCGCACGCGACTCACCCCGTCGCCGACCTGCAGATCGAGTACAGCCTCATCAGCCGCGGCATCGAGGACGAGATCCTGCCGACGGCGCGCGAGCTCGGCGTCGGCATCACCGCCTACGGCGTGCTCAGCCGCGGCCTCATCAGCGGCCACTGGACCAAGAACCGCGAGACGAGCGCGACCGACTTCCGCAGCCGCTCGCCGCGCTTCAGCCGCGACAACCTCGACCAGAACCTCGAGCTCGCCGACAACCTCGCCCACGTCGCCGAGAGCCAGGGCGCGACCGCCGCGCAGGCCGCGATCGCCTGGGTGCTCAGCCGCGGCGAGGACATCGTCCCGCTCGTCGGCGCCCGCCGCCGCGACCGCCTCGACGAGGCCCTCGGAGCGCTCACGCGCGACCTGGACGCGCAAGCGATCGAGAGCGCGGTACCGGCCGACCGCGCCGCCGGCGACCGCTACGACCCGCGCCAGATGCAGATGCTCGACAGCGAGCGATAACCATGGCCCCGCTGACGCGCGAGGAGATCCTGCAGGCGGCGGAGGACGTGCTCCGCCGCCACGGGCCGGCGAAGACGAACGTCGTCGACGTCGCGCGCGCGCTGAAAGTCAGCCACGGCAGCGTCTACCGCCACTTCCCGAGCAAGGCGGCGCTGAGGGAGGCGGTTGCCGAGCGGTTCCTCAAGACGACGAGCGACCCGCTCGAGGAGATCGACGACCCCAAGCAGTGGTTCACGACGCTGATGGCGATCAAGCGTGCCAAGGCGCTCGAGGACCCGGAGCTGTTCGCCACCTACGTGGCGCTGGCGCGCGAGTCAGGCGACGCGGTCCAACATCACGTCGCCACCCTGATCGGCCAGCTGACGCGCATCGTCGGCGACGAGCACACAGCTCGCGCGCTGTTCATCGCGACTGCGCGCTTCCACGATCCGGCGCACGCGGCGACCTGGGTGGAGCCGCAGATCGATGACGACTTCGAGGCGGTCTGGGCGCTGCTGGCTCAGGCGATTGCCCGGCCGGCCTCGTCCGCCCACTCGAGCGCGGCGCGGTAGGCGCCCGCGAGCGACACGCCCGCGTCGGCGCTCTGCAACGTCGGGAACTCGCCCCGCTCGTAGGCGGTGACGGCGGACAGCAGCTCGCCCTTGGGACCCTCGCGCCGCAGCAGCGCCGCCTGGATCTCGTCGGTGAAGGGGAGCGAGTCGAGCACCTCGGCCATCGGCGCGTCAAGCAGCGCGTCGGCGACCGAGAACAGACCGATCGTGAAGAGCGTCTCGCGCTCCTCGGGCAGCGCGCTGCCGGCGAGCATCTCGCACATGCGGGCGCGCCGCAGACCCAGCGCCACCAGCTC
>Ga0111538_10014362_pt1 | contig 10437 bp, 8 predicted proteins | sample SoiMethybrSBSTD1_FD_79669 | JGI IMG/M metagenome (GOLD analysis project Ga0111538, IMG submission 79669) | Bulk soil microbial communities from a Populus tree surrounding site in Tennessee, USA - Soil MetaG P. TD hybrid SBSTD1 (version 2)... | ecosystem: Environmental > Terrestrial > Soil > Tree... | reverse complement strand
GCCGGTCAACAGTTCGTAGAGGATGGTTCCGAGCGAGTAGACGTCGCTGGCGGTCGACACCAGACCGCCGCGAATCTGCTCGGGGCTCGCATATTCGGGAGTCATCGCCTGGACGATCGTGACGTCCGACCGCCGTTGATCCGGTGACAGCATCTTCGCGACGCCGAAATCGAGGAGTTTCGGCGCGCCATCAGCCGTGACGAGGACGTTCGCCGGCTTGAGGTCGCGGTGCACGATCAGGTGCTGGTGTGCGTGGTGAACCGCGGCGCAAACCGTGCGAAACAGCCGAAGGCGCTCGCTGACCGGGCGGCTCTCACAATACCGATCGATCGGCTCGCCCTCGATGAACTCCATGACGATGTACGACAGTCCGGAACGCGTGATGCCGCCGTCCAGCAGCCGGGCGATGTTGGCGTGCGAGAGGTTCGCGAGGATCTGCTGCTCGTCGAGGAACCGGCGGTACAGCGACGGCGTCGCCGCGAGACTCAGGATTTTGACCGCCACCTGGTGACGGAACTGCCCGTCGTCGCGGCTGGCACGGTAGACGGTGCCCATTCCGCCCTGGCCAATTTCCTCCTCGATCCGGTACGGCCCGATGTGGTCGGGGACAGACTCGATGAAAGCGCCGGCGCGCCCGTGCGCCTCGAGCAGCGACGTCACTTCCGCGAGGAGATCCGGGTTGCCGGCGCACGCGGCCGCGAGATGCGACTGCCGCACGTCGACTGGCAATTCGATGGTGTCAGCGAACACTTCCTGGACCCGTTGCCACAGCGCCGTGTCCATGCTGCTTTCCTTCAGATCAGCTCGATAGATCCCTAAACAGCCACGCCTTCGCGATCGCCCAGTCGCGCTTGACCGTCATCGGCGAACAGCCGGTTGCTTCGGCAGTCTCGTCGATTGACAACCCCCCGAAGTAACGCAGCTCGACGACGCGAACTTTCCGCTCGTCGATGGCGGCCAGCTTCTCGAGTGAGCGGTCCAGCGCGACAAGATCGACGTTCTCCGGCGCCGGCACCGTGAGTGCCTCGTCGAGCTGCACGACCTCCGCATCGCCGCCGCGCTTGTTCGCCTTCCGCGCCCGTGCGTGGTCGACCAGAATATGCCGCATCACACGGGCCGAGATCGCGAAGAATTGCGCCCGGTTCTGCCAGCGGGCCGCATCGAGCGCCGCCAGGCGCAGGTAGGCTTCGTGGACGAGCGCGGTGCATTGAAGCGTATGGCCAGGACGCTCGCGCCGCATCTGGCTGCGGGCCATCGCGTGTAACTCCTGGTACACGAGCGCGATCAGTTCGGCGCTCGCCTCACGGTCGCCCGCGCCCCAGCGTTCCAGCAGTCGCGTGACGTCCCCGGTCACGGGACCATTTTACCGGCCGGATAGGCCGATGGTCCGGTCGGGACTTCGAATGCGCCTGTACCAGTGCTGGGAGCTTTATATGCGAAATCGACTGCGTGGACTGGCCCTTGTCTGCCTCGTCTCCATCACCAGCGTCGGCTGTTTCCTGCAAGTGACAATCGGTCGCGAAATCATCGAAGACGTCAGCGATTTCGTCGACGCGGTGTTCACCGCGATCGACACCCATGCCACTCTAGGTCTCTGCACCACGATAGGGGGCACAGTCTCGTGCCAGTACTTCGTGAATGGCGTGCCGATCACCTCCACCGCGTCGATGGCGAGCGAGCTGGGGTTGATCCTCGGAGCGATTGCGGATCCCATGATCGTCGAGCTGCCGGCGGCAGCCATCAACATCGCCGGCACCTACGACGACGGCGCCGGTCACACCGGGCCGCTGAGTGTCTATCCCGCCCTGTCTTATGTGCCGGTGGACGACACGCATACGCTGACGCCTGGCCCAGGCCGACAGCTGGCGATCTTCGACCTGCCCGCCGGTGCGCCAATCGCCGGCGTCACCTATCACTTCGGTCTGACGTTTCAGCAGTTCGTGCCGGACGGCACCGGCCCGACGCAGGTGAAAGCGCTGATGTCCGCCAAGGTGACACAGAGCGGCAAGACGTTTTATCCGCCGATGCTGCCGTGCGTCAGCGACTTTTCGGCGTTGCCGTCCATCACCATTCCGCGATCGGCGGTACTCGAGCCGCTGACGCTGCCGGCAGGCGTCCCCTGCGTGAACAAGTTCTACGGCTACTTCCGCAACGAGGTCGGCCCGTCGATGGCCTGCGATCTCGACAACGACCACGACATCGATCGCAACGACGTGGCGCTGATCATGGCCGTGCGAAACCGCGCCGCCTCGCCCGGCGACCCCAGAGATATCAACGCCGACCGTTTCATCAACGCCAACGACGCCCGTGCCTGCACGCTGCAGTGCACGAAGGCGCAGTGCAACCCGTAGACGGAGAACATCATGACGCGCCTCATCATCGCGCTGTGCGCCGCCCTGTCGATCGGAGTCGCCGACGCTCGGGCCGCGTCGATTCAGCTGATCCCCGGCAGCCAGACGGTTTCACCTGGCAACACGGTCTCACTCGATCTGCTCGTCTCGGACCTGGCCGGAGCCGTGATCGGCGACTATGACTTCGACATCAGCTACGACGCGGCGGTGCTCACGCTCGACAGCTTCGCGCTGACCGGCGCGCTCGGATCGATTCCGGGCGGCCAGGCGCTCGACTTCAGCCTGGGACTCGTCAGCCCCGGCGTGCTGAATCTCGCGGTCGTCAGCACGTTGACGGCGGCGCAGCTCGACGTTCTTCAAGGGGATCCCGTCACGCTCGCTGCATTGGCGTTCACGGTGGGGGCGTTGCCGGGCAGCCAATCGACGACCGTGGGAGTCAGCGCCGTCAACGCGCTCGGCAACGGCGCGGGTGGGGCGATCGCAGTAACCGGCCTCGACGGCGCCACGCTGACGGCGCTCGATCAGTCCTCGCCACCAACCACGGTCCCCGAACCCGTCACCGGCGTGCTGTGCCTGACCGGCCTCTCGACGTGGCTTGGATTGAAACGGGCAACTACTTCCTCTCACCCTTGATGTCGATGCCCAGCTGCTGACATTTCTTATACAGATGGCTGCGCTCGAGCCCGAGGGCGCGGGCGGTTTCGGTGGCGCGGTGTCCGTGCGCGCTCAGTTCCTGGACCACCACCTCGCGCTCGAACGCCTGGACGCGATCCGCGAGCGTGCCGGATCCCCGCTGCTCCACCGGCTTCGCGTGACGGCCGGCGAGCACCTGCCGCACCGTCGTCACATCGACCGCATCGTCGGTCAGCAGAAGCAAGCGTTCCACGACGTTCCTGAGCTCGCGGACGTTCCCCGGCCAGGCGTAGCGGACCAACTCGTTGATGGCTTCACGGTCGAAGCCGCGCGGCTTCCATCCGTTCTGTTCTGCGACCTGCCGGGCAAAATGTTCCGCCAGCACGGGAATGTCTTCCGAACGGTCGCGCAGCGGCGGCATCACGATCGGGAAGACGAAGATGCGATGGTACAAGTCCTCACGAAACGTGCCCTTCTGCACCAGCAGCTCGAGGTCGCGATGCGTCGCGACAATGACCCGCGCGTTCACGGCGATCGGCCGTTCGCCGCCTACACGTTCGAGCTCGCCTTCCTGCAGGAGCCGCAGCAGCTTGGCCTGCATCGCCGCCGGCATGTCGCCCACTTCATCCAGGAACAACGTGCCGCCGTGGGCCTGCTCGAACTTCCCCAGATGACGGGCCGCAGCACCGGTAAACGCGCCTTTCTCGTGACCGAACAGCTCGGACTCGATCAGCTCGGTCGGCACGGCGGCGCAGTTGACCGTCACGAACGGCCGCTCGCGCCGTGCGCTGCGCTCGTGCACCGCCCGCGCTACCAGTTCCTTGCCGGTGCCGGTCTCTCCGAGAATGCAGACGCGCGATTCGGTCGGGGCCACGCGATCGACCTGCGCCATCACCCGCTGCATCGCGTCGCTGGCCCAGATCACGTCGTGACGGCCGACACGGCGGCGAAGCTGGCGGTTCTCCTCCTCGAGCCGCACTAGTTTCAGCGCGTTCTCGACCGTCAGCAGGAGCTTTTCGGCCGAGATTGGCTTCTCGAGAAAGTCGAGGGCGCCCAGACGTGTGGCGCGGACGGCCATGTCGACGGTCGCCTGCCCGGAAATCATGATGATTGGCGTCATCACGCCGAGCTCCCGCAGATCGGCGAGCATCGACAGACCATCCTTGCCCGGCATCACGACGTCAGAAAAGACGATGTCGAACCGCTCCTGCTGCAGCAGCGCGATCGCCCGGGCGGCGTTGTCGCAGACGACCGGCTCGTGGCCGGCCAGCCGGAAGGTGCGCGAGATGGACGCCAGCGTCGACGCGTCGTCGTCGACGATCAGCACACGGATCATGCGTTGGCCCCGTTGGGCTGCCCGCCGGTTGGCAGCTCGATATGAAAAGTCGTCCCCTCGCCCCGCACGCTCTCGACCCAGACCTTCCCGAAATGGTCGGTGACGACCGACTGCACGATCGCCAGGCCCAGGCCAGTGCCATGCTGTTTCGTCGTGTAGTACGGAGTGAACAGACGCTGACGCTCCTCTTCGGTGAGGCCCTCGCCCGTGTCCGTGACGTCCAGGCGGAACGAGGCGCCGTTGCGTTCGGTTCGCACGCGCAGCTGCCCGCCCTGCGGCATGGCGTCGATGGCGTTCAATAACAGATTCTGGACGACGCGTCCCAACTGTTCGCCATCCGCGCGGATTGGCTCGCGAGACGGGTCGAGATCGAGCGTCACCGCAATCGGCGGACGCCCCGGCGCCTCCATCTGGGCGCGGAACAACGCGACGACGCGCTCGACGACTTCGTTGGGAGCCACCATCGCGAACGCCGGCGCCGGCATCCTCGCAAACTCGCTGAAGCCGCCGACAACGGTGTTCAGATTGGCAAAGCCGGTCGTGAGCGTGGCCAGACTCTCGTCGAGGACCTCCTCGAACTCCGGCGGCGGCAGCGTTCGGGCCCGCCGGAGGTTGTCGACCGTCAGACGCAGCGGAAAAAGCGGATTCTTCAGCTCGTGCGCGAGACGCCGCGCCAGCTCCCGCCATGCGGCGACGCGTTCGGCCTGTACCAGCCGTTCGCGCTGCTCGACGAGTTGACCGGCCATGCCGTCGAACGCCTGCGCCAGCTCGCCGATCTCCCCGGAGCTGTGCACGCTTCCCACCCGGACGTTCCAATCGCCGGCGGCAACCTGCCGCGCGGCATCGGCGATCTGTTCCACCGGACGCGTCACCCTGGCGGAGACGACGTAGCTGAGCGCCGACCCAATGATGACGCCGAGAAGGCCCAGACCGATACCGCTCCACCGGATGCGGGACATCAAGGCGGCAAGCTCGCGGCCCGAGCTGGCGACGAGCAACACGCCAAGAACGCCGCCGCCGGCGCCGGTCAACGGAATCGCATGCACCGTCTCTGGACCATCGGACCACTGCACCGTCCCGGCGTGCTCCTGTCCGGTCTGCTTCACGCGACCGATCAGCGGCTGGAGCTCCGCCGCCTGGAGCCGCTGTCCGGAGGCATCGACCAGCGGCTGGCGCGAGCCCTCAGCATCGACATTCCGGTACAACAAGGCGCGCATACCCGGCGGCAGCTGGAGCGACTTGAGGAATTCCTGATCCAGCCGGCGGCCGCCGGCGATGTAGATCGTTCGCCCACTCGACGGCACGCCGCGGACCGCGACGAGGCCGAGCGCCGTCTCACCAGGCAGATCGATCGTCTGCAAGAACGCCTCGCCGGCTGGGCCGTCGCGGCGGTTCGTCGCCCACGCCTGGCGATAGCCGAACCGCGCCGGCCAGTGCGCGGACGAAATGATCGTCCCGTCGTCCGCCACGAGGTCCAGGAAGTCGAGGCCCTGGAGAGCCGCGAGGGACGCGGCCTCGTTGACGAAGGGTGCGTAGTCAGTGCCGCGCCGTGCGATCTCGTGCGCGGTGCGAAGGAGAACGTCTGTCGACGCCAGGCGATCGAGCCGCCGCTTGACGTCTTCCCGCTGAGTGGCGAGCTCTCGGCGGAACTGCAGGACCAGCGCGTCGGTCCGTTGCCGATCGAGCGTCTCGAACGATCGTCGCGCGCTGGTCGAGATGCTCCAGGTGACCAACGTCACGGCGACCGCGACGACGCCTCCGACCAACAGGAACAGCCGCGTCCGAAGTCTCACGGCGCACCGCTCCTCAGCCAGACATCGGCGAAGTTCCAGGCGCCAGACGCGCTTATGGCTGGCCGGTTCCAGGTGCCCACGCGGTCGCCGAAGCCGTAGATGTCCGGCAGGTGCACGATCGGCACGACGACGAATCGCTCGAGCAGCTGACTCTCTGCCTGGTAGACGGCGTCCAGTGCGGCGGCCGGCGGAAGCGCGGCTTGCGTCGGGCTGCCGTCACGATTCGCCGTCCGTTCGATCGACGCCGCGAGCGCGCGGTCGGGCGACGTGCTCGGGACTCGGACCCGCACCAGCCTGGCGTCCGGACGAGGCGCCAGCCCCGCCGGTGCCTGCACCTTGAGGACGAACCCCATCTCTCGAGCGTCGACCGCGATGCGATCGGCGATCGCATGCGCGAGCGAATCGGATGCGTCCACACGAAGTGTCAACTCGCGCTGATCGGTCGGCAGTGCGGCGATGGCCGCCCTCGACAGCGTCGTTCCGCGATCGGAGGCGAAGAGTGGCGCATAGCCGGACACCCACTGCGGCACGAGCGCGTCTGCCGGCTCCGCCAGCCGCTGGAGCAGCACGGCGCTCATCGATGCGCGATTGACCGCCGCGCTCAGCGTGCGACGCCACGCCAGCGCCGTCTCCGTGGAACGATGCGGCTCGAACACGACGGCGATCGCGTCGAGCGGACGCGACGCGGCGACGTGGAGCCCGCGCTGGGTGATGCGGCGGACGTCGAGTGCGCTCGCGGCGACGACATCGGCGCGGCCACCTTCGAGGTCGCTGAGTTGAGACGCGGCCGAGCGTCCCATCTCGATGCGAATCGCGTCGACGAACGGCCGCCCCTTCCAATAGGCGTCGTGGGCCCGCAGCGACAGGCGCCCCGGCTCGCGCGACTCGAGTCGAAACGGCCCCGTGCCGGCAAGCGCGCCGCCGGAGCCACGAACGACAACGGCGTGGCGCATGTCGGTCAGCAGCCAGGGAAGATCGGGCAGCGGTTCGCGCGGGCTGATGACGACGGCGCCGGACTCGACCGCAATCATCCAGGCCGGTTCACTCACACGCAACGCGGACGCGACGTGCCACGCTTCGAGCGTTGACCCGTCGTGGAGCTGTACGCCCGATCTGAGGCGGAACTGCCAGCGCGCGCCGCCAGGATCGCTTTCCCACGACGTCGCCAGCATCGGTTGCAGTCCATGTTCATCAATCGAGACGAGCGGCTCGAAGACGAGTCCCATCGCGCGTGCGCGCGCCGCAGCCTCCGCGGTGTCACTGGTCGCGGCGGCGGGATCAAGCGACCTGATCGTCGCCTCGACCTCGACACGCAGAGTGCCGCCATAGCGAGGCCGCGCGCCCTGGACGACGCGATTCGCCAGACCGACGCTAGCGAGCGCAAGACAGACTGAGATGAAACGCTTCATAACGTCCGGTCTGAACATCGTGCACCACGGCGACCGCCTCGCGATCCTCCGGCGGGCGCGACGGCACCCGCGCCGACCACAACGCGGTCAGAACGCCAGGCAAGGCGATCGTCGAGGCTTCCGGTACCAGCGAACCGCCCACGACACGGGCCAGGCGCAGCACGTCGGCGCCGTCCGCGTCCGGAGAGCGTCGCGCGGTGACGACATACGAGCCTGGCGCGCAGGCGCTCCGCAACGCCGCGACGTGATCGGTGGCATCGCCTCGGGCAACCACCCGGCGTTGCGCGTCCAGAAACGTCAGCGTCCCCTGCTGGTCGACCACGAGCCATTGCCCGCCGTCGAGCGGCGCCGCCTCGTAAAACGAGAAGCCTTCGGGCGTCGCAAAGGTGTTCCGGCTTGCCGCCATGCCGGCGTTCTCGATGCCGATCGGCCACGACTCCCCCTCGTCGGCGCACGCCAGCGCGAACAGCGTCGACGTGCCGCGGCAGGTGACGCCGGGCAGGAACACCTGGAACGCGTCGCCGTCGGCCCGCAGATGCCCCCGCAGGTCCCGTGGCCAGACGCGTCCCGTGGTGACCGCCGCTGACTGCGGCGCGACCGCCGGTTGTCCTGGAAGCGGAATCCGCGTCACCGTCGTGGGCGTCAGCACGAGCAGCGACGCTCCGGCCATCGTCACGTCGAGGATCGGATCGCGTTGCGCGTGAAGCGGCCGCAGTTGAAGCGCGACGATTGGCTTCGGCACTGAACGGCCGCCGCTGTCTTTCGCGCGCGTCGCGGTGACGACACGCCGCGCGGCGCCCTCGCCGATGTCGGCGATGCAGGCATACTCCCTGAGGTTTTCCAGACAGCTGCAGCGGACCGTCGTCGCGCCGTCCCGCAACTCGGCGAGGCGGATGCCTCGGGCGGCGAGCGATCGACCCAGATCGAGTTGAGTCCGGCCGTCATCGCCGGTGCAGACCAGATGCACCGCCGCACCCGGCGCGATCGCGGCCGCGACGCGGCCGGCGAATTCTGATGCGAGATCCTGGGTGGCGGGTTGGGCGCGAGCCGTCGCCGCGGCCAGCAGCAACATGAGCGCGCTCGACGCGAGCGCCCACCATCCGCGGCCGTGGCAGCCCACGACCGCGAATGATAGCACCCGCCGATCAGTGCTGGTTCGGATGGGGCACCCCGAATGCACCGAGCGGCGTGGTTTTGAGCACGTCGTTCGCGAAAAAGAACTTGCCGTCCATCGGCACCATCATGATCTGCACCTTGTCGGACAGCCGCTCCGCCACGATCTTCTGAATCAGCAGCGGATTCTCCTTGAGCACCAGGGCTTCGGACTTCATGCGCTCGGCGTCGGCGACGGCCATGACGCGAACGCGCTGGGCATCCGCCTGCGACAGCAGATTCCGCTTTTCGAGCTCCGCTTTGCTGTCGATCACTTTTGCGGAGGCCGCGGCCTCGGCGTTCTTCACCGTCGCCTCCTTGCGCGCCTCCGCCTCGAGGCGGCTCTGCTGGATCTGCTTTTCCTTCAGCGGCAGCGTGTGCTGCATCGCATCGGCCTGCGCTTTCGCTTCGAGCACCGTGACCTGCGCCCGCGCCTCCGCCTGCTTGACGTGACGCGCCTTCTCGGCTTCGGCCTCGAGCTCCGCGGTTCGAACCATCTTCTGCTTGACCTCCACCTCGATCGACAACCGATCGTTTTCCTGCGCCTTGAGCAGTAGCCCTTCCAGCCCTTTGGCGTATTCAGGCGGCAGCGCCACGTCGCGCAGCATCACCTCCTTGACGACAATCCCGTCCGACGCCAGGCGTCTGGTGATGGCATCGGCCGCCATTCGGCGTACCTCCTCGCGTTTCGTCGAGAAAACGTCCCGCACGAGGTAGCCCGATATCGTCTGTCTGAATGCATTCGCGACGACCGGCGGCATGATTTCGGTCTCGATCGGCCGCGGCAGGTTGTTCTCGATGTAGGCCAGCCGCTGCGGGTCGAGCTGGTAGCGAACCGAGATGCCGAGGCCCACCGGGAGTCCTTCGCGGCTGTAGACCTTCAATACTGGCGCGCGATCCTTTGCGACATCCGTCGGATTGGTGGCGAACAGCTGATCGCGGATGTTGAACAGCTCCACGCGGTGCACCAGCGGCATCACGAAGTGCGTGCCGGGATACAGCGTGCCTGGCAGCGTGCCGGACAGCTGACTGACCCGCACGGCGCCGGTGCCGCTGGGAACGACGACGATACTCAGCGCCGGCAGCAGCGGCACACATGCCAGCAGCGCGAGGCGCCCGGCCAGCTGCCACCGCAGCATCAGCATCTGTGACGCGCGCACCGCCGTGACGACGTCGACGATCAGCACTCCGACCGCCGCCGAAAACAACCCCGCACTGCCCGCCATCAGCAAGTACTTGAACAGCGACATGACATCCTCCGGTGTGAGCGACAAAGGGTTACTGAACGTCGCCGAACAGCTGCGCGATCTCGGGCGTGCGCTCCGCATGGAGCTCGACGACGTCGCCGCTGCGGACGCGGGCGAAGAGCTGTTCGACGTCCTGATTGCGCAGCCGGATGCAGCCGTGCGATTTGGCAAAGCCGATGGACGCGGGTGCGTCGGTGCCGTGGATGCCGTAGCCTTTCGCGCTGAGCCCAATCCAGCGGGTGCCGATCGGATTCGCACGGCCCGGCCCGACGATCTTTCCCGGCTTGTAGTAGGTCGGATTCGAGACGCGGTTGACGATTGTGAACGTGCCGACGGGGCTGGGCGAGACCGAGGCGCCCACGGCGACCGGATAGATGCCGACAACCTGATCGTTCTCGAGGAGGGCCAGCTTACGGTCCGGGAGGCTCACGACGACGCGGCGCGTCGCCGATGCCTCCACGGAACGGGCGGCTTCCGCAGCCATAGCCGGCGGTGCAGCGGTCAGCACCGCAGCCG
>Ga0111538_10014361_pt1 | contig 10438 bp, 5 predicted proteins | sample SoiMethybrSBSTD1_FD_79669 | JGI IMG/M metagenome (GOLD analysis project Ga0111538, IMG submission 79669) | Bulk soil microbial communities from a Populus tree surrounding site in Tennessee, USA - Soil MetaG P. TD hybrid SBSTD1 (version 2)... | ecosystem: Environmental > Terrestrial > Soil > Tree... | reverse complement strand
CGACAACCCCGAGTACGACGCCGCGGTGGACCACGGCGACATCGCGACAGCACAGCGCATCCTCGACCGCGAGGTTCCAGTTACTCGCCTCTTCGAGAACCGCTACTTCGCCGCGGTCGACGAGCGCTTCTGCGGTGACGTTACGCCGACCGTCGGGTCCTGGCTCTGGCTCAGCAAGCTCTACCCTTGCGACGAGGCGGCGCCGTGAAGCTGCGCATCCGCTGGTACGCGCTCATCGTGCTCGGATTCGTCGGCCTGGTCCCTCTCGGGGTCTTCGGCTTGCTGGCGAGCTCGCGGGCGGAGCAGACCGCGGTGGCCGAGGTACGGACGGGCACGGAACGGGTGGCGAACAACGTGGCGCACCGGGTGGCGGCCCACATCGACGAGGAGCGGCTCGCGCTCCACACCATCGGCGCCGCGATCCTTCTGTCGGGTCGACCCGGCTATACCCAGAACGCATTCGAGATCCAGTTCCCCCACCTGCACGGACTGACCGTCTACGGCGCCGACGGCCGCCCGATCGCCGTACCCGATACCGCGGAGGCAGACGACGATCTGGTCGTGGTCGCCAGGCGCGCCATCGCCGGACATGCGGCCTCGGCGCCCGTTCGCCATGCCTCATCGACGTCGGGCGGGCCCTTCGCGCACACCATCGCCCTCGGCGAGCCGCTGGTGATCGCCGGCGAGCAGGTCGGGGCGGTGGCGGCGCGCATCGACCTGGTCGACATCTGGCAGCCCATCAACACGGCCAAGGTGGGCCAGCGCGGCTTCGTCAGGCTGGTGGCACCCGATGGCACCCTGCTGGCCCACGGGGATCCGGAGGAGCGCCGCGAGATCTTCCGGACGCACGACAACCTCGACCTGGTGGCGCGCGCGCGCCGCGGCGAGATCATCACCAATTCCCAGGGCGAGGAGGAGCTCGCCGCAGTGGCCGATGTGGGCGAGCGCGGCTGGGTCGTCGTCGTCGAGCAGCCGGTGTCGGTCGCGCTCGGATCGGTCCACGCGATGCGGCGCGAGCTCTTCTTCCTGGCCGTCGGCGGGCTCCTGCTCGCCGCAGGCGCGGCCTGGTTCGCCGGTCGCAAGGCGGTGCGCGCCATCGAGAGCGTCGAGGCCCACACCCGCATCCTCGCCTCCGGCGACCTCGATGCCGTGCTCGAGCCTGGCTCCAGCATCGCCGAGATCGACAGCCTGGGCGGGCGCATCAACGACATGGCGGCCTCGCTCAAGCGGCTCAACCGTGAGGCGCAGGCCAAGGAGCGGATGAACACCTTCGGCCGGGTGGCAGCCGGCCTGGCGCACGACCTGCGCATGCCGCTCGAGCACGTGCGCGACGCCTGCGAGGGACTGGCGGCCAACCGCGACGAGCAGGCCTTCTGGGACGACTTCGAGTTCTGCCGCACGACCGAGCTGCCCAAGCTGCGCACCTTCATCGAGGACCTGCACCGGCTCTCGATCCAGGACGCCGGCAAGCTGTCACCGCGACCGGTCGACGCCACCCACCTGCTCGAGGACGTCGTCCATCAGCTGCGCGGCAGCCCCCGGTTCAACAACATCTCCTTCGCGGTCGACTCCAGGGTCAGCTCGATGGTCGCCGACGAGCGCCTGCTGCAGCGCGCCATCTTCAACCTCGGCAAGAACGCCGCCGAGGCCTGCGCCGGCAACGGGCGACCGGAGAAGGAAGTCCGCTTCGAGGCCGAGGACGATCCCGACGGTGTCGTCATCCGCGTGCGCGACACCGGCTACGGCATGACGCCCGAGGTCCTCGCGCGGATCATGACCGGCGACTTCCACTCCACGAAACGCACCAACGGCATCGGCCTCGGCTTCGGCGTGGCGCGCCATGTGGCGCAAGTGCATGGCGGGCGGCTCGAGGCGACCTCGGAGGTCGGAGCCGGGACCACATTCACGTTGCTGGTTCCGCGACGCGCGAGCGATTTCGAGCCGGAGGACAACCAACAGGTGCGTTGATTGCGCGGCGCCGGGAGGGGTAGGCTATGGGAAGGATGGGTAACAGCCGAGAAACTCCTTGAGAAGATGGCACCTTTCACTGCCGCCCTCCTGCCTGATGCGGCCGAGCTGTTCGCGGATTCTCTCCTGGAGAGGTGCTGACGAGCAGCTGCCGCCGTGCCTGCCCGAGAGCCCCTGCGCGTGACTCCCTCGCTCAAGCCGGACCTTCGCGACGGCAACCTGGCGACCGTCCTGGTGGTCGATGACGAGGAGTCCTTCCACCGGACCATCGCCAAGTACCTCGCGAAGCACCGGCGCATCTCCGCCTACACCGGCTGGCAGGCGATGGAGGCGCTGAACAAGCACCACATCGACGTCGTCCTGCTCGACCTCAACCTGCCCGACACCACCGGCTTTCATGTGCTCGACCAGATCCGCCGCGAGCGGGACGACGTCGAGGTCATCGTCTGCACGGCGCATTCGGAGATCAGGAACGCGGTCGAGGCGGTCAAGAAGGGCGCCTTCGACTTCCTGGTCAAGAGCTTCGAGAACTATCAGAACATGGCGGAGCACCTCCGCCGTGCCCTCGAGCACCGGCGCAACAAGCGCGAGCTGCTCGAGTCGCGCACCCAGAAGCACTGGTTGCGCGAGGCCTTCCAGCTGATGGAGGAGTCGCAGAGCGAGACCATGCAGATGGTCATACGGCTGGCCCGGCGGGTCGCCGACACTCCGCTGACCGTCCTCATCGAGGGAGAGTCCGGGGTGGGCAAGGAAGTGCTGGCTCGCTACATCCACGCCCGCTCGGACCGCGCCGAGGGTCCGTTCGTCACCGTCAACGTGGCGGCGGTCCCGCCCGGGCTGCTCGGTTCCTACTGGTTCGGGCACGTCAAGGGCGCCTTCACCGGCGCCGACCGGACCCAGATCGGCAAGTTCGAGCTGGCCGACGGCGGCACCATCTTCCTCGACGAGATCGGCGAGCTCGACTCGGACGCCCAGGTCAAGCTGCTGCGCGTCCTGCAGGAGCGCGAGGTCGAGCGGCTGGGCGCGCAGGAGGCCACTCCGGTCAACGTGCGGGTGCTCGCGGCCACCAACCGGCGGTTCAGCGAGGAGGTCAAGATCGGCCGCTTTCGCGAGGACCTCTACTTCCGGCTCAACGTCCTGCACCTGACGGTGCCGCCGGTGCGCGACCGGGTCGAGGACCTGACCGCGCTGGTCCGCCTCCTCCTGGCCAAGCACGCCGGCATGATGAACCGCGAGGCGCCGGTGCTCGGCGACGACGCCCTCCAGGTACTGCAGCGCTACGACTGGCCGGGCAACGTCCGCGAGCTCGAGAACCTCATGATGCGGATGTGCGCCTTCGCGCCGGGCGGCGAGATCCGCCAGGACGACATCCCGATCGAGTACTGGCTGCCGACCCTCAACCAGGCGGCCGACGAGCTCGTCCAGCGCGAGGACACTCCGCGGATGCTTGCCCTGGCGGTGCAGCAGTTCGAGCGCTACTTCATCCGCCTCATGATCGCCCGCTGTCACGGCAACCGCCGGCTGGCAGCGCGCGCACTCGGCATCTCCTACACCACGCTCAAGCAGCGACTGCGCGAGGATCGCCCGGGCGTCGAGGTCGCCGAGGCCGACGAGGTGACCCCGACCGGACGCAGCGGGCCGCTCAAGATCGACCTGCGGGCAGGACGCGGTGACTGATCACTTCCATCACCGCGGTGTCGCTGCCCAGTCGGCCTCGCTCCTCGAGCAGGTGCTCGGCGAGGTACCGGCCGCCGTCTGGTGCGTCGACGAGCAACTGGTGATCACGGTGGCCGCCGGCGCGCTGCTCGGCGTCTTCCAGGTGCCGGCCGCCGACCTGGTGGGACGGGGCGTCGGCGACTTCTTCCGCGGCTTCGGCGTCGAGCTGCCGGCCGCCTCGGCCCATCGGCGCGCCCTGTCGGGCGAGTCGATCCGCTTCGAGTTCGAGTCGAACCGCCGGCTCTACGAGGCGCGGGTCGAGCCGATCCGCCAGGCGGGCGAGCTGGTCGGCGCCATCGGCATGGCGGTGGACGTCTCCGACACCCGCGAACTGCAGGAGCAGCTGCGCGCCGCCCAGCGGATGGAGAGCATCGGCCGGCTGGCCGGCCGCATCGCCCACGACTTCAACAACGTCCTCAGCGTGATCGAGAGCTACGGCGCGCTCCTGGCCAACGACTTGACCGACGCGCGGGCAGTGGAGGACGTCGAGGTCATCCGGCGCGCCGCCCGCAAGGCGGCCGATCTGGTGTCGCAGCTGCTCGCCTTCAGCCGCAAGCAGGTACGCCAGCCGGAGGTCATCGATCTCAACGTCATCATCGGCGATCTCGAAAAGATGGTGCGGCGAGTGATCGGCGACGACGTCTGCCTGGTCATCCGGCGCGAGGAGGGGCTCGGTTCGGTGGTGGCCGATCGCGGCCAGATCGAGCAGGTGGTGATGAACCTGATGGTCAACGCGCGCGACGCGCTCCTGCAGGACGGGGTCATCACCATCGAGACCAAGAACGAGTTCCTCGACGAGGCCTACTGCGCGCGCCACCTGTCGGGCACGCCAGGGCCGCACGTGGTGCTGGTGGTCAGCGACAACGGCTGCGGCATGGACCGCGAGACCCAGGCGCGCGTCTTCGAGCCGTTCTTCACCACCAAGCCGCCCGGCAAAGGGACCGGGCTCGGCCTGTCCACGGTGTACGGCATCGTGAAGCAGAACAGCGGCTTCATCTGGCTGGAGAGCGAGGTCGGCAAGGGGTCGAGCTTCAAGGTCTACCTGCCGCGGGTGGACGAGACGCCGTCGGCGCGCGACGTCTCACCGCCGGTGTCCAACATCGGCGGCAACGAGACGATCCTCCTGGTCGAGGACGACGACGCGCTGCGCAGCGCGACGCGACGGATCCTGCGCGGGCGCGGCTACACCATCCTCGAGGCACGCCACGGCGGCGAGGCGCTGCTCCTGTGCGAGCGCTACGCGGGCGACATCCAGCTCCTGCTCACCGATGTGGCGATGCCGCAGATGAGCGGCCGCGAGCTGTGCCAGAAGCTGCGCCAGCTGCGGCCGGAGATGAAGGTGCTGTTCATGGCCGGCTTCTCCGACACCGCCGAGGAGCGCCAGCTCATCGAGCCGGGCGAGGTCTTCCTGTCCAAGCCGTTCAGCCCGACGACCCTGCTCGACTCGATCCGCAAGGCGATCGAGTGGAGCTGAGCGCCGGCGGCGCGCGGCTCGGCGCTCAGGCGTCCGGCACGTTGGAGCCGGCGTTGGTCCCCCAGGAATAGCTGGACAGCGTGCGCGGCGCTCCGTAGCCGGTCGGCGGGCTGGGCTCGCCGCCGGCCTCGAGCGACACCGAGCCGACGTCGATCGAGAGCTGGTTGAAGGTGGCGCTGACGCTGGTCAGCGCGCGGACCATCTTGTAGGTCCGCCGCTCCGTGCACGCCAGCTGCCCGTTGACCAGGCCGGTCTTGCTGCAGCCGGAGCGGGTCGTCACCCGGCCGGCGACGTACATGCTGCGGCAGTCGGCCGCGCCGGGGCAGCCGCCGGCACCCGAGGTGGCGGTCCGGTACAGCACCTCCTGGTCGGCGTAGGTCTCCTCCGGTTCGCCGCTCTCGCGCGGCTGCAGGCCGGGGACGTCCACCGCGACCAGCGACACCACCGCCGTGCTGCCGGGAGGCAGGCGAACCTCGTCCGCGGCGCAGCCGGCACACTGCTCGACCACCACTCCGTCGATCGCCACGCGCAGGTCGAAGAGCGACGAGGTGGAGCCGAGCGACGGCGAGCAGGCCACCGGGTCATCGTGGTCGACAACGGGATCGAGGTCGGGCGGCGCGCACAGGGTCGGGTTGCTCTCGCAGCTCTGAGCGCCGGTCGACAGCGATCCGAGGACGTTCCACTTCTGCCATTCCTTGCTGCAGGTGCCGGTGACCGCCGAGCGATTCAGCCGGGTGTAGACCGGGTCCGTCGTGCCGTTGGTGATCGCGATCTGGATGAGCGGCCATGCGGCCTGACCGTTGAGGATGCGCGAGACCGGGTCGCGGTAGAGCAGGCTGAAGCGCGGCATCGCCACCGGCTGGCCGACCTGGAGCGGCCCGGCCAGCGGCCTGAGATCGACGCAGCGCCGAGCGGTGACCTCGTGGCCATCGCGATCGCGGCCGCGCATCTCGATCTCGAGCGGCGCGCCGGCGCTGACCAGCTCCGGCACGGCGGCGCGGTCGAGACCGGCGGTGAAGACGTCGCCGCTGCCCGGCGCGGGCAGCCAGTCGGTGGCGTACTCGCTCTCGCCCTGCGCGCGGACCCGGTAGGCCACGCCGTCGGGATCGACGCCGACAGCGGGATCCGCGGTGACGCGGAAGCGCAGCTCGAGCGGGTTGGCCGGCAGCTCCTCGGCGCCGTGGTCGGGCCGGAGCAGGAACGCGTGCTTGTAGACCACCGGGCAGCCCTCGCCGCCGATGTCGACCGGCTCGCCGAGGTGCTCGAAGGCGCGCGGCACGCCGGTGGCCGTGAACCTGACGCCGTCGGCGCGCTCGTCCAGCACCTGGGTGGTGAGCACCTGGATGGCCGGCCCGCCGGCGGGCTGATCCGGGTCGTCCGGGCCATCCGGTCCGGCGTCGGGCGCGCCCGAATGATCGTGGAGACAGTCCTCGCACGTCTGGTCGGCAGCGCAGCCCCCGCCGGCGAGAGTGAGAACTGACAATGTGATTGCAATCTTGCGAGACATGATCGCGGGCCTCCTCGATGGTGGTCGCGAGTTCTCGGACCAACGGCCGCCCGGTTGCTTGCGACGCGCGATCGGGCCCAGGCAACCGGCGGCGCCGATGGTCCGAGATGTCCCTTCGTGCACAGCGCGACCTGGTGGAAGACATCGGCTCCTGCCCCCGCCTCGAGCCTCGACGAAGGCGGCGCCGGCCGGCCGGCTCCCGGCAAGACCTCGGCCGTCGAGTGCCTCGCCGATGGCGCCGGGGTCCCCGACGGCCTGAGCGGACCGGCGGCGGCGGCCTGGATGCGGCTCGAGAACGCAGCGCGCACCACCTTGCCGGCGCTCGAGGCGGCGGTGGCCAGCCGCGACGAGGACGCTCTCGCGCGCGCCTGGTCGGAGCTGCGGCTGACGCTCGCCTGTGCGCGCACCGACCTGTCCGACGCCGAGACGGTCGCCGCGCCGGTGCCGGGCAACCAGGGCGCGGCGCTGCGCGCGCGAATCGCCGGCGCCCGCACCCTGCACGACGTCCTCGAGGCTCGCGCCCGCCAGATCATCGACGAGCGCGCGACCTGCGGGCGGGCTGATCTGTATGTGTCCGACGACCGGATCCACTTCCCCGCCACCGAGGTCGGCGCCGAGAGCGAGCCCACGACCGTCTGGGTGCGCAACCTCGGGATCGGCCCGGTGTCCATCGATGAGCTGCGCGGAACCGCCGAGTTTCCGGTCCACGGTGAGTGCGAGGGTCCGCTCGGCCCCGGCGAGGCGCTCGAGGTCGAGGTCGGCTTCCGCCCGGCGGAGATCGGCTTCCGCAAGGCGACTCTTCTGATCGAGACCGAAGGCGGCGTGCGATCGGCGTCGCTCACGGCCCGCGGCATCGGCCGCGAACCGACCGCGGCTTCGCTCGAGCGGGCGCGGGTCGCCGGCGTCACCCGCGACGTGCGCGGCCACGACGAGGTCGCCCTGCCGCGCACCTTCGCCGGCATGCGCGATCTGATCCTGAGCGCGCGCGAGCTCGACGCGGTCGGCGATCGGGAGGGCGCCTTGCGCGCGGCAGTCGCGGTTCACCACGCGCTGCGCACGACCTGCCACCCGGCCCGCGCCGCCGAGGTGTTTGCCCGCTTCGGGATGGGCCGCCAGGCCGCCGACCTCTCGCTCGGGACGGCCGACCTGGCAGTGCACGAGCTGGTCGGCCACCTGGCGAACGACGCCTCCTTCGACTGGGACTATCAGGTGGGCGCGCTGGCGGTCGGCCGCGAGTCGATCGAGCTCCTGACCGGCGAGCGCACCGATTCGGCCAGCTTCCGCGCCCTCCAGCGCGGCGCGAACACGACGCTCGCCATCTTCGGCGGCGGTCTCGCCGGTCTCGCCGCGGCGCCCGTCCTCGCCGGCGAGCTCGGTCTGGTCGGCCACGCGGGCGCGTCGGCATGGCGGTCCCTGCTGGGCTGGGCGGCGACCAGCCCGGCCACCGCCACCGCGGCCGCCTCGGGCGTCGCCGGCGTCGGCATCGACATGGCGGACCAGGGCGGCCCGGCCGCCTGGCTCGAGTCGTTGACCACCCCGATGGGCGCCTTCGGCATCGCCTTCGACCTGCTCCAGGTGCACGAGGCACACCTCGGCTCGCGCGTCGCCACCGGCGACGTGGTTCACGAGACCATCCCCTGCCGCCGCGGCGAGGCGGCCGCGCGGGCCGGCGACCTGCGCCGGGCTGGCGCCGAGGTCACCGGAGATTTCGTCGCCGGCGACGCCCGCCTCATCCGCCTGCGCACGCGCGACGGCCGCCTCATCCGGCTGGTCGAGCCCGGCACCATGGGCCCGGCACCGACCCACCCATCCATCAGGGGCCGCATCAACGCGCTCTGGCTGCAGGCCCGCGCCGCGGCCGCCCGCTCGGCGATCGAGAAGCGCGACGCCCAGCTCGCCGCGCACATCCAGCGGCACCGGGACGGCAAGCACATCCACCACGTCTTCGAGCTCATCATCGACGGCGGCGGCCACGCAGCCGTCCTCGACTACGCGACCCATCCCCGTCGCGGCGCCGCCCCGGTCGAAGGCGGCTCGTCGCCGCCCGACATCATCGCCGTGAGCCTGGGCGGCAACACCTTCCCCGAGCGCAAGGTCCCGCTCGGCCAGCCGCCGCAGCCGCTCGCTCACCAGGCGCACGAGGGTCACCAGCCAGCCGACCTGAGCGCCCGCACCGTCGATTACACTCCGGCCCAGGCCTTCGGCGACGCGGTCACGCTCACGCAGCTCGAATCCGGCATGGCCACGCTGCGCGGCCACCGCGTCATCCGTATCGAGAACCAGGTCGGACCGGACTGGGCGATGGAGGAGGCGACCGTTCGCCTCACCCTCGAGGCGCCGGACGGCACCGAGCTCTACCTCTACAGCAAGGCCGCCGACGTGGTCTCGGGTCCCGGGCCCGGCCGGCGGCTCGGTGCCAAGCAGCTCGCCCCGGCCTGGCGCGAACGCATGGAGTCCGACGGCCGCCTCGTTTATGAAGCCGTTGGCCGCGCCATCAAGGCTGTCCGCGTCCTGGTCTCGGGCGGCGGCCCCGCCGGCGACTGGAACGCCGCCTACCTCGCGAAGACCGGCACCGAGGTCGACTGGGTCGGCCAGTCGGTCGAGCCGGACGCCGCGAGAGCCCCCGCGCAGGCCGCCGAGCTGGCCGAGATTCGCACCCGGCTCGCCTCGCCCGATCTGGACGCGGCCGAGCGCGACCGCCTGACCCGACGTACGACCGACATCCTGTTCTTCCGCGACGCCATGCTCGACCGCAACCTCGACAGCAACGGCGCCATGGCCCAGCCCAACGTCCATCGCCGCGGCGTGGAGATCGCGGTCGCCACCCCGTCCGAGGAGATGACCACCGGCGACTTCGCCGGCCGCCCCGGCAAGGTCCACGTCCTGTTCACCGACGGCAGCACCGGCTGGTACGACCACATCGTCGTCTCACACGGCCAGGACGCCAGCCTGCCCGGCGGCGCCGTCGCCGTCACCCAGGGATTGACGATGACCGTCGGCGAGGCCAACGGCTTCCCCATCATCCAATCCACCGACGGCTCCGTCCGCGTCCTCGGCGCCGCCACCTTCGCCCGCGAGTGGGAAGGACGACTTTCGCGCCCGAACGATCGCAGGGACGTCACGCGATGGCAGTCGCTGACGAAGAGAGCTGCGAGTGAGCTGTCGCCGTTCTCTCGTGGGATCGCGCCGTCCATCGAGATGGCCGGCGGCCAGATCGCGGCAGCAAACGGCCGACCGCCGAGGGAGGAAAGCGATGACTGAACGCGAGATGATGGAGTCCGAGGCGTATCGCCGCGTCCTCGCCTCTCCGGGTCTGGATCTACCGCGCGAGGAGCTTGCCGCCTGGCTCCATGATCGCTGGGAGCCTCGCGCGCGATGGATCCGGCTCGACCTCACCCACGCGCGGGCTCAGCGGCGCTGCCTGACGTCGTGGGTGGAGCTCCCCGAGTCGGGCATACGCCTGTTCCTGGCGAACGAGCGCGACTGGGAGGAGCCGGCGCGATCGCTCGGGTGGCTGAAGGGATGGGGTTTCGCTCGCGGTTTCATCAGCTTCGCGGGCATGGATGCCGGGGTCTTCCTCCAGCGTGCAGAGGAGCTGTTCTCGATCTTTCCCGTTCGCCATCTCGGCGTGACGGGGAGCGCCCACGCCATCGCGGAGCTCGCCGCCTGTCCCTTCGTGGAGCGTCTCGTCGGGCTGCGCATGCAGGAGAGCTCGCTCGATGACGGTCATATCGAGCTGCTTGCGAGCTCGCCACATATCCGCAACCTGCGCT
>Ga0111538_10014360_pt1 | contig 10438 bp, 10 predicted proteins | sample SoiMethybrSBSTD1_FD_79669 | JGI IMG/M metagenome (GOLD analysis project Ga0111538, IMG submission 79669) | Bulk soil microbial communities from a Populus tree surrounding site in Tennessee, USA - Soil MetaG P. TD hybrid SBSTD1 (version 2)... | ecosystem: Environmental > Terrestrial > Soil >... | reverse complement strand
TCATGACGTCTCTTTCGGCGGTCCTGACAGGGTCCGCCCCACCTATCGTTGAGGAGCCGGGTTGTTGGCCGGACCGATGCCGACGATCTCGAGGATGCACTCCTCGTCTTTCGCGCCGTCGTAGTGCATTTCCTTGCCGTAATGGACCACGTAGCTGCCGGCGGGGATCGGCTTCATGCCGTCCGGGTCGTAGTTGGGTCCGGTATTCACCCACCACGTGCCCTTGAGCACGGTGATGTAGCGATCATTCGGATGCGAGTGCGGGCGGCTGTTGTTGTGCGGCAGCCATTTCTGGAGCACGACGTACAGCCCCGGCTTCGCCGGATCCCCGACGAGCACCGCCTGCTCCGCGCCGCCGTTCGCGTTCTTGACCCATTTGATCTCGGCGGGAAGCTGAATCGAGATCGCCTTGGGGTCGAGATCCGCGGCCGTCACAATCGAACGAGGCGCGCTGAGGACGAGCGCGGCAAGCGCCGCGCAGAATGCAGTCTTCCTGAGCATGACTCCTCCTTTACGAAAACTGCCAACGCCCAACCCGATTCTCGAACCAGCTCCCAATCATCGCGATGCATTGGGAATCGGGAGTTGGATCGGGCGTCAGGGTGTTGGAAGTTGACGCGCGCCGAACTCTCGTCACGGCGCGGACATTACTGCGATCCGGTCGCCGGTGAACGATCCGATCCACAGGCGATCTCCGATTTCGACCGCCACCGTCCCTGATCGGAACGAACCATCATCGGGCCGGTGAATGAGCTTCGTGACAGCCATCGTCCTGGGATCGATCTTCACGACGTCGGTCGCCCCCTGGCTCTGGCCGGTGGCCAGCAGCGATCGATCGCGTGTCCAGCGAATGTTGTCGACGCGAAATCCGAGCGACACCTCGACCCGGGTCGGAACTCCACTGCCGCGCGACAGACGGAAGAACGACTGCGTCCCCCAGGCCGCGATGTACAACGTCTTGCCATCGTCGGAGAGCTCGAGGCCATTGGCGCCGGCTGCTTCGCTGCCGGGAAGCTTCTGCCAGCCGCTCTTCGCATGCCATTCCCATAGCTCGCCGTTCTTCTCGCCGGCGAGCATCTTCTGACGCGCCTCCGGCGTGATGCCGCGCGCAAGGAAATTGGTTGCGATGAATCCGCCGTCGGCGAGGCCGCGGACTGAATTCAAACCGATCGGATCGGGAGCGACGGCACAGCCAATCCAGGTCACGACCGGCGTGGCGCCACGGGTATCGACGTCGAACACCTCGATCGATTCACGGCTGCCGTGGCCGACGACGAACAGCTTGTGAACGGGGCCGCGGCCCGAATCCAGCCAGAGACCATGAGTTGTGAACTTCGCATCGGCCGCCGCATCCGGCGGACCGGGACAACCGGCGTAGGTCTTCGCGTCGAATTGCTTCTTGGCCGTTGCCGAGGGATACGCGTGAATCGTGCTCCTGTCGCTGACGCGAATCAGATTGATCCCGCCCGCGCCGCTGTACGCGGACGCGACCACCCACTGCGCGCCGGGCACGACCACCAGATCCTCGGGCGCCTGCTGCCCGCAGATGACCTGGATACCCGTCACCGACTCGCACGGCGTCGCAGCTTGCGGCGGCGGTCCCTGTGCGCGCAGCGCGCTCGAGAAGGCAACCACGATCCCGGCCGCGAGTACGAGCGGCAGCGAAACTCTCATTGCGGCTCCTTTCGGCCGCCATCTTACTCCTGGAAGGCTCGTCGTCAGCGCGGTTCGCCTTCGCGTGCGAGGCGTTCGATCGCGCGCGACGCCACGACCTGATAGGTCCGTGCGTACGCTTCGTGATTTCGCTCGAGGTCGTCGGGGCGATAGACGTAGTTCGCCATCAGGCCGAAGGAGCGCTGAAGGCCGGCACTGGAGGGATCACCCATCCAATTGAGTCGCTGCAGCGCCGCGCCATTGGCCAGGTGGAAGCGCGCCACCGGATCGGCCGGTTCGTTGTCGCGTTTGGCCTGGAGCAGATACCGCGCGCACAGCACGCTCAGCTCGCGCTTCATGCTGGCGGATGCCGTGGTGGGATCGACGTTGACCCACCGTGAATCGCGAGAGGCGAGCCAGGTGCGGAACCCGGTAATCGGCGACAGCGTCGCAAACGTCCTCAGGCGGTTGAACTCGCTGCCAAGGTCCTCCACGACCTGCTTGATGAGGACGTTGCCAAATGAGACGCCGCGCAGTCCCTCCTGGCAATTCGTGATCGAGTAGAACGTCGCGGTGTCCGCCCGAGCCGGGTCGTCCACCGGCGTCTCCAGCGCCAGGAGCGGACGCACTTCCGCCGGCATGCCGCTGGTCAGCGCGACCTCGATGAAGATGAGCGGCTCGTCCGGCAGAACGGGATGAAAGAACGCGTAGCATCGCCGGTCGGCGGCGAGCCGCCGCCGCAGATCATCCCACCCGTGAATCTGATGCACCGCCTCGTACTTGATCAACCGTTCGAGCACCACGGCGGGCGTGCGCCAGTCGATCCGCTGCAGCACGAGAAAGCCGCGGTTGAACCACGATCGGAACAGGTGCATCAGGTCATCGTCGATGCGACGGCGAGACGGGTGTGTGTCGAGGGTGGACAGCAGCCTGCGCCGCAGCGAAATCAGCGCGGCAGTTCCGCCGGGCGCCATGTTCCAGCGTCGAAACAGCTCCTGCATGGGCGACTCGGCCACCTGCTGCAGCCGCGCCAGCGTCTTCTGCGACGGATCGCGCGTGAACGCATCGGCCGCCGCTTTCACCGCGATGAGATCGGGGGAGAAGACGGTCACCAGGCGATCGAAAAACGCCTCTCGCTCCCTGTCGTCGAGGCTTCGATATCCCTCGACGACGTCCGCCGCCAGACGCGCGCCGGAGACGTCGCCGCGCCGCGACATGAGCATCTGACACGTCTCGATCAGCTCGTTCGCCTTGCCTCGGGCGACCGGTCGTCGCTTGAGGAACGTCCACTTTTCACGTAACCGCCGCCACTCGGTGCCGAGTGTCGGCGTTTCAGTCGTGGTGGGGACGCTGACGCTCGGCGTCAGCGCGTTTGCCGTTGCACTGCTCGATAGAGGACTCGCCACGCCCTTACCCTTTACCAACCTCGGGAACCCGCCTTCGCCGAAGGCTTCGGCGTGGCAGGTTGTATCCGCCTTCCGCTCCCTGCGCTCCGGCGAGGCAGGACGCCGCCTCTCAGCGGATCGAAACGTTGATCAACGGTCCGCCCGGAACGCGACTGAGTGCATCGGTGTCCGACAGACTCAATTCGAGAATGCGCCGCGCGATGAACGCGTGTTCGCGCGCCAGGTTCTCGGCTCGCGTCGCCTGCCGACGCTCGATCGCTTCGACGATGCTGCGATGCTGCTCGACCGCAATGGCGAGCGTCGCATCCGACTGCGACAGGATCTGCGTCGGGAAGACCATCGCGCTGGGCGAGGCGAACGGCAGCGAATTCACCTGATCGAGGTGGCGGCGCAGCATCTCGCTCTTGGCGAGATCGAGGACGATCGAATGGAACGCCTCGTTCATGTCCATGTACTGCGCGAAGTTGTCGATGGTGAGCCGATGGAGCGTGCCCATATGGCGGCAGTTCTCGCGCAGCGGCTCGAGCTCGCTGTCGCTGGTCAGACGCTCGCACGCCAACCGCGCGGCCGTGCCCTCGAGGACGCCCCTGAGCTCGATCGCATCCAGGACGTCGGCGATGGTGAACTCGCGCACCGTGAACCCACCCGTGGCGCACACGTCCAGCAGCCCGATGTGAGCGAGTCGTTCGAGCGCCAGACGGATCGGCGTTCGCGACATCCCCAGTCGCGCGACCAGTGGCAGCTCGGAGATGCGTTCGCCGCGGCCGAACTCGCCGCGCAGCAGCAGTTCTCGAATACCGATGAAGGCTCGCGCGGTCTGCGAGGCGACGTCGGCCCGGGGTGTGATTGGAGCGTCTATCTGGGCCGGTTGATTGGGCATGCCGAATCCTACCTTAACCCGTGCATGTGAAGTGGCCCAGCAATGATCCGGGGAACCCCGGTGCCGCATGCTGCGGTCGCGGGAATGGAGGCACTGTGCATGCAGCGAGTCGCAACATCACAAGACCACCGCCCACTCCACAGCGAAATCTCTTTGAAAATTATGCCACAACACACGGGTCAGTCGTGGCACGCGACGGACTTCAACCCGAATTCTGCATGCAGAGAGAGGCTCGATGCATTCACATCGGAATGGCTGGTTGGTGGATTGGTGGATCGTGAATTCGCGGCTGTCCAACCGTCCACGAACCACCATCCACCATCCAGCTCATGCCTGAGTCATACAATGGACTGGTGATGAACAACGGAATTCGCGCGCGGGTCGCTCGCGGGGTGGGACTGGCGACGATCGTCGCGAGTCTGTTCGCGGGGTCCATGCCGATCGCGGCGCAGTGGCTGACGTACCCGACCGCTGACATTCCGCGATTGCCGGACGGGAAGCCGAACCTGAGCGCGCCCGCTCCGCGAATGGCCGATCGCAAGCCGGACTTTTCGGGGCTGTGGCTGACTGACGACGGCTTGCCGTGCACGCGGACAGCGGCTGGCGCTGACTTCATCGACTGCGGCGTCGAGTTGTCCTTTTCGCGATATGGCCTCGATATCGGCATGGGCATGCCCGGCGGATTGCCGCGGCAGCCGTGGGCCACCGACCTCGTGAAAAAGCGGACGGCGGACCAGTCGAAGGATGACCCGCATGCTCGCTGTCTCCCGGATACGTTCATCCGTTCGTACGGGCTGCCTCACCTTCAGAAGTTGGTGCACGTGCCCGGTCTGCTCGTGATGCTCGATGAAGACAACGCGAACTACCGACAGATCTTCACCGATGCGCGGCCGATGCCTCAGGATCCGGTGCCCGCGTGGAATGGGTACTCCTCCGGCCGGTGGGAGGGGGACACGCTCGTCGTCGACTCGATCGGATTCCGCGATGATCTGTGGCTGGACATGGCGGGGAACTTCCTCACGAGTGCCGCAAAGGTACGCGAGCGGATCCGTCGGCCGGACTTCGGACACCTGCAGATCGAGGTGACCGTCGACGATTCGAAGGCCTACACGAAGCCGTGGACGATCACGCTGAAGCAGCGTTTCGTCGCTGATACGGAGCTCGTCGACGAGATCTGTCTCGAGAACGAGAAGTCCTCACAGCGTATGACCGGCCCGCCTGCAGCGAAGTGATCCGTGGAATCCGACGAAGCACGGCAGCGTCGGTGTGAGGAGGCGAAGAAAGTCCAGCGGATTGACGACGCGTTTCACGCCGGCGACCTCGAGGCGCTGCGCGCGGCCGTTGACGATCCGGGCCTCGTGCCGAATGGATACATCCACGCCACGATCGGCACATGCCTGGTGTACGCGATCTACACGAGCCCGCTTCCATTCATCCGAACGCTGCTGGATATCGGCGCGGATCCAAACGCTCCTGCCGACGATGGCTTCCCGCCACTGATCGCGGCGCTCACCTGCACGCGTGCCACGCCCGGCAGTACCCCACGCTCGGACGTCGTCGACATCGTGCGCCTGCTGCTCGAACGCGGAGTCGATCCGAACCAGCGCGGCATCAACGACTACACCGCGCTGCACATGGCGGTGGCTGAAAGGAACGCCCTCGCCGTGCAACTCCTGCTGGACGCCGGCGCCGATCCCGATCTCAGGACCCGCATCGACGATTGCGAAACGCCGCTCGAAATGGCGCAGACGATCGGCTCGGCGGTGAGCGTCGGGATTCTCGAGAGGAAGGGAAAGCCGCTCAATCAGCGGATGCGCTCGGGGTTGAGGCTGCTCCTCGACATTCCCGGCACCGGAGACCTCGTTCGACGTCAGCACAACTACGATGTGCGCCTCCGGATGTGGGCGAACGGAGAAGCGGTCCGCTGGACGATTCCGTCCGGGCCAGTCGGCGCGTCCCGTCTCGAAGACGACGGACGGCTACTCGTCACACGTCTCGAGGTCCATCGACGTTCCTTGATCAATGGGCTGTTTTACGGCGTTGAAGGCATGCGCGTCGGCGGCACGCGCCGGCTCGCGATTGCGCCTCACCTCGGATATGGCGAGCGTGGAGTTCCCGGAGTCGTTCCGCCCGACGCAGCGCTGACAGCAGAAATCACAGTGCTCGCCCTGTTTCCCTGGCCAGCCCTGAATCCTGATACCTGAATCCTGATCCCTTCTTCTGTCAGCGCGTTCCGCGATTCTTCGCCTCGACGTGCTTGTCGATCCAGCCGATGATCAGCTCGGCGATCTGATCACTGTTCTTGTCCTGCATCAGCATGTGGCTGTTCCCTTTAATCCCCATCGCCGGCAGATGCATCATCGTCGCGTCGCCGCCGGCCTTTTTCAGCTGATCGACCAGCATGTTGCAGCTGTTGAACGACTGCTGCCAGTTTGCCGGCCCGCCGCTGACATCGCCCAGGTGATCGCCGAACACGAACAGTGACGGGATCTTCGCCAGCGTGGCGAGCTGCTCGGGCGTGACGGGTCGGCAGGGCATCTCGATTGAGATGAGTCCCCGGACGCCGGACGGATCGATGAGTGCGGCCTCCTCCGGGAAGAACCCCGATTCCGAGTGGCCCATGAGCACCGCGCCGTGGAGCTTTGTGGCGAGCGCCGCCATCTGCCTCCACGTCGGGTTCGGCATCGGCAGCGTCGAGTTCAAGTCGGGAATCATCTGCTTGTACAACTCCTCGACCGATTCGATCGGAAACTGCCCGTCGGAAAACGCCTCGCCGTACTTCGGGCCGAACCGGAACACCGTCCAGGCGATCTGATGCGAGGCGTCGAGAATGCCCGGCATCTGCGCCGCAGGCTTGTTGCCCTGACGCACATCGAGGAATCCGGACGGGTCGAAACCCGATCGCGCGCGTGAGACCTGGTCGGCGAGGTAGACGGCTCGATCGCGCCGCACGAAGTACTCGTTCCATCCCATGCGGCCGTCGGGTGTGGTCTCCCAGGTCTTGCTGCTCAAGCAGCAGCCGTGCACCATCACCACCGGCACGTGCTGCGATCCGCGCATCGGGATCTGGTACTGCACGTACATCTGGTTGATGGTGATCTCGCCCGACTGTGCGGGAATCGGTCCCGCCGCAGGCTGCGTCACCGTCTTGTTCTCACCGCCGACAAAGAAGCTGCCCTGCTCGCGGATCGTGAGCGGCGTGTTCTTCTTGACCTGCGCCGACGGTGCGGTGGCTGCGCAAAAAAGACAGAGAATCAGGAGCGCACTTCGTCGTGTCATCGCATTCCTCGGGTGGTGGATGGTGGATGGTTGCTGGTGGATGATAGTCGTTCGTGAACCGGCGTTCGGTCAACCGTCTACGTCGATCACTCATCAACGCGCGCGGACCACTATCCACCATCCACCATCCACCATCCGACATGTCATACCATGTGCCGAATGACAGCTATGACGTTCACGAGTCGTCTCGCCCGGGTCGCCGCTGGCGCGGTCCTTGGCCTCTGCGTCATCGCCTCGCCGGCTGCGGCGCAATGGCCAAAGCGCGTCGCTTCCGGTATTCCGTTGAGCGCCGACGGCAAGCCGAACCTCGAGGCGCCGACGCCGAAGGCCGTCGATGGCAAACCGGACCTGTCTGGCATCTGGACGATCGAGACGCCACGCGCGCAGCAGCCGCAGCCACCGGCGGTGGCCGCAGCGGGGACCGGCGAGATTTCACCGCTCTCGCGCAACGTGTTTGGCAACATCGGCGCGCAGATCCAGGGCGGCGCCCCGTATCAGCCCTGGGCCGCTGAGCTCGTGAAAAAGCGGATGGCGGACAACAGCAGGGACAATCCCGACGCGAACTGTCTGCCGATGGGCGTGATGCAGATGACGTCGCATCCGTTCCCCAGGAAGATCGTTCAGACGCCGACCGAGGTGCTGATCATCTACGAAGGATCAGGCACGACGGTCCGCGAGATCTTTCTCGACGGCCGCACCCTGCCGATGCCGACCGATGTCGAGCCGTGGTGGAACGGCTATTCAGTCGGCCGCTGGGACGGCGACACTCTCGTGATCGAAACCACCGGCTTCATGGATGAGGGCTGGCTCGATGTGCGGGGAAGTCCGCTGACCACCAACGGGAAGATCATCGAGCGATTCCGGCGTCGCAATGTCGGCACGCTGGAGCTCGAGGTCACCATCGACGACCCGAAGGCGTACACGAAACCCTTCAGCGCAAACATCCGCTATCGCCTGGTGCCCGATCAGCAGCTGATAGAGTTCGTGTGTCTGGACAAGGACGCCGCGCATTACGTACCAGGCGAGAAGAAGTAACCGACGATATGCGCTCGAATTCACGACGCCGACGTCTTGGGTGGACGCTGATGCTCGCCTGTTCGCTCACGCTGCCGGTGTGGGCGCAGTGGGATCCGCATCCGTCGAAGAACGTGCCGCGAACTCCGGATGGCAAGGTCGATCTGAAGGCGCCGCCTCGCCGCACCGCGGACGGGAAGATCGATCTATCCGGCATATGGACGCCAACGTCGGTGAAGTACCTGCTGAACCTCGCCGCCGATCTGAAACCCGGCGAAATGCCGCTGCAGCCGGAGGCCGCCAGGGTCTACGAGGAGCGGATCGAGACAAACGGGAAGGATCATCCGGGGGTCCGCTGTCTGCCGTCGGGGATTCCCGAGAAGTTGAGCGTTCCCGACGGTGTCAAGATCGTGCAGACGCCGGACGTCACGTTGTTTCTCTGGGACTCGCGGACCATCTTCCGCCAGGTGTTCACCGACGGCCGGTCGTTCCCGAAAGATCCGCAGCCGACCTGGATGGGCTACTCGATCGGACACTGGGAAGGCGAGACATTCGTCGTCGAGACGATTGGTCAGAACGGCAAGACGTGGCTCGACATGCGTGGCCTCCCCGGAACGGAATCGCTCCGCGTCGTCGAGCGCTATACGCGTCCGACGATCGGCCGCATCAACATCGACGTGACGATCGACGACCGCAAGGCCTACACACGCCCCTGGGATGTCCACCTGACGTGGGAGCTGATGCCCGACGCAGAATTGATCGAAAGCGTGTGCGAGGAAAACAGCAAGGACCTCGAGCACATGGTGGGGAAATAGACGGCGCGTTCACGACGCGCCGCCGTTATTTCTTACCCGCCTGCTGCTTCGAGTAGTCGATGAATCCCTGTTCCTTGCACTTGTCCTCGGTGTACGACGCGTCGGCAGGCTGGATTTCATCCCCGCCGCTGTACTTGCCCTTCAGATAGATCGGGTCCTCGGCCTCGTACTGCCGCGTCAGCTTCATCGTCTTTGGGTCGAGCGTGAAGCGCTCGACGACGTGCAGTTTCTCGCTGTGTCGAACGGGCGCGTTGAGCACACCCGGCAGGAAGCCGATCGTGTCGACGACGAGCGTGTCTGCGTCCCAGCGACCGATGGAGTGACCTGCGCGGCTTGGCTTGATCCCCGCCGCGTGCTCCTTCTGGTTCATGTAGATCGTTCGCTTCAGATTGCGCTGGCCGTACTCCAGGAGGATGGTGTCCTTGTTCTGCGTGATGCGATTGACCGGGCCGTCGAACGTCCAGTCGAAGACGATGCTCGTGGTCTCGCAGCGGAAGCGCGGGTTGTCCTGCTGCGTGAATGCGGCTGCCGCCTTCTCGCCAGCGTCGGTCAGTGTGGTGCCGCCATAGAGGCGCGGACCTGGCGGGGGAGCGCCGCGTCGTCCTGCTCCGCCGCCAGCGCGCTGACCGGGAGTGGCGCTCGCGATCGTGCCCAGTCGAACGAGGCCGCCACCGACACCGCGTGGGTCGGCCATCACCAGTTGCTCCGGGGCCCAGTCGCCCGAAATATTCGGTTCACCGCTTGGGCGACGGAGCGGCCGATTCACGTTCACGTCCTTGATCGGCCCGCGGACCTCCGTGATCCCATCGGCCGCTTTCACATACTGCCCGTATCGATCCATTCGCGTGCCGTTGGCAAACATGATCGTCTGCAGGTAGCACGACGCCGGATCGGCGCGATCGGGCGATGCGGTGATGTCGATGCGCTCGCCGATCTTGAACAGGTCGGGCGACCAGCCGGACCGTCGCAGGACATGCGCCGATCGCATCTCGCACCGGTGCTTCGTGACGCGACCGTCCGCGTCGATGACCTCGAAGTACAGCCACGAGTGCGGATTGACGAACTCCATCTTCGTCAGCCGCGCCATCGGGAACGACACGGTCTTGTTCAACTCGAACGACCCGCCGCCGTGGTGGGCCAGAGCCGGCGTTGCGAACATGATCGCGAGCCACGTGAGTAACAGGTGTCGTTTCATGGCATATTCCCAGGCGCGCAGGATACACCGGAGGACCTTCATGAGTACTGTTGCTGCCGGGGCAGACGTCACCGCGCGTCCGAATCAGTGGATTGTGTGGCTTGGCCGGCTGATCTCCATCGCGCCCGTTCTGGTCGTGCTGATGAGCGCCCGCTGGAAGCTGACGTCGGAAGCGTTCTACGTTCGCGAATGGGCG
>Ga0111538_10014359_pt1 | contig 10438 bp, 9 predicted proteins | sample SoiMethybrSBSTD1_FD_79669 | JGI IMG/M metagenome (GOLD analysis project Ga0111538, IMG submission 79669) | Bulk soil microbial communities from a Populus tree surrounding site in Tennessee, USA - Soil MetaG P. TD hybrid SBSTD1 (version 2)... | ecosystem: Environmental > Terrestrial > Soil > Tree... | reverse complement strand
TCGACCCGCGCAAGCCGATGGACCCGTCGGGACTGCGCCTGGGCACCCCCGCGATCACCACGCGCGGGATGGGCCCGGAGGAGATGCGCACGATCGCGCGCTGGATCGACGAGGGGATCGCAGGCGACGACGCGACGCTGGCGCGGATCCGTGGCGAGGTGCTCGAGCTGACGGCCGCCTTCCCGGTGCCGCGATAATGGAGGCATGTGCCGCAACATCCGCCCCCTCTACAACTTCGAGCCCGAGGCCACCACCGAAGAGGTCCGTGCCGCCGCGCTGCAGTACGTGCGCAAGATCAGCGGGATGAACAAGCCTTCCAAGGTCAACGAGGAGGCCTTCGACCGCGCGGTCAACGAGATCGCGCACGCGTCGATGCACCTGCTCGCCGACCTCGAGACCAACGCGCCGCCGAAGGACCGTGAGATCGAGGCCGCCAAGCGCCGCGCGCGCTCAGCGCACCGCTACGCAGCCTGACCGATGACTTTCCGGGCCGGCCCCGGTCCTTGACTCGTAACGACGGCGAGTCGAGGAGTTTCCATGCCGAGAGTGATCGTGCTGGCCGGGACGCGGAAGGGCTGCTTCCTGCTCGAAAGCGACGGTGATCGCCGCGACTGGAGCGTTCGCGGCCCGTTCTGCGAGAACTGGCCCGTCTACCACGCAATCCACGACGACGGCATGCTCTACGCCGCGGCCGCGAGCGAGTGGCACGGCGCCGGCGTCTGGCGCAGCGGCGACTTCGGCGAGACCTGGGAGCTGTCCAGCGAAGGGTTGAAGTACGAGAACGGCGACCTGAAGCTGTCGAAAGTCTCCGGCCTGCGCGCCGGGCACGGGCGGCTGCTCGCCGGCGCGGAGGCCGCCGGCGTGTTCGAGAGCCGCGACGGCGCGCGCACCTGGACGCTGCTGTCGACGCTCGACGGCCTCCCGGGCCGCGACGACTGGAACGACCCGTCCAAGCAGCCGCCGGGCCACCTCGGCATGCCCGGCCTGCTCGCGCATCCGGACGATCCCGACCGCTTCTGGGTCGTCGTGCAGGGCTACGGGATCTTCGAGACGACCGACGCGGGCGACACCTGGACGCCGCGCAACCGCGGCCTGCGCGCCGACTGGCCGCTCGACGACCCCGAGGTCGGCTACTGCGTCCACAAGCTCGTGATGGCGCCGGACCGCGAGCGGCTCTACCAGCAGAACCACTGCGGCGTGCACCGCAGCGACGACGCCGGGCAGTCGTGGACGGAGATCACCGAGGGCCTGCCCAGCGACTTCGGCTTCGCCGCGGTCGCGCACCCGCACGACCGCGACGGCTTCTACGTGATCCCGCTCGACGCCGGTCACGGGCGCGTCATGCCCGACGGCCACGCCGCCGTCTGGCGCACGCGCGACGCCGGCAACAGCTGGCAGCGCCTCGACCGCGGCCTGCCGCACGAGGGCGCGCACCTCGGCGTGCTGCGCGAGGGCCTCGCCACCGACGGGCTCGACGAGCCTGGGATCTACTTCGGCACCAGCACCGGCCAGGTGTTCGCGAGCGCCGACGAGGGGGAGACGTGGAGCGAGATCGCCGGCTACCTGCCGGGCGTCGCCTCGGTCGAGGTCGCGGTGGTCGGCTGATGGCGGACATCCATCTCCCACCGACGCTCCCGCCGCTGTTCCCCGGCCTGCCGCGACAGCTCGAGCTCGAGGCCGCGACCGTCGACGAGGCGATCGAGAGCCTCGACGAGCGCTGGCCCGGGCTGCGCGACCGATTGTGCGAGCCAGGTCCGGCTCTGCGGCCGCACATCAACGTGTTCGTGGATCAGGAGCGGGCAGCGCTCGACAGCGCGATCACGACGACCTCGAGGGTGGACGTGATCGCGGCGATCAGCGGCGGCTGATCGTCGCGGCGTACGCCTCCGCGACGCTCTTCGGCACGCAGAACGCCCACGCGTCGAGCACCAGCTCGCGCATCTCGGCCGCGCCGATCCGGTCCATGCGCACGCACGCCCAGTTCCAGCGCAGGTCGCCCTGGTGGATCGGCATCAGGAACTTCTCGGGGTCGGTGTCGACGAGCGCCTCGCGCCACTCCTTGGGGTGGGCGAAGCCGAGGATGTCCTCGGCCTCGTGCGCGACGTAGACGATCCGCCCGATGTACAGCTTGCGCCGCCCGCGCACCACGCCCTCCGTGCTGCGGGGGAGCGTGAGCCCGTACGCGATGACCTCGTCGACGGAGACCACGTTCACCAGTGTTGCGCATGGGGTAGGCGAGCTTTCGGGATGAGGCGGGGGATCCTTCTTCTTGCGGTGCTGTCGTTGCTGTGCGCGGCCCCGGCGACGGCGGCCGAGGCACCCGGCGCACCTGGCGCCGTGGCGAACTGGACGCCCGGCGACAAGGACGGCTTCGGCACCGCGCGGCCGCTGGCCAGCAGGGTCTGGTTCACGCTCCAGGGCGGCGAGCTGAGCGAGGTCTACGCGCCCGACCTGGGCACGCCGAGCTTCCGCGACCTGCAGTTCGTCGTCAGCGACGGCCGCACGTTCTCCCAGCGCGAGACCGACGTCGCGAGGCACGTGACGCGGCTCGCCGACCCGCGCAGCCTCATGTACCGCCAGGTCTCGTCGACGCGCCGCTGGCGGCTCACGAAGACCTACGTGACCGACCCGGCGCGCGCGGCGGTGCTCGTCAAGGTGCGCTTCGAGTCGCTCACCGGCCGCCCGTACAGGGTCTACGTGCTCGCCGACCCCGCGCTCTCGAACACCGGCGACAACGACACCGCGAGCGGAACCACCGCCGCGGACGCGACCAACGCGAGCGCGCTGGCGACCGCGCCGGCGCTGAGGAAGACCTCGGTCGGCTACATGGGCGCCAGCGACGGCTGGACCGACCTGCGCGACGACCACACGCTGGACTGGGCCTACGACGCGGCGTCCACGCCGGGCAACGTCGTCCAGACCGGCGCGACGTCACTGACGGGTCGCGAGGGGCACCGGCAGCTGACGCTGGCGCTCGGCTTCGCCGCCAAGCCGGATGCCGCCGCGAGCGTCGCGGGGGCGGCCCTCCGCAGAGGCTTCCGGGGCGCCGCGCGAGCGTACGCGGCGGGCTGGCACCGGTACCTTCGCCGGCTCGAGCGCCCGCGCAGCGCCGCCGGCATCAAGCGCCTGTACGACGCCTCGCTGATGGTGATGGCGGCGACCGAGGACAAGACGTTCCGCGGCGCGCTGATCGCCGCGCCGTCGATGCCGTGGGTGTGGGGCAACATCGCGGGCTACTCAGGCCCGTACCACCTCGTGTGGTCGCGCGACGCCTACCAGGTCGCCACCGCGATGCTCGCCGCCGGCGATCGCGCCGCCGCCAACCGCGCCGTGTCGTACCTGTTCGGCCGCCAGCAGCAGGCCGACGGCTGCTTCCCGCAGAACTCGAACCTCGACGGCTCGCCGCACTGGCCGAACCTGCAGCTCGACGAGGTCGCCGACCCGATCGTCCTCAGCTGGCAGCTGCGCCGCTTCGACGCCGCCACGTGGCAGCACGTCAAGCGCGCCGCCGACTGCATCGTCGACAAGGGCCCGGCCACGCAGGAGCGCTGGGAGAACATGACCGGCTACTCGCCCGCGAGCATCGCGGCCGAGGTCGCCGGGCTCGTGTGCGCGGCCGAGATCGCGACGCGCAACGGCGACACCGCCGCCGCCGCGCGCTACCTCGCGGTCGCCGACGAACGCCAGCAGAAGATCGAGTCGTGGACGCTCACGACGAACGGCCCGCTGTCGGGCGATCCGTACTACGTGCGCGTCACGACGGACGGCAACCCGAACGCCGGCACGACCTACGAGACACCCGACCACGGCCCGGTGGTCGACCAGCGCCAGGTCGTCGACCCGAGTTTCCTCGAGCTCGCGCGGCTCGGCGTCAAGCCCGCCGGGTCCGACGCCATCCGCACCACGCTGCCGGTCGTCGACCGCGAGCTCGGCGTCGACACGCCGAACGGGCGCTTCTGGCACCGCTTCAACTTCGACGGCTACGGCGAGCTGCCCGACGGCGGCCCGTTCGGCACGGCGGGCAACCGCGGCCGGCTGTGGCCGATCTTCGCCGGCGAGCGTGGCGAGTACGAGCTGCTGACCGGCGACACGCGCGCCGCGCGCGGGCGGCTACGCTCGATCGCCGCGACCGCGAACAGCGGCCGGCTGCTGCCCGAGCAGGTGTGGGACGACCAGCCGCCGCCGGGCTACACGCCGGGCGAGCCGACGTTCTCGGCCACGCCGCTGGGCTGGACCCACGCGCAGCTCGTGCGGCTCGCGTGGTCGCTCGACGCCGGCCGCCCGGTCGAGCAGCCCTCCGTGGTCGCGCGGCGCTACTCGCGCTGATCCACGGCTTCGGCCAGGAGCGTCGAAAGGTCGACGACGCGCATGTCGCGCCCGCTGCTGCGCACACCGTCGTCGAGCATCACGGTGCAGAACGGGCACGCGACGGCGAGCGTCTCGGCCCCGGTCTCGGCCGCTTCGCGCACGCGCTCCTCGTTGATCGGCGAGCCGTTCTCCTCCATCCACATGTGCGCGCCGCCCGCCCCGCAGCAGAACGTCTGCTTCTCGCGCCGCTCCATCTCGACGGGCCGGCCGACCGCCGCCGCCAGCTCGCGCGGCTGCGCGCGCACGTCGTTGTGGCGGGCGAGGTAGCAGGAGTCGTGGTAGGTGATCGTCTGCTCGCTCGCGGTCGGTGCCAGCCGCCCGTCGCGCACGAGCTCGGCGAGCAGCTCGGTGTGGTGGACGACCTCGTAGCGGCCACCGAAGTCGGGATACTCGCCGGCCAGCGTGTTGAAGCAGTGCGGGCAGCTGGCGACGATCTTCGTCACGCCCGCCTCGTCGAGCGTCGCGACGTTCTGCTCGGCGTACGCCTGGAAGACGAACTCGTTGCCCATCCGGCGCGCCGGGTCGCCGGTGCACGACTCGCGCGGCCCGAGGATCGCGAAGTCGACGCCCGCGGCGGCGAGCAGCTTGGCGGTCGACCGCGCGCTCTCGCGCGCGCGCTCGTCGTATGAGGCCGCGCACCCGACCCAGTACAGGACCTCGGGCGCCGGGTCGCCCGGCTCGAGCACGCGGACATCGAGGCCCTCGGCCCAGTCGGCGCGCTCGGCCTGCGGCTTGCCCCACGGGTTGCCCTGGCGCTCGACGTCGCGCAGCATCGGCTCGGCCTCGCTGGGGAAGCGCGATTCGACCATCACCAGGTGGCGGCGCAGGTCGACGATGTGGTCGATGTGCTCGATGTTGACCGGGCACGCCTGCACGCACGCGCCGCACGTCACGCAGTCCCACGCCATCTCCTCCAGCTGCGCGGTCTCGGCGACGAGCGGGCCTTCGTACTCGCCTTCGAGCGCTTTCGGCCCCTCCGCGAACAGGTGGTCGCGCATGCCCATGATCACGAGCTTCGGCGACAGGACCTTGCCGGTCGCGAACGCCGGGCAGGCGTCCTGGCAGCGCCCGCACTCGGTGCACGAGAACGCGTCCATCATCTGCTTCCAGGTCAGGTCCTCGACGGTCCCGACGCCGAACCGCATCTCCTCCTCCGGCGTCTCGTCGTCGAACTTCAGCGGCTCGAGCCGGCCGCGCGAGCGCGTGCGGCCGAAGTAGACGTTGATCGCCGCCGTCGCGATGTGCAGGTGCTTGGAGTGCGGCAGGTAGGCAAGGAAGCCGAGGATCAGCAGCACGTGCGCCCAGGCGAAGGCGCGCTCGTCGGTCGCGTGCAGTGCCAGCAGCGTGCTCACGATGCCGGCGATCCACAGCAGGATCAGGTCCGCCTCGCCGAGGTGGCTGCCCTCGAACCGGCGCGGGCGGACGACCTTGCGGATGTAGAACGCGGTCGCGACGCCGATCAGCGCGAGCACGCAGAACACGTCCGACAGCGCGTCGTACCAGCCCCAGTCGGGCGCGGAGTCCGGGTCGACGATCTCGATCATCGCGATGAAGATCGCCGGGAACAGCACGATGAAGGCCCAGAAGATGAACGCGTGCATCAGGCCCGGGATGAGCCGCTGCAGCAGCTTGCGCTGGCCCACCACCACGACCGCCTCGCTGCGCACGCGCTCCGGCACGTCGTCGGTGCGGTCGATGCCTGACGGGCGGCCCATCCGCACCAGTCGGCTCAGCAGCAGCACGCGCCGGGCGAACAGCGCACCCGCGACGGCGATGGCGGCGGCGAGCGCGAGTGCGCTCGCGATCATGAGAGGCCCCGGACCCGGCGCAGCTCGGCCGTGATCGCCGGCACGATCTCGAGCACGTCGCCGATCACCGCGTAGTCGGCGGACGCCATGATCGGCGCCTCGGGGTCGCTGTTGATCGCCAGCAGGTTCTTCGCGCCCTTGCAGCCGGCCATGTGCTGCGTGGCGCCGCTGATCCCGCACGGGATGTAGAGGTCGGGCGAGATCTTCGTGCCGGTCTGGCCGACCTGGTCGGTGTGCGGCCGCCAGCCGGCCATCGTGACCGCGCGCGAGCAGCCGATCGCCGCGCCGAGCAGGCCGGCGAGCTCCTCGAGCGGCGCGAACCCCTCGGCGGAGCCGACGCCGCGGCCGCCGCTGACGACCACGGGCGCGTCGGCCAGCGACACCCCGGCCGTCGTCTCCTCGACGCGTTCGGCCACGCGCGCGATCAGATCGCCGGCTGCGAGCTCGGGCTGGAACGCCTGGACGTCGGGCTCGCCGGTCGTCTCCTCGATCGCGACCGCGTGCGGCGCGACGGTCACGAGCTTCACGTCGCCGTGCAGCCGCGCCTCCTCGAGCAGGCTGCCGCCCCAGCGCTGGCGCGTCACGGTGTCGCCGTCGGCGGCGATCACATTGGCGGCGAAGACGCCGTCGAGCATCACGGCCGCGTGCGCGAGGACCTCATTGCCGCGGTCGGTCCCGGCGGCGATCACGGTCGTCGGTCCCAGGTTCGCGATCGCGCGCGCCCACGCCTGCGGCGCGTAGCCGGTGATCTCGGCGAGGTGGACCTTCGCCGCGACCGACGGGGCGTCGCCGACGGCGACGACCTCGACTGCCGGGTCGAGCCGGCGCGCGAACGTCAGCGCCTGCAGGCCGAGGTCGTCGGCCGCCTCGAGGAAGACCAGCGTGCTCACGCGACCCCCAGCTTCTGCAGCAGCCCCACGACCGCGGGCGCGGCGCCCGGGCCCTCGCCGAGCACCTCGGCCTGCTTGCCCTTGCCCTCCGGCACGATCAGCCGCACCATCTCCAGCCGCGGGTCGCGCGCGGCCGGCGTGCGGCGCTCGACCTCCTTGCGGCGTGCTCGCAGCTTCGCCGGCACCGACGGGTAGCGCGGCAGGTTGATGCCCTCCTTGACCGTCACCACGGCCGGCAGAGGCACCCGGTAGACGTCGCGCGCCGATCCGACTTCCTGTTCGCAGCGCAGCCCGCCGTCCTCGACCGCGAGCGCCTTCAGGCCCGTCACGATCGGCCGCCCGAGCGCGTGCGCGACGCGGATGCCGACCTGGAAGCCGCCGGCGTCGGCCGACTCGTTGCCGAAGATCACGAGGTCCGGGTTCTCGGCGGCGATCACCTCGACCAGCGCGGCGGCCGTCGCCTCCGGGTCCCAGTCGCCGCCGTCCGTCTCGAGCAGGATCGCGCGATCGGCACCGATCGCCAGCGTGTCGCGCAGCTGCTCCTCCGCCTCCGGCGGCCCGAGCGTCACCACCGTCACCGAGCCGCCGCCGGCCTCGACGATCCGCACCGCCTCCTCGACGCCGCACTCCTCGTGCGGGCTGATCGTGAAGCCGAGGTGCCGTGTCTCGATCGCGCGCTCGTCCGCGGTGAGGACCATCTTGCCGCCGGTCAACGGCACGCGCTTGACGCAGACGAGGATGTTCACGAGCGGATGCGGGTGTTCTCCGGGTCGAAGATCGGCGTCGAGCCCGCGACCGCGACGGTCACCGGGAACCGCTCGGTCATGTACTCGACGGCGAGCTCGGTCCCCTCGACGGCCTGCTCGGGCGGCAGGTAGGCCATCAGCAGGTACTTGCCGACCGACGGCGCCGAGCCGGCCGTGGTGACGAACGAGCGGCGGCCCTTGGCGTCGATCAGCGGCTCGCCGTCACGAGTCACGATCGGCTCGCGGCCGAGCATGAAGCGCGGGATCCCGGCGGCCGACGTGTGGTCGTCGACGGTCAGCGTGCACATGAGCGCGGCGGGAGCCGATTCGCGCTGGCGCACGTGCGCCTCCTTGCCGACGAAGTCCTGGTCCTTGACCTTGCCCCAGGCCATGTCGGCCTCGACGACGTCGTACTCGGCGTCGAGCTCGAAGCCGAACGCGCGGTAGCCCTTCTCGATCCGCCCGGTGGTGCCGTAGACGCCGATGCCGGCCGGGATGATGCCGTGCGGCTCGCCGGCCTCGTGGATCATGTCCCACAGCCGCGCGCCCTGCTCGATCGGGACGTGCAGCTCCCAGCCGAGGTCGCCGACGTAGGAGATCCGCAGCGCGAGCACCTGCAGCGGCCCGACCTCGATGGACTTGCAGCGCGCGAAGGGGAAGCCCTCGTGCGACACGTCGTCGGAGGTGAGGCTCGCGAGGATGTCGCGCGCCCGCGGCCCCCACAGCCCCAGCGTCGTCCACGCGCCGGTCAGGTCCGTCACCACGGCGCCGTCGGCGTGGTCGCGGACCCACTTGAGGTCGGCCATCCCGTGCAGGCCGCCGGTGACGAACCGGAAGCGGTCGTGCGCGAGCCGCAGGATCGTCAGGTCCGAGCGGAAGCCGCCGCCCGGCGTCAGCAGCGGCGTGTAGACGGCGCGGCCGATCGGCACGTCCATCTGCCGCATCGCCACCCGCTGCACCGTGTCCAGCGCGCCCGGGCCGGCCACGTCGAAGATGGCGAACGCGGACAGGTCGAACATCGCCGCGCGCTCGCGCATCGCCAGGTGCTCGGCGTTGATGATCGGCGACCACCAGCGGGCGTCCCACTCGTGCTCGCGCCCGTTCAGGCCGTACTGCTCGACCAGGCCGGCGTTCGACTCGTACCAGAACGGGCGCTCCCAGCCGGCGGTCTCGAAGAACACCGCTCCGAGCGCCTTCTCGCGCTCGTGGAACGGCGGCAGCCGCACGTCGCGGTTCGACGCCCACTGCTCGCCGGGGTGGACGATCCCGTAGGTCTTGTTGAAGCCCTCGGCGGCGCGGGCGCGCACGTTCGCGAGCGTCTTCTGGCACGGGTAGAAGCGCGCGATGTCGGACGACTGAAGGTCGATCTCGCTCTCGCCGTGCGTCATCCACTCGGCCACCGCGCGGCCGACGCCCGGGCCTTCCTTCACCCACACCGCGGCGGCGCTCCACAGGCCCTTGACCTCGGGGGTCTCGCCGAGCAGCGGCAGCCCGTCCGGCGTCAGCGACAGCAGGCCGTTGATCGCGTACTTGATGCCCACCGACTCGTCGCCGACGATCTCGGGCATCAGCTCGAGCGCGTGCTCCATCTGGAGCGCGAAGTCGTCCTCGGTGAACGGGAACTCGGTCGGCGACAGCGCCGCCTCCTCGATCGAGGGGATCTCGGTCGGGTCGTGGAGGATCGGCCGATGTGCGTACGAGCCGATCTCCAGGCCGGTGCCGTCCTGGCGCTCGTACATGTTCGTGTCCATGTCGCGCACGATCGGGAACTCGATGCCCTTGGTCGTGCCGGCGAACCGTGGCACCGGGCCGATGTCGATCATCTGGTGGATCGCCGGCGTGAGCGGGATCGACGCGCCGGCCATCCGCGCGAGCAGCGGGCTCCACACGCCGCACGCGATCGCCACCGTGTCGGCCTCGATGTCGCCGTCGGCGGTGCGCACGCGGCGGACGCGGCCGTCCTCGACGTCGATCCCCAGCACCTCGACGTTCGGGACGGTCGTCAAGGTGCCCGCGGCCTGCTGCTCCTCGCGCATCAGCGTGCCGGCGCGCAGCGAGTCCACGACGCCGACGCCCTCGCTGTAGAAGCCCCCGATGATCACGCTCTCGTCGATGTACGGGACGAGCTCCTTGATCTCGGCCGGTGTCACGAGCCGGACACCTCCGACGCCCCAGGCCTTCGCCGAGGCCATGCGCCGCCGCAGCTCCTCCATGCGCTCCTCGCTGCGCGCGACCTCGATGCCGCCGCACTGCGTGAAGACGTCGAGCGCCTTGTACTGGCGCACGCTGTCCTCCGTCAGCGCCGTCATCTCGCGCGAGTGATCGACGGGGAAGATGAAGTTCGAGGCGTGGCCGGTGGAGCCGCCCGGGTTCGGGAGCGGGCCTTTGTCGATCTGCACGATGTCGGTCCAGCCCTGCCGGCCGAGATGGCAGGCGAGCGAGTTCCCGACGATCCCCGCGCCGATCACGACGACGCGCGCGCTGCTCGGGAGCCGACTCACGGCGACAGATATATCAGACGCGCTGGCAGTCTTGACTGCGTCGTTTCAGCCCTGATACAAGATTGATATATCAGCACCGGGGAGGCTGAGATGAGCGACGACGGCCCGACAGCGCACAGCGCGCG
>Ga0111538_10014353_pt1 | contig 10443 bp, 11 predicted proteins | sample SoiMethybrSBSTD1_FD_79669 | JGI IMG/M metagenome (GOLD analysis project Ga0111538, IMG submission 79669) | Bulk soil microbial communities from a Populus tree surrounding site in Tennessee, USA - Soil MetaG P. TD hybrid SBSTD1 (version 2)... | ecosystem: Environmental > Terrestrial > Soil >... | reverse complement strand
GCCCTCCAGCGAGGGTGAGAACATAACTTGAAGCATCCTCTGCTACTAAAATCGGAAATTGGACGAATCCTGCATCTCAAATCCGAAATCCGAAGTATCGCATTGGACGTCGCAGGTCACCAGGCGGTTCAATCCGATATCTCGGTTTTCGGACTTGAGATATTCGAGATGGAGGATTCGTCCAATTTCCGATTTTCGTACCAGAAGATGCTGCAAGTACCCGTAGCGCGGGGATCCCTCGTTGCCTGAACAGGCCGGACGGTGTGCTCGACGGCAACGTAGGCCTATACTAAATGTCGTGCGCAGGGCTATTCAGGTTCGCGCAGTTCGAGTGCTCGCCGGTTTGATTGCCATTGCACTGATCACCGTCGCGTTCAATGCTCTCGCCTCGATCAACTTCACGACCGCCGGATTTGCCTATCTGATCACGATCCTCCTGATTGCGGCGCGGGCAGGACTGGCGGAAGCGGTCACTGCATCGATCGCGGCCGCAGTTTGTCTCAATTATTTCTTTGTTTCGCCCGTCGGAACCTTACACATCGAACACTTCGAGGATTGGGTAGCACTGGCCTCATTTCTTGTGACCTCTTTCATTGCCAGTCATCTCTCAGAACTGGCGCGCCGGCGTCACCACCAACTCGAACAACGGCAACTGGAGATGGAACGCCTTTACGAATTGAATCGCAGCGCGGAAGCTGCACGTGAAAGTGAAAAATTCAAGGCCACTCTTCTCGATGCGGTTGCGCACGAATTCAAAACGCCACTGACTTCGATCAAGGCGGCCACTTCCACGATTCTGACTTCGCCATCGATCACCTCCGACCAGCGAGAGGAACTACTCACTATCATTGGCCAGGAAGCGGACAGGTTATCGAGACTGATGAAGGAAGCATTTCATCTTGCTCGCGTGGAATCCGGGAAGCTTCATTTGTCTCGCAGCAGGCAAAGTATTCCAAAGTTGATCGCTGAGGCCGTTCGAGAAACGCCAAGTCTGAACGGGAAGGCTATCGACACAAGGTATCCATCAGGTCTTCCACAGATTGAAGTGGATGCGGAGCTCTTCGTGATTGCGCTGAAACAACTCGTGGACAACGCGGCGAAGTACTCTCCCGCCGGCTCCGCGGTACGCATCGCCGCGAACGTCTCCCCGGATTCCATCTGGATCCGAGTGCATAACCCGGGCCAGGGCCTTTCGGAAGAGGAACGTACGCTCGTGTTTGAACGGTTTTATCGATCCCCAGCGAGCAGAGGCATTCCAGGCACCGGCATTGGCCTGGCCATTGCGCGGGATATTGTGCTGGCACATGGAGGTTTCATGGACGTGGAGAGCGGCCCGGGAATGGGAACGGAGTTTTCGATTCGTCTTCCTTTGCAAAAGGAGAACACGCGATGAGCCAGGGCAAGATCCTGATCGTCGATGACGATCCACAGATACGGCGGGTGATGAGAACCACGCTCGTGGTCCAGGGGTATGAGGTTGCCGATGCCCGTTCCGGGGAAGAGGCGATCGAAAAGTTTCGAGAAGGAAAGTACGACCTGATTCTTCTGGATCTGAATATGCCGGGCATGGACGGTATCGCGGCCTGCCGGGAGATTCGCTCGACCTCCGACGTCGCCATCGTAATGCTCACGGTCAGAGATTCTGAACGGGACAAAGTTACGGCCCTCGATGCAGGCGCAGACGATTACGTCACAAAACCTTTCTCCACTCCGGAATTGCTCGCCCGCGTGCGCGCCGCCTTGCGACGAGTCCCCAATAATCCCGACACCGGACCGCAGGTGATTCGATCGAAGGATCTCGAAGTGGATTTCCAGACACGGCGGGTGCGTGTCCGCGGAGAAACGATTCGCCTCACTCCGAAGGAGTTCGATCTCCTCCGCTACCTGGCGCTTCATCCCAACATTCCTGTTCCCCACATGAAGCTCCTGCAGGCAGTCTGGGGGCCCGATTACGGCGAGGAAGTCGAATACCTCCGCGTTTTCATCAATCAGCTGCGAAAGAAGATCGAGGAGGACCCTTCGAACCCTCAATACATTGTGACGGAACCCTGGGTGGGCTACCGATTCACTCCATGAATAATTCGGGGACAGACTCAGAGACATAGCGACAGCGCACACAGTCTTCCAATGTCGGATGTGAAATGTCTGCTGTACGCTGTCGCTATGTCTCTAGCAGTTGGTCGGATGACCGGCTGTGAAACATGGAATTGCGGGTCTGTCCCCAGAATTTGCGTTTTGCCTGTGATTTGCCCGTTTCCGCTGAACTTCAATTAGACTTACTGCGGCAGGCGATGAAATCCGTTGTAACAGCTCTTCTGATTTTGACTTTGGCAGCGAGTGGCCTGCTCTTCACATTGACGCTCTCCGCTGCGGACACAGACTTCCTCATTTATTTCGAGGGCTCGACCCTTGCCCTGAAGTCGCAAACCATCGACCGTGCCGTATATCTGCCGCTCGTCGACATCGTGAGGCATCTTGGGCTTGCGTATACGGATGCAACAGGGCTTTTGACGTTTACCATCCAGGGTCAGAATTCCAAGCTGGTGCTCACTCCCGGCAGCGCATTCATCGCGGTAAACGACCAGCCAATTCTTCTCCAGAGCACGATTCGGCGGGAAAACGGCCAGTGGCTGGTGCCCCTGGATTTCCTTTCCCAGGGTCTTTCGCGAGTTGCGGGCCAGGAATTCCGCTACCGACCCGGAACGCGTCGTGTCTTCGCGGGACGAATTCAGGCAGCTGAACTCGTAATGAATGCTCAAGCTCTGGGCGGCATTACGCGGCTCACGATGAGGACCGGCTTTTCGGTGGATGTGGATCTGCAGAAAGAAACGGCGCAGCATCGCGCGATCCTGACGTTGAAGGGCCGACCCATCGATCCTGCGCGAGAGCGCCTGGACTATAAGGACGGGCTATTGCAATCCGTCACCTTCGACGACTCTGAAGGTTCGCCCAGAGTTCTCGTTGCGATGACCGACGATGTGCGGGACGTTCGCCTGACGTCCGCAGAAGAAAATCGCGTGTACTTCGTCGATTTCATCAAGGACCCGGCGGCCGAAGCGCCGGCGCCGCCCGTTGCGGCAGCGCCGCCCAAAAACCCCACGAACATCACCAACGTCCGGGTGATTGTGATCGATGCGGGGCACGGTGGAATCGACGCGGGAGCTACCAATGCCGGCACGCTGGAGAAAGATGTCACGTTGAATCTTGCGCGACGCCTTCGTGTTGCGCTGCAAAGCCGGATGGCGGCGACGATCATCCTCACGCGAGAGACCGATGTGGCCCTAACCAGCGAAGCCCGCGCGGCGGTGGCGAACAACAATCGAGCGGGAGTGTTCATCAGCCTGCACGTCGGCTACTCTCCGGACAAGAACGCTGCGGGATCATCCGTTTACATCATGCGGCCAGATTTTACGGGCGGCTTCCCGCAATTCGACAGCAGCCGACTGTTTTTCCCCTGGTATATGGCATATCGACCGAGCCGTCAGGCCAGCGCCGCACTGGCCACGCAGCTTCAACAGAATCTGAATCAGGCCTTTCCAGGATGGAAAGTCCCTGTGCGTTACGGGCCACTCGGAGTGCTTGCCAGTGCGACAATGCCCGCGGTCGCCGTCGAGATCGGCAACCTGAACAACGAGGCCGGCGTGAAGATGCTGACTGACGAAGATTTCCAGACGAGAATCGTCGGTAGCATTGCCGCGGGAATCGAAAAGTTTGCCGCTTCAAGCGGAGGACGTCCGTAATGCCCACGCGACGATTGCCGCGCCGTGTCAAACTTGGCCTTATTGTCCTCGGCATCGGTTTTGCCATCACTCTGGGACTGTTCGTGGATATCGTCGGAAGAATCCAATCGATGGTCCGTAACAGCGAACCGGAAGAAAACCCTTTTAGCGCGCCTCCGCCTCAGCTCTATAACCAGACCGATCCTAAGATGGACGTGAAGCTTTTTTATCCAGGCACAGGCGACACCGCAATTCTTTCGACGGAGGATCAGATGATCTTTCGCTCGGCAGAATTGGCGAACCGCGCGAGGCAGATTCTTCAAAAACTTTTGGAGGGGCCCCAGAAATCGGGGCTGTTTCCTTCAATTCCAAAAGACACGAAGCTTCAGGAAGTCTTCATCGACGACACGGGGACGGCGTACGTCGATTTTTCCGACCCGATTTCTGCGAATCATCCCGGAGGAATATCTGCCGAGCAGGCGACGATTTACTCGATCGTCAATTCCCTTACCTACAACCTTAAGGAAATTCGCCAGGTCCGAATTCTTGTCGGTGGAGCTGAGAGAGAGACTCTGGCTGGACACTGCCTGCTGCTTCCCCTGGAGTTGGACCTTTCCATGACCGACATCGCCTCACAGGAGCCAAAAGCCAATGCGAATTGACGGTCGAGACGCTGCCCAGCTGCGCCCTGTTCGAATCACGCCGAATTTCATTCAGGCGGCTGAGGGATCCGTTCTTATCGAAATCGGCCGCACACGGGTGATCTGCACGGCGAGCGTGGAGGAGGTTGTGCCGCCATTTCTCCGAAACACCGGCAAGGGCTGGGTCACTTCGGAGTACTCCATGATCCCTCGCGCAACATCGACACGCACGGCCAGGGAATCCTCGACTGGAAAGCGATCCGGACGCACGCTGGAGATCCAGCGCCTGATTGGCCGTTCGTTGCGCACCGCGATCGACATGGACAGGATCGGCGAGCGCACCATCTGGCTCGACTGCGATGTGATCGAAGCCGACGGAGGAACCCGAACGGCATCCATCACGGGCGCTTTTATAGCGCTGAGACAAGCCGTCGACGGGTTAATCCGGGCAGGCAAGATTAGCGAAACTCCAATGCGCGCCTTTGTCGCCGCGGTCAGCGTAGGCATCGTGGGCAGCATCCCGATGCTCGATCTCAATTATTCCGAGGACTCGACCGCCGACGTCGATTTCAATCTCGTAATGACCGACAAGGGCGAGTTCGTTGAGATTCAGGGCACCGCGGAACGCAATCCTTTTAGCGACTCCGCATTGAGCCAGTTGCTGAACCTTGGGCGTACCGGCATCCGGGAGTTGATTGAACATCAGCGGCGGGTTCTTTCACAGTGAAGCGATTGATCGTCGCCAGCACGAACGCCGGGAAAATCCGCGAAGTCAGCCTGGCCCTGAGTGATCTTCCCGAATGGAATGTCGAGTCCGTGCCCGACCTGCCGGACATTGAAGAAAATGGCGCCACTTTCCTTGAGAACGCCACGCTAAAGGCCGCTCACTACAGCCGATTCATCAGCGATCTTACGCTGGCCGATGATTCGGGCCTCTGTGTTACCTCGCTGGATGGAAGACCCGGAATTCATTCGGCGCGTTACGCCGCATCCGCCAACGAACGGAATGATCGTCTGCTTTCGGAGCTTGCGGCGCTCGGCCCGGAAACCGACCGAAGTGCTGCGTTTTACTGCGCCTTTGTTGTCGCGCACAACGGCACTGTTCTATGGTCCGTCCAGACCGAGCTGCGTGGCCAGATTGCGGACGGCCCGTCCGGGGACTTTGGATTTGGATACGATCCGATCTTCCTGGTCCCTGAACAGGGGCAAACCCTTGCGCAGATGATGACCGACGAAAAGAACCAGGTCAGTGCCCGGGGTAAGGCGCTACACCAGCTTCGCGACTTCCTCGCCTCCCGATAAAACCTTTCGGCACTTTGGCTGTCTATGGTCTATTGTTCGTTTAATTTGAAGGAGAAACTATGCTCGGATTGATTCTGATGGCACTGATGATGCAGGGGCCACGGAACATTCAGGTGGAGGGCGGCACCAAACCTCCCGTGATTGTGCCCAAGGGTACAGTCATACCGGTCGAACTCACGAAGCAGATTTCCACAAAGATCCTCAAAGAGGGCGACAACATTCTTGCGCGAACGATCTTCCCCATCAGCATAAACAACAAAATTGCGATTCCCGTAGGCACCAGTGTGTTGGGCGTCGTGAAGCAGGTCGACCGTCCCGGTCGTGTCAAAGGAAGAGCCGCTATGGTTCTTTCATTCCAGACGATGGTCCTGCCGAATGGCATAAAGCTCGAGATCTTCGGATCACTGGGCGGTGCGGACACCGGCAATCGGGAAGGCGAAGCGACGATCAAGGGCGACTCCAGCAAAGGGAAGGACGTTGGGCAGGTTGCGAAATCCGGAGCGGGCGGCGGCGTGCTTGGTGGCATAACTGGCGGCGGGAAGGGTGCCGCGATCGGCGGCGCGGTCGGAGCCGGTGTGGGTCTCGCGGGCGTGTTGCTTGGCCGCGGTGAAGACCTGACGTTGGACAAGGGCACGGAAATTGAAATCGTGCTCGACGAACAGCTCGAAATCTAAGGGTTTCTCATCAGCCGGAAAAGCACTCCCAGGGCCACCAACGTTGTCGTCATCATGAGTCCGGTCGGAAAAAAGGCTCTCGTTTTCATATAGCGGGAGCCGAAAACCCCCATCATCGCAAGCATCACGCCAAGGCCGGTCGAGACTCCAAGTGAAACCTGCCCCATCAAAACCAGAATGGTGGCAAAGATCACAACTCCGCCGGACAGCAGTCCCGCGGTCAGAGTCGGTCTGGACTGGGTCTTGCTGTACGTCATCCCGGCTTCTGCAAAGAGGAGCAACGCGTAGACCACGAAGACAATCACAACGAGCATCGGCAGAGTATGGCACAATGAAAGACTATTTCGGGGCGTGGCGCAGCCTGGCTAGCGCGCCTGCCTTGGGCGCAGGAGGTCGGAGGTTCGAATCCTCTCGCCCCGATTAGGTAAGTCTTCCGCTCTTCGTCGAAGACCGCGCGTTTCTCAAACCGACCACTCTCACTGACGTTAGAGGGTGGCCCGCCCCGCAGCAGATCTGCTGCAGAACCTGTGAGATAATCCGCAAACCTTGCGCGATCGCGTTACCCGACACTCAACACTGATCCTCCTGCTTTTGTTCACTGCCCTGGCTCCTGCGCTCCGAGCGCGGCAAGCCTCGGACCGGCTGATTGCAGTGATGGGTATCACCCGCGAGGTTGCGCCCGTGGAATCGCGGCTTGGAAACCCCACGGCCACGAACATTCAGGGGATGGTTTTCACAAGCGGTACGATCAATGGCGCGCGAATCGTCACCGTTCGATCCGGCGTCGGCAAGGCGAATTCGGCGCTAGCGGTCACATTGCTCCTCGAGCGCTTTAAACCGTCGGCCGTGATCTGGACAGGAACGGCAGGAGCTGTCGATCCGGATTTGAATCCTGTCGACGTCCTGATCGGCACGGGCGTCGGATATCACGATTACGGTGCAATGTCAGTCGGCGGCTTCACGAGGTCCCCGACCCGAAACTCCGGCACCGGTCAGACCGACCCGGCATTTTTCCCTCCCGACGCAAATCTCCTTGCAGCAGCGCGGCGAGCCGCCGGCATTGTGAAACTGTCTCGCGGGCCCAATCCGGAATCGGATCCTGCTCCCAGGATCCTGGAAGGATTGATCGCGACAGGCGACGCGTTCGTCGCGGATCCGGCGCGCCGGAATGAAATCCGCACCGCGCTCAAGGCCAGCGCAGTGGAGATGGAGGGCGCAGCTGTCGCGCAGGTTTGCGCGCGATTCAACGTCCCGTTCCTTTTGATCCGGAGCATCACGGACCGTGCCGACGGCCAGGCCTCGAATAGTTACCAGCGATTCGTGGACACTTCGTCCGGCAATGCTGCCGAACTCGCTTTGGCAACGATCCAGCAATTGTTGAAGTAAACATTCCTTGAACGAAGAGTTCCGGAACTTTTCGAGGCCGGTGCTCGTTTCCAGCAAGAAGGAGACTGGGAAATGCGAGTGCGACTGAGGCTAACTTCATTCATCGCACTGCTGATCCTCTGTACTGCGTGTGATCGCACGGGCCGTTCGACTGCCCCGGCAGGCGCGACAGCAGAAGTGACCGCCACAAAGGCCACTTTCACAATCCCTGTGGAACAGCACTCCGTCTGGCGCTGGCACCTCGAGACAACCCCGTTCGACGCGTTCGAATACAGTTGGGAAATCTCGCAAAAAGACGTGAGGTCCTTTGGATTCTCGGTGTGGAAAAATGGGGACCAGCCACCCGAGGAAGGAAACTTGTCTCAGCTAATAGAGGCAGGATAAGGGTCCATTTGGGAGCCGACTTCCAGCGGAGGAGGACGGTTGGTTGGATCCATTGGTGTGACAGCTGCTCGAGATGGCTCCGCTGTGGAGTTGATTCTTCTGGAGCAACCGATCGTCAAAGAGCTTTTTGAAAATCGACCGCCTACACTCGAAGTTGTCGCCCGGACTCTGGATACTGCGAAACACGATCGTCCTGGTGTTCCCATTTACTCCGTTGCCGAGCAGCGTTACTCCATCGACGTGAATTACCGGGACCGGTGATACCCATCCTCCGCTACCGAAGCGTATCCCGATCGAGCGCGAGACTCACGATCTCCGTGAGGGCCTCCTCGCTTCGCCCATTGATCAAGACAATGACGGCGCGCTTCCTCGTGGTATCCACGACCAACCTGCTTTGAAAGCCGAATGTCCCTCCGTCATGGGCGAGGAGCTCGCTCGATCCGCGCTTGAAGGTACTCCAACCGAGAGTTTGTTGAGTCCGGGAGTCCGGTATTGGACGTCTGACCGACGTCATACGTGCGAAAGCCGCCTTCATCGGGCTCCTTGAATCGACGACTGCCGCAGCGAACTTCAGTACATCTTCGGCTGTGGAGTTAACACCCCCGGTGGGGGCGAGGACACCGCCGGTCCACGGCGGGACAGGAAACAGCCTGGCGTTGTGGCCAGTCGCACGACGGGCGCTCAGAGAAGCGTTGAAAGTGATTGTCGTGCTCGTCATTCCGAGCGGCTCGAGGATCCGTCGCCGCAAGAGGTCTTCGTAGTTCATACCAGCCCGCAAAGCGAGCGTGTGTCCCAGAAGCCCCACGCCAATGTTCGAGTATTCATATTTCGAGCCCGGGTCCCGCTCGAGGCGATAGGTTTTGAGGAACGCGTACAGGTCGTCCGCCGTGTATCCGACATACGGACTGTTGTTCTGACTAAGGTCGACCTCGACAGAATCTCGCGGCAGGCCCGACGTGTGGGTTGCCAAATCGACGAGCAAGATTTCCTTACCACGCCGCGCGGGTATCGTCACGGATGAGGGCAGGTATTTGCGCACAGGGTCGTTGAGCGCAACCTCGCCGCGTTCCACCATGTCGGCCAGCAGGAACGCGGTGAAGATTTTGCCAATCGAACCGATCTCAAAGATGGTTTCCGCAGTAATCTCCGCTCCGCCGATGCTCGCGCGACCGTACGACAGGAACGATGGACCCTGAGGAGTGAGGACACCCACCACTGCACCTGTCCCATGCTTCGCTTCATCTATGCGCTTTGAAAGTGCCACGCGTAACGGATCGGAAGAATCCTGTGCCACGCTCGTCAGAACAAACGTCAATGCAAAAAGCGTCACAACACACACGCCGGCATTGAATGCGTGTCGCGTCTTCGGTGCTTCAGCCCCTCCTTGCATGAGCAGGAGCTTACGTGCTGCGGGGTTATTGCTGCAACGGGTTCGAAGAGCCGTTGGAGGACAATCGCGATCAAGTGGTCCAACAATCAATGCAACAAGCCCAACAGTCAACGTAGAACGGTCATCAGTCAATGGTCAGCCGCGAAGACTCCAGGTCTACATATCGCGCGTCTTCCAGTGGCCATTGAATGCTGACTGTTCTGACTGTTGGACTTGTTGCGTTGATTGTTTCATTTCAGCGAACGCAACGGTTTCTCGTTGATGGTATAGAATGTCGCGGTTGATTGGGTCTGACGTCCGCAACACTCAACCAAGGAGCAGCGAACATGTGCGATCAGGATCATTTTGAGAACGACCAGAAGGAATACGAAGCGAGAGGCTTGGTCACCCGCCGGCAATTCGGTGGCGTCATGATGGGCGCTGGTATGGCGATCATGTTACCGCAAGTCCGCAACGCGGTCGCCGTGACCGAAGCCGAAGTCAATGTCAAAACACCGGACGGCACAGCCGACTGCTACTTTGTTCATCCGACCACCGGTACGGCTCCTGCTGTCCTCGTCTGGCCGGACATCTTCGGTTTGCGCCCCGCATTCCGCCAGATGGGGAAACGCCTGGCAGAGTCCGGCTATTCCGTGCTCGTCGTCAATCCATTCTATCGAGCCAAGAAGGCGCCAACTGCCGAGGCCGGTGCCGCTACACCCATCCAGCAGGTGTTGCCTCTGATGCAGGCAATCAACAATGAAACGACGCACATGAACGATGCGAAGGCGTTTATTGCGTGGCTGGATCAGCAACCGTCGGTTGCCCGTAATCGGAAAATCGGAACACAGGGATACTGCATGGGAGGACCGATCGCGTTTCGCACCGCCGTGGCCGTGCCGGACCGCGTCGGCGCCGTAGCCTCATTCCATGGTGGCGGTCTCGTGTTGACCACTCCCGACAGCCCG
>Ga0111538_10014352_pt1 | contig 10443 bp, 10 predicted proteins | sample SoiMethybrSBSTD1_FD_79669 | JGI IMG/M metagenome (GOLD analysis project Ga0111538, IMG submission 79669) | Bulk soil microbial communities from a Populus tree surrounding site in Tennessee, USA - Soil MetaG P. TD hybrid SBSTD1 (version 2)... | ecosystem: Environmental > Terrestrial > Soil >... | reverse complement strand
CTTCTCTACATACTTATATTCACCAGTAAGTTGCTTCAATTCGACAAATTTCTTGTCAGGTTTTTCGCTTTCGATTATATAGTGCACCACAGCACCGCCCAGTGCTCCTGTTTCAATGAAAAGTATCTCATTATTATTGTATCGTATATGATATAGCATTGGCGTCAGCCCAAGCGCTGACTGAGTCGAAAACAATATCACCTTAAGCATATCCTCTAAATTCTTGTACCTGAAGTATGTTATTTGCGATTGATTTTCTTCTTTATCCATTGACATGTTGAAATAAGGCCTGCAATTTCTTCTTATCGCTAGAGTTGAGATATAATTCTCAATATTGACTCAGGCTGTTGTAGAATAGGTTGTCAATTATTACAGAGTTCACCCTTTTTTGAAACAGGCCAGTCATGAGACAGGGTGTAGAATTAGGAACAACGTACTTTGAATTGCTATAGTTTTAGCTAAAAATGGTCTTAAGCAACAAAAATATTGGCTTATCACATATTTAGTCGAATTGGAATAGATCATTCAGACTATCATTGGGCCATGGAGATGCAGAAAAGTATTGCTAAAAAAATAATAGATCAGGATCATATCTTTGAAAACAGTGGATGTGTTTGTGGTGTTGATGTAAGTTATAAGAAAAATATTGCTTATTCAGCCGCCCTAATATTAAATCACAAATTTGAAATAATAGAATCAGTGTACAAGAAAACTCCTGTTAAGGTTCCGTACATTCCAGGCTTATTCATGTTAAGGGAATCTGTTCCAATCCTCAATACAGTTAGAGAACTCGACCGTCCTTTTGATGTTTTGTTTGTAAATGGACATGGTGTGTTGCACCCTAGAAAGTGCGGACTAGCCAGCTACGTTGGCTTCATGCTAGCCACGCCTACTATAGGAGTTGCAAAAAAGCTGCATATAGGAACAATTATGGATACAGGATTTGTAGAATATGATAGCAATGTATTGGGATATAGAATACGTAGGCAATACGGTAAAGATATTTTTGTGAGCGTCGGTTATTATATCAGTCTTGTTACTGCAATAGCTATCGTAAGAAAATTCACAAAGATTATGGAATGGTTTCCAGAACCTCTGCGGCTTGCAGATATTCATTCTAAAAACATCTCGAATTATTTGTATAGGAATAATTAAAGTTACTAAATATGTTTACCTATACGAAAGTGGAAACCTTTACATCAACAACTTCTTGTGCAAATAGGTGAGCACATTATTCTCATTTACCATCTTAGGGGTTGTTTTCAAGAGGGTCAACTATTTTCTTGAGTAATTCGTGGCTCCATCCGGCTTTCTTGAAAAGGTCAACATCAAATTTGTATTTCTTCAATTCCTTGTAGATATCTGAGCCCTCAACCGTATCAATAAGAGCTTTATTTGAGATTGGTTTTTGCAAAACGGCAAGAGGAACATCCAATTTTCTAATTGATTCTAGCACGCTTTCATTGATTAACGAAGAAATAAATATTATCCTTTGGTGAGGACTAATCGTTAGTATTTCCTTTGCAATTTCGGGTGCATTAGGTTCTGATATTTGAAAGTCAATCATAACTGCGTCAAAAGGCTGGATAGGATTTGGGTCACTCGGATCAGAGTGGAGTTTTTTCATACATCGTTGGTACAGAGTAAGACAATGTTTGCCACTTGAAGCCAAAACAACATCATGGCCTCTCCCACTCAATATTTGTTTAAAGATGAAAATGCTCGTAACATCATCATCGGCAACCAGTATCTTCATTTTTTCAGTACTAAGAAAAGACGATTATATACCCATTTCGATTCTCTGCTAATGATGTTTCATATTTCAGGATTATACAATATTTCTAGCCTAGGATTAGCAATTTACAAAAAGAATGCCCAAATTATGTTTCTGTCAAACGTGTTCTATTAAATATTGGGAACTGAATTTAGGAATGTTACCAAAATGGAAAATTAGAAATTATAGGAAAAATGAACTAGTGATGAGCGTCAGGTTTTTCCCTTCCTGTATGTGCCTTTCTGGAATGGATTGACAATCTTTCTTTATCCTGAAATGTCATAGCGCATTCCTTGCATTTTACAATATTACTAGTACTTGCATTCTTTTTGAAGATATTTAGATTTATTCTCATGGCTATATTACATTTTGGATGGTTTCTTTAAAGCTTCCGGTTGTCTTTTTCTAGTTTCTTATTATTATTATGATATCCACATAGAAACTTTATTACTAAATATTGTGGTTCTTTCAAGAGTATTGATTTCAAATTCACATTTATTGTCTAGCGCTACATCCTTACCTTGCACTTCAATTGAGTTAAGTGAGGAAGTGTCCAAGTTCTGTTCAGAGTTCTCATTCGGATTCAAATTCTTTCTATTCTCCCAAACTATTCCTGCTATGTTTGGCTTGGAGTCGTCAAGTTTTGACTCTGTTCCATTGATATCTGGTATTTTGCCGAGATTCCTGCCCACATTTTTAATTGCCTCTTTTACCCCTTTCTTTAGATGCAAATGATCTATATTGGAGTTCATTGTATGTCAAAACCAATTTTGATATTTAATGAACTGGGGTGAAAAACATTGTTCAATTGTAATAATGAAATCAGATTAATTTCAATTATGTTTATTTTGCTAGGAAAAAAAGTCAAGTAGTAGTGTTAAGTCGTACCTACAAAATTCGCTGTAAATTAGTATATTGATAACTCTGGCCTGTTTACTTTCGATCCACTCTCATCTTATACTTTTACAGCCCGTGGTCAATTCTCATACTTATATTCAGTGGCTAGCAAAATTACGAGGTTTTCGAAACAATTGTTAACAAAAATGAGGCATGCCCGCAAGAAACTTCATAAATTCGAAATTGAGAGGTTTATTAATTGAGCTATACATACATTTGATGATTTTTTAGGTCTGCGATATGTTCAAACTGAATAATTGATGCTTTAATTTATTCTTAGGGTGAGAAATTACTCATAATGATATGATTTAGACCAGATTGAACTTCAGCATAATAATAATGTCATGATAACAAAGGAGCAGTCCTAGTAATAACTTATAAAAACCAGACTAATATAATTTAACGGCATGGTGAAAAGCGTTAGTGACGTTATGACTACCAAGATAGAGACCATTGGAGTAGAAGATGAAGCGCAGTCGGCGGCCAAGAAAATGAGGAGCAAAAATGTAAGTTCATTGGTGGTCGTAGATAATAATGAGCAGGCTGTTGGGATCGTCACAGAAAGGGACCTTGTTAGGGAGGTATGCGCTCAGGACGGAAACAGCAGTCAGTATGTAATTCGTCACATAATGTCATCTCCTATAGTAACCATCGATCCAAATTCATCGGTGGAGACTGCTGCTAACATAATGATGCAGAACAAAGTACGGCATCTTGTGGTGGTTGATGAAAAAAAGACATTGGGAATTATTACGTCAAGCAACTTCATCGTTTACCTAAACCAAAATGTAGATCTTGATGATGTGAATGCCAGAATACTGGCAGCTCTATCAGAAGAACCATCTGAATCTGAATCTGCCAGATCTTAGATTTATTACAGAAATCAAAACCTGGTTGCGAGTAGAACTTTAGCTGCAAATAAGGCCCAGGTGCAGCCTATATATTTAATGCTGTCCTGACTCAGCTCTACTTTTTAGTGCCATATTCATCGAATGAAATCCTTGCTGGAGATCCTGGTTCAACTTATTGCTTAAAAATCTGGCTCCTATTCCACTGAAAATTTCTGTATGAATAAATGATATATCTTCTATTTCCGACTGAACATTAGCGATCTGGAAAATTCTTTCGCCTTCGAATATCTTAGGCAAGAAAGCTTTTCCCTGCCATCTCAATTCCTTATTGACCTCTAATCTAGTAATTTTGGGATGGTAGATACGATCCTTTCCTTTCATTGTCCTCACATGTACTTCAATCTTGTTACCAAGAGTAGCCTCTCCGACAATCTTAGTGATGAATGGATTCCACAGTTCATAGTCCGCAAATCGAGTAAGAATTTCCCAAACCTTTTCTGGTTTTGCTTTAATTCTGATTTCTGTGGAAATCCTTTTCAACTATTTTCTTATTGACATGGTTAATATTGAAGCTTTTGGACTCTGACCAAAGTTTACATCCTACAAACATAGTTTCCAAATGGGGCAAATATACCAACTATTTACAGATTTATATTCCCTATCCGTTTAGTTAGTTGTTAACTTGCGATGAAAAATGGACGTACTATGCGATAGTAGTTTTCTTATTAATTTGGTTTCTAGGCCCACTACTTGCCAAGATAAGGTAGAATATGAAGTAGGGCCCTTGCGATTTGTCGTTCCATCCAATGTAATAATTGAACTTGCAGCAATGAAAATTAGGGTTGGTCCGAAGAGGTCAAAGATGGCAGAAACAGCAATAACAATTGCCAATTCAAACTTCGAAGTAAGAAGTATAGGGGATTTCGACTGTAATGTCGATGATTTGCTTATTGAATACGCTACAAGAAATAAGTGTGCTGTAGCTACTGTAGACCGAGTACTGTTAAGCAGATTGATTGCCAATGATGTTCTTGTAATTACATTTACTAACGACAGAATGATTGTAGCAAATCACTATAGACCTTAGATTTAAATCCAGTTGGGAACTATTTTACAGTTATGTTCGAATATCGAGGACTTAATCTGAGGTGGACTGCACATGCCGGTTTTCAAATCACTACTGGCGACAAGATTATCTATATTGATCCATTCAAACTAAGTAAACAGTATATCAATAAGCAGGATTCAAATCTAATTTTGATTAGCCACAACCACTTTGATCATCTTTCATTAGATGATTTGCGAAAGATTGTTAACCAAAATACTGTGATCTTTGCAGCAAAAGAGTGTGTTGACCAGCTCAAGGCCCTTGATGTTAAAGAAATCACAGGTGTTAGTCCAGGAGAAAAAATGAAATTCCAAAATATTGCAATCGAAGCGATTGCCGCGTATAATACAAACAAGGAATTTCATCCCAAAAAAGACGGAAAGGTTGGATTCATAATTACAACAAACGGTATTCGCATTTACCACACTGGGGATACGGATGTAATTCCAGAAATGGAAAATATCACTCCGGATATCGCCTTAACTCCTGTATCAGGAACGTACGTTATGACTGCAGAAGAAGCAGCAAGTGCTGTAAATAATATAATAAGACCAAAGATAGCAATCCCAATGCATTACAATTCTATTGTCGGGACAACAGACGATGCAGTACGATTCTCGGAAATGGTTACAGTATGCCCAACAAAAATTTTAGATCAAGAATAGTGAGTCGGCAAAGTCTGCAAAACTAAAACTTATATACGATATCTTTTTTATATAATTGAAAATGGCGGCAAAGAAGAAAGCGGCAAAGTCTGCAAAGAAGGGAAAGTCTAAGAAGTAAAGCGCCTTTTGTTAGGTGCTTTGGTTAGGATCGTATAATCCCCCCTTCTTTCGTTTCATTTTTTAGAAAATTTTTTTATTCAAGTTGATCACGAGATAGTGGAATATTTTGATTTGTCTTATTTTTAGATTCGGCTGATTTCAATCAATAATCAGCTGAATCCGATATTTGAAACCTGTTTTGAATTGATGTTTGCCTGGTACTCGTGGGTGTTCGCCATACGTTAAAAAATAGGTAAAAAGAATGAGCTTCATGCTAAGTGGAACTTCTACCCTGTTTAAGATAGGAAACAGGCATTTTCAGACGCGACACCTGCTAGTTGTCGGTGTAATATGTATTGCATTTACCACTGCATTCATCCTACGATCTTATCCTTTGAAGTATGGTTTCTATCTCAACGAATTCGATCCATATTTTGACTATCGCGCCACGAAGTACATTGTCGACAATGGACTAGAGTCCTATTTTAAATGGCATGACACTATGTCCTGGTTCCCGGAAGGACGTAATGTTCCAAAAACTTCTCAATCAGGTCTACATGTAACAGCCGCCTATCTATACAAAGCATTTGGAGGGAATATTCCACTGTTAGATTTTACCATTCTTTTGCCAGTCATACTTGGCTCTCTAACGACCGTTGTGGTGTTTGGTTTGGTGAGAACGCTCAGTGGAACTACTGCTGGTATGTTTTCGGCTTTGCTTTTTGCACTTTCTCCAGCTATAATTCAACGAGGCAATTTGGGTTGGTTCAAGTCAGAACCGTTAGGTCTCTTTCTTGGTCTATTGGCACTTTATCTTTTTATCTTAGCGATAAAAAATCATAGGCCTAGCGCTGCAGTCGCGATGGCAGTGGCAGGTGGACTCATCTTGGGCTTGGCAAATGCTTCATGGGGTGGGATTCAATATTTTAGCATTCCTATTTCATTATTCTTCATAGCAGTAACGTTTTTCAGAAAGGATTTAACCATCCCAATGCTTGTGGCCATAGCTTTTACCGTAGCAACACTTCTAGTTGCAGGTTCATTTCCAAGACCAGGAATGTCATTTGTAGCGGGTTTACCGGGGATAGCCATGATAGGCGGTACAATTTTCCTAATTGTTTCTTTTACAATAAGGAAATTTATGAATGAAAGGAAATTTACGCGAAATAATCTCATTTGGCTAGGCGCGTTCATAGCTACTGGTGTAGGAGTTTTGTCGATTGGTGCTTATCAAAGTTCCTCATTTAGATACTTGAACGCAATAAACCCTTTCCTATCTTCACAAAATCCTTTAGTTGAATCAGTTGCAGAACACTTTACTCCTACACTTGTAGATTACATTACTGATTATTCTGTACTATTGATGTTCGCGGGATTTGGGGCATGGATGGCGATCAGACACAGAAATGATACATCCATTTTTGCGCTGCTTATAGGGATAACAGGAGTCTACGTAAGTGCAACTTTTGCTAGATTATTGGTGTTTGCATCGATTGGAATCATAATTCTGGCCGGTATTGGTTTGTATGAAGTGACTCGAAGCATTCTTGCATATAGAGCAGTAAAGGCTACTACTATTCCTCAAAAAACGAAAAAGAAACTACAACGTGAAGGCACGACTCAAATACCTACATCGATTAGAATAGTGTACGTAATTGCTATTATTGTCTTGCTTTCCCTTCCAGTCTTAGATAATAGTGGAATAATAATTCCCCCAAATTCAAACTGGATAAGTTCAGCTGACATACCTCCCTCGATAGCCAATGGTGGCACAGGTTATAGGCTAACTACAAATGACTGGATTAATACGTTGAAATGGATTTCCACTAATACTACAAGTGATTCAGTTGTAGCATCCTGGTGGGATTATGGGTACTGGATAACAACACTGGGAAACCGTACAAGCCTTGCAGATAATGCGACTATTAACCAAACCCGTATTGCAACTATTGCTAAAATGTTTATGGACCAGACTGAGAATGGTTTGAAGATTGCTAAAGATCTTAAAGCAGATTATATTTTGATTTATGTTGTTGGTCAGAGATTCAGCGGAATTAATGGTACAGAATTCTATGTACTAGGTAGCGGCGGTGACGAGAGCAAGAAACAATGGTTTATCAGGATTGGCGGGTTTGATGAGAATAGATATTTGGAACAGGATGGATTTACACCAACCCCGTTCTTCTGGAACCAGACGCTACTGGGTAGCTTGATCCCATTCACCCCTCAGTCCTACGCGTCGTTCAGCAATGGTGGCTTAACTAATCTGGCACAACAGTATCAGCCAGGGACGGTCGCCTTGTATTCTAAAGATATCAAATATCCTCCGAATGGAGGCGAAGATCAACCTTTGAAACTGGTTTATGCATCGGATAGCTTTAACAGTAATGAACCTGGGCTATTTTTCGGAGTATTGGTTTATCAAGTAAACCCTAATTATGTTCCAAAGCCTATATCCGATCCGTACAATGAAAAGGTTGAACAAGGCAATACTACAAGCTCAATGTCGCAGACTGGTAATCCAGTAAGACAAGGAAATACTACGGCTTCTAAAGAGATTGCATTGATAGATACAGCACAAGGTCCTATAACGGTAGAATTCTTCCCATACGCTGCCCCCAATCATGTTGCCAATTTCGAGCAACTTGCTAGAACAGGATTCTACAATGATACTATATTTCACAGAATCGTTGATGGTTTTGTTATACAGGGAGGAGATAACAATACAAAACCGAACGGCAAACCTAGAGAATTTTGGGGGAGCGGTGGAACAGAGAACCAAGTTGCAGCAGAATTTAGTGACATTCCTCACGAGCGAGGAATCGTATCAATGGCTAGATCAAGCGACCCGAATAGTGCAAGTTCCCAATTTTTCATTGTCCTAAATGATTCTAAATTTTTGGACGGGCAGTACACAGTTTTTGGACGGGTAACTAAAGGGATGGACGTAGTTGATAAAATTGCTAATTTATCAACGATCCAAAATGATCAACCACAAGATCCTAATGCTGCTCGCATAAAATCCATTTCAATATTGAATAGAGATGACTTTGGTAACGCGACTAATTGAATAAGAAAAGAAGGAGTCCTTATCTTAATGTGGAAGATGCAATTCTCGCTCGCCCCAATCTTACTTTTTATTGCTTCTTAGTGCAGAATAGATAAAGGGTAAGAGGATAGTCGCCTCCCCATGGATGGTAGTTTGCAGAGCAATATCTTTAACTTTGCCCCATGAAATTGCCTCAGCCACCAACGCTCCGCTTAAACTACCGTCCCATTCTGATGATGTTGTTATGTATACAGCATATTCGAGTCCTCCTCTGAATTGGTTCCACCATAAAGTGTGATGTTTGGAGATTCCTCCACCTACCATGAATGCACCACTTCTTTTTGCGTCATAAACTAGTTCAGAAATTTTCGTTTCATCAGATAGAATATTCAAACTAAAATCTTTGTGTTGTTGATGAAAAAACCAGATCTGACTGCCTACAGCACCATCCACGATCCCTGGTACAATCACAGGAATGTTATTTTTATTAGCCCAGAAAAGGAAAGACGACTCATCAAGTGTACTTCCAATATGCTTGTTAAGTTCGTATGTTGAAATATCTTTAATTCCCTTCTCATAATAAATGCTCTTCAGACATGATTGAACCTTCTCTTCAATTCTAGGACCATAACTATCCTGCGGGACCAGTACATTGCCTAAGCGATGTATGTTTTTTTTGAGCAGAGTGAGGTCATCCATTCTCAAGTCTCCAGAATAGTATCTTGAGCCGCATTTTGCAATATCGTGGTCGAGAGCGCCACACGTTGTAATAACACAGTCAAACATCTTATTCTTTAACATGTCACGAATTATGCCACGTGCGCCAGTGGAAATTATCGAACCTACAAACGAAAGAAATTTAGTGCACTGAATATCTTTTCCCATTTTTCGCAATATATCTACCCCTCTAGAAAGATTCTTAGATTCGAAACCTCCTGAATTGGACATTTCATCTAATATTGAAGTAACGGAATTAGAACTTGCTGCTTGATAATCTTTCACTTCATTGACTAGAATCCTATTTTTCAGATCGTTCTTTTCCTTTGTCTTCTTAGATGACACAGCTGGTGATAAATGCAAGCCTATAAAATAGATTTGCTATACTTTACAAAAACTACAGTGTTGACCAATACTTTCAAATACTTCAGTATTAGTCTTTTTTGAAGGAAATAGCCACTAACCACCCGTCATCTTGCTAAATACGGTATTACCATTTGCAGAGGCTATATAATCTAAATTCGCCAAGGCTATTTTAGCTGATTCTCTCACTTCTTCATCGGGATCATTCAGTGCGCTTATTAGGCCTATTCTACCCTCTTCAGAGCCAATAACACCTATTGCTATGGCCGCTTCATGTCGAACAAATAAACTTGGATCGGTTTCAATAGCCTCCAATAGTGGACTTAAGGCACTGATGAATCCCAGTTGTCCCAAGGAGAAGGCAGCCTCGTGTCGTACTAAAGCATCTGAATCTTTTTTTAACACACTAGCTATCGATTTTACGGCATTTTCACCTGCAATGTTGGCTAAGATGCACACTGAGCGAGTCCTAATGACATTGTCTTTGTGTTCCAACAAGGTTTCGAAGAAAGCAACATTCTTTAAATTAAACTGCTTTTCCATTTCTGTCAATAGCTTTACTCTAAGAGGCGAACCTACGTAAGGATTCTGTGTCATTTGATAATTTGATTTTATTTGATTATTTTATCTTTCTCTCCCAGCTGTTCGCCACATTATTATTATCCGTTCTTTTTACCTTGCACATTGCGTATTAGGTATTGGCGTTTGAAAATAAATGAGGTTTTGGAGGCTACGTACCCACAAGACAAGGCGAACCATTGGGAAATTAAATGTATGCAAGGCGAATACCAACATTTTGGTATTTTTTGGTTCAAATATGGAGCTCCCTTTGACAAGGAACCAGTACATGGAATTTGTTTTTACCACAATGAAGTTCCACAAAAAACTGTCGAGAGCCTGTCTGAATTTCTGCAGTCGCG
>Ga0111538_10014351_pt1 | contig 10443 bp, 9 predicted proteins | sample SoiMethybrSBSTD1_FD_79669 | JGI IMG/M metagenome (GOLD analysis project Ga0111538, IMG submission 79669) | Bulk soil microbial communities from a Populus tree surrounding site in Tennessee, USA - Soil MetaG P. TD hybrid SBSTD1 (version 2)... | ecosystem: Environmental > Terrestrial > Soil > Tree... | reverse complement strand
TTTGGGCGGAGCGGCAGGCAGCAGAGCCGTCTGAACCCGCTGCGCGAAGCGAAGCTCCTTTTCGAGTCGCTCTTCGTTCGCGCGGACTTCCTCGTACAGCCGCGCATTCTCGATCGCGACGGCTGACTGACTGGCCAGCAGCGTGAGAATCTCGACGTCCCGTTTGCTGAAGGCATCGAGCTCCGGGCTTTCCAGATCGACGACGCCGATGCATCGATCTTTCAGCAGCATCGGAATGACGAGTTCCGACCGCACGTCAGGAACCAGCTTGATGTAACGCGGATCCTGCGAGACGTCAGAGACGAGCACCGGTTCACGATGGAGCGCGGCATAGCCGACGAGTCCCTCGCCCAGTCGAACGCGTGGCACCTCGACCTTCTCGCCGTACTGCAGTGCGAGTTTCATTTCGAGCTCGCCGAGTTGTTCATTCAAGAGAAGAATGCCGAACGTGCGATAGTCGATGACCCGCTTCGTGAGCTGCGCGATCCGCGAAAACAGTTCATCCAAATCGAGAATCGACGCGACGTCGCGGCCGATTTCCGCAAGCATTTCAAACGCTTCCGCGTCGAGCTTGCTGCGTTCGAACAGGCGCGCGTTCACCAACGCCACCGCCACGTGCGCGCCAAACTGACGGACGATCGCCACGTCGTCGAGCGTGAACTGATTGCGATTGCGGCTGAGGATGTTCAGCGCCCCGATTGGTTTGGATTTGTGCAGAAGCGGAACGACAATTTCTGATTGCATTCCTGGCACAAACTCGATGTAGCGGGGATCGTTCGAAAGATCGTTGACCAGGACTGGCTGCTCGGTTTCGACCGCGACGCCGACCAGTCCCATTCCGAGCCGCAAACGAATCGGTTTATCGTCCGCCGGATACCCGACGGCATAAGCCACACGCAATTCGCCCCGACGGTCGTCGAGCAGATATACGGCAAACGCTTCGAATGCAATCAGTCGTCCGATCAGTCGCGGGATCTGACGCAGCAGGTCGTCGAAGTCGAGCACACTGGTGACCTGACGCCCGAGATCGAAGAGCGTCGTGACGAGTTCCTGCTGTGACAGCTTCGACTGTTCCTGCGTCGCAGGCCCCGGCGGGGCGTCCTCTGGTGGAAATGACTGGCTCACGTAGAGTCGTCTTCCTTCTGTTGGCAGAAATCCCGATTATACTGCGCTCGATATGGACCTTTCGCTACCTTTGGACTACGCCGCGATTGAACGGATTCTTCCCCATCGCTATCCGTTTCTGCTCGTCGACCGCATCATTGAGTTCGAGCCCGACAAACGCATCGTCGGGATCAAGAACGTGACACTGAACGAAAGGTATTTGTCACACCAGCAGGATGGACCACCGGTCCTGCCGCCGACGATTTTGACTGAAGCGGTCGCGCAGGTCGGCGCGATCATGATCCTCGCGAAGCCAGAGAATCGCGAGAAACTGATCTACTTCATGGGCATCGAGCGGGTGAGATACCGCAGGCCAGTACACCCGGGCGATCAAGTCGTCATCGAAGCCGTCGTGCGCCGGCTTCGCAGCCGGATGGGCGTGCTTCGTGGCGTTGCCCGAGTGAACGGCACCGTGGTCGTTGAAGGAACGATGACATTTGCGCTCGGCCCACGCACCGAGAGTGCCCAGACGGCTAGCGCGCAACCATAACGACCATCCCGATCTTCACTCCGCGCGAGCTCCACGTCGCCCACTTCGAGCCAGGATGGTAGTAGCGCCAGGCGTCCAGAAGTGCGGGCGCGAGAACCAGGGCACCAATCCAGCGTTCGTCCATGTGGGATGAGGCTGCCATTCCTCGCGTATCGCGTTCGTCTGGCCCGGTCTTCGCGAAGGCGGTTCCCGCATACGCGACGGACGCGAGCACGTTGAAGGCAAAGAACCCTTTCGCAAACGGGGCCTGTTCCGACTTGAGCTGCGGACGCTTCCTCAGGAGCCACTCGTTTCCTGCATGCTGCATCCAGAATCCGGCCGAGGAGATCACAAACTCCTCGTTATCGGACCGGCCGCTTCGGTGAGTGATCGCAAAGAACGGTATGCCGTGAAAGTTCACCTTTTTCAGGCCCGGCGTCTCGCCAAATGCGAGATCGGCAATGACGTGCCCGGCCTCGTGTGCGCCAAGTCCGGCGGCTGCTCCGGTCAGAAACAAGACAACCTGTTTACCAGTTGACGGACTATCGCTCGGCTGAGCTGGTACGGCGTCCTGCGCGTACACGCGGGAAGCATCGCCAACCGCCAACAACGCGACGACGATCATCGCTCGGCGGAGCCTCACGCCGCCGTTTGGATGAGTGCGGCACAGTGGTTGCTGGAGCAGGAGCGCGTTGAACGCGCGCTCGAGGTTCGCGCGCAAGGAGAACAACATGCTCGAAACGATTGCCATCATCCTCATCGTGTTGTGGCTTCTCGGGATGGTCAGCGGGTACACAATGGGCAACTTCATCTACATCCTGTTGGTCATCGCGATTGTACTGTTCCTGGTTCGCTTAATCAGCGGACGCACTGTCTGACCTGCGCAATGTAGCCTACGTCGACGGCTCCACCTGCGCCTCGAGACCGGAGTCTGACGCGGGCCTCCGGCCGCTCCAGCGGACCACCGCTACGCCGCAGAAAACCAGCGCGGCGGCCACGGCCATTCGTGAGTCGAATGATTCGTGGAGGATCAGCACGCCAAGTGCCACCGCGATGATTGGGTTGATGTAGGCGTACAGCGAAACGAACGACACCGGCAGGTGGCGGAGCGCGTACGTGTAAGCGACAAATCCGCCGATTGCGCCAACGGTGGACAGGTATACCAACGAGGCGGTCGTGGCTGTCGTGAACGACAGGTGCGACCACTCACCCCGCACCGTCCCGGCCGCGGTCATGAAGATCCCACCCGCCAGCATCTGACACGCGGTTGTTCCGAGCACGTGATCCTTGCGCGCGTGACGTCGCGAGTACGCCGACCCCAGAGACCATCCAACCGAAGCAACCTGGAGGGCAATCACGCCGGCGAGAAAGCCGCGCCGATCGCCTGAACCCAGTGTGAGATCAGGCCAGACCAGCACCACGATGCCAGTGAAGCCGATGACGAGTCCAATGATGATGTTGGCGCGCAGACGTTCGCCGCCAGGGATCGCGGCTTCGACCGCGGACATCCAGAATGGATTAGACGCGATAACGACCGCGGCAAGCCCGCTTGATATCCACTGTTCCGCCACCACGACACCGCCGTTACCCAGCCCGAGCATCAAAAAGCCGAGCAGCGCGATGCCGCCCCACCGATCGAGCCCGGGCAGCGACTCGCCGCTTGCGACAACGTACCCGGCAAGCAACGCGCCGGCTGACAGCCATCGGAACCCGCCCATCAACATCGGCGGCATGGTCTCGAGGCAGACTCGGATACCGAGATACGTTGTGCCCCAGACGATGCAGACGGTGATCCAGGAGAGGTACGCGAGACGTCGCTGTCGCGCTGTGGTCATTGTTAGATTGTCGGGGCGCTTCGATTATCGCCTGGACTGGAGACTCGACCGGGGCCAAGTCGGGCTTGGCGTGGTTCACACGAACCCATACGACCCCTTGCCGAGCCATGACCCGCCGTCCACTGTCAGGATTTCTCCGGTGATGAAGCTGGCGTGATCCGAGACAAGGAACGTGACCGCGTCAGCCACGTCTCCCGGCTTACCCCATCGCTTGAGTGGGATGCCTTCGGTAATTCGCCGAACGGCTTCAGGTGTTTGCCAGAGCTTCTCCGCTGCTCCCGGCGACTCAATTGGTCCCGGCGCCACCGCATTCACACGGATGTTGTGACTGGCCCACTCGACCGCCAGCGTCTGCGTCATCGACATCACGCCCGCTTTCGCTGCGGCAGAATGGACGGTGCCAGCGCTGCCGGTCCAGACGTAGTTCGCGAGAATCGAAACGATTGATCCGCCACGGCCGCGCGCGATCATGTGACGCCCAACCTCGCGCGAGCAGTAGAAGCTGCCGTTCAAAACGATTCCCACGACAGCATTCCACCCGTTCGGTGATAGATCTTCCGCACGGCAAATAAAGTTGCCGGCCGCGTTGTTGATGAGGATGTCGAAGTGCCCGAAATGTTTGACGACGCGCCCGACCATCTCCTCGACTTGATCGGGCTTGCGCACGTCGACCTGAACCGCCAGGGGATCGAGACCCGCATGTCGAAGTTCGGCCGTGCCTTCTTCGAGGTGCCCAGACTGGCGGCTGCCGATCGCGACGTCCGCGCCTAACTCCCCGAGACGCTTCGCAATGGCCAGGCCAAGGCCGGTTCCGCCACCTGTCACGATCGCAACCTTGTCCTTGAGCAACGACGAGGTGAACATCACGTCAGATTACCGGCGGCACCATCCCAATGTCCACGGGTGTTAAGATCACAGTCATGAGCAGCGCGCGATCATCGTGGCTGGTCGTCGTCGCGATCGCGATCGCGTCGGCGACACTGGGATGCGGGGCTGAACAACCTGCCGCGTCGAATGGCCCGCCGCCGGCCGCAGCAGCGCCGCCCGCGGCAGCGCCGCCATCAGTCGCCGATCCACCACCGCCGACCGTCGTCCAATTCACGCCGCCACCGCCGGCCTACACCGGTGAACTGCCGCCATTGCCGGTCAGCTCATTCGCTCCCGCGCGCCCGCCGGAGGTGGTTCGAGCCGTCTATACCTTTGCGGCCCGTCATCCGGAGGTGCTGCACTACGTTCCATGCTTCTGTGGATGCGAGCGATCGGGCCACAAAGGTAACGATGACTGCTTCATCCGTAGCCGTGACGCGAAGGGCCGTCCGGAATGGGAAGAACACGGAATGACATGAGCGATCTGCCTCGATGTCGCGCGTGACGCGATGCAGATGCATAACTCCGGCGCAAGCATTTCCGCGATTCGGTCGTCGATTGAGGGTCGATATCGCGCGCAATATCAGTCGATGACGCCAACCTCACCGCCACCGCCGGATAAGTAACAACGGACGCGAGTTCGAATCACCCGTATAATCCCGTCGTGCCGGATCCCGAGCTGACCTCGGCCGCCCCGCCGGAAGCGTTCGCACGGTTCTTCGAATCGGTTCATGAGGGCGTCTACATCGGCACGATCTCCGAGTCAGCGGCCCACACGCTCTCCGCCAACCCTTATCTCAAGTTGATGTTCGGCTACGCGGTCGAGACGCCGCAGGAAGACGTGCGGCCGTTCGAGATCGAACGGTTCGTCGACCCGCAGGCGCGCGAAGGGTTCGTCGAACGGTTACGGCGTGACGGAGCGGTCACCGATTATTTGTTGCGCCTGCGCCGTGCCGATCGATCCGCGATGTGGGTTGAGGTGACCGCGCATGCGGAGCCGACAGGCGAAGGCGTCCGGGTAGAGGCGCTGATGCGCGATGTCAGCGAGCGCAAACGGCTCGAGGACCAGGCACGCGATCTCTACCATCAGTTGTTGCAGGCCGAAAAACTGGCGGCGCTTGGTCAGACCATTTCCGGCGTCGCGCACGAACTCAACAATCCACTCGCGACAATTCTCACGTGGGCGGAACGGCTCGCCCAGCGGTCGGTCGACGAGCAAACAAAACGCGGCCTTGAAACGATCCTGAGTGAATCGGAACGCGCCGCGAAGATCGTTCGCAATCTTCTCACCTTCGCCCGTAAGCGCCATACGACGCGTGCGATGGTCAATCTCAATCAGGTCGTCCGCGAAACCCTGGCGCTTCGCGCCTACGAACAGCGGATCAGCAACATCGCTATTCTGGAAGCGCTGGCGTCCGGCCTGCCCGAAGTCTTTTCCGATCCCCACCAGATGCAGCAGGTGCTGCTGAACCTGATCATCAACGCAGAACAAGCCATGCTGGGTGCCCATGGTCGTGGCACGCTGATCGTGCGCACGTGGCACGACGCCGATCGCGACGCCGTGATCCTCGAGGTCAATGACGATGGACCTGGCGTGCCCGAAGATGTGCAGCCGAAAATCTTCGATCCTTTTTTCACGACCAAGGAAGTCGGCAAGGGAACGGGGCTCGGATTGACGGTCGCATACGCAATCGTGCAGGAGCACGGGGGCCGCCTCTCGGTGAGATCGGAACCGGGCCGTGGCGCGTCGTTCTACGTCGAACTGCCGGTGGGGGCCGGGCCCCTCAAGCCACCAGTACCACGGACGGTCGAACAGCGAGGACCCGCCGACGTTCGCGTGGGTGCCGCCGCCCTCGTCGTCGAAGACGAAGCGGCGCTCGGGGCCGCCGTCGCTGAGGCGCTCGGCGACGCAGGGTTCCTGGTCGATCGCGCCAATGACGGAATGGAGGCACTCGATCGTCTCAAGGAACGTCCGTACGATCTGATCGTGTGCGATCTAAAGATGCCGCGACTGGACGGACCCGCGTTCTACCGCGAACTCGCAGCCGCGGATCCGGCCATGGCCCGAAGAGTGCTATTCGTGACCGGAGACGTCGCCGGCACGGACGCCGAGCGTTTTCTTGAAGAATCCGGATGCCGCTGGCTGGCGAAGCCGTTTCGCCTGAAGGATCTGTTGCGCGTGGGGAAGGAAATGCTCGAGTAAACGGGTTCTACGGGGTTCTACTGGGTTCTACAAGGTTCGACGGGGTTCGACTGGTTCGACGTGTCACTTGGTCGAACCTCGTAGAACTTCGCAGAACCTAGTAGAACCCAGCAGCACCTAGTAGAACCTAGCAGAACCCTGCATTTCAGCGCGCCGCCGCAACCGCCTCGCGCCGTGCGGCTATCTTGCGCCGCGGCGCGATCTTCGCCGCCGCAGTCTGCGGCGCACGATACTGCAACACCACCGCAGGCTCGTGCGGCAGCTCCGCTTTCGCCATCCGCAGGCGCCGCATCGTGCTCTGAAACGAGAGGACAGCCGGGCTGATGGTTTCGGTTGGGCAGTCGGCGCCAAGTGCCTTGCGGAGTCGCTGCACCGCTCGCGCATGGAGTTGCGACACGCGCGATTCGTTGACGCCAATCTCCGCGCCAATCTGCTTCATCGTGGCTTCGCCGTAGTAGTAGAGGCCGATCACCTTGCGTTCTCTCGGCGGCAGCGACGCAATCGCGGCGCGAATGCGATCGCGAACCTCCTGCTCTTCATAGGCCTTATCCGGCGGCTGCGGTTCCGAAGGAACGAGCGCCGGAGGCAGAGATGAGCCATCGACGTTTTCGCCGGCAGAGAGCGGCGACGTCGATTCGATCGTGTTGATTCTCACGATCGTGCGACCGAGCCGGGCCTCGTCGGAGCCAATGCGCGCGGCGAGATCCGCGAGCGACGGCTCCGCGCCAAGCTCACGCCGCAACTCTTCGCGGGCGGCTTCGAGCTCGCGGCGCTGCCGGCGAACGCCGCGAGGCCACGCATCGCGTCGAAGCGCGTCGATCATTGCACCGCGGACGCGACGTTCGGCAAAGGTCTCAAACTTGATTCCGCGGTCTTCATCGAACCGGCACGCGGCATCGATGAGTCCGATCATGCCGTCTTGCACCAGGTCGCCAAGCTCGATCGAGTGAGGCATCGACGCAGCAACGCGACGCGCCAGCGATTCCACAAACGGCAGACTGGCGGCGATCCGTTGACGATGACGGGCGGCGAGGGGCTGACGCTGCATGTGATCCTGTCCTCCACTACTGGTCAGTTACCGATGCCGCCCACGGTTGCCGTTTGCGGCCGGGGCTGAGCTACCGCAACCGCAATACCACATGGAAACCGATCAAAAAGCGAACCAAGAGAGAGCTGTGTGAATAGGTGTGAAGGCGTTTGTATTCAATGACTTACTGAAGTGATCGGATGTGAAGTGACGGGAAGCGCTGTGCTAAGTGGCTGGGGTAGATTGTCAATGTGTTGACATTAAACCTTAGCCCATGGTCAATATATTGACGCTATGGAGCCTTCGTCTGAGACCGAATTTCCCGGGCTGTCGCCATGGCGTCGAGGACGCTGGCAACCACTTGTGACGCACGGGCGCGCGTCATTTCGTCCGTCACCTTCGCCTCGAGGAGCTCCGCATTGGCGAGGATGATCCCGAGTTGATTGTTCAGTCGATGAAACAACAGGCCGAGGTCGGGCGATTCGTCCACGGACATCCTCGCACTTCTCGGGTCGGCGGCCGGCGTCATGACGCTTCTTTGGTCGTCAGCTCATGTGTTCGCCCGGGCTCGCGCCAGAGCGTGTCGACAAAGATGCGCACCGAACCGCCGGCCGTCCGCACGTACTCGACCTTGCCACTGGCGATCCAGTTGTAGATGGTGCGGCGGCTCACGCCAACGAGCTCGCACGCCTTCATGATGGATATGGTCTTGCGGTCAGTCATCATTGCTTTTCACGTCGGCCGCAACGCCGGCCCATGTGGGTTACCGCTCGCCTTACGTGGAGATGTATCGGAACGGCCGACTCCCCGCTATAGTGCTCCTGGCAATCACGAATTGACCGCTCCCGCGGCGGGTGTCAAAATACCGCCCGCTCGACTAAATGCCTGACGGCCAAAAACATCTGCTGATCGTGGACGACGAGTCCGTGCTCCGCGAGGCGATTGCCGAACGCCTGGGCGATCACGGCTTCAATGTCGAACAGGCCGGCAGCGGCGAAGAAGCGATCCAGCGTCTCGCGGATTTCGCCTTCGACATTCTCATCACCGACTTGCGGCTGCCCGGCATCGATGGCGGCAAGGTGATTGACGCGGCGCTCGAGCGATATCCCGAAATCATTGCCATTGTCATCACCGGCTACGGCACGGTCAAAGACGCGGTTGAAGCAATCAAGCAGGGAGCCGCGGACTTCATCACCAAGCCGTTTCAGTTCGACGCGCTGCTGCACGTGCTTCGATCGGCGCTCGAGCAGCGCCGATTGAAATCCGAGAACGCCTATCTGCGGTCGCAGCTCGAAGATCGCTACCGCATCGATGGACTCATCGGTCGCAGCCGCTTGATGCGCGAGCTGTTTCAACTACTTGAAACGGTCGCAGCAACTTCGAGCACAGTGTTGATCACTGGTGAGACCGGCACCGGGAAGGAACTCGCCGCGCGGGCGATTCATCACAATAGTCCGCGACGCACCAACCGGTTCGTTGCCCTGAATTGCAGCGCGATCCCCGAGACGCTGCTCGAAGCCGAACTGTTCGGCCACGTCCGCGGCGCGTTTACCGGCGCGGTCGGCGCACGCCAGGGCAGACTCGAGCAGGCGCACAAAGGCACCCTGTTTCTCGATGAAGTTGGAACCATGAGTCCGGCACTGCAAGCCAAGCTGCTGCGCGTGCTGCAGGAACGCGAGTTCGAGCGCGTCGGCGACTCGCACACCGTCAAGATCGATGTCCGAGTGATTGCCGCGACCCACTCGGATCTCGCGAAGATGGTGGCTGAAGGCACGTTTCGCGAGGACTTGTATTACCGGCTCAACGTCATTCCAATCCGGCTGCCGGCGCTTCGCGAGCGCCGCGAGGACATTCCGCTGCTCGTCCAGCATTTCCTGCAGAAGCTGGCCGCCGAATCTGGCCGTGGCCCGGTCACCGTCTCGCAGGACGCGCTGCGCCGGCTGATGGCGTATCACTGGCCCGGCAACATCAGGCAACTCGAAAACGCGATCGAGCGGGCGCTCGCGTTCAGTCAGGGACGGTCGCAAATCGACGTGCAGGATCTGACCAGCGATATCCAGGAGCAGGCGGAGACGAGCACCTCATCCGATGTGTGGTTCCCCGACGACGGGCTTGATTTCGCTCGCTATATCGAAACGATCGAGCTCGCGTTGATTCGTCGATCCCTCGAGCGTACGCAAGGCAACAAACGGCAGGCCGCCAAGCTGTTGAATCTGAAACGCACCACGCTCATCGAAAAGCTCAAGCGCCTCGAACCGCACACGCACCCGCCAAAGCTGCCATAATCGGCAGGCATGCCGCCGCGGCACCATTACTGGACGATCATTCTCGAGGGGAAACCCACCGCGTTTCGCGCGCACACCCAGGAAGAACTGATCCCGACGCTCCGTCAATTGCAGACGCGGCACCCTGACGCCGTCATGAAGTGGTTCGCGCGCGGGCGGCTGTGGGAAAGTCAGGAACAGGAGCGCGAGGCCGCGATCGCGCGGCGAAAACCGAAGCCTGACAGCACGCTCGAACGGCGCACGCGCGACTGGCGCCCTGGCGGTGAACACAAAGATCCCCGCGATCGATTCAAGGTGCCGCGCGATCAAAAACGCCGGCGCTTTGCGCAGAAACTCCGGCGCGATCGAACGACGCCCCGCAACAAAAGCGGAGGAGGGGGAGGGGGTCGATGATCGTGCATGTTGTGCTGTATAGCCCGAGGCCTGATCTTTCAGAGGCCGATCGTGCGGCGGTCATGACAGCAGTGTCGGCTGCGGCTCGAGAAATCCCCTCAATCAAGCGCCTTCGCGTCGGCAAGCGCGTCAAGCACTCGCTTCCGGGTTACGAACAGATGATGCGCGACGACTACGAATACGCGGTCTTCATCGAGTTC